>JAABUP010004599.1_pt1 | contig 22272 bp, 26 predicted proteins | sample 5559201 | NCBI WGS metagenome assembly JAABUP01 (sample SAMN10711887, study PRJNA513373) | rock metagenome | isolation source: Antarctica rocks | place: Antarctica | reverse complement strand
ATCCGGGCTCATAACCTGTTGAAAATTGATGTTGTTGTTATTAAACTAAACACTGTGTGCGTTATCTATGTAAATAACACCAAGGAAACTAGCGTCTTGGCTCAAATTCTGACAACTTTATACAAGTTATAAAAAAGCTTAAAGATCTCTCATTAAGATTTAAGAGTATCAGAAGAAGTATTATAATAAGAAATGAACTGATATCACATTTAAGTCAGAACAGAAGATTTGACTATGTGTTAAGAATATATTCATAAAGAGATTCTTATAAAAGCTAAACTGACTACACTATGAGTTCTATAGAATTATTGAGTGAGTAGAAAAATAAGTTTATAAGTTAAAGTTGTTAAAGACTCTTAATATTCATAATGTCTTTCATGTCAGTTTACTTCAAACTCACAATTTTAAACACATTCAGAACTTAAATCTCTATATTTAGCAGCAGATTCAGATCTTTACAAGTACAAAATCATCATTATTATAAATTTGCAGGTTTAAACAACTCTTAATAAACAATTAACATTGCAATATCTAATTGCATTAAAAAAATACACAGATTTAATCTGAAAATCTTAAGTTAATATAAAGAATGCTCAAGAATTAATTAACAAATTTTATAAGAAAAATTCTGACAAACTCAAACTGACACTCATAAAGCTCAAAGAAGTCTGACTTGATTTTGTCTTATACTCATATGCAAGACTACTTGTCACTCACTGCATAAAAGTGCAGACTTTCACAAGTGTTCTTTACTCAAAGTAGTTTAAACAACATATCATGAATTTCTTAAGAAATCAAGATTACTGATCAAAAGAACTCAGCAGAACTTGACAGAACATTTAGTCTGAAGATGAAGATGATCAAAAAAAGAAATAAACTTTAAAGAAACTCTTTTCAGAAGCTTTATAAATCTAAAAAAATGATTTATAAACAGAAAAAAATTCATTATAAAGATAAAGTGAATAACACAGAAAAAGATGTGAACTTCTGTCAGAAGTTAAAGTTGAAGAAGAAAGTTAACATATTTTCTTGTGTCAAAAAAGATAAAAATAATTTATTTTCTTTGATCAGAGAGAAAAAAGACAATTTATTATCTTTAATTAATGACACTACACAGTTAATATTTATAACTCTGCTTAAAAAAAAGTTACTTACAGAAGATTAAAGAAGAGTTATTTATCATAAAAATAAGAAACTCAAGCTCATTCTTTAAAGAGACTACAGAACAGTTAACTAAGAAACTTAAAGTTTAAGTTGCACTTACAGATGATCAGATGTACTTTAATCTCAAAATGATTATTAAATTAATGTTTGCAACATAAGCTGAATTAATTTTCTGTCTTATGATGAAGATAACATTAATATAAGTATGAAGAAGAAGTCTGTAATAAAGTCAATAAAGATATTAAACTTCATATTAATTTCATCAAAATTTACTGCAAAAAGTCACTAATAACTGAACTTTTTCTTCACTGAATCATTCTTTATAATCAGAGAGTTCATAACTGAAGAGTTAAAAAGAAAAAACACAACAGAAAGTACAAGAGAAAAAAATGTAACACAGAGTGTAGCAGAGAGCTGAGTCAAAGAAACAACAATTATAGCAGCTGTAAATCATTAATTAAAACTCAACAATACTTAAGACTATCTATTAATGACAGATTCATCTGAGTCATCAAAAAATCTATATATTTACTGAGAATTCTGCAGACATTTAACACATTTGTTAAATTCTGCAGTCAAACAATCATGAAAATAAACAATAACTCACAGATTATTTTTAACTTCAGTGCACTTTAAACACATTAAAGCTCAAGCTATTATTTATTTGACTATCAACACAATCTGTCAGTACACTTTGTGACAGTTCAGTTTGTTGATAATTTACAACACTTTGCAGTGCTGCTGAACAGACAGAGAAAGAAGTTCTATCTCTTGATGCATTAATTGTTGAAAAAAGAGTAGTTTATAATTAATCACAAATTGAGAAAATCTCATTAAATCAACAATAAGCTTGTCACACAGATCAAATTAATGATCTTTAAAGAATGAAAAAACAGTCATATTTAGTTATCTGACACTCAAAGTGTTAATTAACATGCTAACTATTCATAGTTAAGCAAATTGTTGTGTTCAACTCAATCAATCACTTGATAGTTACAGTCTAAGAATTTAACCATCACCGTGCTCTGAAACCTTTATATCAACAAGTCAAAACCCTTAGTCCTAATATCTGAGGAATCTTAGATCTGGACGTAACACAACGACAAAGAATGTAGATCAGATGCAGGGAGTGTCTCAGGGAGAAACAAGTAACTTTCTGCAATCATATATATTTCAAAAGCACCCTTTTTATAGAGAACAATTGCGAACAGAGGGGAACAGAAAAAAGCAGAAAGGGAAAAGTAAGGAGCAAAGGGCAGGACAAAAGAAGAAGAAGGCTAAGTAAAGAAGAAACAGTGAAACGAAGATAAGAAAACAGTACCAGCCAATATAGAAAGTGAAGCTAAGTGCATGGAATACCTAACAACGGAAACTCAACCCATACGCAGCCTTGTTCCTCATAAACCCATTTTCATGAAACAAACCCTATCTGAGTCTCAATGTCGAAGCTGGACCGAATTCCCGTTCCTCAAAGCTTTCAACCTCCGAGCCCTGGCATAATACCCTTGCCTTTCCGCCTCAACACCGCACCCCGGTCGAACGTCGCATACCAGTTATGAAACTACCACACTTCTCAAAGCACCATCTTTCTCGGCCGAGGGTGCCGACTGCTTGTCTACGTAAATGAATAGAGGCCTTCTTTCCCCTTGCGTCTGATAAGTGTTGTGTTGGAGTGATAAAGGAATGAAAACAACTGTAGAGAGTGATTTAAATGAGATGAAGGCAGATGAGCTGCAATGATTGTATTGGGGCCTCATACTTCGTGTATACCGACAACGTGACAGATATCTGATGTAGGCTTGCATTCGTAGTGCACTTGAGAATAGACAGCACGTAGGAGACCGGTGAGTTCGCGGTCTGAGGTTCGTCTTCTCTGGCGGGCCATCTTACTTCGTTCTTGGTCCTGACTCTAGAGTTTTGGTTGTAGTTAACAGATATTTGACAACGTGGGTAATTCGGATTGCTTGAGATCTACATTTAGATCGCAGGGTAGGAAGCATCTTCGCAAGGGTAGAGTGAGGGCGTGTGTGGTGACTTCCAAGAGCGAGATGTGCGAGGATATGGCCTGTCAGAAAGGCAGAAGGGAGTGAGGAGTGATAATAACTTCACAACTGGCTTCATGCCCATTCTGATCGAGATTGAATACGGTATCTGCCATCTCAAGTGCCGCTTCACCGGAACGTATGGTTGGAGTCCTTGGTCTTGTGGTTAGTTGCTTCTCAAGGCGGTTCGGCCCCGAGCTAACTCACAAGGACGTCGTGGAGCACCCATCATTATTATCTGATGTCTCGGCTGACTCAGTCTCATGTTCGAGTAACATATCCACCATGGTTTGCAGCCTGTTGACCCCGGCTAACACGATCGCGGTTTTCCCTTCGTTATTCTGGACATTTGGATTCGCACCGTGTTCAAGAAGGATTGTCACAATTTGGTCGTGGTTCTTGCGTATAGCGAACATCAATGCAGTGTCCCATCGCCATTCTGGACGTTTGAATTCGCACCGTGTTCGAGAAGGATTTTCACAACTGCGTCCTGGTTCCTTTTTACAGCAAGTATCAATGCAGTCAAGCCCATTTTGTCTTGGATGTTTGGATCTGCATTGCTTTCAAGAAGCAGCTTCACAATTGTCTCAGAGTTGTTGTGTGTAACGACTATCAATGCAGTCCAGCCCCATTTGTCTTGGATGTTTGGATCTGCGTGATGTCTAAGCAATAATTCCACAATTGCCTCATCAGACTCCCATTCTGGAGCAACCATCAAGGCCGTCCAACCGATATCATCTTGAGCATTCACCTCTGCACCATTCTCTAGCAGGATCTCCACAATAGCTTCATGACCTTTCTGTACAGCCAAGACCAGAGGTGTGTCACCCCAAATTGTATCCTTTGGATTGATTTCAGCCCCCTGTTCCAGGCAATACTTTACCAGTCCCTCCAGTCCGAGGTGTGTCGCTACCCATAGACAGGTGATATCTTTTGGCCATGGTGCAGAAAGATCGTCGTGGTGGTCGTCATACACATTAAACCAAGTCCGAAGTCAGTTTGAGTGACTTGCGCAGATCCCAAGTGCTGCCCTCAGCGTCGCTGGATCATTCGAGCTCTGGGATTCACTCAGATGTATGGGCCAAGTCTTCGCTGCATAATGCAAGAACGGATGCTTGACGCAGTAATGAGTTCTGGCTTTGTCAGCTATATCAAAAGCTTCGAAAACAGATCCCCCTTCCTTGCCGTCCTTCATTAGTGGCAAAAGGTCACTTTCAAACACATCAAGAGAAAGGCAAGAGATACATATCGTTGCAAGGACTGGTTTGACTTTGCTGGCTGTAGTGAGTGCCTCCAAGAGTCTGGACCAGCAACGACGCTAGCAGGATCGGAAATAGTGTTCTTCGCCACGAGGAATTCTTTCGCCGTCTGGTGAATCAAATACACGGTGAAGTCTCTGATTACCACAAAAAGCCCGCAGAGTTCTCGAACTATTGTCTGGAATGACGGCTCTGGTTCCAGCTCTAGGTTTTCCATGGAAGTAGCACCTTCTTTCGTGGATAGAGCGATGTTCATTTCTGTGAGATTGAGCGGCCTCTTAGCGGCGACGACGATGTGGAGGAGCTTCTTCGCCTGCTCTCTATCAGAGATTTGGCTCAGGATTCTCGCTCATGAAGCATTAAAAAAGATCTGTGAAACTTCATTAAAGTTTGTAAGACATTAAAGCAAGTTCAAAGAGTATTAAAGAAGATCTGTGAGACTTTATTGAAGTATGTAAGACATTAGTGAAGGTTTGTGAAGCAAGCTCATGAAGAAAGCTTGTGAAGTAAGTTTGCAAAAAAAGCTTACAGAGCAAGTTCACAAAGAATATTCACAAAGCATTGAAGAAAATTCACAAGACTTCAAAAAAAAGCTTGTGAAGTATGATTTGTTAAAGAACTGTCTCAGTACTTTTTTTTCCTGCAGAATTTTGAGTATTGAAGAAGTCTTACTCACTGTTTTTCTTTTCACAGAGAAATTTTTTCAACAGAAAGTCAGCAGAGATGAGTGTCATAAGAATACAGTGCATAAGAGAAGAAATAACTGTAAATTCACTTTAATCTGTGAAAATTAAAACTTTCTTGTGAGATCTTACATAATTAGTATGCTTAGTAAGTGAGTCTTCACAAGAGATAAAAGCATACACTTTTTTATTGTGAAGACTAGTGACAATTTTATCTACACATATCAACTTTTAAAGTTTACTGTTACATAACTGTTAAGATTAGTCTCACAATATATTGCTGCTAAGTCTTTTGTGAGAATTTCTTTGTTGTCTTTGTTTAAAATTTCAACATATTCTTTTTTTACTTCTTCATGATCAGATCATCTGTTCAAGATTTTTGTAATGAATCTGAAATTTATAATCAGTTAACTGTTCAGCTCAGTAAATCTGTTGATGATTTAGCTATTTTATTGTTATGAAGTTTCTTAAATTCTTATGATTTAATTAGATCTGTATAGACTTCTCAATATTTGTGAAATAAGATCTTCAATTTTGCAGTGCTTTCACTTTATAAGAAGTTTCTTGTTTTTCTATCATTCTTCTTTGATATAAACAGAATTAAGTATTTTGCTGATAACTTTGATGATTTTATGAATTTTTTTTGGAAATTTTTGTCAAAATAAGTTCTTACTTTCTTGAGTTGATCTTTGCTCATTGAATATAGTAATATTTACTTAAATTGCTTGTTATCTATAAGTGATATTTCATGATTTCATGACTTATGTTCTGATAAGCTCATCTTTGATTATTTAGAAATCTTGTATGTGTCTTTAATTGTACATGTTTCTTTAATAACTGGGTAAAAGAATTATATACCCCGTAAACCTAAAGAAAAGAATATTCTACCCTGCAAAGTTAAATAAAGAATACTATGTCCTGCATGCACATCGTGACTACTGCTAACCTTGCTGTCACCACCTGATTGTCCCTACCCCATTGCCCCCATGCCGTCGCCCCCATGCCGTCACCCCCATGTTGTCGCCCTCAGACCCTATTGTCAAGAGCCTGGCGTACATCGACCCAGGAGGCATACTCAGTGCCATCAATTGGCACTGAAAGCTGTGCAGTGAACGACATGACGGTGAGGGCGACGGTGAGGGCGACGGTGAGGGCGACGGTGAGGGCGACAGTGAGGGCGAGGGTGGGGGCAAGGACGACAGCGAGGACGACAGCGAGGACGACAGTGAGGACGACAGCGAGGGCGACAGCGAGGTGGAAATGCCTAGAAAACAGCGTCAGCGGGTATTCTGAAAAGCGGTGTGCAGGACATAGTATTCTTTATTTAACTTTGCAGGGTAGAATATTCTTTTCTTTAGGTTTACGGGGTATATAATTCTTTTACCCTTAATAACTTAGTCAATTTAAAGTTTCTTTTGTGCAATCAGAGCATCTTTAGTATAGCATTGTATTTTATTAACTTCATAATGTTGAATATTATGTCTTGTAAATCTCTCTAAATTATGATCTCAATGTGAACTTCATTTTTGATTCATATATAGTTATCATTGACTACTTGTATTCTTGTTGAGTTCTGTAATTTCTGCATTTTTATTCTCAATCTTTGTATCATTTTATAATGTATGAAGTTGCTATTAACTCTGAAGTTTATTAAAACTTCAATTTAATGTTCAGTAACTTCAATCTGAGTTTATATTCTATGATTATTGTTTTTATTTTGAGATGTTAAAAGCTTCTTGTTTTCTAGTCTCATTGAGAAAGTTTTGCACTTTTTTGACTTTATTGAATCATCAGCTCTTCTTTATACAGTCTTGAATTACTTAAACTTTTATTTCATGAATAAATTAATGTACTCATTGTTGTATTGTTTAATGTGTCTTTTAAAATATAGTCTGAGTTCATACTGATTGTACTTTATCTGTAACTGACTCTCTATGACTTTTACTCTTTACAGAAATTTTAAATATATATATTTGTCACTGAAGATTCATCTTTCTTTATTATACATATACTGCTTTGTAAATAAGCAGATTTTAATCTGATGATTTCTAATCTTTTACACAAGCTGTCTTAGCATAAAGTCATTGTTGATCACAATTTGTATATTTTGTATTATATTGTCAAACTTTTCTTGTGTTGTTTTCATTTTCTTTTGCTCTTAATGAGTCTGAACCTTCTTTTCAAGTTCTTGTTTCTCAAATCAAAGCTTTTCTTCATGCAGTGCTCATTGCTGATTCTCTGAGTGCTTGTACTGTTTCTTGAGTTTTATGTTGATTTCTTAATTGTTGATGTCTTCTGAGTTTATATCTGAATTCAGATATTCTTAAATAGACATGTTGTCTTTTGATCAGTTGATTGATAGTGTCATAACTGTTTTTTCTCTTCTTGAACTTCTGTAAATATCATTCAACTTCATTCTTGCTACTCATATGTGTTTTGCACATATTGTTGTAACAGACTGTTCAGCTTAGAATGTTATGCCATTAGATGGACAAGATGAGGTAATACATGAGAGTAATGCTACGCTTTCAGATCATCATGCCATATCTCTAACATTGACACTCATGGCGGAGATACCGGTCCAACACATAGCGTGCCATGCTGAAGTCGCCCAGCGATAAAGCGCTCTGATGTCATCCGCTGCTAGCTCGTATCTCCAACTCTCCAATCCTCAGGTCGTCAAGTTTCTCCGGCTTTGCTGCATGCCGAAGCCTTGCCTGCACCCTCCCACCTTTCGCTCCTGATTGCCGACGTCGAGGACACGGGTTTCTTGACTTTTTGCTACTCTTCTTCAACACCCTTTTTCTATAACGTGTGGTCGACTTGACTCCATCCTTGACCGCTGAAGGCTCAAGCATCCACATGACCGCTTCTCTAGACACGCCCGAAGACACCTTCTGGAAGCCCTGTTCACTCGTTAGATAGGGTGGAAATGTTGTTGGACACACCTACTTCAATCATTGATAAGTTGTGACGGACGCTGTTCTGCCAGCCCTTGGAATTGGTTTGACTTGTCTTCTGTGTGTTCTTCTCAAACCATTCATAGATCTCCTCGAGTTTCATCCCATGCTTCGGCACACTCATTAGAGCCTTATATATGAGCTGAGCGTAGGATCCTTCAACGCCTCCTTCAGGTGCAGCCAGGTATATCTCCCCTTGTGATAGGTGTGGATGCGCTTCGCAGTGGGGTTGATCGCTTTGGATATCCACCGCGACATCACCTTTCAAGCACTGCTGTTGATATGCTAAACCCAAACAGTCGAGGTAGTACGCTCTAGTAGAATCATTGTCGGTAGAAGATATGTCACGCTCATCACCCATTAAGGGATCAAGTGAATGGGTATAAGACCATTCTGACGATGGATCTTGGTCATGTTGACCCTCATAGCCCGAGAAGTGTAAAGGGATCTGGTTGCCGGAGTGCTGTTGGATATCTTCATGCTCTTTGTTCACGACCTGTGCCCGAAACTCAAACCCACTTTGGGGGTCATAGTCTGTTGACGCAACATAAGATATTGAGCCGTTGATCACTTGATCATACTCAGCCAATGGTGGTGAGTGGTAAAGCAAGGAAGGAGAAATGAAAGGACATTGATCCATTGAGCAGTCTCTTCAATCCAACACGAAAGTCGCTCAAGCATTCTCTGAGTTCCAGAGTAGGAAAGAAGTTTGATGGTAGACTCAGCAATTTGAAGTCATCTCTTCAAAAACATAGGTAAGATCAACGACAGCGCAAGAGGAATAGGCACAGAACCGAAAGGATCATTGATTTTCCCAGGGTCATTGGTCATGTAACACATGAGTTGATGAGTGAGCCATCCCATGAGGAAATCTGACCTGAGGATGCTTACATCCGTCCAACTTCATCTACATTGTGAATAAAGCAGAAGGTAGATGGATGTCCTTGAAGTATGCACATCGATTGCATTGCTGAAATGTGATGTCATCACATTGTTGACACAGAATTTCTTTCAAATTTCAGCCATTTCTTTATGCTATCTGAGCACTTTTCCGAATCAATCACATGTTCACTGTTGATTGTTCAAGAAAATGCCTTAACACTTTGTTGCTCAACAATGAAATATTTGACAACAAAGCAAAAAATCACAAACTTTCACCCATCAGCAGCAAATGTCAATGACTAAAAGAGTCTTTTAATACATTCCTCAATGTGATAGAAAGAAAGAATGTATGTGTATTACTTAGCTTGTTAAGTATGAAAAGTATAGCATTAAGATGTGTTTTTAAGAATAGTGCAATGACAAAGTTATGATGACAACAAGATAATAGAATAGAATTATTAATGTAAAACTATATAACTGTGATCATCATAAACTCATGAAAACATTGTGAGTGTACTCTGACTGAGATCTGTAACAACTTTATGAGATGCTTGATGACAAGATACTTGTTTATGATGCTTTAAGAAAACATAAATATATAATCTTCACTCTGATGTTGAGACTCAAGTTCTGTAACACACTAAACTCATTTTCACTGTGCACTTTCACTCTATCACAACAGATACAAGATAAAATTAAGTTAGGTTTTAGTTTCTTTGAGTTTTGTGAGTGTTAATTTGAATTTGTTGAAATTTTTCTTATGAAATTTGTTAATTAGTCTTTAAACATTCTGATTGTTAACTTTGAGTTTTTAGATTAGATCTGTGTATCTTTTTTATGCAATTAGATATTGCAATGTTGATTATTCATTGAGAATTGTTTGAACTTATAAGTTCATAATAGCAACAATTTCATACTTGTAAAGATCTGAATCTATCACTAAATATAGAGATTCAGACTCTGAGAATTGTTATTTTTATGAGATTTGTGAACTCAGAGTATACTGATATGAAAGACATTATGATTATTAAGAGTTTTTGACAGCTTTAGCCTCTCTGCACGTTCATTGAGTGCTCGGTTAGTTTGCAGAACAACCTGCCCTCTGCTATAAGAAATGCGCTTGTCCGCGATTTGAAAATGGTTCACCGGATGCGTCTCATTCTTCGTCAGTCTCTTGAGGCAAGCCCTGATAGCCTCACATCTGCAATCAACAGTGTCTGGCCAGAACCTGAGGGCGCTCCACCACAATCTTTCTCTCAGTTGAAGTTTCTCCCACACTCAAACAAATGGTGGATCTACTCAATTGTGGACGCCACGCAACAAACAACGCAGCAGATTATACACTACCATGTGCTAGAAGGTCATCTACTTGTTACTGGTCAACCCTTAGGCAAATTGCCCGCAGAACATAGAGAATCGGTAATTCTGAAGCAGCTCTTCGGTAACCAGAGTCTATTGACATATCCTTCGGGGCTACCTGGCATGACTTACATGTTGGCTATGCGCATGTACGGGCATCAGATTCATCTTGGCTTCCGCAACAGAAACCTCATCGTCAGAGCATGCGTACGTAATACCGTTCTCGCTCATTGACGGATGTGTGCATTGGCTCGACCTTAATAGCGGATTTATGGAGATCAGACAGCAGCCAAATATATGGATATCCAAACCAAGTAACTGGCTCCTCAATTTCAACACCCGCTCGGTGCAGCGCCGAACAGTCTCACTGATGAATTCACAGAGTCCGCTATTTCGACAAGTTGCACTTATCTTTGATAAATTCGAATATGGTCAACATTTGACCGTATATCAGCCGGCGAACAGAAGCTTGTCGGTTGAATTACGTCGCTTGGAGTTGACGTTCTCCGTGAACAGTAAAAACCTCCTTGAAACCTCCCAACTGCAATCAGAGGTTGATCCTAACCAAGACGCCGGAACTTGATATGGTCTCAACAGTAAGCTGATACTGCGAGATGCCATCAATCCACGTCGGCGCAGCATCGTTGTACCCATGGGGTCCATGAGCTACAGGCGAAATGAATTTCATGTCGCGGTGAAAGTGGCGAATGATGGCAGTTATGGCAGATTCGCAATCAACGATGTTCTTGGACACCTTGAATGTGCCGCTGAGCCTCGACTCCTCTACTTGAAAGCCCAATTCCATGCATACACGTCTTTCGTGGTACCGGATACATTGACAGGTCACTCAGGAAGTGAAGAGGCTTTTGTGATATCGGGCGCGCTTATATATGCCTTTAGTAGATGAATTGGTAGCAATTCATCTAATGACCTTTTGGAGGTTAGTTGGTTCAAGCGACTAAAGGCGCTCGAGATCACACTTTGCACTGTCTCAAGTCAGGCTATTGTCAGCCATGGACAATCTTGAATCCTGGCCCATATCAGATCCTGATGTCGATTGTCAAACTCACCCCAATCAGAAATTACTATTCAAAGGATATCAAGGTCATGCAACAGGTGTTCTGGGATGCTCAGCTAACAACAACTATTCAGACAGACGACTTTAGGTTGATTGTCGAAAGCATTTGCCAAGAATCCAAGCAGCTGTCTGTGTTCACCTTTCACCAGACTGAGCTTCCTTCACTGGATTCCGCAGGGGACCGCCATCTGTTGCGCCGCAGCTACTTGCGACGTGGTCTCTATCAGCGGTCGAACTTCAATTGTGACGGTCAGCGCACAGCTCCAGATGTTACTTATGAAGTGTGAGATTGCCTCCGGCCAAGCCAACGGCAAAAGAACGTGTATGAGAGTGTGAGCTTAATCCGCAATTGGCCTTCTGAAATACCCAGAACTCCGAACCTTGCCGTCATTCTTCAGGGCTGGCCAGCAATCAGAGGTTACGATGAGTCCTTTGACAAAATCCTTCTCAGCGATCGCCTTGCTGTAAACTTCGCACTTGAGTTGGGATCTTTAGCAAACCTCTGTGTCAACTCTGAGCTCAAAGACAAGTATAGGCTTATGTTCTTATTTGCACTCATGTCGTATAATGATAACGCTGATATGGATCTTGTACGAACACTGATTGCCTTTGCTGTCTTAAAGGATCTGAAAGCCCTGAATACTCCAAAGTGGCCATTCTACATTCATTTCCGGCAGAATCAGGTTCCGCGCAGTGACTACCTCCTACAGCTGATCAAACCTTGCGGTGTGCCCTATCCTGCTGATGAGCGGAGCACTTTTGGATATATTTTGAGCTCCAAACAACGCAGGAGGCTTGAGGCGGCTGAACTAGCTCATGAGCAGCGGATTGAGGATCAGTCCAAAACCCTTGCGCAACACCTCCTACATCAGTGGCCATGCCTTGAACCAACGACCGAGGGATTTGTTACACTCAATCTCATTGACGTTTCCCAAGCTATGGAGATCATCGTCTCGAGTGGCGGTGTTTGTTCCAAAACCTGGAGCTTTTAAACTATATTCAACAAGTGCAAATTGTTCTCGATCGTCATCGCACACTGGTAGAGATCAAGCAGCCCAACGCCAGACGTGAAGTCCAGGAGATAATACCCACTCGATGTTGTGGCGGCGAACTCTCAACGCTCTCTCAAGATCCTCTACACAAGTCTGGTTTTACCTCGTCTGTGCAGCCGCTTCATACTGCGTCCAAGGAGGAAACAAGGCGCGGCATAGACAATTCTAACAGCGATACCTTCTCCAACCCGCCATACCAAGACGTATTATACAATTGGCAAAAGCCGAACAAGGTCAAGCTTACCGTATCATCTGTGTCTCGCGAGATTCAAGAGCTTGAAGATATTCTCAACGGTATTGCCGAGTCCCAGACAAGTGCGCGACAGCAATACGGTCGAGACATGGTACGGAGTCTGAAGGCGTTGAAGATGCTTCAGAGTGCCCCAAAGCAGAAGGAAGAATCAATCTTCCCAACTGAGTTGCCTGCCAAGATTTCAAGGGCGCAACACACTGTTCATGAGCAATTCCAACAACTTTGCAAGGTATTCAAAGGAGGAGACCCACGCGCTCTGTGGCTTCGGGAAGGTGGCTTATGGCCATGCATAACTCCAATCACACTTCTCGAGCAACTCCGGTCAGTATCCGGATCCGTGTTTGGAGACCGTATAAAGGAAAACCTTGTTACGTACGCATTGTCCATAACAGCCTTGCAAAGGTTCATCAGAATGGAGGACGCCCACCAGAAAGGCAATCCTCAAAAACTGCTTGAGGAACAGAAGAATTCAGGTTATGGCAACTGGCAGCCGCTAGAACATCCGGACTGGCTTCTTCTGGAGATCAATGTGAATATTCTCATACGGCCTGATCAGGTTGACATTGCGCTTGCAACCATCTTCTCTGTGTTCAGGTCTAACTCTGTGCTGCAAATGAATATGGGACAGGGTAAGTTCATAATAGTTTATATTATTTGTGGAAGCTTGTTTCGAACTCAGCAAATATACAGCTGACGCAAGTTCGCAGGTAAAACTTCTTGTATTATGCCAATGGTAGCTGCCGTGTTAGCAGACACAAAGAAGCTCCTAAGGGTTGTCGTCCCCAAATCGTTTCTGTTGCAAACTGCTCAGTTACTAAACGCTCAGGTTGGGGGTCTGCTCAGTCGGGAAGTGAGGCATGTCCCATTTTCCCGTAGAACGTCGACTACATCAGATACCACTCAGGCATATTATACCATTCATCGTGAGGTCCTCAAAGCATCAGGTGTCATGCTGGCCCTTCCGGAACACATTCTATCTTTTACATTAAGCGGATTGCAGCGGTTGTCGGACACACGCATATTGGAGGCAAACCCCATGGTTAAAGTCCAGACATGAATGAAGCGAGTATGCTGAGATGTACTCGACGAATGTGACTTTACGCTTGCTGTACGGACACAATTGATATATCCATCTGGATCACAAAACACCGTGGACGGGCACCCCCATCGCTGAGAGACATCTGAGACCTTGCTGCGGTTAGTCGATGGTCATTTGTGGAACCTTCGACATGACTTCCCTCAAAGCATCGAGGTAGTTCGCAGGGCGAGAGGTGGGTTTCCGCTTGTTTTCTTTCTTCGCAGGGATGTTGAGAATGCATTAATCGCGCGATTAGTTGAAGATATCTGTGGCGGGCGGACGTCAATCATACCGACAGAGGACGGCCCAAACTCCGATCGTCTAGCAATCAGGCGTTTCATTTCGGAAGCCAAAGTCCCACCCGCAGTTACTGAACACATCCGTCAGCTGTTCCACGACAAGCCTGCTGCAACACAGAATATCTATCTACTGTGAGGCTTGTTAATGCACCGCATACTGCTTCTGACTCTCAAGAAGCGGTGAAATGTACAATATGAATTGCATCCGAATTGAGACCCAATAGCGGTTCCCTTCTATGCCAAAGGTGTTCCATCCGATCAAGCAGAATGGGGACATCCTGATGTCGCTTTACTGTTTTCGATTCTCGCTTTCTACTACGATGGTCTCACTGTCGCTCAGTTGCATCACAGCCTGGAGCATGTTCTGAAATCCGATGACCCATCAAGTCAGTACGACCGCTGGAGCCATAGCTCCGGCAGCCTTTCAGACTCGTTGCAGGATTGGAACGCAATCAATGTTGATGATGAGACTCAGGTTATGGAATTCTTACAACATTTCCGCTATAATACAACTGTTATTGAATATTTCTTGAATAATTTCGTTTTTCCCAAACATGCCAAACAGTTCCAGACGAAGTTGCAAGCTTCAGGGTGGGACATCCCTCTCTTTTTACCAGCTAGCTCACTGTTAACTGCACAGAGTGTCAGCACACACTCTCAGTCCTTGACGACGGGCTTCAGTGGAATCAACGACAACAGACGAATGCTGCCTCTGACTATAAAGCAAAACGATCTCCCTGGACTTTCACATACAAATGCCGAGGTGTTGACATATTTACTACAGAAGCGAAGTCGACAGTACATACTTGCTGCGGACCCATGTGGGGGACGTTTATCTGAAGTTGATCTGCTCAAAAAGCTCAGGGAGATGGGAATCTGAATTCTGATCGAGGCGGGAGCCCAAATCCTGAAGATGGACAACTTGAGTCTGGCTAAAGCGTGGCTCAGTGTCAACCAAGAAGCCCCAGCCGTCGTCTACTTCGATACGGAGAACAAGCCCTTTGTTCGTTATTGACATGGCTCTTCGATCCCTTTGTTAGCGTCACCCTTTGCTGACAACTTGGGCGACTGTCTTGTCTATCTTGACGAAGCTCACACTCGGGGCACGGATTTGAAGATGCGAGCTTCTGTGCGTGGAGCATTGACATTGGGTCTGGGCCAGACGAAAGACCATACGGTGCAGGGTTCGTATAGAGGGTTGACGCACATACAATGAACTAGAACTAACACGCTTACAGCTGCGATGAGACTACGACAGCTGGGTACTTCACAGTCTGTTGCGTTTTTCGCCCCTCCCGAGGTCGACCAGAGCATTCTCGATCTTTGTCAGAAAAAAATGGGTGATTCAATAGATTCAAGCGATATGATTCACTGGCTGTTGGAGCAGACCTGTGATGGAATCGAGCAGCTTCAGCCTCTGTACTTCTCTCAGGGTGTCGACTTCTGTCGTCGTACACAGGCGGCTTCCGATAATCCGAATTTTCTTATTGACACTCATCAACATGATATACTTCTTGGCGTTTTACGGCATCCGGAGCGGCAGACTTTGGCTCAATTGTATGGACCGAGTGTACAGTCGAAGCCTCCCTCGACCTCCAGGACCTGGTTACCAGAAGTTGCAGCCTTTATAAAGGAGCTCGACACTCTGCGGAAAGATTTTCAAGACACTGGTAGCGCCGTTCATGGCTCGGCATTACAGGAAGTCGAACAGGAGCGGGAGTTTGCTTTCGAAGTCGAAGCTGTGCGTGAGGTACAACGGCCAACTCACTACGCGCCCCTGCTGTTCTCTGGCCTTCATAGGGACATCATCAACTTTGTGAAAATCGGCAGACTTGCCGTTGATTCTGCAGGATATGAGCAGGCATTCGTGACTTTGCGCCAGACTGCGTTGGGTCTGAAGTATGGGATTAGTAGCGAAGCCACTGCATCCAAGATATTTGTATCAACTGAGTTCACAAGGACCGTGAAGCCGCTGCCGAGTCGCTCAAATGACAACTATCAGGCAAGTCAGAGAGCTTCATTCACCTCCTATTGGTTGGGTCATCAGCCAGATGTATTCCAGAACTACTGAAAGCTAACACATTTGTCACAGCGCCAAGTCAACTGGCTCCTATGGAGTCTCGGAAGCGAAACAGCTCTCATCGTATCCCCCGAAGAAGCTGAAGCTCTGATACCCCTCGTCCGCGAGGTCGAAAGCCCTCTCGTATACTTACTGACCTACATGGCTCCAGTAACGCGGAAGATGCTGCGCTTCAACCGTCTGGACTACTACACAGTGCCGACCCTGCCACCAGCCTGGAAAGCTCCGACCTGGCTTCCAATCCAGCTCGGCATCTTCGCAGGTCGCCTGTACTTTGAGTACGGAGAGTACGACGCGTTGCGGGAATATCTTGGTTTGCAAGACACTACTCCTAAGCTCACCGATCCATCATGTGACACTGTTCCACAACACGAGCTTGGTCTAAAAGACGGCGCAGACAATGGCGCGATCACTACGATGGAAACTGTACCGCAAAGTTTTACCGCCAAGCCCCTAACATTCCTGCAGGAATGGCTGGCTATAAGACGGAAAGGCCAAGATTTCGCGCAGACGCCTATGGGATACGTGTGTCAGGGCAAGCCTTTGGCGGCGAGTCATCCATTCTTTAGGATGGGGAAAGGAGGGGGCGTTGGGGATGAGGTAGACCGTAACTGCTGATGTTGATACTGTTGGACTGGATGGTAAAGCAGGCGAAGGCGGAGGACTTGAAGAGAACAGGAGAAGTGGATGGGGTGAAAAGGACAAGGAAAAAGAACCAGGGGTGCTGGGTGCTATCAGAAAGTTACAGATAAGGTAATAAAGAAGAACCCTAGTACACCATAGACCAGCGGAGCTGGTGTTAGACTTAGAGATCAATGGATATTCAAATAATCTCGTCAGTAAACATCTGCCATCTAAGCCAACTATGATTTATTAGCACAAGAAAATAAGTGATGACCTACATGACACAATCAAATTCCTCGGAGAAAGCAGGAGAAGGAATAGGGAATGGAATGATGAGAGTGAAAGCTACACTATACACAACTGATCTAAACCCACTACTGTCTAAGGTAAACAAACGCTAGGCCCCTAACAGTTGCTTCACAGAGATGCTGTTACTGGGAGGTGGATCTAATGCCAGGGCTTAAGGGGAAGGGATATCGACCTGACGAAGTGTCCGAAGAGCATTCGGAGAAGAAAGAGTTCACGGAGCGGGAGAGGTACAGACCGTGCCACTAGGATCAGATTGAAGGGTAGGGATCGTGGTCTTCAAGGAGCAGAAGTTAAGATATGCAAGTTGTATGAGTAATCCCACACGGTAGCAGCTCCACTCGCGCTACACTTGTGAACAAGGGTTCTCCGACGAGATTGTCCAAGTTCAAGCCGCACGGAGCCATTCGTATATGGTACTCTCGCGAGGCTCGAAGTGGCGGCTGTCACCCGCCCAGATGTGGTACGGAGTCGGTGTACATACATTGATACCGTCAACTGTGGGGACTTTTGGACTTCTGACTTCGTATATGTAGTTCAGTCTCATTGTGTGACGGCTGCCACATTGCCGACCCTCTCCGAGCATCTGAGAACTACAATCCTCATCAGTTCTGCCACCAATGAGCGTTCAAGTTCGGTGACCGTGTATGGCTCTACATTCAAGCGTCTGGCCTGAGGAAAATGCGAATTCGCTCCACCCCTAGCACCACGTACTCGCTGGCCGGCAAACCACCCACCCGCTGCATCGAATCCGTTTTCGCCATCCGGTTATCAAGGCCAAACACATCCTCTTGAGCTTCTTGCGCTCGAACATCTTGACAGTAGCGTAAGCTACCATACGGCCCTCGCTGCGTGTGGCATCGTTTGCAGGGAGCAATCGGAGTGGCTGGTTCCCCGAGACGGTATGTGGCGATAGGTCAAGCAAGGGTTGGACGGATTGCTTTGACGAAAAGGAATGCTCCAATTCCGTCCACATTCTTCATCAGGGTCTTCGATTCTGTATCTTGTCGTCCCTCCATGTATAGACTGGACATTGCTCTACAATGACGGACTGCCCGAGTGAGAGGAGGAGGAGGAGGAGGGGGCATCAGAATTCACTTGCGCTGAAGCTAACGTTAGATGTTTATAGAAGTCAATACAATCGAGTTCGAAGATGGTTCCCGTTATACCGGAATACTGTTCATATTGACTGCAGTCTGAATCAGACCGACCTGAAGGTCCAATGACAGTGAAGAACTACGCCAGCCTTTCTCAAAGCTCTAACAAAGCTGAAGAACGCACCTTCTTTCAGACGTTGCGAGCTATCATCACGCCTCTCATCCACCCAATATCTCTCTTCGCCTTCCTTTCCGTGTAATCACGACTTAAAGAAACCGAATCTACCTCGGCTTCCGTGGTGGCTCATCATCCACATGCTCTCTCCTTATCGCCACAAGTTCATGCAGTTTATTTCGCGCTTGGTCAGCCCCCGGTGGCCGACGGCAGCCAAGGACTAATCCCCTAGGGTTGGAGCGCGCTTCCTTGCGCAGGAACATGCAAGTGGAGTGCAGGATGTCGGCAAGCGGAAAGAGTGGGAGACCGGAGGGGATTTTGTGAGAGGCGAGGAAAAGGGGATGAAGTTCGTGGGGGTCGAGGGGGTTGTTTTCAAGGGTTAAGGGCGAGCGGCGAGATGGAGAAGGAGGATGGGAACGAATCAGGTACACACTGGCATAAGTCAGGGCAGAATGCTAGTGCTACTTCAAAGCATACTGCTGCACGAGAGAGAGGAATCTGAGTCGCGAGCGTATGTCACGGATGACAATGTATATGGTGAGCGGAATTGGCTGCAACCTCGGAGGGAAGTGTTACGGGCCTTTGTTAGGAGCGGTTAGGTGATAATGTGTCATGACTTTGTAACTTGTTTGATACGGTCCACTGAGAGCAGAGAGAAGGAAGTGAACGATTGGGACTAGGTAGTTATCTTTTGCTAGATATATTGGCTGCTGGCCAAGCTGGTCAAGACTCATGAAGCTCTTATGCTAACAGTACAAGAGAGCAATGAAAGAACAGTTCCCAGAGACGTGGCAGCGGCTTCCTCCGACACTATGCTATCCAGAACCATGTCGGGAACCCTCTGCTCACCGTTCGGCACTGATGTGTCTGATGTATCTGCATCGATAATGTGAACAGTTCCCATGCCAGGCAGCATCAGAGGTGAGCGAAGCAACTATTGAAGGCGCAAACACACTAGAGTCTCATGCTAGGAGCCCAGCTTGAACACACATAGCAGCACCAACAGCGCCGTCCAATAGGATAATGAACGCAGCTGTGGAGGATCCAGGGTAGCGGTACATGAACAAGTAGTCTGAGGTTGGCAAAGCACACGATGCTAGCTTAAGGGCGCGTCTTCGAAGATAGGCGCGTAGCATGGCATAACGGCGAAGCTCATCATCAGTCGCTATGGCTGTTCGCTACACACAGGTGTTTCAGGATGTAGCGGCCAGCATTGACAGGCCGATTCCTTGACGGGGTTCCTTCTGATCTGGAACTCGGTAGGGTGTTGAATGTGCCGTCATAGTCGATAAAGAGAAGCATGGAATACTTTGGCACTCGTACGGCGTGCTGTGACCACCCTCTTCTCCGCACGGCGTTCATCAAGCGCTCTGGTAGTCAGGGCTGGTGTTTAGTCTCTTGGGAAGATACTTCGCGGTCTTAGGAGAGGTTACGCACTCATGCAATCGCCGCCATCGACGACGATGCTGCTGGTGATAGGCTGAGCCCTGACCCGGTAGTTGTCATGATAATGATCTCCAGAACATGTGAAGTAACTTGCAGGAGCAACGTCAAGCACTCAAAGTTGGTGCGCGGCTTTGTTCCAACAGTTTATTCTTTGCGGGCAGGCTCGGCGCTCCGAGGGTAATAGAGCAGGTGTGCTATACTGCCTGAGTCCGTTATGATGCTATCGGTATGCGACTCCCAAAGGCGGCAAGAAAGAGCTCACAGGTGGAAGAGGCGACTGCATGACTGGACAGCTTGCAACTGTATATATAAGGAACATATAAATCGCCAGACTAAAATTCACTGGCTTTCCTTTCCACCCTTCTGTAGTATCTCTTGATGCCCCAAAAGAACCTGGGATAGTCGTCCTGATCCAGTCACTGATTGCTGACCCCCCAGTTGTCATCCAGTTGTCATCCTGCTCCACGTATTTCGCATTGTTTTGGGTGGGGTCAAGATTGTCTTGATAAGCCCGATCACAAGCCTCCTTGATCTTGGTCAAACACCTTTCTCCTGGCCGACAATTTGCAGGACTGCCGTCACTCAATTTCCAGTCCATAAGGTCCTCCGCCGCGAAACTATTTGAAGAACGTCGGATGTGTATGCGCTCCAAGGTTGAGAGTGCCGTCACAGTTTTCGGCGGCGGCAAGGCATGGTATATAATGTGAAAGAATCCAGGCAACTCTACTACCTCAGGCTACTCTCGTCACGAACTCTTGGCCGTCGCAAACGAAACAAAACGCCCGAAGGAATTTCAGGTGCAATAGTAAGCTTTGAATGAGTATTCCCTTTCATCCGCAAGCTTTTCTCTGATATCCTGCTGACATGCCATAGCCTGCATAGCTCGACATACTCGATGCACTAGAGAATGGCCACCATGCAACCCTCTTTCCTGCTTTAGCTTTACCAGGACCACGTTGTGTTCGGCCAAAAATGTAGAACATCTGCCTAGAGCAACTCCTGCTGTCGCTTCTTCTCCGTCCCTCCCGAGAGACTGAGCAATCTGTTCGAACGTGAGGAGTAAAGGACGTTTTAAAGGACGTTAATTGGCAGGTCTTCAGTGTGAGAGATCTGCGGATTGGAGTTTCTTCACTCTCTTGCGTACCCACAGACGAGGTGAGCCCATCCTTCGATGCCTCGTAGTAAAGGTCCCTCACCATCATAATCCGCGTTTGATATGCAGCTTGAAGAAATGCTTATGGTCGCCTCAAGGCTACGAAACAAGCCCGACAAGTCCGCTCCTGGGATCTCAACACACCACTAACCCGCTCAAATTGGCGACATTGCTGACAGACAAGTCCATGGCCGCCTCCAACGTCGTGTTCCATGACGCTTATTTGAGCACCTCCGAATTCGATTCTAACGCCTGGGTGATATTTACCGTAACGCACACCACAGTCAATACAGAATCTCTTTCGTCTTTCGTCTTTGTCCATGGAAGCTGCTGCGGAATGCTTTCCACGCTTCCCCTTCATCATGGCATTGGAAAATTTGCTCGCACAGCGGATCTTCAGGCACAAGGAGCAAGCGAAGAAGTCTCGTGTGGCCAAAGGGCTTCAAATGGCCGTCGCCCTGTCCAGCAAGATCGTAACAAGGCCACTTCTCCACCTGAAGAAGATCAGATATGTTGTAACTGGTGTTGCTACGCTGGGCTGCTGTGGAGCCGAGAGTAAAAGTAGTTAAGGTCTGTAAATATAGACATTTGGAGGTATAGCGTAGTGCCAGCCTCGAGGCGTAGTCGCTATTTTCCAAAATCTGACTTAACAGTTCTGGAGGCAATGTAAGGATTGAAGCTCATTGTAGCGGTGCTAGATTATAGTAGCCTCCGTGTTTGCTTGGTATAGACGATAATATCAACACTGGATGATTAAAGCACTCGTCATCGATTTTGTTTGCTCGAGTCTGCTGGTTGACTGGGATTTGGTCCTTCAATGGCAGCCTTAATATCGCTCTAATCTCATGAGTTACCGAAGTAGGGACAGGACTGGGCCGCGAATATTGATCTCTCCGTGCGCTGGGCATTAAGTTTCGGTTTCCTGAACGAAGAATCTAGAAGTGCTGCGTATTGCACTCGGGAATGTTTTTTGCCTGGTATGTTGCATGGACTCAAGTGAAAATTGGCTCAGTCATGCGTTTGCATTCAGAACAACGTGTGAATTGGTCCGTAGAAAGTTGTTCTATTCGTCTACGCTATGTACGAGTATACTAGTGAATGGCCAACTCGCTTACGCGAGGACGTAGCATAAAATTAAATGGCCTCTTTGCTTTTGCAACCTGAATGGGCCTCAGTAAATGGCCCACCCCCGTAAATGAGCCTCAGTAAATGGCCCACCCCCGTAAATGAGCCTCAGTAAATGCACCACCTCCGTACGGGCTTCAGTAAATGCACCACCTCC
>JAABUP010004598.1_pt1 | contig 22273 bp, 17 predicted proteins | sample 5559201 | NCBI WGS metagenome assembly JAABUP01 (sample SAMN10711887, study PRJNA513373) | rock metagenome | isolation source: Antarctica rocks | place: Antarctica | reverse complement strand
GTATGATGATCAGCATCTCTTTATCATAAATCTCATAATTGCACTCTGCAGGTGCATTCTTCTTTGAATAGTAGACACAGAGTCTTCACACATTGTTCATTAACTGCAACAGAGTTTCATCTATGCATCAATCTGAGAAATCTGTTTTCATCACAATCATACATGTATGATCAAACAGAACTAAAATTGGTGCTGAAATGAACATAGTCTTTAGCTTCTTAAAACCTTGATCAACTTTCTCAGTTCACTTAAAGAGTGTGTTCTTTTGTATGAGAGCCATCATTGACATAATGAGATTAGAAAAGTTCTTGATGAACTTTCAGTAAAAGTTTGTGAAGCCTATGAAGCTCTGTACTTTCTTTACTGACTTAGGGGCTTGTCAGTTCATGATTGCCTTCACTTTCTGAGGGTTCATTTGTATGTTCTTTTCAACTTTCAGAATGAACTCTAGATACTTGATTGACTTGACTTCAAACTCACATTTGTCAATGTCAATCTGTAAGCCAACTTCTCAAAGCTGTAGTAGTACTCTTTGTACATAATCTCAGTGCTGATGCAGAGACTCATCAGTGAAGATGAGAATATCATTCACATAGACTGAACAAAACTTGTCTAGAAAGTTCTGCAAGGCTCAGTTGATATATCTCTGAAATGTGCTTGAGACATTGACTAGCTCAAAAGAAGTCATCATTCATTCATACAACTCATACCTTGTACAAAATGTCATCTTTTATTTATTCTCTGCAGCAATTCAAATCTTGTGAAACACCGCTATGACATTCAACTTGATGTATCATTGAGCTTGTTTGATGTTTTGCAGAGTCTCATATATTAATGAAAGAGAGTAACAATTCTTTCAAGTGATTCAATTCAAGCCACAGTAGTTCACACAGAATTGAAGTTCATCTTCTGACTTTCATATGAATAAAACAGGTGCTGCAGCAAATGAGTTACTGACTTGTATGAACTGCTTATTCAAAAGTTCTGTTAATGTCTTGCACAACACTAGTAGCTTCTCTTTTGTCATGTTGTATAGAGAATCTCAGGGTACTTTTGACTCTTTTTCATTCATCTCTTCTAGTTCAATCTGATGATCTGTGTCTTCTTCTCTTAAGGGAGGCAATTTCTCAGTCATCATATGATTGAACACATTTAAAAACTCATGATAATAATCAGAGAGTATAGTCCTCAAGTCAGTCTTCTTCTGTGAGATTAAGACTTTTTCAATATCAGTTATGCTGACTGAGAACATCTCAATCTTCTTCTGTTTCTTTTCTTTCTTTTGTATGAGGTTTGTAAAGAACATAGCTGACATCATAACATAATTGAACTTGCTCTCAGCAGAAGCTTCTCTATTCTGTACAATAGTTTCTGTAATTTCAATCATAAGGAAGGCTCTGCCTGCATTCAATATGATCTTGTTCTGCTTCATTCATGATAGATTTAGTATAAGGTTGTAGGATGCTATCTTAAAGACAATATAAAAGAATGCTCTTGACTTTTGATGTCTGTTAATATCAATTTGTATGACAACTACTTCATTTACTGATGAATTTGAAGGTTCATCAAACTCTGTAATCATATGAGGTCTTATCTTTATGCACTGTAGATTGTGATTTCTAGCAAAGCAAGAAGTAATCATTTCATAAAATAAACACTCTGTGTCATACAAGGTATGTGCATATGACTTCTTATTGATTAATGTTGACATAGTGAAAAGGGCACTGTTCATCTGTTTCTCAAACTCCTTTCAGCTCTTATCACATCTTGTATGCTCTCAGCTGTGACTTTCACTAAAAGCTACTCTTTTTTTAAGTTCTTGTCTTCTTCTGTCACTTTCTTCATCATCTCAGCAGAGACAATGTTGATGACACAAGGTCATACAGCAGACAGAAGTTTGCAGTTCTTAATGAAGTGACTGTTGTCTTTGCAGTGCATACATAGTTGTTTTGTATGATGTTTCATCACTTTCTTCTTTGACACTCATTGTGCTCTGCATCTCTCTTCAGTTTCTGTAGTTGTGACAATGATGTGCTCAATGAGTTTTCAGTTCATGTTGTTCATGTGAGACTGTTGTGTGATGATAGATGTTGTCATATGACGCTCTTGAGTAACAGCCTTCTGAATTGAGTTTAAATTGTGACTGACTCACTGCAGTAAAATAATGTACTCATCATACAACGCAGAAATTGATGTTGCAATCAGGGCTCACATGAGCATTACATTTAGGCTGTTACTGAAGAATGTCTTCTTAACAGCATCATCTCATTTTAAGCCTTTTGCTTTCAGCAATGTTCATTCAAAGGTGGCTAGATGTCTTGCAAATGACTTTTCTTTCTGCTTTAATGCTCTTAAGATATGAGTTGCTCTCTTTCTTGATTTTGAGTCATTGTACACATGTTGAAGCTGATTGATCAGCTTCTCAATGATCATATGATCTAGAATCTCATTTGACTTGATACAAGCCACAATTCAAGGTGTGACTTGACTTAAAGCCAACTCTTTCAGTCAACTGTGTAAGTATCAGAACTGCACACTGACATTGTTGTTTGACATGTTCACATTTAATTTGATGACAATTTGTTGTAGTCAAGGTTTGAATTTCACTCTTTTTCCTTCAAATCTGAGTGGGTCAGAGAGACACCACTTTGAGTGTCAATTCACACTCATTGCTGCAATGAGCTGCTTTAAGGCGAAACTGTTCATACAATTGACTGATTCTTGAGAAGAAGATGATGTTGCAACAGCTAATGTTGAGACAGCTGTATTTGCTGATGTGACTGATGTGAAATCAGCTCAATTCATCACAAAGATGTAAAGAAGATTTGTACAAGCCTTCATGTTTTGCATGTTCTCTTCTGTATGACTCTTCATGCTGTGTAGTTCTGTTATAAGTATTTGAGCTCAAGAAAGAATCTCATCAGCAACAGTCTTCACTTCATCTGTCATAGGAGTTTTTGCGCTCATTCTGCAATGATTTCAACAATTGTACAGCAAGGTCTCTATTGTAGGTCAGGTTTAAATGAGAATAGTATTTTAATGTCACAGGTTCGCAATGAGATCAATGCTCAATTGATAATTTCTAAATACAAGAAGAATACTATAAAGAGAAAAGAAGAGCTTCATACAGAAGCAAAAAGATAATGTGCTTTAGTCTTAGGGTCTTAGTAAGCAACTAGATCATAAGACCTTAGTATGAGTTCAACTCATGACAACTGTAGAGTTAGTGAATGCATGCTCTTCTGTTTCAGTAAAAGGTAAAACATCTGATTCAGATCAAATCACTCAAGCAATAATTACAAAGGTGTATGAGGTCATATTGAATTTCTTCTATAAACTATACACTAGTTTATTAAATACAGAGTATCACTCAAGATGTTAAAAGTAAGTCACAGATGTCATTCTTAAAAAGTCAGAGAAATCAGACAACTTAGCATCAAAAGTATATAGAGTTATATCACTTCTAAACTGTTTAGACAAAGTCAGCAAACCGTTACTAGTGTAATGTCTTTCTTATCTAGCTGAGATCACTAGTTTACTACACCTCTTTCAAATCAGTGATAAACTTGTCAAATCAGCTATTGATGCAGTCTTACTTCTCTCAAATGAAGTAGAACAGAATAAGAGACTAAATTAAAGATCAAATACCCTCTTTCTGAATGTTAAAGAAGCATTCAATCACATCTCAAAAAATTAACTACTTGCTACACTTTAAAAACTAAAGCTTTCAACTAACTTAGTAGCTTGAGTCAAATCCTTCTTAAAAGATCAGCAACTATGTCTATTCTTTAATGAACAAACAGAAGAGTTCTTATCTATCAAAACTGAAATTCTGCAAGGTAGTTCAGTTTCACCTATTCTCTTCTTGATATATATACAAGATTTATTCAACTTCTCAGACAATGTCATGTTTCATTTGTATATAAATAATATCTCAATTATGACAGCAACAACTAGTCTTAAAAAGAATGTTCAAATACTCAAAAGAGAAGTCAAAAGAATTTATTGACTAGTTGAGATAAATTGCATTCAATTTAATCTTTTAAAGACAGAACTACTACATTGAACATTGAAAAAAGTTGCAAGAATGACTGAACTGAAACTTTTGAACAGAGATATAGTGAAGTTTAAGAATGTAGTAAAGTGGCTCAGAATTTGATTTGACACAAATTGAACTTTTAAGCAACACATATTAACTAGAACTGCTCAAGCTACAGCAATGTTCAATAGACTAGCTCAGCTGACTAATTCAGAAAGAGGTCTATCAGTTTACACAATATAACAGCTATATCTAGCATGTGTGACTAGTGTAGCTGACTATGAATCAGTAATTTGGTGAAAAGAACAGCAAAACCTCAGAAAATCACTTTAAAGTCTACAGAACTTAAATCTTCAAAAGATTTTAGAAGTGTTTAAAACAGCTTCTACATTAGCAATGAAGGTGAAAGCTGATCTGACTTCTACAAATATAAGACTTGACAATAACATATGAAGATATGCTTTACAAACTAAGAGACTAGTGTTAAATCACTCAGTTTAAGTTGCAATACAAGCATATACAGCTGATTTTCTCTCTGAAGTAAATCAAACTTCATTACTAGTAAGAGTCAGTAAAAGAAACCAACTTGAAAGAATCACAAGCTCAATATTTCAATACACAAATTCAACAGAAGTGATACAACATCATTACTTTTCTCTGTGAAACTGACACATTCTCTTTAAAGTTCAACTTTCACAACTTCTCAAAGAAAGAGACAGCAACAATACACAATAATACTATAAAGCAGTTTTATGAAACAGACAATATAGCTATATATACTGATGTCTCAGACACAGAAACAGAAAAAGAAATTGAGATTGAACTAGTAGCTTATCAGTATCAAGTCAGTGAAGGTAAAAGAACTATTTAACAAATCTGCTGAAATATAGAAAGAAATCAACAAGTATACAATGACAAACTAGAAGAAGTAACAAGTGCTATTAAATATGTTAGTAGTATTGCTAGTTTCAGCCAGCAATACTACATTTACTCTGACAATAAAGTGAGTTTAATATGTTTTTAAAAAGTATCTGATCAATCTGGTCAATCATATTAAATCAGAGCATTAAACACTGTGAATTAACTTACTAAAAAAGAAGTCACTCTCACTTTAGTGTGAGTTTCAAAACACACAAAAACACAAGTGAAAGAAAATGAAAGAGCTGATAAGCTGATCAAACTCAGCACAAAAAGACTATCAACTTTAAATATTACTAGCTTTTCTACTATGACAATGAATATCTGCAAGACTACTCTTGAGAGCTGAAGTAACTGCTTTACAGTCTATATTAGCAAAATCAATCACAACTCACAATTATATGAAAGAAAATACATATGAAAATCTTCTTCTCTATCAGTGTCAAAGAATACAAAAAGAGAACAAATCAACTCATTCTATTAACTTAAGCTCAGTCACAGATATCTAAAGTCATATTTTTATAGACTAAGTCTGATCAGAAATAACACTTACATTTATGAAGAATGAGAAATCTCAAAACACCTTCTTCTTAATTGTGACACTACATTCATAAAGAGAAGAAAACTAAAAACAGAATTAAAAGAGCTAGAACTTAGTCTTTCTTTACTGTTACATACAAAAATCAATATAGAGAAGACACTAGCTTTTTTAAAAAAGACAGAGATTGTTATGAGAAAGTGACACTTAATCAGAAGAAAGAAAGATGATAATAAAGAAGAAAATGATGCAGAGAAAAAAGTGAGAAAATAGGTTAGTAGAGTCTAAAATCTATTACATCTTTGCTTTTTCTTGATATATTTCTTTTCTCTACTATTGAGCTTGTCTCAAATGTTCATCAGAATACATAGATAAACCCTCAGTGTATATATATAGCAACACTAGAGTTTAAATACCCTAGCTGTTCTACTATAGTCTTTGACTTACACAGGATGTTAAAAGGAATAAACAAACAAACAAACAAACAATATATATATAAAGGCTTTAGAGCTAGGGCTTCTTTCTGAGGACTACAGTGGCTGATTCTTTCAACAAGACAACGCGAAAATCCATGTTTCAAACAAGGCAATAGAGTGGTTTGAGAGCCACGGGATATAGGTAATTAAATGGCCTGCTCATAGACCAGATATGAACTCTATCGAGCATGTCTGGCGCGCATTAAAGGCTATTTTACATCGGCAACACCCTAACATCTATTTATTAGACTCGAATCAAGAGGACATCGAGATGTAGACGTGGATTAAAGAGGCATGGTACGAGGTTCCACAGAGCCTAATTAATACGCTTATACTCTCTGTTCCAAACCGCGTACGAGCGCTGCGAAAGGCAAAAGGGTGGTACACAAAGTACTAAGTGTGAAAGAAGGGCTATTTGTACATTTTTCTTTTGTGTTTTTAGGAAGTTTGCATGGGTTCTATATTAATTCGTATGGGTCGCGATGTTGGGCGGCATCGTGGCGTTAATGCGGGGTAATTAAAGTGCACACACACTTTTGTCCCCTAATTTTTAAGGCGACTCGGCCTCGCAACATAGTGGTTCCGAGACCATCGCCTGAATCTCTCGACGTCCCAACTCTGCGTTTTGTGCCCTGTTCGAGCGAAGCATGCGATTCGTATCATTGCTCGTTAACTTCCTTGAATGCGGCGATGCCCATCGACAATCGTTCTGTTGGTCGAGATGTGCATCTCTACGATGCGAGAGACGGGGAGACAATTCTCGGAGGACTTGAGGTCAATCAAGGCGTCACCAATGCTAATTTCTACTATATGGTAGAAATCTTCGTTCTGTTCAACAGCGATTACTTTCTGCGCGATGAACAAGCCAACAAAGTCCCAAGGGATGGAAACTCACTGCGACCGGGGAAGTACTACATCATGACAGAGGGTAATCCTACTTGAGCTTGATCTGCACAGAACATCTTACTGAACATAGTTTCAGGATCCATCGCGGTCACAGGCGAATGTCCTCTGCTCCGCGCGACGTCAATGAGTACAGGCACGCGAGTCAGAGCCTTCAGGGACAGTGTACGTGATCGAGATAGGCGGTGTCTAATAAGCGGCGACGCGGCTCAGGATCGTCGAGGAAACTGGAGGGGATGTGATGCTGCACACATTTTTCCGTTGGCATACGAGGGTCATTGGCACGAGCATGACTATGGTCGTTGGATATCAATCCCGCCTTCTCAAGGAGGGCTGATCAACTCTGTCCAGAACGGATTACTTCTTCGATCAGATCTGCATCACTTGTTTGATGGATATGATATATCCATTAATCCGGACGTGCGTATCGCCATCCGTGCCAAGCTCCAAGCTGACTTGCAAAAGGATGATTACAAAGTTGTTGTATTCAACACTGATATCCGACATGTTGCTGGCAGACGTTTAGATAATCAATTTCGCGCGGATCCACATCGAGCGGTCGATCAACTGCTCCGCTGGCATTTCCGACAAGCTGTCCTAGCGAATATGAAGGGAGCCGGAGTACCTAGTTTCGAACATGACTTTCCACCAGGCTCAGACATATTACACGACATAAGACATGGTCCAATGGCGTCTGAGAGGATGGAATTCGAGCTGTTCTCACGCTTGAACGTACACGCCATGACTTGATATGTTTCTGTAATTTGAGTCCGAGGGCTGCGTGCATACAAATCACCAATTTTAAAATTGGATATGTATGTCTGGTACTTGAGTACGACTAGGATCACTCGATTTAAGGCTGATGACACTTATGCAAGAACATTGACGGCGAAGCCCATGCTTGCAACAACACACTCCTCAATCACGTCGAGCTCTTGCATCGCCACCTCCTGCCTGACTCTATCCCCGTAACCATATGACCATATTATGGTTCAAGATCTTTCTGATGACGCTGGTGAAACCATCAGATGAAGACGCTTGATGACGGGGACTGATGCATACACATACTCTGATGGATTCTGTGCGGGGTCAATACCTGAGTCCGTCTATTGTCAACTATACTGGCCGATTTGCAGCACAGCATGTTCTTCTTGGAGTCAGGATGAATATCGAGAAATGATTGATGCATTACCAGCACCAAATATGCCCCTGTCTCCTACAAATTGATACGATACGGCTCCTTCGATATTAAATTGGATTAGTGCACTAGAAAAGCATTGTGCTTGTCAGCAAGGCCGGGAATCGAAGATCAACTCGTCTGTCGATGCATTAAGCGTTCAGGTGCTTGGGCAGGGCGAGTCGAGGAAGAGCAGACTCGGTACTCTTTTAGAACCTGAAATTGACGGCGGAGTGGGAACATTCTGGCCCTAGGAACTTCGCTTGCTCTCTCTTTCAGCAATTCTGTCCGTCGCCCTCAATTTACTTATGCTCGCAGAGTGGCTCGTCTCCAAATTGGCAAATAGGGCAGAGCAGCGAAGCCATCCATCATCGAAGGGTGCAACACCCTGGGAGGGACTTATAGACGCCGGAGGGAAGGTGTCAAGCTATAGTCAAATCTTACATTTTCACAATTTACCAGCTTGCATGCCTTATGATTTTGGACGGCTTCAATCGTGAAGTCATCCAAGAGCGGACTTTGCTTCCAGCTGGGCTGTACTTGCCACCCACCTCAACTTGCGCTCTCACTGTTTCAAATGTCCGCTCCTCCCTCCTTGGTTCGTGTTTTTCTCCTACCCGGCTACCTTAAGCAGTCTTTCAGTCGAGCGCATCACATGACCGTTTCCTATGAGGTAAGGCTAAGAGATCAGCGCAGCTGAGTCAGCCGGGAAGGGGCCGATGCCTATAAATATCGGCTTCGTGTTAATAATCTGTTTCGAATATATGCTTGTTCGATCTGGCCGTTTCATTTCTGCTCTACAAGCTTCCGTCGAGGCTGTAGTCATGTGACAGGTGCTTTAGATACTCGATTTTGGCTTCGTGTCGCTGATCTCGTACCGGGTTCGAGGGGTTAATAAACATTTAGGCACACCTCTTTCGTGACTTTTAAGACTCGTCAAGGCGTTTTGACTTCTTTCGAGCACGCTAAAAATCTAGGAGCCTAGATCTCGTCGTTATTTAAGTTGAAGCTGTGCTCGACGACGTGTACTAGCATCGTGTGCAATCGAGGCGAGGGTTTTGCTATCGGCGCGGCTAGCTACTACGTTCCTTATCGGTTATCTATCTGAAATCTCTACGGAGGCACGGTACGTACAGGACCTAAACTTTGTTACACCGCCGATTCTGCCAGTCTATTGCTTTATAGGCAGAACGAAAGCGGTATGACAAACCTTAGGTCCTGGACCTCCTTAAAGCACAAAATATACAAGAAGCTGAACTCCGGAATTTCGCTCAATCCCTGTCGAGATACTTAGCCCCGAGATCATGGGCGCTAAAATTGCTTTATGACTGCCGCTCGGCGGCCCGTTCCCTACCTTTAAGCTCAAAATCAAAAGCCGGAAGCTGCATTCGAAGGCTAGCTGGCTGTGCCCTATTTTTTATTCTTAGTAAATCTATTTTGGTCGGCTCAGCCACGAGAGTCATGAGAGAGGACTAATCAGGTAGTCTCAGGGTTTGGCGGGACGGGCTAATGAGGCTCCAGACATCGGGAATTGTATCCTGGAATGCAGCTTCCTGTTTCTTGATTGCTTAAAAGTTAGAGGACGGCCGCGAACCGGCACTACCATAGGGGTGTTTAATGAATTATAGTTCTAACTCGCCCGAGTAAATGGTAAACATCTTTAATTCATACGGCGAAGTTAGATTATATACGCTGAATGCTTTATGCCGGAATAGGATGCTTCAGAGAAAGACGTAACCGAGGTCCCGCACCAAAACACGGTCCGCACCAAAACACGCTTATCGCGTCTTTACCACCATCACAAGATGCGCAATAAATACGCCAAATGTAAGGCTATTGAGATTACGCAGTTGCTGCAATTCGAAGAGGGGAGTTCGCCCGTTACGGTCCTGCAGCTAAAGAGTATGGCTGCGAACCCTGGTGCGCTGTCTAGGCGCATACGCGGTCTCACCAAGTCCAAGAAGGAAGCCAACTCTTTCTGGCACCAATGTCTTACCAACGAGCAAGAAGAGATTTTGATTGCACGAATTAACAACCTTACGGACCGAGGAATGCCGCCAACTAGTCACATCATCAAGAACCTGAGCGAGGAAATCAGAGGAAAGCCAATTGGGATGAACTGGGTTGGCCAATTTGTCAAGCGCCATGAGATCAGGCTAAAGAGCTTATATCTTCGGAATATTGACAACTTACGGGCTGGCGCTGAGTACACTCCAATGTTTCAACTATTCTTCAGCGTTGTTAGTTGCTTTTCTTGATGCTATTCCGCGTTGCTTTTCTTCTACTGTCAATAAAGAATATTGTTTGTTTGTTTGTTTGTTTGTTTATTCCTTTTAACATCCTGTGTAAGTCAAAGACTATAGTAGGACAGCTAGGGCATCTAAACCCTAGTGTTGCTATATATATACACTGAGGGTTTATCTATGTATTCTGGTGAACATTTGAGACAAGCTTGATAGTAAAGAAAAGAAATATATCAAGAAAAGACAAAGATGTAATAGATTTTAGACTCTACTAACCTATTTCTTTACTTCTTTCTTCATATTATTTTCTTCTTCATTATCATCTTTCTTTCTTCTGATTAAGTGTCACTTTCTTATGACAATTCTTGTCTTTTTTAGAAAAGTTAGTGTCTTCTCTATACTGATTTTTGTATGTAACAGTAAAGAAAGACTAAGTTCTAGCTCTTTGAGTTCTGTTCTTAGTTCTCTTTTCTTTATGAATGTAGTGTCACAATTAAGAAGAAGATGTTTCAGAATTTCTCATTCTTTATAAATGCAAGTGTTATTTCTGATCAGGTTTAATCTATAAAGATATGACTTTAGATATTTATGACTGAGCTTGAGTTAATAAAATGAACTGATTTGTTCTCTTTTCGTATTCTTTAACACTGATAGTGAAGAAGGTTTTCATATGTATTTTCTTTCATATAATTGTGAGCTGTGATTGATTTTGCTAGTGTAGACTGTAAAGCAGTTACTTCAGCTCTCAAGAGTAGTCTTATAGATATTTATTGTCATAGTAGAAAAGCTAGTAGTATCTGAAGCTGATAGTCTTTTTATACTGAGTTTGCTCAGCTTATCAGCTCTTTCATTTTCTTTTACTTGAATTTTTGTGTGTTCTGAAACTCACACTAAAATAAGAGTGACTTCTTTTTCAGTGAGTTGATTTACAGCATTTAATGCTCTGATTTAACATAATTGATCAGATTGATCAGATGCTTTTTGAAAATGTATTAAACTCACTTTATTATCAGAGTAAATGTAGTATTGCTGATCAAAACTAGCAATACTACTAGCATATTTAAAAGCACTTGTTACTTCTTCTAGTTCATTGTTATACACTTGTTGATTTCTTTCTATATTTCAGCAGATTTGTTGAATAGTTCTTCTATCTTCACTGACTTAATACTGATAAGCTACTAGTTTAATCTCAATTTCTTTTTCTGTTTCTGTGTTCAAGACATCAATATATATAGCTATATTGTCTGTTCTGTAGAACTGTTTTATAGTATCATTGTGTATTGTTGCTGTCTCTTCTTTGAGAAGTTGTAAAAGTTAAACTTTGAAGAAGATGTGTCAGTTTCACAGAGAAAAGTAATGATGTTGTATCACTTCTGTTAAATTTATGTATTGAAATATTGAGCTTGTGATTCTTTCAAGTTGAGTTCTTTTTCTGACTCTTACTAGTAGTGAAGTTTGATTTACTTCAGAGAGAAAATCAGCTGTATATGCTCATATTGTAACTTGAACTGAGTGATTTGACACTAGTCTCTTGATTTGTAAAGCATATCTTCATATGTTATTATTAAGTCTTATATTTGTAGAAGTCAGGTCAGCTTTCACCTTCATTGCTGATGTAGAAGCTGTTCTAAACACTTTTAAAATCTTTTGAAGATCTAAGTTCTGTAAACTTTGAAGTGATTTTCTGAGATTTTGCTGTTTTTTTCACTAAATCACTGATTCATAGTCAGCTACACTAGTCACACATGCTAGATATAGTTGTTGTATTGAGTATGCTGATAGACCTCTTTCTGAATTAACTAGCTGAGCTAGTCTATAGAACATCACTGTAGCTTGAGCAGTTCTGATTGATACATGTTGCTTAAAAGTTTGATTTGCATCAAATCAAATTTTAAACCACTTCACTACACCCTTAAATTTCACTATATCTCTATTCAAGAGTTGCATTTCTGTCATTCTTACAACTTTTTCTGTTGTTCAGTGTAGTAGTTTCATCTTTAAAAGATCAAATTGAATACAATTATTCTCAGCTAGCTGATAAATCCTTTTTGCTTCTCTTTCAAGTATTTGAACATTCTTTTTGAGACTAGTTGTTGCTGTTGTAATTGAGATATCATTTATATATGAATGAAAAGAAACATTGTCTGAGAAATCAAATAAATCTCAGATATATATTAAAAAGAGTATGAATGAAATTAAACTATCTTGTGAGATGTCAGTTTCAATAAAGAAGAACTCTTCTGTTTAACTGTTAAAAGATAGATGCAGTTGTCAGTCTTGTAAAAAAAAGCTGACTCAAGCTACTAGATTAGCTAAAAGCTGTAGCTTTTTAAGAGTAGTGAGTAGTTGATTTTTTGAGACATGATTGAATGCTTCTTTAATATCTAAAAAAAGAGTAGTTAACCTTTAATTGAGTCTCTTATTCTGTTCTACCTCATTTGAGAGAAGTAAGGCTGCATTAATAGCTGATTTACTAAGTCTGTCACTGATTTAAGAGAGGTGTAGTAAATTAGTGATCTCAACAAGATAAGAAAGACATTGTGCTAGTAACTGTTTGCTGACTTTGTTTAGACAGTTTAGAAGTGATATAACTCTATATGCTTTTGATGTTGAGTTGTCTGATTTTTCTGACTTTTTGAGAATGACACCTGTGGCTTGCTTTCAACACCTTGAGTGATACTCTGTATTTAATAGACTAGTGTATAGTTTATAAAAGAAATTCAATATGATCTTATACATCTTTGTAATTATTGCTTGAGTGATCTGATTTGAATCAGCAGTTTTGCCTTTTACTGAAACAGAAGAGCATGTGTTCACAAGCTTTACTGTGCTCAAAGTCAGTCAGTCTCACTTATTTAAGACAGTATAGCTGTCTCAACTGATATCAACTGATTGAGAAGGTTTTGAAAAGAGGGTTTTTCAGAATGTAGCTGCTTTCTCTTGAAATGAGTCTACAAGTTCAGATGAACTAGTGATCAATGATATCTTCTTAACTCTCTTATCTTTTGTATACAACATGATTCTGAATATTGTGACTGTATCTTTCTTTTTTAAAAAGGTATTTCAGTGTTCTCTTTTGACTTGCTTGATGACTAAAAAGTATTGATTTTTAAATTGTAGATATTGTTGTTTAAATTCAATATCTCTGACTAGTAGTCTCTGATTCTACATCATTACTTTTTAAAGGTCTTTCAGCTCAGAGAACCATCATGGTTTTGAGTGAGCTCTCAGTCATAGTATTGATATACTGATCTTTGCAGCTTTAGTGATGAACTCTGTCAGTGTAGTTAAAGCAGATTTTAAACTGTTAACTGTTGAGTTCTGTAGTTGATCAAGATTATGTGAGCTAACTAATTGTTGTAATGTTAAAGTAAAGAGTTCTCAGTTAATAAGTTTTGTATTAAATTGAGCTTGATAAGTAGAATTCTTAACTAGCTCTCTGTCATCTTCAGTAATCATAAAAAGAATATCAAGATGATCAGATCTTAAATCAAAGAGTATCTGTTAATCTTCTGTTCTGCTAGCTATAAAGCTGATAGAGAAGGCTAGGTCTAGAACACTAAGATGATTTAAATCTGATTAAAAGTAGGTTTTTACTTCAGAGTGATTTAGCAGAGCTAGATCCTGATTCTTAACTTAGTTTACTAGCCTTTCTGAGTTCAGAGTCAGGCTCAAAGTCATCAGTTTTTACATAGGGTGATGAGAGTTAAAGTTGTCTAGTACTAGTGACTTTGAGACAACTTGAAAGTTATATAAGAATCAATCAAGTGTGTAGCCCTCTTCTAGATCAAGATTCTTTTCATTATATATGTTAACAGTCTGAATCTTATCTTCTGACTCTGAAATATCAATAATTAAGACATCAGAGTTTGTCAGTGAGTTAGTTACTATACTAACATCTGATTTATAGTCTTTTAATATGTAAATCAGTGTTCTTGACTGAAGTTCACTGTGAGTCAGAAGAATCTGAGTAAAGCTAGAGTGTGAAACAGATCTAGCTGTACTGTAGTTATTTAACAAATTCAATTGTATAATTCAGAATCCTTGAATAAACAATATATCAATTTTCAGCTCAATAGCAACTTAAAGAGCACTTTCAGTTGCTACTAAACTTCAGTTCAGATTCACTTGTAAAACTCAAGTGTTGCTACTAATCATAAAGATTCAGCAGAGATCTGTAGTGTTATTGAAAACACAGACTTAGCTTTTACAGCTAGTAGAATCTCACAGACTTTGAAGTTTGCAGAATGAGTTTCATGACAGTTTGAGCACTTAAATTATAAGTGATTACAGGTACCTTTTGTCTTGCATGTGTTACAACTATGTTGTTTAGTACTATGTGGTTCTGCACATAGTCTGCAAATAGCTGACTTACAGCAGTAGTTATCAAGGTATTTAAAACTTTGACACTTCTGACACTGTGTTGTTGAAGCTGTACTGTATAGCTTTTCAATTCAGACACTGATTTCAGCTATGTAAAGACATTTCTTTATAGCTCTGCTAGCTTTTTTTTCTGTGACAAAAGCTATAGCAACAGATTTAGCTCTTTGAAACATCATCTTATTAACAGGTGTAATTCAATAGAGTTTTTCAATAGAGATGAGATCTTTATTAAAAGTCTTAATTTTGTTAACAATCATCTTCATTTCTTCAGAGCAGTTAAAGTTAAGAGTTAACATGTCATGAGCTATAATCTTATATCAAGGCTGATCTTTTTGAAAGCTGGTGTATGAGATACTAAATGCTCAAATTTCTCTTTTTTCAATTAAAAAATCAGCAGTGAATGTCAGTGTTGTTATGATCACTATATTGTTTTTGTATAGTGATTTAGTAACTGAGACTACTACTGAACCTTGAATTTTCTTTACTGAAAAGGCTCTGTTAAGAGTGTTTCTCATAGTGAGAGAAAAAAAAGAAAAAGAGGTGTCTTTAGTTAACTGAATTAAGACTAGTCTTTGAGCTGAGTTATTGATTGATTTGGTTTTTGAAGTTGCTGTTTTCAGATTTTTTGATCTCTTTTTCATCACTTGAGTTTATTCTTGTTGTGTTGCTTTAAACATTAACTGTGCAAATGTAGCAGAAGTCTGACCTTGTATCTGACTCTGAGGTTAAGCTGGCTGTTTCTGAAGTGGCTTTTCTATTTTCTTTGCTTTAGCTTTGAGCTTTCAGAACATAGTTTCTAGGTTAGTAACTTGTGTAGCTACTATTTTAAAAGCAGATAGAACCTTTTCAGTTTCAGTGTACTCTTTAAAAATCTCTAGTAAGTCTAGAATTTTTGATTGTTCTCTGTAGGCCTTGATTAGTAAGAAGGCTTTTATTAGAAGCTTTCTTGCTTCTTGTATAGCCTTTTGCACTGTTTTTGGTTCCTGAATCCTGGTCAAATTAGCACGGGTATCATCCGAGCTAGTAGCTTCTGAGTGTCGTTTCCTTGGTATGAACTTGGCTGTGGGGGGACCGGGGTGCAATGAGGCTGAGAATGGATTGGTCTGTGCGTTAGGTGATAGGGGGTCACTAGAAAAATCGAAGTCGAGCGTACGCCCTACAGTAGGAGTTCCGAGTAGTTGGGCCGAAGGTGTAGTTGGAAGAGGTGGTATCTCTATATCCGTGTCCATTGTCATAGTTGAGTCTACAACTATTGTGTTGTGGGTGGGGGAAGAGCTGAGGTTAAGCGGAGATGTGGCCTCCTGAGGTGGTAGATGTTCTGGCGACGACGCCATAGCTACCGTAGTGGCTAGGAATGTGTATTCGTCTGTCAGTCTTGATTTCCTCTATCGTTTGCAAGTAATTCTATCCAAAAGGCAGGGGGGTGAAAATCAGAAGAAGTGTGTGGTTGTACAGCTGTTCTTTGAAGGCTACGAAATCAGCTACATTCTTGCCGAATGAATGGCTCTTCAACTCGCAGCTAGGAGAGTGGACAAAGCCTGTGTGGCACACGACACCGAAGTCGCTCTTCTGGCTGTATTGGACAGGCCAGTGTGCTGAGTTCCGATTATCTAGTCGTCTATATGCCTGCCCCGCTTCTTCGCGATGGATTACATTCCCTTGTAGGATGGCAGTGTCAAATTGTCCAGTCCGTATAGGACAAGCGACATATTGTTGTCGAAGAGGAATGGCACCCCAAACGGAGAACCGCAGTATGCGGAGATATCTGCGATGATGTGCTTAAAGCAGTGAAGACGAATATGGCAGCGGTTGCCAATCGGGTCCCACCGGGACCGAGATCAAGGGGAAATCTTTCAGGAAGGGAGCTGATGACGATGCTGAGGACTTGAGAAGCCCTGGCGTAATTCGTGTCAGATGTCAAGTGCATTGGTCATCTTGGCAAGGAAAGAGGCCGAAGCCGGAGTGTCTGTCGAAAGCGAAATGATGTCTTGGTGGAAGGACGTATCGCTTAAAGGCATCTTCGGGTTTGGCGGCCCATCGACAGAGGCTTGCTTAGTTGTAGGTGTCGTTACTTTCGAGCCGTTGAAGAGCGCCTGCGAGTGCTCTTGGCTTCGTTGCTATGGTTGATGTTATGCTCGACTTGGCTCCGCTCTTTCCATTCGTAGTTGTCGTCACTCTCGTTATTCATGTCACTCTCCTCCTCTTTTGCCTTCACTCCCTCCACCTTTTACTACCCTCTTCACCCTCTTCATTCTCCTTTCTACCTGGACGAGTTTGACTATTTCATCGGCTCGAGGACGCTTGGTAGATCTCACCATTACTGTTTATAACAGCAATGCTCTGGATGGATTAAGACCAGATTAATTTCTTGTATCTGTAGTAAAGAAATACCAGAGATCGCACAATCCAGGCATCGACTCACTTGATATTATCGTGATTGCGACAACGAGAGCGACGGTGACGTCCTAGAGTCAATTGAGACAGTCGTTATATCGTATTGCTGTCATTTGTATTTATATTTCTATCTGTATTGTTAGAGTTTATCGCAACATTCGAACGATTGATTGTACCAGCCATCTTCTTACTGTGGATAATAGATACTGGTAGGTATCTATGTAAGATATAGATAGAGTCTCTAGTAAGGAGGAGGTCGAAGACAACGAACAACCGAACGGGCAGAATATCGCCGCAGGGAGTGGGCATGGGACGGAGGAATATTCCGTCTTTTACACAAATGCGACCATTGACGAGGCCTTTTCCATAGACACACTCGCGCTTCTAACGGCACTAGGATACCGATGAATCGTGCTAAGGGTAACATTACTTATTCTGTATAAGTATTTGGTAAAGACAGTGTTAAAGTACCCGACTGAATATACTTGCCGGGTTGCACCTAAATTTACATGTCTGAAAAACGTGTTAATAAAGTTATTTAAACATCCGGGTTGTTTAATGGTATTTGTATTTAAGCTAATATCGGTCGTCTAAAATAGCCTAAACTTATTTGCATTAGCTTTAACATCGTCGTATCCCTGATCGCCTTTATCAGCCTGCTGCACTACAAGGTTAAGTGGCAAGGTGTGATTGATCCTCTCTAAAGGACGATAAGAAGTGCTAGTACAACTGGAGGCTTAAGGATTTCTATTCTCGACGTTAAGCAATCACCTCGAGTCTAGCTCTCGAGTGCGAAAGCGCCCCTGATCCTCTCGCCTCCCTATTGTAAACTAATACAAAGTTGCGAGAGGTCCTCAATAACATTCCCTCGCAAAGCGAATGCAATGGGTCAGTCTTGAATCCGAAAGGAATCTCCCAAAAGGCTAGTAGTGAAGATTTACCACCGCTATTGCAAACCTTACTTACCTTTGATGATGATGATGAAGTTCATTTACGCCGGGGGAACGAATCCCAGAGGCAGCTATCGACAGTCCGCTAAGCCTATTCTAGCAACGTCCTAACTCGGTTCTCAGCCCTAAACAACAATACCCGAAGCAGTCCAAACAGTTCTCTATACACCATCTCTACTCCCTGTAGCTTGTCTTTACCTATCCTATCCCCATTCTGTAGCCCGTAGCCCGTAGACAACAAAGACCTCTCTCTTGCACCCAATAAATCCTCCACAAACGTTGAGTCGGTACAAAGTAAATCATCCCTTAATAGTCCGAAATAGCTGACCACCCAAATGCTGGCAACCGCATGCGGTGGTAGAGGGGTTGTGCTGAATTGAAAATAGGTAGGGATAGAGATTGTCCAGTGGGACGATCGGAGCTCTACAAGCTCCACCGTCACCGTGTCGAGCGATGCGAAGTGGTTGTAGTCCAGGGAGTGTGTTCTGAAAGGTCGAATTGAAGGTCCACGCAAGCATCCACCCGCGTCCAGAACTCTAACGTCCCATCAAGAAGTATCGTATCCGCACCCCAAGGTGCCTTGCACTATCCTCGCCAGACTCTGCACAATGGTCGGTCATCGCAATCGCTCGAAAGGGGGGGGTTGACCCGTGGCCACGTCGCGTTGGCGCCATACGACTCCCAGACTACCACACCAGCCAACTCCCATCGCAGAACCTTTGCAAGCAAAGGCGTGCCCTCCGCAGGATTCGAACCTACTAGGAAACTGTACAGAATACAGACTCCTCAACCAAGGAGCGCTGCTGCCCGCTCCCTGGAGGGCACTCACCTTTGACTGCGCAGCCGTAACTCCTGCCGACTTGCGAGATCACGTGGACTCGCTTAAAAGCATCTTCTGCCTGTCCTTGTCTACTACAACCTACGACTGTGGTCACGGTGGGGTGCTATAAGATGCATTACAAGTATTACATGCATTACACGCTTCCAGGCTGGTGGTGATGGTCGCATACTTTCTTGCCCTCTTATGGGCTCCCGTTTATCTACTCAGATCATTTCCACTGCCTCACTGCCCGCTGCTAAAGCGTTGATGATCATCATTTAGGCACTATACTCCATACTTAGAATTGTGTCTTTGCTCTTTGCGCTTCCTCTCTGTCTCTGTCTCTGTTTACGTTTGTCTACCCATGAGATTGGCATTCCAGCAATACCTCGGCCTCGGCATGGGCGAATTCTGTGCAACGTAACGCAAGCGAGCAAACAAATAAACAGACACCCAACAACGCCAGTCTTTCATGCATACGACATACAACATAATGTGTCAGTCGGCATTCAATCAAAGGCAAATTTGCTACCACCGGCGGTATATGCATGGTCCTTCGAGAGCATTTGCGCCCATGTCGATCTCCCGATTCGAAGTTATCGTCGGAAAATATGCGGCCTAGCAGAGAAGGCTGGAAGAGCAGACGCGCCAACAAATATAATGTCATCATCATTGCTGTCGCTGGCGCCACTCGTCTCCGTTGCCGCCGAGGGAGGTGGCAACCTGCCTGCCCTCATCACAGCTCACTTGATCGAGCTGCCGAGCAACCAGTAACCTTTCTGCGACATGGTGGTTACACTCCCCCCCGAGCTGCACGCGACCGATCGGGATACATATGGGGCCGACAATTTGACCCTGCTCGACACTTTACTGGCAGAGGAAATGGACTTTGGCAACAATTTTGCTTGGCTCCCGGCTGTTTTGTGCTTTTGGGACTCCTTGTTGCTGTGGCTTGGAGCACTCCTTGGACAGCCCCTCTTCCGCTCATATCGCCCATAACTCCGTGTCCAACTCCAATTTTGTGCGCTCAGCTCGACTTCGTGGCGTTTGTGGCAAGCCACACTTCGCTGCGTCGGCTGGTGCCTTCATGGCGCCATTGACATTGGCATTTGACTGTTCTCTGCTGGTCTAGTCCTTTCAGAGTTGCCCTGGAAAGCCTTGTAAGTCTCCAGCTCGCCCCCTGGCCTGAGGAGCTTCTGTCGAGACTGCTAACGAACCTTGGTACCTTCTCCATCGACACTGTCACCTGCACTCATGCTACCCTCGACACTCATTTTCCCGCCCATGTCAGATTCTCGCGTGACTTAGCACGCCGGCGGATTTGTATACTTGACCTGACCATTGCGTCTACCGAGGTAATGTCGAGCTCGACCTCGACGGCTCAAGGACTACACCCGATCGTGACTCTTCTGGAACTCCCATCCGAGGCGTGGGCGAGATCGTGGCTACCATCCGGTACTCGAAGATTGCCACGGACAAGGGGATCTCGCGGATCAACTTATGAAGATACAGGTTTAGACGATTCGACTTAGTCGCCTCGTCACCCATCTCGGTCCCAGATCGGATCCCACTTTGCTAACTAGCAGAACGATTCGGACATGCTAAGGTAGAACATCGCTAGAATATCGTCACAACAAGATTCTAGCTTCTCACTACACGTCACCCTTGTCGTTCAAATCAAAACTTAAGTTTGTCTTTTAGAAGCGGGGTATAGCTTATGTATACATATAGGAAAAGCCGGCGGATCGTATAAACCCACCTCCGAACCCTAGCACAAGGCCTGAGACCTTAGAGCCCGTCCAAAAAGCTTCTTCTTACATGCTTGTGGTGTTAAATATTATTCTTCCTGACGGCGCTTAGATCTCTATGCAGGCGCCGCAGGTGGTCTTCTGCCTGAGACCGTACCGTGACTGTACAGCGGAGCGCTTAGACGATGATATCCAGCATTCGACGAAGCAGGCGATAGCTAGAGTAAACTGAGCGCGTAACTTGGTCGTAAATAGAATCACTCACATATGTACCCTCCGTATAAACTATTCCCTATGTACCTATTTTTCCAAAATAGATCGCTTACGGAAGTCTTACAGAAAGCCACACTTTGAAAGATCATAGCCCTAGGCCAACTCGCTTTCACAGTCGCTTGGCAAACCCCAAGTTATAAGAGGCTTTGTCTGACTGCGGATGCATCTTATACTGGGGTTCTAATTCAATTTTTTGCAATGAAGCTTCCCTGGAAAGTCGTGAAAGTGACAGGCTCTGGTAGCCTTCTGACTCTCTTAACTTGGCTTCACTTTCCTAATCCTTCTTTTCTCATGTCATACGCCTAATCTTGACGCTCAGATCTTCATGGAGGCGAGCTTGGACTTCGACTAGAAGCAGAGAAGTACCCCCGAGGCCGAAGAATCGGATGTTTGTCGTATTCCGCCCTGATCCCATAGCTTACGTTGGATTGTATCTTCCCACAAATTTTGTAACTTACGCTCGTTAGATGTGAGAGGTGACGATGCCTTGATATCAGGCAATGCTGTGGGGGGAAGATGGAGAATACTGATTGCCACTCGATCAAGCTTTCCGGGCGTCGTTCTTGGTATGATATATATCGGTACTAGGACTGTAGGACACATGTATCCAGGCAGGGGAGGTTATTCTGATGATTGTTTGAGGTAGCTTTCCGACGTGGTGACATTCTGATTTGTTGTCAGAAAAACAGAACTGACAAGAATCTTAGATTAGCTTTGATCTGAAGAGCGGATAGACACCGCAGCTTCTGCAATGCTCCCTCTTTCACTCTGCAACATAGTCTGCTCGACATATCTCAAGTCTATCCTCTGGCGGCGCAATTTGGTCTCAGTATCATACGCAATATGGCCTTCAAGCAGCAAGTAACCATCATCCATCATTCCTCCGCGATCTTTTGTTCGATAGATGCTTATTCACCCATGCATTTGAAGTGCTCGGATGCGTATGTAAGTGAAAGGAAGACACTTTTTGTAACACTGTCCATATTGAGATATGCCGCAGCAACGCCGGCGCCGCCAATGACGATCTCTCCAGGAAGGCCAGGAGGCAGGAGACGCATGTCCTCGTCGACGATGTAGATTGCTTCATTTAGTGATTGACAACCTGCAGGGACTGCACCTTGGTATACATCCTTAGTCTCATAGTCGAGCTCAATCTTCGTAGGGCAGATACTTGTTTCGGTAGGTCCGTACCCATTGAACCGCCGCAGGCTTGATTTCGATAGCTCTCTGAAGCTACACAACATAGACTCCGTCACAGCCTCACCTCCGATCACGGCTCCTTTCTAACGTGATTTTCGAGGTTTCTTTTTGTCTCCGTGACGCAGCAATATAGCATATTCGGATGGTGTTTCACAGGTATGGGTGATGTTCTGCTCGATTATGTCTTCCGTGATAGGCATTGGATCCCCGC
>JAABUP010004597.1_pt1 | contig 22275 bp, 34 predicted proteins | sample 5559201 | NCBI WGS metagenome assembly JAABUP01 (sample SAMN10711887, study PRJNA513373) | rock metagenome | isolation source: Antarctica rocks | place: Antarctica | reverse complement strand
TGATGTACAGGTACCTGCGCTGGGCTGCTTCCTCTTCCTTCTTGCGTATGGCCTCTTGTCGCCTCTTGACTTCCTCCTGGACCTTCAGCTGTTCCTCCTCTTGCTTGGCCTGCACAGAGCAGGAGGCGTTTCCAGCAGCAACCTTGTAAATGATGCACTCTGCATTTGGCAGCAGAGTTTTACAATTGCTTGGAAAAACCGCTGCAATTCTGATGCTTTCAACTTCAGCCAGGGTGTGAGCACAAACTGCCTGCTGGTCCAGTCACCTTGGCTCTTTCTGCTCTCTGCTTGTCAAGAGTACCCTTCTGCTTTATGCGGTCAGCATTCCTTGCAGCCTCTTTACGTCTGGCTGCATCTGCAGCTTCCAATGCCTTCACCTGCAAGACGATGCATTTTTGAGTATAGCGTAGCTGCTGCAAGGCACCACTGTGCAGCTTGCCGCTAGCTAAAATGGGCCGCAGGCATGAACTTGGTAGTATGACTGCGCACAGCACACCTTCATGCAGAGAATGGTAGGCATGCAGCCTGAGATCCCAGTGCTGTGTTCAAAAATTTAAATCAGCAACACTTGCCTTGACAGGCTTCTTGCCGCCTGCAAGCTGAGGTTCAGGAGCCTTGCCACCTGGCAAGAAGGACCTGATGGCTGACACAAGGTTGCCTGCCATGCCACCACTGGCTGACGGCGCATCAGAGCTGCTCTCAGCTATATCAGCAGCACTATCTGCACCTGCATTACATAACATTGATAGCACCAACTTTGCATGTGTCAAGGCCAGTTTCTTGTTGCTGTTCTAAGCTTTGGCACATGGCTGTATAAGCTTCCTGACATTTTGCAACATAATCCTAGCTCCATCATCTAAGGTGCGCTTGCATTTCCAGACTTCCACCACAAGGGTTAAGGCATGCAGCACACTGCAGCAAAGGGATTGAGATGCTCTACCTTGGCTGGCGATACTATCTGGCAGAGGCATTGCAGCTGCTGCACCCAGTGCGGAAAGCCCAGCAGAATTTGAAACAGCCTTGCTGACCATGCCCTGATCAACTACAGTGTCACTTGCTGATGTGTCAGCTTGTGGTAAGACATCCCTCTCTGTAGCATCCGCTGCTGCCAATGCATCATCATCATGCGCAGGGGATGGATGCAGTGAGGCATGGTTTGGTCTTTCGGACTCCTGCTCTGATATACAGTCAGAGCCTGCCGGGCTAGCTGGTGACATCTGCTGCCCCTTGGGTGCATGTACCAGCAATGGCACTGCAGATTCAGCAGGCTGCTGACCCTCACTGCTTGCGATGGGAAATACAGGCATAGGACTACTGAGCCGTTCATGAGCATCCTGGTAATCACTAGTTCTTGCTTCTCCCTTGGTTGTTGGAGCAATTGCAGCTGCTTCATCTGGAGAAGCCATGTCGGCACCTGCCTCAACAGCTGCTGTGGTCAACAGTGGTACCTGATCTAAAGGCTCATCCAACTCCTGATGTTGTTGTTCAGCCTCAGGACTACTTACGTTCATATCGTCTTCAGTAGGCTGCTGTTGCAGCACCTGAGCACTGTCGGCTCTATTCTCATGCTTTGGGCTTGGAGCAGTGAGCCCAGAGGCCCTGTCAGTGGCTGGACTGCCCTCATGCAATGGCTCACTAGATCCAGAATGACGGCGCTTGCTGTATGTGGCAATTTCACTCTCCCCTGCTGCATTATGCTTGCGTTTTGCAGGCCTTGACATGCTGCTGACACTATGGTGAGGTGGCTCCGATAGGTGCTGGGTGCTTGTCTTTGGTGATGAAGCAAGTGGTGCAGGAGTAGCATGAATGCTTGCTTCAGCTGGAGATCCTACTGCTGGATGTTGCTGCTTGTCAGTGCTGCTATCCGATACGGTACCCAAGACTGCCTCTGGACTACTGCTTGGCTTCTGTACCCTCTGGACATGGCTTGCAACGCTTTGCTGCAGCACAGGGCTGGCTGCATCTGTGCTGGCAGGCTTCTGAGCACTGTGAAGCTCTTGCTGCTCGGTGGCATCAGACTCAACTGCAGTTTCAGCCTGTGCAAGTGCTGCTTTTGCCCCTCGTCTTGTAGTGGCTGGCACTGCCGCAGGTTTACTGACTGGCTGATTTCGCTTCCCTCTTGCTCTTGTTTTGGGTGGAGACGGAAAGCGCTGACTGCTGGTTTCATCAGCAGACCCTTGAGCTGGCCTGCAAGTTGCGGCATCTGTCTGATTGCGCCTGCTGCGTGTCATACGCGCCCCTGGCAGTGGTGTTGCTGCCACAGGTGGCTGAGCAGCCTCTGTCTGCTGCCGACTTGTCTCTGCACCATTCACACACATGTTTTGGGCTGTGGTGACGGCCAAAATACACAAAATGTGTGATCATGCCAGCATAGCTGTAACTGGTCACATTCCAGCTTGGCTCCGTCAAATGAGCGCATGCAAGCTATACTGGTCAGTCAATCCAGGCAACCAACAAATTCAGGTGACCCAGCATGTGGAGTGCAAAGCCACCTACCATCATGCGGCTCATCTTGTGGTTCTGAGTCATGTGCTGATGTGCCTGCAGGCAAGGCAGACTGCTCCTGTGTCTGGCCCCGCCGGCTGCCTGTTTTGGCTGTGCTCTGCAGGACGCTATGACTGATCAGAGCCTTGCTCAAGTGGCAAACGTTGGTGAAGATACATGGCAGGGCAAGTGCTGCTCCTCACCTGCTGCTCAGGAATGTCTTGTGTTGCAACTCGGCTGGTAGGCACCAAGGCCAACAGGCTTGCTTGCGTTTGCTTAAACTGCTCAAGGAGCCAGTCGCAGTTCAAAGCATATACGCTATCGACTTCTTGAATTTTATCCTCCCCAGCCACTCTTAGTGAGTCCAGTACGGACGCAAAGCTTTTGGCCATGTTCGTCAGTTCGCTGTTGAGACACAGTCACTGCCAGAGGTGATCCCGCCACAGTACAGAAGCCAGTTTTCGATACGCGTGCACAGCCACGATCCGCATATAGCGACTGGTATTCATACCTTACCTGTTGCGGCAATATCTACTACGACACAGCTTGCCGTGGCTGTCCCTAGCTGTCCGTTGTGGCTTTGAGCCCAGCAATGAAGCAGAATGTCACAATCTGGTCTTTATGTTTGACTTTTTCTGATCATATTTGTCTGTGCTCGGCAAGTGCACCATTCGCAGCATGTCCCTGAGACTGCAGGCCCTGCATGACGACGTTTTGTTGCCTTTGAGTAACCAACCTGTGATCTTGGGACGATCTCGTGAGTTGCGTATCAGTTCTACCTCAGTCAGCAGGCATGCATGCTCCTGCTTTGCGGATGGAATGGCAGCTGCAAAAATTGTGGCCTCCAAAAGAGTGTATGTTATGCGCATGGAAGGCAAAGCCGTTTCGCAAGTCGACAAAGATGGCACCTGTCAGGTCCATATGTCAAGCAGTGCATGCTATTCACGTTTATACCGCTCAGTATAATTAGCATGCCAGATGCGGCTGCAATGAGCACCAAAGACACGTCATGTGACAGTACTGTGCTCTGCGCAGCTTGCCCTTGGAGACATTATATATTTGGCCTCCACAGGCCCTGCTCAGTATCAGTATGGCTTTCAGCTGCTTGGCCCTGAACAGCCCCTTGCAGGACAAGAAGAACAAGTATGCTATGCTTCATCTGCAAAGTCTTGCCTGAGAGCGTTGGAGATACCCAAATGCATCAGTGCCATTCATGCAAAGCAGTGCAATAGTACAAGCAACCCTTGCACTGTGTTGGGAAAAGCTGAACAGCCCTTGAATACATGCTCCTGCTGCTCAGGCTGCCTCTTCAAGTGCAAGTGCATTATGCAGCAATATCAATCAAGAGTCCTCAGCACAGGCTGGCTGCTTCAAGGGCAAGCACATAGTGTTCTGGACCCGCAGCCACACAGCCACCTTGAAACAGAAAGCCACACAAGCTGGCGCTATCCTTGAGCACAAGATCACAGAGCTTACTCAGCTTGTAGTTGCAGCCAGGGACACATCAGCAACGGATGCTGCAGCACATTTGGCTGACCTGCCTCCTTCTGTTCCTCTTCGGTCAAAGAAATGGGAGGGACGGAAGCTCAACATCCCAACAAGCGTGGACTTTGTAGATCCTCAGTACATTTCAGATTGTCTAGTACAAGCTCGCATACTCCCCACAGGCGCCTATCAGATTGCCTTACAGCAAGTGGCAACAAAAGACACCCGCACATACTCAAACGAGGAATGTGCAATCAATGCAAGTGAACCTCCAGAAGTGAGTCAGCTCAACAGCAAAGACCCGACTTCTGGGCAACCGCCTCAGAAGGACACTGTAAATGCTCACAATGCAGACTGTGGCACTCCAGGTGCAAGCCCAACTTCTCATCCTCAGCTGCAGCCACAGGAGATGCTGCCTCAAGCAACAATGCAGAAGGTAGCACCGCCTGAGCAGTCCGGTGCTGATCAGCAGGTTGACCCACATCCTGAAAAGAAGGTTGGCATATACCCTGATGTCAATCCTGAAGGGCGCTCATTCACTGGGGGTCACTCAGGCATACCCTGGGGTACAGGTGGGGACTAGCTACTCTGCTTTCAGACCCAGCCAGAAGTCAGCACAAACTGGACGCTGGACTACACGGCAACAGCTTGTATGTCTATGAGATTGCAATTTGCCATCAAAAATGAAGAGTCTCAATGCATACAGCATGAACAGGCATGTGTGTTGGCTGTCTTGCATATCGTTCTATTGTCAGTGTTGGTGCAATACCTGATCCTTTACCAAATTGATGAATGGTCCACTACCAGTGTGCAACCTGCATTCAGCTGGGTTGCTAGCCCAGAGCACTGATGGCCTTGATGTTTGCTTGGCATGACCAGGAGGACAATGGGAAGAGCCATGGGACCAGAAGAGTGCATTGAAGACCATTGAGAAGCTTGAAAGGCACTGGTACCAGTTAGATGGGGCAGCAGCAGCGGCAGCAGGCCCTTCTACAGGAGCTGGTGAGCCAATCGGAGAGTCAGAGGATTCCTGTGAATCTGATGATGAAGGTCCACCCAAGAAGCAGCTGAAGGCTACCGTGAACAAAGTGTGTGTACATGTGGCTTGCAGTGCGCAGACAGTCTGCCTAATTGAGCAGCTGCAGATCGTCCGGGACAATTACCGCGGCCGGATAGACCAGTTTAGGATTAAGGTCGGGCCCATTTTGCATGCACATTGCAAGTGCTGCAGGCATCTGCTGGAAGTTCATCCTGCTCAACTTTGCTGCAGTGTTGGTTGTTGTGTGGCCTCCCAACTCTGCACTACTAGTCTGAACCTGACGGCACAAATCATCATGTACAAATATTGTTGTTTTTATAAACTGTTCCTAGCCTCTGAGAATCAGCACAGCATACATCATTACAGGGTTTGGCATTGCGCCGCAGGCCTCCTGGTCTTGAGCATTCTTGTGTGCCTTTTGTCAATACCTGTACTGATACCTGTTTCTGATACCTGTTACTGTTGCCATCAATGATGCCTAATACACATACCTGTCACTGATACCTGCTACTGATGCCTGTTGTCGCTGCCAAGCGACACTCCCGTTCCACCAAGTGCCAGACAGACTTGGGTGTGCAGGCTGTAGAGAGGGCAATCAGTGAGCTGACGCGCCTACAGAAGCCTCTGCGGACTGAGTCAGATGTGACTGAGCTGAGCATGGGAGCCCGCAGCAAGGAGAAGGTTCTAGAGATCATGGAAACAGGCACACTGCGCCGAAATGAGATGCTGGCAGATGATGAGCAGCAGCAAGTCATTCAGCTGGTAAGCATGACCACATTGTCCAGTCTGTACAAGTTGAGCTGCAATGGCGATAAAATTGCACATGAATTGTGCAACAGGTCTGGTGCATATCTTCATGAACAGACATTGTGACTACAGCAGCAAGCTTTTTGCAGCATTTGCCTTTTTGCACCTAGATTTTGGCCTTGCTGCTTTTGTCAGCATGGACCGACAATGTTCCTGTGCATGGGTCAACGAAGCTGAGATGGTATAACATCCTCAGAAAGGCTGGACGTGCTGTAGCAGACAATCCAGATAGTTTGTGTTGTGCAGTTTCTGAAGGTATGGGGTGCAGCTGAGGCTACCTGCCTGCGCTGGTATGCCTCTGGCTGCCGCACACTTGATGACATCAGAGCGCGTGCTGATTTGACTGAGCAGCAGGTAATTTCTTGACAGCATACTGTCACTTACTCCATCATCCCTGTACATTCATTTGCTGCTTTTCCATCTGATCATCAGCTTGACTCTTAGAAGTGTCAACAAGCAGCTACAAATGTGATGGTGCTACATGGCTTCATGTATTACAACAGTATGTGTATTACTTTGGTATTTTTACATTGATCATGCTGACAACAAGCTGCATGTACTAGTACACGCTGGATGAAACATGGCTGATGCAGCCCATCTGCACAAACACAATCAAGCACTATTGCAATGCAGCATGTGCTGGCGTGAAAGCTGGAAGTTGTGCAGCTCAGTTGCATGTCAGATCTGGGCAGCGGTTGTGCAGGTGGCTGGATTGAAACACTTTGATGACATGCAGCAGCGCATTCCTCGTTCAGAAGTGGAGCAGGTGCATAGCCAGGTGTGTGGGGTTGTGAGGGAGGTGGTGGGGGTGGAGGGCCTGCCTGATGCTGACCGCTTGCACTGCAGAGTCACTGGCAGCTACATTCGAGGGAAGCCCATGACAGGTTGCACTGCATTAGATGTGCTGTATTGTCAGTCTTGAAACTTCTAACTAGCCTGTCAAGGCTACTCTGTAGATGGTGCACAGCGTTGTCGCTGATGTAAGAGGTCACATAACAGTGACATGCAGCATGCAGGGTTCTGCCTATTCTGCATCGAGTACCGGTAACACCACCTGTATACGTTTGTCAACTGCATCAACATCCAACATCGCACAGTCTTCATTCAACAGGTGACACCCTGATTTGAGGTGGTGCAGGAGACATTGACTTCCTCATCATGGCTCCACCCAGCCGGGAGCCAGTGGCATGTGGGGCTGTGCTGCAAGCCCTGCTGGCCCGCTTGCTGCAACAGGGCCTGCTGGTGGATGAGATGAGCCCCAGCAGGCCCAGGCCCAGGGAGACAGGCTCTGCCACCTGGCTGGGACTCTGCAAGCCACCAGGCAGCCCTTATGTGCGGCGCATTGACTTCAAGGTCTATCCTGCCAGGTGTGCTGAAAGACTGACCCACTGCTAGCAACTAAATGAGCATATACAGCTCTGGATGGGCCATGTAGATGAGCATTTGTGAATGACATGCAGCCAGGAGAGGTGAGCAGGTGTCCTCAGGAACTTTGCTTGTGCCAACTGTGTGCGCTGGCTATTTGCATGTCTGCCCGAATTGAACTTGTTAGCTGGTTCTGCAAGCTTGGAGGTATTGCTACTTTGACAAGCTTCGACGTTGCAGCAACAACTACTGGTACACTGCACCGCCTATGGCTGCCATGCAGCTGTTCACCCGTTACAATCTGCTTTGAAATGACACACAGTCAAGGTAAATTGCAGGTACACAGCATTTGCAGTCAACTACTTCATCGGCTCCGGGCCGTTCGTGCGCGCATTGCGGTACTGGGCACGCACAGCCACCAAAAGCTTAGCCCAACAAGTCGCCCTGTCTGCAAATGGCTTCAAGTTGACAGACACAGTCCTTGTTCCCCTGATTGTGCAGCCCAAGCAAAGGCTTGAGAAGGGGCAGATGAAGAGTGTGGATGTCCTGGTGCCTCCTGGGGTACACTGCGATAACGAGACTCAGATATTTGAGGCTCTAGGCCTGGCATACGTACCACCGTATATGCGCTATTTTGGCAGCAACTATCAGTAGCTTCTCTTGTTTGCTTTTTGCGGACTGGGAAATTCCTGACTCGTATCACAAGCAAGCAGTGTTGGCCGATTGGCCTCCACAAAGTTTTGCATTGTTGCATTGCCTTTTGTGTTTGCTGATGACTGCTGAAAGAATTAACATGAACGTTGTAGCAGTGTGCGTAGGGTGTGACACAGGCTGTGTCACACAGCCAAGGTGTAATACGTCATTGTCATCCTTGTTAAGATGCCTCCTGGGATGTGGCTATACAAGGCCAAAGCAACGAATGCTGACAATCACATCCTCATGCTCGCTTTGGTCTTGTGTGCCTTTCAGCACCAAGCCATTGCATTTGTAAATATCTAGCCTCTGCTATAAGGCTCAGTCTGGGTTTTGCAGTCATGACCTGCAAATCAGCAGTAATGCCAGTTTTATTTTCCAAACTGGTTTGGCCCTTATGCCAATGTTTATAATTGTATATAAAGCACTGCACAACAGTCCTTGTTTGCCAGTGCAGAAAGGCATGCATGAGATCAACTGGTTTCTACTCACAACGCATATGTCACTTCACGACACGCTTCATCAATCCCGGATCCTAAACATGCACGATGCTTGTTGACATTCAGCATACATGTAGCCTCAGAATCTTGTCCTGCACTGTCGAGGACATGCAGTTCAACTATGAATCATCATTATCAAAACCAATTTTAGCAGTTTCCAGGTTGATCTTTGGAGTATGCCCACTGGATACAACTAAGCAACTAAGTACAACCCCAATAAGGATATGTTTTCAAGGTTTTGGATTCTTATGACTAAACAAAAAACTTGCATCGCAACACTGTCAAGATGGCCTATCTCACAATGCTGAAGCAGGTCTGACAATGTTTTTCTTTTGCCTACTGAGGTCTTCAAGGCTTATCAATGACGCAAACAGCAAAGGTGCAGTGCATGCTGTCGCCCTTCAACGCTTTTATTCTTTGCATCAGGTATTTTCTGTTCATATGTTGCGCCAGAGAAGTCTGTCTGCAGAGAGGCCTCAGTATGTCCACTGGCACTTCCGTGGAAGGATCCACGGTCAAGTCCGGTCTGCCCAAATGCCTTGCTGTTCAGGGTGACTTGCATCAAGTTGCTCCAAGGCTTGCAGCACACCTTGTGGAGGGTCTAGCCCAAGCTTACTGGCGCGCTCCCACCTGGAGAGCATTTTTGTTTGAATTGAAATCTACAAGATGTCCAGCAGCTGCAAGTTGACTCTTTTGTGGTCAAAATTGCCTTTGCTGTGGTCAGTGAATGGACTGTGTGTGGGATGCATGTCAGGGGCATTGAATGACTTTGTTACATTTTGAGTGAGCTCCTATTGTGCTGTCAGGCTGATGATGAGAGTAAGTGTACAGAGCACGTCATGGGCTTATGTTCGTCCAGCCTACCTTTGCCTTCTTGACACATCTGTACAGGGGCCATATTTTGCTGTAAGGTCAAACTGCCGCAGGAGCTTCTGGGCTTGCTCCTCTGCACAAAGGAGTAAAATGCTTTATGGGGCTATATCTTAGCTTCGCTCGGAACTATCGTCATTACCACCCACCTCCTGGTGCCTCGACAGAGTTAGAATGACGAGCGACTGTGCCCTTGGAAGCTTTTGATTTGCTGCTTTGGGCTGCACCGCCAACTTCTCGCTTGCTCTGCCGATAGGTTTCAGAAAGACGGTGGGACGCCATCAGTTGCAGACTGAGGCAAACGACAAAGTCGACCGAACGACTTCGAAGTAAATTGTGGCAGAGCCTCCTGCAGAAGGCCACCCGTTACCAACAGCTGCTGCTGGAGCAAGTCAAGGCAGATATTGGATGTTCTCAATCGAACAGCACTCTGTTTGGGTTGAACCCTGTTTTACCCTACACTAAGCTAGGCTACAGGGACGGGACAGCGTGTCAGATTGTTCTAGCGGACTCGCAAAGTTTAACGTCACTTCCTGCAAGTGTCATTGCCTTGACCACTGTGACTAAGATTACTCATCCCGTGCGACTGTATTGTGCGGCGTTTTCACACTCCTTGATGGCGACTTTCAATGCTTTCACTTTGCTATATACACCGGCATTGGAAGGGACAGGCATATGCTGACATGTCAAACACAAAGCTTCAGCGTCGGCAGTCTGCAAAAGGACCCGGTCATACAGCGGCAAATGTCGTCAAGTGCAGCCGGGCCTTGAAAAATTCGTGACAGTCTAGATATGTCACACCAGTCACCCAGGAAATCGCAGCATGCAGCCCAAAGTTTGTCTCGGTGCGAGTCATTGATACAAGCAGACCACTTACCCGCAAAGTTCCCAGCAAGTACCGGCTTTCTGCGTTTGCTTGAAATTGCTGTCTCCTGCAGCACATGCTTGCTGGAGCTGTCCTGGGCATGTGTGAGCACATACCCATGTATCCCATAAACACCATCAAGACACGCATGCAGACCTGGTCCACGGGTACGCTGTTCAACTATTTTAGTGAGGTGCTTGCTTGCACATGTAGCGTGTTGACTTCAGAGTGTGCTGTCAATTGTCAAAGGAAATGCAGTAATTGTAGGCACCCAAACTTTGAGCATGCTGCACAAAAGTTCCTCCTACAATAAAAGGCAACAGCTCTCCTTTGACTGCCTTACCATGCATCTTCATTTCAATCACTGAACCCTTCAGTCTGACCTTATATTTCACCTTATATCAACTCTGTGTCCCGAGCTTAGGAAAAGGATTGGAAGGCCATGGTGATGGTGCGACAGGCTGCCAGACCTGCCAATGCTGCCTTTTGCTTCATGCGTCTGCCTTCATGTTACTTCAGCGAGGTCTGCATTACTCAGAAGCCAGCATGCACACAGTAAGAGCCAGTGTACGCTCCAAAGTAATAGATATCAAAACAGCGCAAGGCATGCAGCATAGTACAGATGTGTCACAGACAAGTTGTGGCACAAATGAGGTCTTAGTAGACTTGGATTGTACCCAGACTGGGCACCAAGAAGCATGCGCAGAGCACACCAGTCAGGGAAAACCTTGCGGAGTGCTATCATGTGCTAGGCAAGGGCCGTCACTCAGTCCATCAAAATGATTTACACTTAGAAGATTCATGAATTTGAGGTTTGCCAGCTCAACCACACCCAATAATCAGCTCAGAAGCAGATGTTGCTTCTGAAACCGAGCCTTTGCAGGGCGTGTAAAGCACTTCGGGCTAGAGAGATGTCAAGGCGATCATCTGCACAGCACATTTGCCAGCTCTCAAACCCAGTCTGAGACTTTCAAAAGCTTAATTGAACGCAACAAGGCCTGATGCTGCAAGAGCTTTAAGCTCTGCAGATTGGGATTATTGCTTTTCATAATAAGTCCAAGCGCTGACTAGAGCTCCATATGACATCAAGTGCAAATGAATCAGACCCATATGAACAAGGAAAACCAGTAGGATATCGGGCAGATGAGCAGATGGGGCTGATGGGGTCACAGTCAGCTGCATCTTGCAAGCCCAGAAGCCCATGGTGACTAGCAACAGATGGGCCATTCTGAGCACCTTCAATGAGAAGGGCCTGATCTATATATATATATCAGCCAGCTGGCTCTGCAGAACTACAAGGATCTGCTGTCCATTCTGCAATGGAACCACGAGCACAACGTCCGCCTCATTAGGTATTTACAAGCATGAGCAAACTCATTATTCATACAGCATATAGAGTGTCTGTTTGGGTACTCAAGCTTCAAGCATGTTACAAGATAGTCCCTCCTGCAATACAAGGCAAGACGTTTCCTTTGACTGCCTGACCGTGTGTTTTCGTTTTGTTTTCTATTTTCCCAAGTTGCACTGATTTGCAGAGCCGGATAAAATGCCTGGATCGTGAAGACGTTATCACACAGCATGCAGTCAAGCTCAAGGTCTTGATGATGTCATGCATAGGGGCCGTTTCGGGGGCAGCTGCAGGGGGGCAGGGCACTTGTGCAGGTTTTTGGTGGCTTTTGAAACCTTGTCACCAGATTCTGGTCAAACACTTGCTCAAGCCTGGCGAGTGCGTCTGCCATTGCAGCTGCGGACATTCAGCTGAGCTGTGTAGAGCATCTCATCAACGTTCAAACTGGAGACTTGATCCGGGTACTATTGCTTGTGCCTTTGTACCATTTGACCAGCTGCGTAGCAACGGCTTGGATGATAGGCCTTTACAGCTTAGCGGGGCAGGCCGTAAAGAAGTCTGGGCTCCAGGCCGGCCGGAACGTCATCAACGCAGGAAAGAGATGCGTCGGCGTGGCTGTCCGAGGGGTTTGCCTGCCATATACGGTTCCAGTCGCCTGTATACGAACGTTTGGCACTACAGCCGGTTCAATGGCAGAGTACGGATTGGACTTTGCCTGCAGCTTTGTTCCAGAGGTGCCGTTGATGGGAGAGGTACGCATTTCCGCGCAGCGCTCTCAACGCAGCTTTAGCGCAGCTCACCTGTACGTCTGTGAGCTCGAACTTGCCTACGTGCAGGGCAGTGTCCTGGCAGACCTCTCCGAGGAAGACCTGAAGGAGGCATACTTGCAGGCAGGCTCAGATTTTCAAGTGTCTAAGTGGATGGTGTTGGAGCTGCATCACCAGGTGAGAGTTGCTGTGTCAGAGGTCAGCAGGACGCATAAGCATGAACCCTGTTGGTTGCTGCTCATGCAGCAGCTCAGGCTCTCTAATGTACGACTTCAACATTGACTGTGCAGAATCTCATACAAAGGGCAGAGCATGCCTCAGCTCAGCGCATCCAGAGGTGTTACAGAGAGCAGAAGCAACGCAAGCAGTATAAACAGAACGTTGCTGCAAAAGAGCTGAGGCAGCAAGGCAAATTCCTGCAGGAATATCTCCTGCAAAAGGTACTGAGTGTCAGCTGTATGCACAAGCTTGGTATCTGTTGCATAAATGCAGTGCTCACCGTCATCACCTGGAAAATGCCTTGATGTACAAGCGATAGTGGCATAGAATCTGACCAGGCTGCAGATTCCAACAGTGTATCTACAACATCAGCATCTGCTGCCTCCTGACCTGCCATTGCTGGCTCTTGAGAGATTTCATGGTTCAGGTGAGGAATGCTGAGGAGCATGGCCATCAACAACAGCAGCTACTGACAGCTGCACGGCAGTCATGTGACCAGCTGGAACAGCGAGTGCGGGACCAGGCTCAGCAGCTTCAGGAGCAGCAACAGCATGCTGCAGAGGTGTGCCCCTCATCAAGCTTCACATGTCAGACTGCATATCAGCATCATGTTGCTTGCACCATTCTTGGGATGCAAGGTTGCAGTGTCACAGCTCATGATGTGGCTGATGCAGGGCTCAAGAAGCCATTTGATTGCCAACCTCTTGCTATAGGAATGCTTGCTTGCATGAGCACCATTGGCTTCAACCTTGCAATGCTCCTTTGCAGTATGCCCTGACATACATTCCTAACTGCATGTTCTGTATGCAAAAGGCCGTACGTCTCTAACGGCTTTCCAGCACTGGGTGTGGCGACAATCTGGCAGCCATATACCATGCCCATGACTCTGGATTGCGGTGTGCAGGAGAGTGAGGTGAAGTCAGCACAGCTGGCCCAGCAGGATGCTGAGCTGGCTGCTGCCAAGCAGGAGGTGGCATCTTGTATGGAAGCCCAACAACACCTTGAAAGGGTAAGGCCTGCAACTTATGTCCACATTTTGTTGTGCGAGACCTTGAGTCCATTCAAGCAAGCCATGAAGCCAAAACTCATCAGAATCACGCTTTACATGTGCAGCGAATTCATATGAATGGGCGGTGCTCAGTGCAACATGTGATTTACAGGCAGCTAAGAACAGGTCAGAACAGCTGCAAGAGCAGCTTACTCGGAGGGACACTGACCTGCATGATGCCAAAGACCAACACTTCAAGCTGCAGAAGGAGTTTGCTGGCAAGTGTGATGAGGTGACTGCTGACAAGCAGGAGCGAGCAGCCCTGCAGAAGGCTCATTGTGCCAGTGTGAAGGCAAGTATACACTGCGCTTGAACCTTGCACTATCCACACATGCCCCTCCCCCCCCCCCCCCATCTGCCCAGCCCACCTTGGCTGCTATGATGTTGAATAGCTCAGAATGATCTGTGGCGCATTGTGGCAAAGCTGGCAAGCCACGCCATTTGTGTCCCATGGCACCATGACCCTGCAACCATCTTTGCAGTATTCTCTTGCATGCCTACCTGTGCTTTAAGTATGCAAAAGGCCTTATATTTCCACGGACTTCATGACACCGGTTGTGGCGACAACCTGGCAAGCCATATAACATGCCTGTGACTCTTGATTGCGATGTGCAGGAGAGTGAGGTGAAGTCAGCCCAGCTGGCCCAGCAGGATGCTGAGCTGGCTGCTGCCAAGCAGGAGGTGGCAACCCGCCTGGCAGCCCACCAAGACTTTGAAAGGGTAAGGCCTGCAACTTAGTTTCACATTTTGTTGTGCAAGACCCTGAGTCCGTTCAAGCAAGCCATGATATCAAAATTCATCAAAATCGTGCTCTTTATGTGCAGTGACTTCAGATGAATGGGCAATGCCTCATGTGTTTTGCAGGCAGCCAAGGCCAGGTCAGACCAGCTGCAACAGCAGCTTGCCCAGAGGGGCACTGACCTGCATGCTGCCAACAAACAACTCCTCAAGCTGCAGAAGGAGTTTGCTGACAAGTGTGATGAGGTGACTGCTGACAAGCGGGAGCAAGTAGCCCTGCAGAGGGCTCACCATGCCAGTGTGAAGGCAAGTACACACTGCACTCAAATCCCGCTCTATGCCCTCCCATATGCCCTCCCCCCCCCCCCCCCCTCCCCCACCCGAAGCACCCTGGCTGCTATGCTTCTGTGTCAGCGTGTGCTCTTGTGGCTCATTGTGGCATCAGTGGCAAGCCATATCTAGTCCATTGCAGATCCTATGCCATAGCATGACTTCCAATTCAAAATTTGCATTGCTAAGCATGCTGCTGTGATCTGCAGGTGGTGGAAGACATGTCAGCCCAGCTGCAGCAGCAGCTCATCCGGAAGGGCGCTGACCTGTCTTCTGCTGAGCAAAGCCTTGTCCATCTCCAGCAGGAGCTGTCCCAGACACAGCAGTCCAAGCATGAGGCTTGCCAGGTCAAGACTGCCGCCCTGTCTTCATGTTCATTGCAATGAGTAGGTAGTGCTGTGCTCCCCTTGAACATTGGCAAACAGCATGGACAGAGAATGCAGACATGCAAGGCCTTCAAAAGTAGTACGTGGCTCTAATGGTGCTGTTGACATCAAGCTGCTTGCATGATGTTTATATCTGATGTCTGTGCAGGAGCTGGCTGACTGGAAGAGAAGGACAAGTGACTCAGAGGATGCTCTCCAGAAGAAGGTGCAGGATTTGGAAGAACGCCTTGCTGCCGCTGCGAGCTCACAGCAGTCACACAGGATCAATCTCTCCTCCAGCCATGACAACCCCGACCCCCCTGGTGTCTTCAAGCAGCCCTTTTCAGATGAGGTGGGTGGTCAGCGACAGCCAGACCTGCATTTGCGAACATTGCACTTATTGCCGATGCAGCTGAGCAGCTCTACAGTATGCATGAATCGCCAGCAGCCACCTTGTCGAGCGAAACTCTATCATAGACACAGAACTTGCTGCAAGATTGCTACCTTATAGATATTGTCTTACGCCCCATGGTGCAAGCTTCTGGCTTCACAACATGTCCACGTTGCTGCATGCTTTTAGTCAGGCCTTTTTCACCAGAGCAACTCAAGTACAATTTGATGATGTAGGGCACTTCCAGGTCAGACGGTGGTGCTGGCGACATGGAGGCCCCTGCTCCTCCACCAGGCTTTGGGCCCATCCTTTTCAAGTCAGATGGTAGGGCGGGCACCATGGGGACCCCTTCTTATCCACCAGGCTTTGACTCCATCCCTTCCAAGTCAGGTGATGGTGCTGACATCATGGAGATCCCTGCTCCTCCACCAGGCTTTGGGCCCATCCCTTCTGCCAACACTGGAGGCCTGGAAGGTGCTGTTCAGATGAGGAGCTTCAAGGCAGCGTACTGTGGCCCCAAGTGCAGGTCAGCGCATCACCATGCTGATGTGGAAGCATCCTTCTGCTTCTACATGTCAATTAAAGAGCAGAGTGTGATTTTTGGTACATTTTGCTTGCTGTTGGTTTTTTGCTAGGAACTCATGTTGTACTAAGCGGCTGTTGCAGCCTTTCACTTTCGTTTCTGTGGTCCCTTACAACATTGGATATATTATAGCATTCTTGAATGTAGTATATGCGTTTGGTGATTCCTCACATCAGTCACATGTGCTTCATCAGTTGCATGTGTGTTTGTGTGCATGCGTGCACCCTGACTGACTCTGTGTGTATGAATTGCAGGCTTCCCACGGTGAAGCAGATGGTACCCAGATTGGGCTGCATTGCAGATGAACTGAACGATCTTCATGAGGCAGGCCTAGTGCACCAGGCTGTGCATCAGAAGTTTGTCTTGGTCAGTCCAGAAGGGGAGTGGCAGTTGGCTGAGGCTTACCAGGCTGCTCGCATGGACTGCAGTCTGGACAAGTCCATGTAAGCCCTCACTTACTCTTGTTGCATGCGCCTGATAAGGCCATTATGTGTGAAGCGATGTAAACCAATGCAAAAGCTTGTCCAATTGATGATGCATTTGTGCATACATCAGAAGGTCTTTGTCATAGATAGGAAAGGCTCGTTCAGCACATACTGCTTAGAGTGCCACGCTTTCTGCTTTGTCAACGCTCTGGCTCACCTGGCTGTTTTGTGAGGCTGCTGCGCTGTTGTACAAACTGTAGTGTTGAGCATCAACAGCGTGACGCATGATTGCTGCTGGCTGTGCTGCACAAAGTTCTTGCCCCACGAATTTGTTCTGTGTCCTGCTAAAGCCAGACAGAGGCACTGGGCTCTTCTGTCTTAAATCTGTCTAGCTGCAGACATTGCCAGCTGTTTCACAAGCATTCAGCACCTTAAGCCTTATGCTCAAGTGCAGCCTCTCACTTGCAGTGCATGCCTTACAGGGTTTATGGTGGTATTGAGGCTCCAGAAATGGCACAGCAGCTGCACAAGGCTGGGTACTATTATCCTCACCCCAAGCAAGACATGTGGGCCTTTGGGCTGCTGCTGTACTCTGTCTTCAAGGGCAAGGGCCAACTTCCCCATGAGCATGAGAAGGCTATCCGGGATGGGACAACCTTGGTTTTTGCCACCAAATTGTGTGGCCAGGCCAGATACACAGATTGGCAAGACCAGGTAACTTCAGACGCAACATCCGACAGCATGAATGACTGTGTGATTTGCTAGGCAGACACAACTTGGGTTGAGAGTAGTGTTGAGCTAGTGAGGGAATGGTGACCTGCTTTGCTGTTGTTGTGCAGATCGAACGCACCCTGAAGCAGGGCCAGGTGAACTTGCAGTTGGTCAAAATTGTGCTGGGCTGCCTGAAGAAGGACCCAGAGGAAAGACTGACAGCAGCAGAGGTGCTTGCAGCCCTGTACACATTCCTCCACAAGAAGGGGTGGTGAAAAAGCAGCACAGATGGCGCACTGTTTGGTCACTGATTGGAGACAAGATGTGCAACATGGACAGGAGATAGGTGTTGCTCGTTTGCAACAGTTGCAAGATTACTGACTGTTTTTTATTGCGGTGCTTCTTTTAAGAACATGTTAAGTCTTTGTTGTCAGTTGCAGATAGGTCCTGCAAACTGTGTACAATACAAGTAATGTCTTGCATGTGCTCAAGGGTTGAGAAAAAAGTCATGGAAACAGTTTTAGAAATTACTACTTAGCTGATACAGGTATGGCGCCATTTAGCTCTCTTGGACTGTGTTACCTACTGGTTTGATGGTTGTGGCTGGTAGACCTATCAACAGACATTCCTTTTGTCAGCTACAGCTCAGCAAAATGGGATTTGTAAACAGTTTCCTGCATGAATTTGGTCCCTGAGTCCCTGCTCACACATCATGATTGCCGCGCTTCATACGTTATTTTGCCCAATTTGGAAATGGTAGCACGTGACCTGTAAGCAGCTGAAGTGCCCAATTGGGTGCCTGCTGCTGTTTGTGCATGTCTCTGTGACAATGGATGGTACTTGAGCATTGTAAACATACTGAGCACTGATGCTGGCAATGGTAAAGTATGTCACATGCTGATGCTGGATCATGAACCTGCTATGATTTATGAACAAGAGCATGATTCAGAGCTAGCACGAAAGAAGCAAAGTCAATGAAACAGCTGATCAGCTTGTGGCAACCATGGCAACATGCCTGACCTTGCAGCAGATTTTGCTCACGTTGCCATGCAGAACAAACTTCTGCATTGTCGTGATTTGTCATTTTGACTCCGAAGCTAGGAGACATCTATAGCTCCTGCATTTTTGATTGCTTCAGAATATTTTCTTCCAGTTTTCTTCCAGTTTAAGATGTCAATTTCAGAATGACTGGCATGCAGTCCAGTGTAAATTGATCGACACAACATCAGTAAAATTGCAATGCTTCAGGTTGTACACTAGCGAAGGAAAGGAGGTGTCAGAGACATGTTAGTCCCGCACACACACACATTTGCCTGCCATATGTGTGAAATTCAACATCACAATGTCAACATTGTCACTTCATGCCTTGGCAACAATCCACTTGTAGAAACTGCACACATGTTTTTATCAGATTTATTCTTGCGTTGCATTATGCATACATGAAGTTCGACTGCGTCCCAATACAACAGGAGGGCCAGTAGCATGTAAGCTGATGCCAGACAAAACAAGAGTCGACTAGGTGGGCACATTTGGCACTGTTTAGAAGAAGCTTTCCCATAAAACCTAATTCTGCCTCAATAAACATCAAAATGGATCCTGCAGTGCATACCAAGCGAGGATATCAAAACACATCAATTGAAGGCGTGCATTGCAATCATCAAATTGCATGAAACATGCACAATCTGCAGCTGAAAGCACTATGATGTACAACAGTGCTGAACCAACAAAGCTGTGTTGCCAGTTTCAGGCATGACTGTGACACCTCACAGTCTTGACCAATGATGATGTGGAAGCAACTCGACTTATGCTTTGGCAGACTTGGGTAATCGCTCAATCTTTCCGATTGCGATTGTCCTGCCTTCATCTCGTAAAGTGAAGCGGCCCAGCTGGGGTACATTCTCAAACTTCTCTACACATATCAACTTTTCAACCTGGATCCTGGCCATAGCAAGCGTGTTGCCCTTGACAAACTTGACCTGCAACACAAAGCATTGGCTCTTTTCATGCCCAGCCAAGCGCACTCCACACCAACAGACACTCATCATCGCCCAGCAGCTGTAACTGCGTTATGAGAAAATGGCTCGCAAGTCTTCCTAGAAAATGCTAGCAAATATGCAAGCAACAAACACATTGTCAGAGGACTTTGCAAATGCAGGCATCACACATGGGTCTTCTCATCTACGATTTTTATACAGAACTCTCATGCTGCGCGCCATATGAACATGACTGTCATCAGACAGCCCTCACCTTCTTCTTTTGCTTGGTTTTGGGGTCTATCTGGGCCAGCAGAGCCGTGATCTCACACTCCTCCACGGCAGCATGGATGTGCAGAATGGCCTTGTAGCCAGCACTGAACAGGGACTTGTGTTCCAACAGGTCCAGCAGGTGCAGCTGGGCATCAAAGTAGGTGACAGCCGGCACCGGCAGATGCCGACTGCATAGGACAAAGCCGGGGGATACTTCGTCTTCATCAACACCTCCCAGGCGCAGCCGCAAGTTTTCACCTCCCTTGGCTGCTTGGACCTCGTTGTCATCTCTGTAGATGGTGGTTACTGTCACAGGCACCCTGCACAGCAAGATTGCATGAATGAACTGCAGTTTTCCGTAAACAGTCTACAGTAGCAAGGACAGGATAGGCACTCTGAAAGGGGATGCACAGTACTGTCATTTTCCATGTGGCTTTTCTTGCTGTAAGCGTAAGAAGCAGGCTGATGGCATGCTGGTGTCCAGCAGTCAACCTTACCTTAGTTTGATCATGTAATCAATTGCAATGGTGTTGTAGGACATGTTATGTTAGATGCAGAATGCATGACATGCAAGCCTCTCACGCTTCTCAGGCTTTTCTGTCCAGAGCACACACATGGTATCAAATCATGACAGTCATCTGCACAATATACCATGCATGTACTGAAGCACAGCTGTGCATGCAAACTCTCGCAGCATCACTGCATAACACTGATGGGGATAGGGCAAAGCTGATTCTGTGTAAGCAACTTGAGTGTATGCCTTGTAGCACATTTTCACATTCACAGCTGTCTCCAGCTATGCAGAAGCCAAGGCTGCATACTGGACTAGGAGCAAATGTGCACAACACTCACTTGTTGGGCATGAGGAAAAGCTTGTCTCCCTTTCTGACAATGCCAGCTTCGCTCTTGCCCATAGCGATGGCCCCCATGTCCTTGTACTTGTCAATGATAGACATCCTGAAGGGCGAGAGGGGGTCCCGGGGGAGGGGGTCTGTAGCATCTAGAATCTCAAACAGGGTGCCCCCTCGGTACCAGGGGCATTTCTTGGGGTCGACTGCCTTCTGGATGTTGTCTCCTAGCAGACCAGAGATTGGCAGGAACACCAGATCCTTCTTGGGATTGTAGCCACAACTCCGCAGGAAAGGCGTGAGTTTCTCCTTGATGTCTGTATACCTGAACGCCAAACTTGCTGCTAAGCAATGATTGCGCTGCATGCTCACTCTGTTGACTGGGGCATGCATGCTAGCTTGACTCTCTCCCAAAAATTGACAAGCCTGATACTCCTTCCCAGAAATATCTGAGTTTGGGTGATCAGTATAAACACACTCTTCCCTCAAAAATGGAGACGGTTTTGCATCCCCAAAAGCTAAGCATACCACTATAGGCTGCATGCTGGAGAATTGATTTATCTGCTCAGACAAACGCAGCGTGGAAGCTACATGGCAGTCAGGACTTGCCAAGTGCAGTGCATTGATGTGCATTGGAGCATGACCTTGCCGCTCAGCACTGCGTCCTGGGGCCTCATCTGTGATAGTTGTAGTATCTGCTATGCTGCAATGACATTAAATGTGCATCAACGCTGTCCTTCATTGGCTGTGGGAAGCCTGCTGCAATGCATAGGGACACCTTGCTATTTGGGGTATAGAGATGTCAGTTTTCTAGAAAAACGCCCCTTGGACAGTGTACATCAAAACTTAACAACGCCCGGGGACACCTAAAATGCATTTCTACATTGCAGGGATGTCTTATGCCTGATGCGTGGTGTATGGTTGGAGAGTGCACAGGCGACTGACCTCTCCTCAGACCACAAGCCATCAGGACCAGTTGTGGACTCATCGTCCATTTTGTTGATGGCCACTATGAGCTTGGCAACACCCAGGGTCTTGGCAAGCTGAGCATGCTCGCGCGTCTGACCTCCTCGCTCAAATCCTGTCTCAAACTCACCCTGTAGTCAGCCAGACAGCAGGTCTCACTGAGTGGGATGAGCATCTGGCAGCGTAAACATTGAGGCATTGAGGTCTGTGGCAGGCTCGAATGCTGTGTGTACTGGTGCAAGATACATGACAACTGTCTTGTCTGTGACACAAAGTGGTTAACAGGCGCAGCGTGTCACCATCAGTTCTACATGATGCTGTGACGTTTCCTGTCAGCCCATGGCAGACCTTCCTTTAAATCTAGAACAAATGTAGCTTCATGCTGATATGAATGATAGATGTCTGTGGCAAAACGGTGTGCGCGCATGCAGAGGCATGCTTGCTTCAACACTTGATGCTGAGATGCCGACTTTGGCTTTGCAGAGCATTGTTATCAACTCCACTCTATGCAGAGCAGGTGATGGCCCAACACATACCCAGCAGACCTTGCACATCAGCAATGCTTGCTTTGACACGAATTAGGGAAAGGTACCTTGCGAGCAGCAATGACAAGGACGCCAACATCTGCTTGCGCAGCTCCACCAATCATGTTGGGGACATAGTTTTTGTGGCCGGGCGCGTCCAGAACTGTATACCTCTTCTTCTTGGTCTCAAAATGCGCTCTGCCCACCTCAACAGTCTTTCCCTTGGCTCGCTCCTCCTCGTTGGTGTCCATGATGTAAGCCATGTACCAACTCTCCCTGTTCTTTTCCTTAGCTTCCCTGCAGTCACAGGCTGAGTGCGTGGGTATAACACCTTTCAGGCTCTTCGCCATAAGTTTGCTTGCTGTGGATTGAGCAAAAGATATGCTCTCATTACTTTTGTGCAACATGTTGCCAGATGGATTGAGGGAGCATGCTGTGTATGCATGTGTGAAGGCTCGTTTCTTGCATGCTGTGCTGGAAGTAGCGCGTGTCATTTCAGACGCTGCATTGCCCTTGCTTCCCCTTCTCAGCATGCTGCAATGGTTGACAGCCCAGTTTGAAATGAACTCCTTGCAGACACGAGGCTGTGCAACTGACTGCTGCAATTTGTAAACATCAGCTTGGGCTATGCAGATGATAAGCACAGCAATTTTGCAGT
>JAABUP010004592.1_pt1 | contig 22284 bp, 26 predicted proteins | sample 5559201 | NCBI WGS metagenome assembly JAABUP01 (sample SAMN10711887, study PRJNA513373) | rock metagenome | isolation source: Antarctica rocks | place: Antarctica | reverse complement strand
ATCAATCAATCAATCAACCAATCAATCAATCAAAGATAGCCACCGATTCCGAAAATGCCAAAGGCCGTATCTGCCTTGATGATCGCCACCTCGCCTCCCCCTAACGGCGGTCCAGAAAAGTTGGTTGCTCGGCCCAACCTCGCCCCCCCTCTCCCTCACCTCTCCTCTGGAAGTTCGTTCCCTCCTTTCGATCAAGTGGATCTGTCGTGACATTCTCTGGATGTTTTCACCGAGTGTGCGAAGAGGTGATACCTCCGGTGCGGCTGATCTGAAGGCTCGATATGTTCTGTCATCTTGGTGGATGGCTTCTTCCTCCCTCTGGATTGGTTCGCGGAGTCTGAGAACTCCTGACTGCTGTTTTGGCCGGAAAGGTAACGTGAAGGTGTTTTGGCGGGGGTGCTGTTGATTGGGATTAGTGTCGTTGGCTGGCAGGTTGAGGAAAAGGGGAAGGAGGTAGGACAAAGGAAGGGAGGAACGAAGGGAGGAAAAAAGGAAGGAAGGAAAGAGAGAGACTTACAGGATCATGATAGTTGTTACGCATTATAACCTCTCGATTGTACTCTGGAATTCCACGTATGTTCGTCCTCTGGAGAAACGGAGTCAGCATACTCGAGACCTAAAATGCATCATAAACACAGATGAACGCTCACATTCACGGAATCTTCCTCCTTCTTGATGGGCCGGGGACCACGAAGTACGAGGCGAATGGGCTTCCTTGGCATGCCCAAACGTAGACGTTGTGGCCTCTTTGGTGGTAGCAAGATCAAGCGCTGGGGCCTCTTCGGAGGGTTGAGGCGCAGGCGTTGAGATCGCTGTCGCCGGATTTGTCCCGTGCGAGATCGAGTCATCATGGGGTGTCGTACGTTTCGTGCGTCTGGGATGACGTTCATTGCGAGTCTTGCCATGTTGAATTTGGTCTGATGTTAGTAGATCAGAAGTCAGAGGTTTGTGATTGCTGTACGGGTAGCAAAGATGTTTGGCTTGTATGAGCTTGAGAGATTGGAGATGAGAGAAATGACTGGAAAGACCATTGGCTGCTTTTGTATACAATTTCAATTAATCAGAATAAACCGTAAACTTCAACGGCTTTTCTGTGAGTCAATGAGCGTGGCATAGATTTATACTTCTATTCTTCGTATACATCTCGTTGATTCCCTCAAAAGCTCGTCGAACACATTATTTTGTAGATTATTAGAAGCTCCTGGCCCACCCGAAGTAGTAGCGATGGCATATATACAGGCAATACTTGCGATTCGATTCAGTACGGGATCAGACAAGGCTGTTCGTGACGAGAGAAAATGTTACTATCACAAACAATCAAAAGGCTCTCGGTCCCATAGGCGACCTCATCTCCGTATTCATCTCGGTCGATTGATAAAATATGGCGCATCTAATGGAAAGGGTACCTGATGACAGGGACAATTTGTCAATCAAACCGTTCAAATCATTAGACTTGGCATGCGAGGCGGAATGGAGTATCTTTGCCGACAGTCATGAATTGATTTTTCCAATTTTGAGACTACTGGCCTTACGTACTTCCATCAAGCAGCTCATGGAGAAGAGCGATTACGGTTCTTGATGTGCGACGGCCTTCCTCAGCAATCCGTATTTAGCTTATGCTTGGGCCACCCGTATTCCGTCTCATCCCAACTAGTTAGGTTGATATTATTGTAGGCCTTCGGATGGTTCCTAATATACTCTGTTGTCTCATATCCTGGAGGATCACAGGTGACTGAAGTCTTGCTTGCGGACTGATACCATCTGACGTAGTCAACGTACATGGTGGTAGGAAAAACCAATTCAGCCATATTAATACCAGTCCAAGCAGGACTGAAGCCCAGATTGAGCACAATGCTCATGGGTTCTTCAGAGATCGGACGGCTGCCGACATTGCCATTGGGACCGATGGCGTTGCCATTCATCATGTACGACACGTCGTCTCCTACAAACCAGGCGATCTGCCCATTCGCGCCAGTGCCTGGCGTGTACTCAAATCCATACTTCTGATACAGTTCGCCATCATACCATTTGTTGTTGAGCTCGGTCTGACCTGAGATTGCCTGCTGATAAGGACCTCCGCAATAAGCATTGAGCTGTGAGGTGTTGTAATTTGGAAAGGCCATGAATTCGTAATCAGGATGATACCAGATATCATAAGGCGCTACTTGGTATGATTGTGTAATAACACCCAACTTGAGAGTAGGATCTGCACTCGCTTCGAAGACATCGATTTCGGGAGCTCCTCTACCCGTACCTGGAGAGGGATGGTCCTCGCCGGGACAGGTACAACTGGGTAGCTTTTGACCAAGCAGATACGACGTGCCATCAGTCATGGACTGATTCGGAGTAATTCCAGCGTCACATGAATTATACGTATACGGCCATATGCCATCCGTCGAGGCTTTGTAACCAGGGCGACCAAGATTGCCCATGGCCCACGCGCCAGGCCAAAGCCCACTAGCGCCACCCGGGCCTGGAAGAGAGACTGAAATCTCTAGGGCGCCGCCTTTGAAGCAGGCCTGATTCCAGCTGTTCAACATGCCTGACCGATAGTTCAGATCATGATTTTGAAATTCATCCATTCGAATCTTAAGGGTACCATCCGCTGTTGTGGGGACATCAGGATCATACCATTCAAGGTCTTGGGTAGCCCCGTACCAGAAGTCTGGCGCTGTCCAGAAAGGATCGTCGCCTTTGTAGAAAGTCCTGTTAGGCGCATTGAATTCATCACTGAAGACCAATACAAGATCTTCACCTAGAAAGCTTCGCCTAGTCATTGCTGATTTAGGAGTATCGGGATCAACAAGTCCGCTTCTCATGTTTTGCATCAAAGGGTATTTCACGTCGTTCACATGTTCGAATGGCTCCAATTTGCTGCTGTTGCCTTGAGGCTCTTCGCTGTGGTAGGGATACGAGTAGATGGAGACTCGAGTGTAGCTGAGTACGGGTAGTAGGATGAAAACACACGAAAGCCCTATCAGCATAAATAGCAAGCCCAAAAGCGAACAGAGTTGCCGAGGGGCGAAGTATTCGCTGAGCCTCGGCTTCAATCGCTGATCATCATCAGGATGAGGCATGTGAAAGTCATCATCTACCTCTTTCTCGTCAAGGTATAAGGGAAAGGTGTAGCCAGCATCAGCAGTTCCAGGAGCACCTATGCGATCGTCCAGAAGCCACGAGGATCGCTTCTCCGGGTCCACAACGTACCCAATTTCAGTGACATCGACCGTAGCCGTGTCTTGGGCCGAGGATGGAAGCATTGCCGTACTGCCACCCGCCGCTTCGCCATTTCCACTGTACAGCGGCGTGGGTGTAGACGTACCAGAGAAGGAGCTTTGCCGGCTTGGGATGGGATAGCGAGAGTAGTCCTTGCCAAGCTCACTGTATGACATTGGAGTCTGGGAACGGGAAGCCGCCAGCAAACTCCGCCGCCGGGCTTGCACAAGTTCACGTGGCCTTCCGCGACTTTGTCTGGGAGGTGGTGGCATAGGCCTGTACGAAAGTGTCAAAGGTACAGGTCTGATTTCATCCTGAGCAGAAGCCGGCGTGTTGGTACACGTTTCGGGCTCTGTGGAGTCACCAGCCGACGGACTATCCGAGACCAAAGCTGCGTCAGCGGAGCTTCGCGGTGAAGACGACGAAACAGCAGAAGTGCGGTTCAAATGGGGCCATGAATGGTCGGCATCTCGCGGCGGTTTCGAGGTGTTACTTGGGGATCTAAAAGAATTATTCGACATGCTTGAATTCGCCGAGGATCGCCTCGAGGGCGGCGAGGGGCCTCTTGCGAAATTTCGAAGGGCAGCAGCAGCGACATCGGCCGCGAGAGCTGTCGAAGAGCGCCCATGCTGACAGGCTGTCTCTGCATGGTTGCTCGACACACTCGCGCTTCGGGGTCTTGTAGCGGCATTGTTCAACGGCGTCATGATCGATGACCTGCTCAAAGGGTCAAATTGTGTAGCGTGTCTCTTCTCTCAACTCTGCCTGAGAACATCCCAAGCTCTTTCATGTCAATCCCCATCCCGTGTAGGGTAGCGCTGGTGATTGCCGTATTGTCCTATGCTCATGCAGAGTCCAGGTGAGGTAGCACGCTGGGGATATTGATAAAAAAATGGATCTAAAAAACAGAGCCAACGAACGATGCGGACAACGACAACTGCAACAGGTGATAGCAGCAGGGTAACGACAGTGTGTCTGTTGTCGGGCAAAGGCGTAGGTGTGATGCACAGAGGATGTGGAAGAGAGAGCTGTGGGGAGACATGGATCCAAAGAAAGCGCCTCAGGCTCAATTCGGTTTGGGAAAGAGCAGCCATGGCTGTGGTGGGTGTGGAGGGGGGTCCGTCCGGGTTGCGACAGGGACCTATCGCGGCCGATTGGCAGCATCAGCGACATCAGCTTGCGTCAAAACACCAGATGAATGGAGACGTCGGGGGGAATTGGGCGTATCAGAAGGGCAAAGAGGGCGCTGTGGTGGAGGGTGTCGGAAAGGCTAAAGCACTTTGTCCTACCTATGTAGGTGCTAATGCTAAGTAGGTAGCAATCAACGTCTAAGGGTCCGACCCTCCCGCACTGATAAGCTACGCCTTCCTAGCGGCTGGCTCGACACTCAATTCAACGTCCTCGTATTCTCCCACTGATACCGATATGCCATCACAACTGGAGTATTTCCGTACCCTGGTAGTTCCGAGCAGAGCATCGATCCATTCTGTTCATTCCAGCCGCACGGGGATCATGCACTGGTCAGGAGAGTTCCTTGCTCATCGCAAGCGAGGTGGTCCGTTATCTCCGGCTTGGCGCTTCATGTACGTCATTGCACACAGCAGGGTGTAACATCCCAACTCCTTGATGGAGCACCGTCCCCACACTGAGTCGATCTCCTTGTGATTCCCTCTCTTGCACCAAGTATCGTCTGGATGCGATGGTCTCGTAGCAGGCCGAAGTAAATCAACATGACCAACACGACCAACATGTCAGGCGCCCGTTCTTATTACAACGTCAATCATCTTGGACGAATGATTGACACTCGACTGCGGGGGACGGCCAGCACTCAATTCACTCCATGCACGACTGTTTCAGTGTAGAAGACATTATGAATGCGAGGAAAGAGAGACTCTCTGCAGACTGTAGTCTGGATATGATATTGCTATTCTTATGCTCTCTTGAAGCGATCTTTTGACTTCAGGAGACCACGACGCTGATAAGACAGCAAGTTGTACGCAGCATGTCCACACGCAAATCGAGGTAGTAGGAACGACTTCCAGGTTAGAATATTGGCTGTAGCGGGTCACTTTCGTCTTGGATAGAAGCTAGCCTGATAGACTCTAGTTCTAGCCAAAACCTAAATCTAACGTAACTAGCAGAATGGCCTGACCGAGAGGTCTGCATTATTCTTGCGACATACATCGCGATAATGTGGGGACGAACGATGCAGGATTGCTTCCCACGGAGCATCTGCACTCGTGCCTGGATTCAACCTGTGGACAAAAATGACGACACTACTTTGAGCAGTCAAGGTCTCCTTCAGCATGCCGCGGATCTTGATGACATGCTCATGCCCAAGTCATGACCAGCATTTGCATATCTTGACCACATCTCTCCGTGGCACACCTTTCCCATTCCTTTATCCTCGCCCCTGACGACGAAAGTATGATATGCAAATACTACCTTAAAGGTAGTGCGTCGATGATTTGTACCGAGCAATCGATTTTGCTAGAACACCACTCGATGCTGTGGTTGTCTCAATCAGGATGCTTGACCCACCAGATCACGCAAATGGAGCAAGCTTCTCATGGTCCTGTGAGGTACTCAGACTTTTGTTCATAAGATGCCTTGCGCCTTCAGAAACTCAAAGCCTTGTGATTCATTGTCGTTGATCCATCGCTCATGTTGCAGTGGAGCATCTGTACCGATGGGGACCGTAGCACATGAATCTTATCGAGGATAATACCGTATGATTCTTGGCAAATACCTGGTAGAGGCGTCGATCAGCTTGGAATGCCGCGGGTGAAGCTACTCAAGATCACCTTGGCACTCCAGCAACGCAAGATGAAACTCCTCTACCAAAATGTAGCAGAGTCGGCTGTTCGTAAACCCGACCAGTGTTTGTTTGGTTTTAGCCTGAACTTCGAGACCAGGTAGCACTACAGTCAAGATACCTCTGGGGTTTGGCCATTGAGTGGGGTCGGCAAATCCTTCAAACCGGTGTCATCATCTTACGAAGATCGTGCCTCATCACGTATGGCACTTAGGTTTGGGATCATCGTTTTCCTTCGTCGACGCCCGATCATTGACAATCTGCGTACCCTCAAACCCGAAAGAAAGAGGTCCACCCCGAAGGGAGCTAGTGACAACCTTTTACCAGATGGAGACCGCCTTACAGAATCTACGACACCCCCTCTCGACCCAGGTTCGCCATAATGGCGCCAGAGAGATGTTTCTCCTACGGTTCGGCGCAAGGGCTGCGCGTGTTTGTAGCCCGCCGTGTTCATAAAGGGCAGGCTTTTGGTTTTACTTCCGAATGTCGTCTGTGTAAAGGTATGAGCCCGAACCAAGAACCTGGATGAAACTTTGCCTTCCACTTTCGAGCAGGAGAATGCCGATACGCACTCGTGCCGTGATCGGACCAACATGATGTTCTTGCCTGTCCAGGCCTCTTTCGGCCCCAAGCCTACCCCCGCATTTGAACCTTCTTGTTTCTGAAGTCAAGGCGTAGAGCGATGCCATCAAGCAGTTCTAGGATGGGGTCACACTCACAGCCCTACGCTATTCTCCTCTCTCTGCCGCCTACTGTACCCGTTGTTCTCCCCTTTTCCGTGCTTTTCTTGAAATATGCACCGCTCCTGATCTCAATACCATTAAAGTCAGAGTCTCTCAGGAAAAACGTTCTTACTTTTGAGTTCGTGCCCTTGGTTTTACCATCCACGTGCCTCTGCGCCCCGCCACTTCAAGGCTTGTGGCTTTCCACAATGAGACGCCTCAACCGCCAATTGCTGTATCGAGGTTAGGCCTAGATACAGCGTGGTTGCCAAAGGCTTAACAGACTCTGAACTGGACCCTTTGCCTCCGCGGCCACGTGAAAGCACGTGTGCCCATATGCTACCGTTACACAACGTGCTGAGAGTCTGGCCTCTTGGCCTTGTTCCAGACTACGCCCTCTTACTCCACGAGGATGCATGCTCTCATAACATCGGTAGAGGAGCACGGAGACACTCCGGCCAGCATGTGTCCCCAACTCTATAAGAAAGGCCACGCTTCCCACGTTTCTACTCCATCAGTTCATTCCTCCACCAGATCCCTACAATCAACACGAGCTTTACACGTGGACCTATCCCAAAAAGACAATTTACATTTCCACGTGCTTCGCCATGCGTTCCACACTCTTCATCCCTTCTCTCCTCGGCTTAGCAGCAGCAGCCCCTCGGGCCACTTTCCAGGATGATGAGTATGGTTCCCACGTGGCTCAAGCAGAAGCCGTTGACGGGATCTTCAAACGCCACAACGGTGGTGAAAAAACCGTAACCTTAACTGTCACGCAGTCTGGAACTTGCGCAATACCCTCAAATACTCTCTCAAGTAGCACACCTTGGGTTTCTCCATCTAGCAGTCACTCTCAGACAATTTGGGCTACGGGATCGAGCAGTCAATCTCAATCTATCTCTTCCAGTCATTCCCAGACCACGGCAGCTACCTCTCACGACCAGAACACTACTACACCACACACATCAGCGGCTCCCGGCACTAGCAAGCAATCACAATCTCCAGCAAGTAGCGTCTCTTCACACGGAAGCGCTTCATTGTCCAGCTCTTATACCTCGTCTCGTGGGACAGCTCCCGTATCCGTTTCTAGCTCCCAGATTTCTTCTCATGGAACAGCTCCTATATCCAGCTCCCACAGCTCCTCTCACGGAACAGCTCCACTGTCTAGCTCCCAGACCTCGTCTCATGGCACAATGCCTTTCTCAAGCTCGCAGAAATCGTCCTATGGCACCGCGCCTACCAGCTTAAGCTCTCGTACTTCATCTCATGGCACTGCGTCCACCAGCGCTCAATCCTCACACGGAACCGCGCCTGCATCATCGAATTCTCAGACGTCTTCTCGTGGCACCGCACCGATAAGCACCCAATCTTCACATGGTACAGCGCCTGCATCATCAAATTCTCAGACGTCTTCTCGTGGCACCGCACCCATCAGTACTCAATCTTCGCACGGAACTGCGCCTGTATCAAGCTCTCAGACGTCTTCTCATGGGACTGTGTCCCTCTCTACCAGCCAGGCATCTTCTCATGGGACTGCTCCACTCAGTACCACATCTTCTCATAACTCAGCACCTGTGAGCAGCAGTTTCGCCTCACATGGAACATCGCCAGCAAGCAGCTATACCAAACCTTCGCAGTCTCAGACTCCTGCAAGCGGCTCTCAAAGCCAGAACTCTACTGCGCCGCACTCAACGGTACCCAGCACCAGTAATCATGTGACAAGCTCAGCAGGTTCCCAATCGACTCACGGGACTGCTCCTATCTCGTCAAGCACTCAGTCTCGTAGCACGGCTGCAGTGACCAGTCCTTTCTCTTCTCACGGCACTGCCCCTGTCTCTAGCTCTGCGTCTACTCATGGACCTATGTCTTCCTCGCAATCGAGCCCTGTTGTCAGCATGTCTTCCTCCCATGGCACTGCTCCTGCATCAAGCTCGATGTCTTCTCACGGGACTGCTCCTGCATCAAGCTCGATGTCTTCTCACGGGACTGCTCCAGTATCCAGCCCGATGTCTTCTCACGGGACTGCTCCAGTATCCAGCTCGGTGTCTTCTCATGGTACTGCTCCAGCATCCAGCTCAATATCTTCTCACGGGACTGCTCCAGTATCCAGCCCGATGTCTTCTCACGGGACTGCTCCAGTATCCAGCTCGATGTCTTCTTATGGCAGCGCTCCAGTATCCAGCCCTGCGTCTTCGCACGGTTCTGCCTCAGTCTCAAGCTCCAAGTCTTCTCATGTGACAGCACCAGCATCTTCAAGCAGTCGGACACATGGAACTGTTCCCGTAACCGGCTCAATGTCTTCTCATGGAACCGTTCCTTTGTCTTCGAGCATTCAATCCTCCTCTCAGGGGACTGTTCCTGTCTCGTCGAGCGTTCAATCTTCTTCTCACGCGACTGCCCCAGTCACATCGAATATACAGTCATCTCATGGCACAGCGTCCATGTCAAGGTCTGCTTCTTCTCACGGAACTGCTCCATTCAGTTCAAATACGCAATCATCTCACGGCACAGCTGCCACTGCCAGCTCGGCGACGTCTCACGGGACTGCGCCAGTGTCTAGCATTCAGTCGTCTTCCCGTGGGACTGTCTCAATAGCCTCGAGCATACAATCGTCTCATGGCACAGCTCCTATGTCGAGTTCTGCGTCTTCCCACGGAACCGCGCCAGTGTCTAGCCCTCAATCATCGTCTCATGCTACTGCTTCCGTCTCTTCCAGTGCTCAGTCAACCTCTCATGGAACTGCGCCAGCATCTAGCACACTGTCTTCTCATGGGACTGCTCCCATTTCTTCGAGCATCCAGTCATCCTCTCATGGGACTGTACCAACGAGCAGCGCTCAGTCTTCTCACGGGACCGCCCCCGTTTTCTCGAGCGTATACAGCACTCAATCGAGTTCTCATGGGACTGCGCCGGTGTTAAGCACTCAACAATCGTCACACGGGACTGCTCCCATTTCTTCAAGCATTCAGTCATCTTCTCATGGGACTGTACCGGTATCCAGCTCTCAGTCCTCTCACGGGACCTCATCTGCGGCGTCGGTATCTCAGTCTTCTCACGGAACTGCTCCAGTTTCTCTAAGCACACGGTCGTCTCACGGCACTGGACCGCTCTCATCGAGCACCCAATCATCCCACGGGACCGCACCGGTCTCCAGCAGCCAATTCTCATCGCACGGAAGTGCACCGGCCTCCAGCACCCAGTCCTCCCACGGCACTGCACCAGCGTCCGCCAGCAGCCAATCCTCATCGCACGGAAGTGCACCGGCCTCCAGCACCCAGTCCTCCCACAGCACTGCACCAGTGTCCTCCAGTCAGTCCTCATCTCATGGAACTGTCCCAGTCTCCAGCATTCAGTCGTCTCACGGCACTGCGCCCCTTACATCGAGCTCCCAGTCTTCTCGTGGCACGACTCCTGTTCCATCAGCTTCAAGCACAGCTCTAGTCTCGTCAGGGTCCAGCACGAATTCAAGTGTGTCGCCAGCCACTTCCTCTCACTCAGGGGGAGCCAGCACTCAGTCAACCCAGCCGCCAGTATCTAGCCTATCGACTATATCAACTGTCCCATTGACAAGCAAACTGTCTTCTCACAGTGGTGTGCCGATCAGCAGCTCAGTCTCGAACTCGTCTATTACCACTCCCTACTCTTCGACGGGTCCAAGCTCGCACGGGACAGCCCCAGTCACGAGTATCTCAATTCAATCGACTAAACCTAGCTCGCAGTCGACAGTGACACCATTAACTAGCCAGTCTACTCCTAGCTCGCATGGTACCGCCCCAATCACAAGTCCCTCCTCAATTTCATCTGGCACCAAATCGACGGTCACGCCACCTACAAGCCAGTCTTCCCATGGAACTTTCTCTGCCACCAGCAGCGGTCAACTCTCGAGCAGCAATTCAACAATGCCACCAACTAAAAGCGCATCATCCCAATCGACGCAACAGAGCTCTCAGATAACATCGGGTATCAGTGTATCCTCGCACTCGGCTGCAAAAAACACACCATCAACGGGGACGCCAGTTACCAGCCTGTCTTCCCACGGAACTGCACCAGTGACAACAAGCCAGGCTTCGCGTTCGACTATGCCGAGTATCGCATCATCTGGAACAGTTTCCCAATCGAGTGGCACCCTGGCTAGCAGCCACTTGACCACCATGTCAACTTCCCCATCTTCCGGCATGCAAACAACATCCAAGTCGAATAGCACATCAAATTCGCCGTCTTCCGATGTTCCAACCTCAAGCTCACCATTGACAACTCATTCTGAGTCCGCTTCCGGCTCTTCAAAGACTGCTGTTTCAAGCTCTGTTCAGAGTAACACATCTCCTGCATTTTCGAAGAGTACGCAATCCAGCCCCGGTACAGCTCAAGTCTCCACCCAGTCATCTAAGACTAGCTCAATCAGCTCTGGCACAGCTCCATTCTCTTCCCCGTCATTCAGGAGTACTCTATCTAGCACTGGCACAGCTCCATTATCCACGCAGCCGTCATCTAAGAGCACCCTCTCCAGCTCTGGCACAGCTTCACTGTCTACACAATCAGCTAAGAGTACACAGTCTAACTCCGGCACTGCTCCAGTGGCCACACAGTCGTCAAAGAATGTCATTTCCAGCTCTGGCACGACACTATTGTCTACGCAATCAGTTAAGAGTACACAGTCTAGCTCCGGCTCTGCTCCATTCTCTTCACAGTCATCATCTAAGAGCACCTTATCCAGCTCCGGCACAGCTCCAATTCCTACACAGTCGTCCAAGGGTATTCCATCCAGCTCTGGCATGGTCTCAGTCACTACACGATCATCCAATGGTGCACCGTCTAATTCCGGCACGGCCTCAGTCACCAAGCAGTCATTCAGCAGCACTCCCTTGAGCTCAGGTACCCAAAGTATGCCGTCAAGCTCCATGACCCCTACCGTTTCCCAGAGCAACCCGTCTAAGACCCAGACCACTGCTGCATCTTCCGACACTAAAACTGAATCAGTCGTCTCGACTTCTGTTTCTCAGACCCAGAATAGTGCATCATCCGGGTCCAGGACTCCATCTGCCTCGTCTTCTGGTCCTCAGACTCAGACGGCTGTTTCATCTGGATCTAGGACTGCAACGACTGCTTCGCCTTCTGAATCCCAGACTCAGCATACCGCATCATCTGGGTCCAAGACCCAAACTATTGCATCTTCCTCTGGCCCTCAGACTCAGACTACTGCATCCTCAGGAGCTAAGACTCAGACAGTGCCTTCTTCCGGAACCCAAACTCAAACAACTGCTTCATCTGGATTCAAAACTCAGACACCTTCGTCTTCAGGACCCCAGACTCAGACCACTACTGTATCATCTGGGTCTAAGACTCAAACCGTTGCATCGTTTTCTAGCTCCCAGACTCAACCTACTGCCGCATCATCTGAATCTAAGACTCAGACGGTTGCATCGTCTTCTGGCCCCCAGACCCAGACTACATGGTCTGAATCAAAGACTCAATCGAATTCTGTGAGCACAATATCAAATGCTGTGAGCTCTAAGCCTTCAAGTGTAAGCTCCCAAAGCACTACTCAGAGCTCCGCAACTGGCCCGAAGACTTCTTCTGTAAGCTCGATGAGCACATCTTCCGGGAGTCCGATAACTTCCAGCAAAGGTCCATCCGGTTCCAGTACAATCCCTTCGAGCTCGAGCAACAATCCTTCTAAATCAACAGGACCAGCAGGCTCGAGCGCTGCTCCTATCAGCTCTACCGGCCAAGTCAGCTCGACTGCTCCTGTCACTTCAGGCACTAAGTCTGTAATAAACACTTGGACCCAGAGTCCGTCAAGTCTTGGCTCCTCTACCAAGCCAACGAATATTTTGACGCAGACCTCCTCTAGCCAAGGCTCGTCTACTAAGCCTACTGCCACCTGGACACAGACTTCTGCCAGCCAGGGCGAAACACAAAGCTCTTCAGTCAGCCATACACAAGCTTCTAGCACTCTCACTTGGTCGTTGACCTCCACGCAAAACCCATCGACCAGCCAAACACAGGGCTCTAGCACTCTCTCGACTGTGACGCCTTCTTCAGGCAAGCCATCAGTGACCTGCCCTGTACCAGCTGCAGAGTCTGGGTTCACCGGTCCAGTCAAATTCAATGGAGCTATCAATCCACCTGATAGTGGAACTTACATTGGAGTCAAGTTTCAAGCTGGCACAACCCTTGATGTAGACTTCTGCGCTCGCGAATGCCTTGCAACCACAGCTTGGGACAAAGCCCACCCCAACTCTGATGGCACCTACATGCCTTGCAACTTCTTTAATGCTTGGGTAGGAGCCCAGGATGGCACTCCGGATGGAACCCACTGCGCATTATATACCAAGACATACGGCACACCATATGACAACAATGTCGGACAGTACCGGGATGGTGGCTACTACAGTGTTTCGTGCAGTTATGGATACAGCTTGAACCCACCAGACTCAGGTGTGGTTAGTGCCAGTTCCTCTAGCGCTAGCAAAGCTAGTAGCACTGCGACTTCATCAAACAAAGCACCATCTAGCTCATCTCAAATCATCTCGTCTACGCTGGCATCTGCACCAAGCACATCATCCAGCCCAAAGACTAGCTCGGTCCCTAGCTCAAGTCCCGCTAAGAGCATACCTGTTAGCTCAGCTACCCCATCAAGCACATGGGCTCCATCGTCCAGCACAGGACCTCCAACAACCATGCAAACACAGGTCAGACCCGTTACCACCACGAGCGTGGTGACGTCGACTACAAGGAAGCCGGGATGTGACGAGCATGGTAATCCTACCGGTACACCTCAGCATGGAGGGGAGCACGGCAACAATGGCGATCACTGGAATGAAGGGAACCACTGGGACAACCACCGAGAAGATCACTGGGACAACGATAGGAATTCAGGCAGACACGACAATAATGGAAAGAACTGGAACAACGGTCCTAATGGCCACAATTAGATAGACCTCAGACACTCATTTAGCATTATTTAGCGATCTTATCTAGCGATTAGCGTTCAACGATTATAGGATACAATTAAGAACACTTCAAAAGCACATTCATTGATCAGACCAATGTTGATATTCGAAACTCAATAAAGTATTTACTGACTCGGGTAAGAGAATGTGTTTTGGGATGGGAATCGATCTCCGTGTACAGCAGGGACTAATCTTCGCCCCTTCCTCCAGTTGACAAACACAAAGGACTAACGTGCCATTAGGATTGAGTTCCCAATCTCTTAAGGGTTACTGAGGTAGTGAAGCTCCCTTGCCGGGAGCCGTTCTTTCCCGGTCTTGCCGGATCTTCACGCTAGGAGAAGACTCCAGTAAAATCGACTGGCCTTTTATGTACCACACAGCTGCTGACTGTTTGATGCATCAAAATACAAAACATTCAACGATGATGGCGCTTGAACTGGAACGGTGAAGAAGCAAGAATGCAAATGGACATTGTAGACTTCGATTTGCCCGTTGGTCCAGCCAAGGGCTCGCGATAGGATTCTATCATTACACGCATCGACATCTGCCTGCACTCAACAAAGTGCAGAGCCTACTCCGCTGGCTATCCCATCTATATGGAATCAAGGTATCACGCGACTCAACCTCTTGGCCCCTTTCCCTTTTTCATACTCGATCAATCACTCAGGTATGTGGTTTCCCTGTATGACAGTCAGCGTCAAGGTCCAAGCCTTCCTCCGCCATTGTCGACAAGAATCATCACTCACTTTGCACGTGTGCCCTGTCTCCACCAACAATTTCCCAGTCGCGCTGTATCTTGTTCTCCTTTGCTTTCATATCGGTTGAATTTGCGGGCTGCGCTCCAGCCAGGAAGGCTTCGGACTTGTCACGATCTCTCAGGAACTGTAGCATGGCAGGTGACAGTGAGGTTTTGTCTTTTCGTTTGATATCACCGGTTGAATCTCTCGCTTGGTGTGAGTTAGATGGACTATAGGGAAATCAGAGTCAATGGTTCACCAAAAGCAGAATGTTGACAAAGGACATACGCCATGGACTAGACCGATGGGGTTCAACTGTCACCTTAAACCGAGCTCTGCGGTAATGCCCAAACCTGTTGGATACGAGATCGAATTGGTCGACAGGCAATGTGAGATGACAGCACTGAAGCGCCTTCACAAGCAGATACCGCGTTCCTGAAGTCCCACCCCAGAGACTCCCAAAGGATGAGGATGTTTGACATTTTATAGCCAATCGACAGTCCCACACTTGGAGCGTGACGTCCAAAGCTCGTACGGGACATACTCGTCGTTGGAAATTCCTAGGAAATCGGCCGAAAGGGGCGAGTTCCATGGTGTAGCCCTCCCAGCAGATTGCAGACGCGCAGGGCACTCATCGTGGAACCCCACGCTTGTCGGAAAGTCACTCTTCCATCAACGCCGCAGCCCAGCAGAATTGGCTTAGGGGTCTTGCCATATCATCTGATCTGTGTCAAGCGAAATGAAACACTGAAAACAGGGCAGAAGGTCCAAGTATGGCTGTCGACTGTCAGCATGGAAAAGACGAAAGGGCGTGTTGGCTGCTCGATGACCCTAAGGACAGGACTCACAGGAGATCTTCGCAGGATTCGACGGGGGAGTCACACCAGCTAATCCAGATACGTGCTTTTCCTTGCGCTACGCTCCCTACCGTCGATCTGCCGCAGGGGCATCCACCCACCACCCCAAAAATAGTCGTCGAAGGCTGCAGAACAATGGTGGAAGGTATCAGGTGAGAGGGCTGGCCTTGGAGGGCGATGGGTAGTCTCGCTGGCCTTCCCGCTGCAGGCTGCAGGAGTGGCTGCAAGCCTGCCTCTCTGATTTGCCCGTCGCTCGCCAGGGCCGTCTCCCCTCAATCTTGATGGTCGTCTTAATCTTAATCGCTGCCATGTGTCTGTCTCTGGATGAGGGTGGGACCAACGGCGCCCGAACCCACGTGTAAGTTCCTTGTAGATTTGTTCTATCTCGGACTGTCTTTCGTCCTCTTCATGTTCTTCTCTGTGTTTTAATTAAAACTAATGTGTGTAATTGGCGCTGGTTGTCTCCTATTTTGCTATATACGAACCAACTGTTTTCTCCGGCCGACGATTGGCTTTGTGAGTAAGGCTGGCGATGCTTCGAATCGTCCCAGCTTGCTGTCAAAAGACTATTGTTCCCAAATCTGGGGGAAGACCCCCGACTTTCAACTCTAGACCACTTGGGCGATAGCCACCATGTCAACCTACCTATGCGACCACATTGGGACTCAGCAAAACCATGACTTCGATGATGAAGCTACAGCTTTCTATCAAGCCATCGCCCAACCGTTTGGGCTACCGTTTGGGCTACCCTCGACCGCCGCGGAACCGGTTCAGTCTGCTGTTCATTCCTCCACAAACACCCCATCCAGCACGAGCCCGAGCTCTCTCTACTTTCCCCCTGGCTCCTCTATGTATGGCTCGTCAACGGTGAGCTTGTCTCGATAGCTATGGCTCTACAATTCGGTCACTAAGAGCTTTGATGAGTAGGGACTCCCCAGATCTTACACTACAACTCCATTCTCTTCAACTACTTCCATTGCACCAAGAAACAACCAGATGTCCTCTTGGGACACACCAAGAAACCACTCTTCTCACACAAACGAATCGAGTCAGACGACCTTCATTCTTGAGAGGCCGATGGTCCCCAAACAAAAGGCAGATAAGTCGAAACGTTCGTGCATGTTGTGTTACAGGGAGAAAACGCAGGTGGGCGCTCCATTCAGATCATGGCCCGGCTTCTGAGGTTCCTCCTTTAAGATGCTCCTCCTTGGTTTCAGCCAAGCCTCACATTCCAAGTCATTTGTATTACTATCAGGCTGTTTGACGAACGATCTAGCTAATCCATAATGTAAAAGTGTCTTGAAGAAAACTCCCATCGTTGCACACATTGCATGAACAACAGCTTTTATTGCAAGGGGCCTATCTTTGATCCAAGATTCATCGATCTGAGTAAGTTAATTCAACAAAAATGTGGCGGCTACTGACAAGTGAGAACAGGAGGGCTTTATGGAAGAGCAGCGGCTATCCTGACAGCTTGCTCCCGACAGACCTTGCTTACTCCAAGTCACCTGTTTGTTGCTCTGGATGCGGACTTGACTTTACGGCAATCGGCTGGCTTCACCATGATGGCGAGCGAACAAGCACACAAGTTCAAGATCCCTGGACTGGATGACGACTCCCAATTTCTTTGGGATGGCGCTCGGTGCGATGGCGTACTGGACTCGCTCATTGCTGCTGAACCAACTCAAATCATGGACTCCAATCCTTTATTCAGTCTCGTGTTATATAAGGTGATAAGTATTGCCATCGTACTTCCTTTCAAGGTTTGCTAACAAGCCCTGTCGTACAGCGTCTTTGCCGCCGCTTCTGCCATTGCATGTCAATCTTGCGCAATTTGGACCGGTGCACAATAAAATGTGCGGATGATGATCACCCTAGGGCCGTCCACATTGTGATTGGATTTGTCTGTCAGCTGAGCCGCACAGCATCATCAGTGCTTCTCCGGATATTTGGAGAGATTCGGGCTTGCTGCCTCGCTAAGCGTGAAAGAGATTCAACCCGCTTACTAATGTTCACTATCACAGACTACCTAGGTGAGATGTGCAAAGAAATTGGTGCTTTCAGCGAAACATTACAGCGGGAGGAATATTCAGTATGTCCTCATTGCTAGCTAAATGGGTACTGCTGATTGATCTAGCCACTATTTCATGGCTTCTTTTTCGATGTCAGCAGCATGCTGAGGGATATGGAGAATCTAGCGAGAGGCTTGCGTGTCGAAGACTTTAATTTTGCAAATCGCTCTACTCCACTACACTTTGGGGGAATTCGCCTCAATGCCCCTCTTCGACGAATCGCCTCGAGTGACCCAGGCTTGAAGCTCCCGTAAGTCTAATTATTCGTCATGCCAAGGCCCATGTACTTACTTCTGGCTAGCGAAGTAGAAGTTTCCTTCTTGGAAATACTCGCCGATGCTGCTGACCTCAGACTTGACGGGAAATGCGATGCCACCCATGTCTCACAGACTCCGACGGAAATTTCCAAAGACGCCACCTTCGACAACAGCCCACCAATTAACGCTGAAGATCTATCTCTGAGCTATCAGGCTGCTCGCGAAGGCCAGCAGCAATATGATTCGAGTCATCAGGATATGGTTGTGGATCCTGTGATCGGATCTGATATCGTCAACTGGGAGGCTGAGGCTTTTGCTAGCTTGAATTTCGGTTGGACCTTGCAACTTGGCGATTTCACATCAACGCCATATGCATCAGACCCTGAGCCTCAATTGCAGACCTCTACAGACGCAATGATGCTTGAAGGGCCCCCCCCTTCATCGTCTCCACACACAAGCTCTGCCTCAACCCTTGGCAATACCAATTCAATACTCTCGGGCGTCACAGATGATACAACGACATCATTCCCTACACTAACAAATCTCGCAGCCCTAACGAGCGAGGACTTTTGCCTAGCAGGCTCCGTACAACCTGTCTCAGTATCCGCCTCAAACCCCTCAATTAGTCGAATCACTAGGAAGCCGAGCAAACGCAAGAGACTGTCCTCTATGATCGCCCGAAAGAAGCAACATATGACGACTTCGCAGCCACCCGAGATGGATCTCGAGGAGCATTTGGACGCCTATTCAAACACTCAAGGTGAATTGTACATAGCCTTGCCCCCCGGATGCGGCGCGCCTGCCCGCAATAGCAATAACAACCGTCCGCCAACTACTACCCGAGCATCACGTATCATCAAGACTGACTGGATCAGAGACTGGGAAAAGATCGGTTATAGAGGTACAGGGCAAGACAATGCCGGCGTTGTCAGAGACGTCAACATCTCCGATCGCGACAGGCGGCCTGTGTCTTGGCCACGGAGAGACCACTTTCGCAAGTCCATCGATATCTCTGTCGCAGTCCTTGCGAAGCGTTTCGAGAAGAAAATGCGGTCATCAGACGATCCTTAAGCCTTATCTAGTCTTTCACTTCTCACTACAGTTTTGAAAAAGTTCATTTACGACATTCTGAATTAGGTGGCGACTACAATTTCATAAGGGAGTGGACTCTTTTATTTCTGCCTTCTCATGCTTGTCATATTTTCTGCATTGGGAGTTCGGCATTTCTGGTTTCTTCCAAGATGGTCTATTTGATATTGGTTAGCGATGCGAAATCCCTCTGGCAAAGGATGCCACTATCGGAGGCTAGCTGGGATGGCTGCTTCCATTTTCACTTCAATTTTTGGGCGGCTTTGTGATACCCCTTGTGTAGTTCATCAGTTCATATTGAAAGCCTCCTCTGGTAGGATGGGCTAAAAAGTCTAAACCATGTTCATTGGAGATGATGATCTAGAGAAGCAGAATTTCTGGTTCCGAAAGGATCTAAGAATGTCTCTCGAAGTTGATAGATGATGTAGCCGAGTAAAGAGTGCAGTCATCGTCTGCCAGATATCATCGCAAAATTGGTTCAAATGCACAGACGGATACTGAAATATATCTATGCTTTTCTATTCTTTGATCTTGTTCAGCTCCATGACTTCATACTCAATGCTCATATGCCGCATGCCATTAGCATATTCTAACTTCCCCTTCGCCCTTATCACCCCGACTCACTTCTCCTGATTCGGCGGCAGCGGCTCCACACTCCAAATCTCATCGGCATACTCCTGAATACACCTATCGCTCGAAAAGAACCCCATCCTCGCCACACTCGTGATGCACTTCTCCAACCACGCATCCTGATCCTTGTACGCCTCATCCACCAATGCATGCGTCTCGACATAACTATTGAAGTCGTCGGAAACGAGATAGTAATCGCCCTGGTCGATGATGCTGTTGCACAGCGCGGCGAAGCGGCCCGCGTCGCCGAACTGGCCGGATTGGATGGCGGAGAAGACGCGGGCGAGGTCCGGGTCGAGGCGGAAGTCGCCGTAGAGGTGGGCGTGGCGGAGGTCTTCGACGTCTTCGGCCAGGTTGCCGAAGAGGAAGATGTTGGACTCGCCGATTTCGCGCGTTATTTCGATCTGTGAGGGGGGGGATGGTAGTCAGCAGGGAAGTAGTAAGTGATGAGGGAGGGAGTGGAAGGGACAGGGTGAGGACTCACGTTGGCTCCGTCGCAGGTACCGATGATGAGACCACCATTAAGTACGAACTTCATGTTACTGGTTCCACTGGCTTCTGTGCCGGCAGTCGAGATATGCTCGCTAATATCGGACGCTGGGGTGATGATCTCGGCTTTGCTGACATTGTAATCTTCGATGTAAACGACCTTCAGGAGATCACCAACGTCCTTATCGTTGTTGACGACCTCGCCGACGCTGCAGACGAGATGGATGACTGTCTTGGCCATCCAGTAACCTGGAGCGGCTTTGCCGCCGAAGATCGAAACCCGCGGTGCGAGCTTCTTGCGCTCTTCGGCACTCATGGCTTTGATGGTGAGATAGCGGTGAATGACGCCGAGGATGTTGAGTTGCTGGCGTTTGTATTCGTGTATTCGCTTCACTTGGATGTCGAAAAGAGCTTTTGGATTTACCTTGACGCCGGTGGTATCCATGATGTGTTGCGCCAGACGGACCTTGTTGGCGTACTTGATCTCTTGCCATTCTTTCTTGAAGTCCTTGTCATTCAGGAAATGCTCGAGTTTGTTAAGTTTTGTTAGATCCGTGAGGAAGTCGTAGCCACCCAGCTTGGAGGCGATAAGCTCGCTGAGTCTAGGATTCGCTTGATGAAGCCATCTACGGGGTGTAATGCCGTTGGTGACGTTTGTAAACTTGTCAGGCCCATAGATCTTGACGAAATCTTTGAAAATGGTGGTCTTGATCAGATCTGAATGAAGCTCGGCTACACCATTGACTTTGTGGCTTCCGATGGTAGCCAAGTACGCCATCCTCACCATCTGAGGCTGAGACTCTTCGATGATGGAGACTCTCGTCAGCATACCACGGTCTTTGGGGAATTTCTTCTCGACCATGTGAAGGAACTGCATGTTGACCTCGTAAATAATCTGGAGATGCCTTGGCAGTAGGTTCTGCATCAAAGGAACAGACCATTTTTCAAGAGCCTCGGGCATGACGGTATGATTCGCATATGAGAAGGTCTTCTGGACAATGTTCCAGGCTTCAGTCCAGTCAAGGCCCTCTAGATCGACCAGGATACGCTGCAATTCAACAATAGCGAGGGTAGGATGCGTGTCATTGAGCTGAATTGCGACCATGTCTGGGAAAGCCGACCAAGCCTTCTTCGTCTTCTTGAATCGGCGAACAATGTCGAAGAGAGATGCAGCGCACCAGAAGTATTGCTGCTTTAGACGGAGCTCTTTGCCCTTGTCCATGTTATCATTGGGGTACAGGACTGCAGAAATGGTTTCCGCGCGTTGCTGGTCACCCACGGACCCTTCGTAATCGCCAGAGTTGAATTTTTGGAAATCAAATTCACCCTTCGACGCTTGCGAAGACCACAATCGAAGGTTATTGGTTGTTGAGGTTTGGAACCCAGGAATGGGAACATCGTAGGCTACTGCATCGACGATTTCGCCTTCTTCCCAGACTGCAACGGTTTTACCATCTTCATCTCTGCAGAGCTATCAGTAAATGCACTCCTAACAAGCCTCACATTGACTCACTGATGCTTTGAAACATAGCCATAAAATTGAATATCCACAGTAATGTCATGCCTAGGGAATTCCCAAGGGTTGAAGTCTAGCCAATAATCTGGGATCTCCACCTGGTATCCATCTACGAGTTCTTGCTTGAAGATGCCGTACCTGTAGCGTAGCCCATAGCCCCAGGCAGGATAATTCATGGTGGCCATGCTGTCGAGGAAGCACGCGGCCAGCCGACCAAGGCCGCCATTTCCTAGAGCAGCATCGTGCTCCTGTGATATGACATCCTCGATCCTGAAGCCCAGGTCCTTGAGACCGGATCTCGCCACGTCTTTGAGACCAACGTTCAGCATGGCATTGTCTAAAGCTCTTCCCATGAGAAACTCGAGCGAAAGGTAGTAGACTCGCTTTTGGTCTGCGAACGTCTGCCGTTGCTGTGTCCTGTTCCACTCGATGACGAGTCTGTCTCGAAACGCCAGGGAAGCTCCGGAATAGGCGGCGAGCTCGTCACAATTGAATAAGGAACGGGCGAGAGTGGTCTCGATGTGTTTGACTGTCTCGTCCTCGAACTGGTCTTTGGTGGTGAAACCCTGGGCAGCGTGCTTCTTCCACGCATCCCGCTGCCCCTCCGGAATGGCTGCCTCTACTGATGTGATTTCTTGAGGGCCGAAGCCCGTGGGAGTCCGCTTGTGCTTGTGCCTGGTGAAATCGGGACCAACCTGATCATTGTCAATATCACTTCTGCCATTGATCAAGGAAAAGTCTTACAGGTCCCTGAAGATCGGTGATGGGTGCCGATGTGGACATCCTCCTCTCGCGGGGTTTGGTGCCATTGGTAGCCATTCTCGCTGGTGTCTAGAGGGCGAACAGACTGACCGGGGAAGGGCAAGAGTTTGGAGTAGGACAAAGGAGAGGGGAGGCAGCGGAAGAGAGGGAAGAAGGAAAGTGTCGAAAT
>JAABUP010004590.1_pt1 | contig 22288 bp, 9 predicted proteins | sample 5559201 | NCBI WGS metagenome assembly JAABUP01 (sample SAMN10711887, study PRJNA513373) | rock metagenome | isolation source: Antarctica rocks | place: Antarctica | reverse complement strand
GGTCGTATTTACTACTATATTAGTCTAGCTCCCTAGGGCCGGCTTATATACTATAAAAGCGAAATTCGCTCCGGTAGTAAAGATTTACGTCTAAGGTCGGCTCTAGTATAACTACTTCGCTACGAGTGAGAACTAGCCTAGTAGCCTAGTCTAGATTATCTATCTCGCTACTCGTTTTACCCCCCCCGCGTTCGCGAGTATCTTATAGGTATCTACCGCGCTTAAGGTATCCTTTAGCTCCTAGCGGCGGTCCTAGAGCCTAGGGTAATAGATAAGGATATACTTTATATCCTACCTACGCTAGTTATACCCGTAGCTTACGGATATATAGCCGGGGACTCTATACTAGTATAAGAAGGCGGCTAGCCCGATCTTTCCCGTCCTTATCTACGTAAAGACGGAGCTCTTAGCCTTCTAAAGGCCCTTATAAAGGGTCCTCCTACCGGTTTATAGGCCCCTAAGCTAGGCGGGGGGGCGATCCCTAGCTCCTAGTCCCGACTAGTATTCGTCTTATATAGTATCCTAGGAGGACTTCTACTAATAGTATATTATCTTCTTAATCCTTTAAGGGGGGTGGGCTACCTCCCTAGTTACGATCGCGCCCCCGTCGTCTAGGCGTAGGGAGCGTAGAGCCCACTCGTTCTTCTCTTCCGCAGGAGATTTTACTACCTCTCTCCTCCTCCCCTTTTTAACGTTTAGCTTCCTTCGGATACGTATATTCCCTATTACCGTTACCGGGTAGATCCCCTTTAATATATACTGGCGGAGAACCGAGTAATCTAGTATTAGTTATATAAGGGCTATCCCTAACTCTACCTCTAGTACTTATATTAAGGTAGCCTTATATACCCCTAGTACGCGTCTTAAATAGTTATTTTAGATAACTTTAAGCTTCCTTATATACGTCTTCTTTATATCCCTTAGTCTTTATAATATATATTATAAGGCGGACGCGTAGATTATAACTAGCCGTACTATTACGTTATATACTTTCCTTACCTTACTAAGGGTAGCTCCCTAGGTTAATACCGTCGTTATAGATAGGGCGAGGCTCTAGGTAGCGAGTTTCACCTATACCCTCTTTAAGTACGGGCCCTACCGTAATTTACCGTTAATATATAGTCCTAGGACTTAGATCTCCGTTTATAGCTTTATTATCGTATACCCTAGGTTAATAACTATACCTATATTAAAGCGACGGGGGTAACGGGTAAGGTAGACTAATTTATATTTCTAGGGGGCGAAACTCGCCCCGTATATTAAAGCCTATTTAAGGTAGATCTCGTATACTAGTTCTAAGGTCTTATAGTTACCTTCCGTGGTTTTCCTATATACTAGTAGGTAGATATTATCTATAAACCCTCTAACTTATAACTATAATTTAGCCGCCGTATACTCCTTAATAAGTAGCGCGTTAAAGAATAGGAAGAGGATAGGGGAGATTAGCGACCCCTAAGGAATCCCTATCTCTACCGGCTCTATCCTACTCGTTATCCCCCTAATTATAATAGACGAGGACCTTTCCGCTAGGAAACTTTCCGTCTAGCTTATAATATAGCGAGGGATCCCCTTATACCGGAGGTTATAGATAAGCCTCCGGTAGGAGACGTTATTAAAGGCTCCTATAATATCTAGTAAGAGGAGGCTAGTTATATTACCTCTACCGTAGTCCTATATTATATATACCGCGTCTATAATTATCTCTAGTACTATCTCTATTAATCTATTCCTTCGCGCCCCTATTTATTATTATAGGAGGAGGCCTTAACTTTTAATATAGTCGCTAAGTCGCCCTACGACTATTAATTCTAGGGCCTTTCTAAGGGTACTTAGTAGCGCTATTAAACGGTACGCCTTAGGTACCGTATAGTCCTCCTTCTTTAGTTTCTTTAAGACGACCGTATTAGCCTTCTTAAATTCCCTTAGGTAGTAGCTAAGGTAGAAGCACGCGTTAAATAAATAAGTAAGCTCCTTAAAGAGCCCGTCTACTATTAGCTAAGGATAGATATATAAGGTTAGTATCCTACTTATTCAGGTCCTTACCCTAGTTTCCACCCCTCCTTATAAGCGTCACCTTTTACTTTAAAGCTTAGGACTATTCGCCCGCAGGGGGGCTTTATACTTCCGGCGGAGGCGGACTATTAGTACCTAAGTTAATCCTTATTTACTCCTTAAGTATATCTCCTAAGCGGATCTAGGTATTATTACCGCTTTAGCTTACTTTCTACTCCGCCGCAGGCCCTATTTAGGTAGATTATTCCCTTAGCTTAACGTACTAACACGCGTATACTATCCTCTCGGGCTAAATAGACGGTCTCCGTAGTGGCCGCTATTAAATACTACGCCTTATAGGGTTAAGACCCCTACTTCGCGTTACTATTAGAGGTCTCCCTTATTTAGGCCGTCTATATCTCGTAGGGACTACTAGTATTAAGCCCCTAACTAGGTAGTATAATACGGTATTTCCACCCTACTAACTAAGGTACGTTATACTAGGTTTCTGGCGTACTTATATTAAAACCCACTTTTTTTTAATATTCTACTCCTAGCCGGTAACTACGCGGGGGGGACTTGAACCCCTAGGAGGTATAAGAGTTAGTATTAATAAGTTCCCTATATCTAGTAGTCCACGTACCCTAAGGGTACCCTATCTAGTAGCTAGTAGTCTAGCGTATCTACTAGTTGAGACTAGCTTCAGCCTATATCGACGACGCGTAGTAGCTACTAGTCGGGTGGTTTTTATAAGTAATTTCCCTTATAGATATTAGGCGCGACCTAACGCGTCTCAGGCCTTAGACCTAGTCCTAGCCCTTTCCCTACTAGGGGGTGCCTGTATAAGGAGATAGGAGGGTGCCCGTATCCGTCCTCCTAGCCGCTCTCAGCTAATAACTACGTGAGGGGACTTAAACCCCTAAGAGGTAGAGGACGCGTCTTAATAATTCGTCTCCTATCAGCCCGTCTTAATAATATAGCCCCGGTATCTCTTTCTAGTCTATCCCCTACTAGGGGGTACTTATATAAGGAGATAGGAGAGTACCTATATCCGTCCTCCTAGCCGCTCTCAGCTAATAACTGCGTGAGGGGACTTAAACCCCTAAGAGGTAGAGGACGCGTCTTAATAATTCGTCTCCTATTAGCCCGTCTTAATAATATAGCCCCGGCATCTCTTTCTAGTCTATCCCCTACTAGGGGGTGCCTATATAAGGAGATAGGAGGGTGCCCGTATCCGTCCTCCTAGCCGCTCTCAGCTAATAACTACGTGAGGGGACTTAAACCCCTAAGAGGTAGAGGACGCGTCTTAACGATTCGTCTCCTATTAGCCCGTCTTAATAATATAGCCCCGGTATCTCTTTCTAGTCTATCCCCTACTAGGGGGTACCCGTATAAGGAGATAGGAGGGTACCCGTATCCGTCCTCCTAGCCGCTCTTAGCTAATAACTACGTGAGGGGACTTAAACCCCTAAGAGGTAGAGGACGCGTCTTAATAATTCGTCTCCTATTAACCCGTCTTAATAATATAGCCCTAGTATCTCTCTCTCCCTAATATATATATCTATCTTCTTAGGCTATATAGATAGTATCCCTTTATAAGCTTCCTATAAACTTACGGCTATCCGGCCGCCGGAGGCGACTATCCGCTAGGGGTTAGAGCCTATTAAAGGGTTAAGGTCCCTAGGGCTATATATATACACTTTAAGCTATATTTAACTACGGTCGCTACTATTATATACTACGCCCTATAAGCCTTCTATAGAAAGCCTGTTTCGCGTTACTTATAAAGGTCTCCCTTAACTACTAGTCGTAGCTAGTTCAGGCCGACCGTATTTATAAAGTAAAGTTATTTAATACTTTTATTCTAAAAGTCTACTAGAGGATATTCCTATATAAGAATACTAGAAGGATAATACTTTAGCTTATCTAAATCTAATATAAATAGCTAAGGATATCCTTTTATATCTAATATTATTTATAGGTATTAAGAGAGTCTTTAATCTTACTTAAAGAGTATATTTATAAGATTACATATAATTAAAACTAGAGTTTATAAAATAAGTAATACTTCTAAAGTATTATAATTATACTATAGGTTTAAACCCTAAAGAAGCTCTTACTAAACCCTAGGATATTCTTTAAAGGGAAGAAGATACTAATTAAAGTATTAATAAAGGTAAAGATCCTTTTAAGTTAAAACTAGTAGATATCTTAAGATAAATAGATTAATAATTATTATTTTAAAATTATTTTAATAATTAAGTAGTATATTTAAAAAGTAGGTTTAATTTCTATATATATATATAAAGGTGTTACGACCTTAGTACTAGAGCCTTAGTAGACGTTATAAGCGCTTACTAAAGTCGAATATACCTTAGTATAACGAGTCGAGCGATCGCTCGACCGATCGCTCTAGTTAATACAGGTCGATTACTAGCGACTAGTACGAGTATGAATTTCCTATATCTATATAGATGGCGTTACTTTCCCTCTAGATAGGAGCTTCGTACTTAACTTATATTATCTACTAGACTAATCTCCTAGATACTAAATATAATTCTATACTAGACTAGTTTAGTATAAAGCCTACTTACCTTCTCCTTAATACTCCTCTCTACGAGATCTACCTTAGACCCTAACTACCTCTAAAGGTTACGGGTCGTAATAAAAGGTAATATAAAAAGGTAATATAATTCTTTATCTTACTAAGAGCGTTATAATACTAAGAGCGCCGTAATATTAGGAGCGCCGTAATATTAGGAGCGCTATACTATCCTAGACCTACCCTCTACTCCTAATACTATAAAACTATTACTACCCTTAAGCGCTAAATAATATAATATTAAAGCTCTCTATTAATTCCTTTATAAGCTTTAAATCCCTTTATATAATAATAATATATTTAGTATAAATATAAAGTAGATTTAAATCTATATTATAAGATATATTAATAAGTAATTATTATAAGGATTAATAGTAATATAAAATAGTAATATACTTATTTAAGAGAAAAGATATTATAAATACTTTTATAATATCTTATAATACTTCTAAAGCTAAACTTTAAATTTAATATAAATTTATACTAACTCCCGTAATATTTATTATAACCTCTCTTATAATATAACTAAATAGTAGCTTTAAGATAAGGTTATTAATAGATTTTTAATATTATCTTATCTCTCTTAAAGCTCTAAGACCTAAGTTAACCTTATACTTTTATCTTTATATTATTAATTTTAATACTACTATCTATAAAGGATTAGCTAATTATATTTTAATATATTACCTATTTATATTACCTTTCCCTTCCTATATAATAGCTTATTTACTCCCCTACCTTATAAGGGTTTACCCCCTCTAATAACTAGTAATTTTAGCGTTTTATTACCTAATTATACTATCTACCTATTAATATATAGAGTAAGAAATATATTATAAAATAATATTACTAATCTACTTAGTATAAGCTATTATTAAAGTTATTAAATATATATAATAGTAGATAAAAGAAGGAATATAAGGTTTAGAAGTTTTAATATAAGGTAAAGTAATATTAAGCGGAATATTCCGCGTAATTATAAGTATAATTATAGGCGGAATTACCCCTTAAAATCTTCTTTATAACTCCTCCTACCTCTATATACTTAAGATATTATAGTAAGATAGGTTATTAATATATAATAAGTATTTATTATTAATTATATTACCTAAATATATTACTAGATAGATAAGCTAATATAATATTATAGTAATATTAAGTCCTTATAACTAGAATCCTAAATTAATTACAAGTAGAGAACGCGTAAAGGACTAGGATAATAATAAAAAGCTATTATATAAAGAAGTATCTAATAACCGCGTAGTAGTATTAAAGAGGATTAAGAAGTTAAAGGAATTAGATATATAAAAGATAGCTACTAAAGAGGATTATATAAAGCTAGTAATTAGGGTAAAGGATACTATAAAGGAGGAAAGATATAAGAGAGGGATTTATAATAATATAATTAGGTAATATAATACTTCTTAAATAGTTAATACTACGTAATAGAATATTTTAAGATAGAGCTACGCCTTAAAGATAATAAAGAGGCTACTAAGGAATAAGCTAAGCTAGATAAATTAGTAAATAACATAGAGAATATAGATAGTATAACTAGTTCTATAAAAGAGGTAAATATATAATCTATCTTTAATCCTATCTTCTAATTAACTTAACTTTTAGAATACTTCTAAGGAAGATATAGATACTATTAGGCTAGAATTTACTAGATTTAATCTATTAATTATATAAATTATTAAGTAAAGGATTATATATTATAAGGGTCTAGAGGAGTTAAGAGATATATAAGACCCTAATACTATAAATACTTATACTAAGTTTATATAAGAGTATACTAATATATTTAATATAAAGGATCGCGTTATACCTAACCCTATAAAGAGGAATTAAGATAAGGAGTATATCTTAATTAAAGTTAGTACTAATAGGAAAGAAATTAAGTATACTACTAAGGAGGATAAAGAAGAGGATAGGGAATATAAGTTAAAAGATACTAGTAAGACTAGTAGTAATAGTAAGGATAATAATAGTAAGTATAATAATAGTAAGGAGGATAGTAATAAATAGAAGGATTATAAGTATAAGATTATAGAGATATCTAACTAGATAAATAGATAAGCTATCTACTAATAACTATTAAATAATTATATTACCTTTTTATATTATTATAAAGTATTCCTAATATTATAATCTAGTAAAATACCCTTACTAAAACTAAAGTCTTAGCGAGTCGGGTTAATACTTTAGTACTAATACTTAGTACTACCTTATAGTATTAACTCGAATACTTAGTACTAACTATTAGTACTAACCCGAATACTTAGGCTAGGAATTTAGTATTAACTCGCTAAGAGTCGAGTTAGGAACCCGACTCGAGTTTAAAGTACTAACCCGACGCGGTTAGTCTAAATAATCCTTAATAATATTTTAATTTATTTAAAAGATATCTTAAGTTATAAGTAATATATCTATTAGGTACTTAGGTAGTTATAAAAGTTTTAGCTTTATATAAATTAAAAGAAATATAAATTCTATATTAATTTAGTAGAATTCCTTAGATTTATTATAAGTACTATTAATATATTAATAGATAGTTATAAGATATTTACTATTTAAGATTAACTAGTATTAACTATATATTAGGAAGTCTAAGTATTCTTAGAATTTATAAACTTCTACTAGCATTTTATATACTACTATTTATAAATAGTATCCCTCTTAACTAGCCTTTTAAAAGGTAGTAAAGATAGGAAGAAGTTAAAACTATTTATATAAGGTACTAGTAAAGAGAAGGCGTTTTATAACTTATATTATACCTTTATAATTATACCTATCTTAATATATTTTAATCTTAATAAGAAAATTTAGATTAAAATAGATATATCTAATTTTATTATAATAGCTATCCTATCTTAATAGGATAATAATAGAGCTTAGTATTTAATAGCTTTTTAGTCTTATAAACTAATACCTACTAAGATTAAGTATAAAATATATAATTAAGAGCTATTAATAATTATTAAAGCCTTTAAGTAATAGTAATATTATATAAAAGGTAGTTATTATACTATTAAAGTACTTATAAATTATAATAATCTTAGAGGATTTATATAAGTAAAGTAGTTAAATAGTTATTAAGCTTAATAGGCTATTTATTTAATTATATATAACTTTAATATTAAATATTAACCTAGTAAGAAGAATCTTATAAATACTTTATTATATAGACCTAATTATAATAATATTAAGATATTATTTAACTAGCTCCTACCTACCTTATAAAATAAGCTAGTAAACTTAGGAAGTACTATCTCTAATTAAAGGTAGCTAGAAGAAATAATTAAGTATATAAACTTATCTAGCTTAAAAGGGCTTAAGAAACCCTTAATTAAGCCTAAAAACTTAGATAAAAGGGATATAAAGCTACCTTCCTAATATTAATATAATATAATAGTAATACTATTTAATCCTATTATTAGGGTTATTAATTATAAATAATATATCTTATAAATACTAGTAATAGTAGTTACTAAACGAAAAAAATTAGATGGCGGTAATAACGGGCGAATAAGCGTACGCGTAAAGACTATAAGTAATATACTAGGCGTTATATATAAACTTACGGGAAGGAGACGAGAGGAGAGAAGGGGACGGAGGAGGTGGTAGAAGTAGTAGTAGGAGGGAAGTAAGAGGGGATACTCTTAGGGTCGCGACGACAGGACCCCTAATACTACTAAAGTCCCCGGAAATTAGGGAAAAAGAGTAAGGGAGATAAGGCTAGGAAGGTTAAAATATTATAGAGTCTATTATAAAAGCAAGGGATATAATCTAGGCGATCTAGAGTCTCTAGTTCGGGGAGATAATAGAGGCGATATAGGGCGTTACTTAGGTCGCCCTTTATACTATAATAGGAGGCTTTAAGGCTACGGAAGTACGTATTACTAAGCTAGAAACGCGTCTAGAAAAAACGGGGAGGGATAGAAACGCGTCGGTAGGGTATAGTAGAGGGTTATAGGCCCAGGTAGCTGGGGCTAGCATAGGGACTAGGTCCTAGTAAAGCCCAGGCCTGAGGATAGGACCGGGCCTAGAGGGGGCGCGAGGTAGCTAGCCACTTAAGTAATTAGACGTTCGGAGGATAAGGGAAGTAGTAGTACGATTCGGAGATAAAGAAGGCTATAAGAAAGCGAGTTAGATAAAAAAGGAGGAGCTTATTAAAAGCTTTATTAACCCGGTAAATATAGTTATAAAGAATATTATTAGTACTTATACTAGGGGTATAATAGACGTAGTACTATAGACGGCGACGGTTAAAGGGCGTAAGGCCCTTAAGAGAATATAGGAGTAGGCGAGCGTAGCCTACCCTTTAGTAAAGGTAGTAAGGAAGACCTTCTACGTAGCGGCTAAAGGGGCGTGTATAAACCTCCTTAATAAAAAGGAAAAGGAGAAGGGGCTAGCGAGAATTAGGGAGGATAATATTATTACCTACCCGAATACTAACTTTACTAGTTTTAGATAGGCGAAATATACGGCGAGACTAAGGTAGGATAGGAGTAAGAAGACCTACTTAACCCTAATTATCGGAGTAGTAATACCGGAGGCGGTGAACCGCCTAGTTCGAGGAGGGATAGCTCTTAGTAGTAGTCTCTTAGTCTATAAGAGATAGGAGTAAGGAGTAGAGATAAGATAATACTTTAACTACTATAGATACGGATACTTTACGCGAGAGTATTAAAGGGAGAAGAGGTACGGCTATTATATAGGCAGCTATAGCTTAGCGGACTATATTACGGGCGAAGGAGTAATAATATACGCTGCATATAGAGGAGGCTATAAGGCCTGGAGTAAGGACTACCTAGTCAGGCGAAGAGAGTACTAGAGAGTAGTATAGAGACGCCGGACTAGGCCGGCGTTCTATAACACGTAGGGCTTACGGGGAACTAATACCCGCAGCGAAGAGGAGATAGATATAGACGGTTTCAGGATAGTCTAAGGTATATTAAGGAAGAGGAAGTCACCGGTATAAGCGGAAAGGGAACTACTAGACCTAGCCCCTCCCTGATAAAGAGGGCGGCCAACTACGATAGTTTAAATAGCCCGAAAGGAGGTAGGATAACAGGTCCTCCCGCTACCCTAGGGAGTACTAATTACCCTTAGGGGCGCTTAGGCTATAGACGACTAAATAGTAGTAGACTCTAGCCCTACGCCGACTATATAGTAGGATAACCGCTTAAGATCCTGTAGTATAACGTACGAAAAGAAAAGGACGGCGTATAAACGCTACTCCTAGAAGATACTAAAGTCTAGTAAATGGATGTCTTAGTAATATAGGAGCTATAGACTAACCCGAGGACTAAGTCGACGTACGACCTATCTTATAATAGGTTCTACCTAGTTTATAAAGCTAAGGAGAACACTCGGGTATGCTTTTATATTAATAAAAGAGTTGATATAAAGAGCTAGGAGGTAGACTTCTTAAGCGGCGACTACTACTCGCTGAAAGTCAGCCTTAAGAAAGGGTAATAGGGAATATAAGCGGATAATATCTGGATATATAATATTTATAACCCCTCTCCGACGACGTATAAGTTAAAGGACGGCCTAATAATAATCCCTCTAATAGCGGAGGCCCTAAAGAGGCTAGGGGAATATATCCTCCTCGGGGACTTTAATCTCTACTATCCCCGGTAGAATAATAAAGGGAGAAGTATATACTACGTTATAGCAGATATATTACTAGGTGAAACGAGTAAATATAGTATAGAAGTCGCCCTACCGGAGGGTACGGTAATATAGCGGGGGAGAGGTCTGAAGTCGGTAATCGACCTAGTCTTTACTATTAAAGGTGCTACTAACGTACTCCGAAACTACGGCCTAAGAGCAGACCTCTAGTATAGATCTAACTACCTCCCGGTATACACGGAATTCGAATGGAGCTAGGAGAGCTAAACCCTAGTCTAGAGGAGGGCGTAGAAGATATTTAAAGATAAGGAGGTCGTTATAAATATAAGGAATAGGGCCTAGTAGCTTAGACTTTCTCTAGGGCTCCCCTAGATTAGATCCGCCGGCGAGGCGGACGAGTACCTAGGGTAGATACTAGATAGGTTCCAGGCTATTATATAGGAATATATTCCGTAGGCGAAGTCGTCTAATAAGGCAAGGTCCTTTTAGAACTCAGCCTATAGGGATATAACGTAAAGGGCTAAACGGGAACTAAAGGCCTACTACCGGTACCGTAATACGGAGATAAGAGAGACTCTAAGAGAAGCGGAAAGGGCGAAGGTAGTTATAATCTAAAGAGAGAAAACCTTCTACTTCCGGGTGGCTATATACTAGGCCTTAGAAGATCCTCGGGGGGTATAAGTACTAGCCCGGTAGGGGAAGAACAAGAGTATATCGCTAAGAGCCCTACCTAAGTTCCCCTCCCTAAGTAGATAAGACGGGACGCTGGCGGCTACCTTCGAGGAGAAGGTAGAACGCCTTTAGGAAACCTATTTCCTAGCTCCTTTAGGGGTAGATTTAGAAGATATTACCGAGGTAGAATACCTAAGCCCGATACTAGGGGGAGGGGATCTAATAGAGGCGGAAGTCTATAGCTTTATAAGGAGACCGTCGTAGGATAAGGCTCCCGGGATAAATAGGATTCTAAATAGGTTCCTACGGGCCGTATATAGTAAACTAGAGGAGGAGATCTACTATCTCTTCTAGGGGTGCTTCGAGATTAGATACTACCCCCGGAAATTTAAGGAGGCTAATATAGTAATCTTAAAGAAACCGTAGAAGGAGAACTACGCCGACCCTAAGTCTTATAGGCTGATCGCCCTCTTAGATACCTTAGGAAAGATGTTTAAGACGGTAATAGCGGCTAGGCTTAGAGATTACGCGGAGGCTAATAACCTCCTTCCGGAGGAATAGATAGGTATAAGGCAAGGAAGATTAGTAGAAACCGCGCTAGAAATAATTACTAATGCAGTCTATATAGTATAGGGAATAGGGAAGAGGAATATAGTAAGCCTCCTCTCCCTAGATATCGCCGGAGCCTTCGATTACGTCTCCTACTCCAGGCTACTCTACACGATAAAGATAAAGAGGGTCCTAGAAAGGATAGTACGCTAGACGGCAAGCTTCCTTATAAAGAGGGCGACTTCGATTACCCTCGGTAGGAGGACGAGTTAGATAGAGTTAATAGAGATAGGGATCCCCTAGGGTTTACCTATCTCTCCGATATTATTTCTATTTTTTAATACTCCCCTAATTAAGGAGTATAAAAAGCTAAAGCTACTAATTTAAGTCGGCGGATTTATAGATAATATCTATCTACTAGCTTATAATAGGAGTATTAAACGGAACTACGAGGTTCTAGATAAAGCTTATAAGGTATACCTACGGTAGGCGAAGACTTATAAAGCCTTATTTATACTAAAGAAGTACGAGCTCGTTTATATAACCCGTAGAATAAAGGGTATAAAGATAGACGTAATAGTTAAGCTTAAAGGAATTAAAGTTAAATTAAAGACGTCGATTAGGGTCCTAGGACTTATACTTAATAGTAAGCTAAATTAGAATATATACCTAAGGAAGGTATAAGCTAAGATAGATAACTAGATTCAGGCGCTCTACTACGTCGCCGGCTTAATATAAGGCGCGGTTCTACCGGTTAATAGGCTTATATACGCGGTAGTAGTAAGGCTTATAATAACGTTCGCGGCGCTAATATAGTATAGCCCTAAGAATACCCCCGGGGTAGTAGGGAAGTATATGAAGACCCTAACGACGATCTAGAATAAAGGACTACGTAAAGTACTAGGGGCGTATAAGGCCACCCTAATTCCGGTCCTCGAAGTAGAGGCGGGAATCCCGTCGGTAAGAGACTTCCTTAATAAGGCCCTACTACGGAGTAAGATCCTCCGAGGGATATATAAGATAGTCCTGAAAGGGAACGCGAAGATTAAGTCTCGGTTATAACTAAAAAGGGGTAGGAGGCTACGCCCTCCGCTACCCCCGTTAGCTAAGAAGGAGTCTTAGGCGAAGCGGTCGCTAAACGGGGTACTTAATAGCCCGACGCTATAGAAAAGGATACTAACCTAGTAGGAAGGCCGGTAGTAGGGCCGGTAGCGCCACTACTAGCGGGGATTAGAGGGCCGGAACACGAGCCTAGTATAGAAGGGTGACCTAGTAGGAGGGAGATAGGACCTTTATAAGGGCTTAAAGAAGCCGGAGAGCTCTATAATAGTCTAGTTATATACGGACAAGATTAGGTTTAACTACTTCTTATTTATTAGGAAGGTTCCTAGGATCCTAAGTCCTAGCTACCCGTACGGGGTAGCGAGGTAGACCGGTAAATATATCCTACTATTCTATCCTAACTATTATACTAGTAGGAGTTAGATGTTACTAGAGGCTAGGTTAGAAGACTATAGTACTATTCTCTTATTACTAATAGGGATAAGGGCGGCGGCGAGGTGGTTAACTAGGTCAGGCGCCCTCTACTAGTTTATACTAGTAAAAGAGATGTTGGCGAGAACTAATAGAGAGGAAGGGCTCCGCCCTAACTAAAGAGAAGAGAATATAGTCGACGAAACCTTAGTATTATAGATAGTAGACCCGACCCCTCGATATACCGCCCCGATGGCAGGCCTATTAGGGGGGGGAGGGAAGGAGCCGAATAATAGTATGGCCTGCAGATAGTAGGTGGAGTTTTTATCCCTTAGCTAGGTTTCTCCCCGAACGACAGGTACGCTAGGCGTACCTCCTGAAAAGTCTACCCTTATTAGCTTTAGCTAGTATAGGAGTATAAATAATTAATTAATTAATTAGTAGTTACTAAACTTAAAATAGCTTATAAAGCTAGATTAAAATCCTTAAAAGAAATTATCCTCTTATTATAAAATAATAATCTATTTATTATTAAATAAAAAGATAAGGTAAAGTATATAACTTCTAAGTAAAATACTATTAAATAGCCTTAGAAGGTTAATTTAATAAGATTATTAAGATTTAAAAGAGTACTTTATATACTAAATTATTTAATATTATATATAGAAATTATTATAAGGTATTATAATAATACTTTAATAAGTTATTTTAAGTTATAAAAAACCTTAGAGTTACTTTAATATAAGTATTATTAAAGTAGAATATTAGTAGATACTAAGTTATATATTTAAACTTATAAAATATATTAAAGAGTAAAGGCTCCTAGATATAAATCTTATAATAATATAATATCTTTATTATAACTTAAAGGGCTTTAAGAAGAACTTTTTATAAATTTTATTATAAGCTTACTACCTAGTAAATATAGAAATTCTATATATAATTCTATTTTTATAATTATTAATAGGTATATAAAGATAATCTAGTATCTTCTAATTAAAAGTACTGATATTATTATTAAATTAGCTAAGATCTTATTTAAGAATATAATATTATAATATAATTTATTAATAAGTATTATATTAGATTAGAGATCCTTATTTATAAGTACTTATTAGTTAGAAGTCTATTATTATATAAAGATAAAGAGATAATTAAGTACTACCTTTTATTTATAAATAAATAGGTAGATTAAATACTAGAATTAAATATTAGAATATTACCTTAAAGTATTTTTAAATAAAAAATAAAATAATTAAGTTATATTACTTTTAATAATTAAATTCGCGTATTATAATAATATTTATATTATATTAAGTTATTTACTAAGTTATATAATATATAAATATAATTTATATATAAAAGATAAAGTTAGGGATAACTTTTTAAAAAGAGGAGTACTTATAATTAAAGACTATATAGAAAACCTTTTAAAAGTAAGAGTTATATTAATAAATTAATAGTAGATTATTTAAGTATAAGTTATAAAGTTTTATAATATACTTTATGAACGCTGATGCTGACACACCAGAATCGGCGTACTTTCGCTCCTTCTTCCATGTAGGAGGTCATTATGTCGACAATGATGGGGCCAATGACCAGCACGAGATGACAGGCCAGATGTATGTGGAAAAGCTGTTACCAGTCAACGGCATCAAACACCCCTGGCCTCTGGTGCTCATTCACGGAGCAGGGCAGACTGGAACTGTAAGCTCGAACCCTGCTTTCTCTGTGTCCCATTCATCGCATCTCTTCGCTCGCGTAAACACAACTTCACCATCACCCTCCGTCGAGTAGGTGTATTGTGTGGGTATCTTGCGAAGAACAATCCAAGTAAGACAAAATATGCGAATACATTTAGTTGACTTCAATCATATTCAACCGCATCTGAACCTCAAGCTCATACGTGCGATGTCTAGAACTTTCTCAATACTCCTGATGGCCGCAAAGGTTGGGCATCCTGGCTTTTGGATGCTGGCTATGTGGTCTACATTGTTGATCAAATATGTCGGGGTCGCTCCTCTTGTCATCCTTCCAGCGGCTCTACTATCATCTACCCGGCGGAATTAGCTGAAAAACGCTGGACCGCTTGCCGCGAGTTTTCCCTTTGGTCAGAAGCCAGCCTGCACACGCAATGGCCTGGCTCCGGTCGTATTGGCGATCCCATATTCGATTCTTACTATGCCAGTCTTGTACCTTCGTTGGCAGATCATGGCGCAGAACAAATCCTCATGCAGAAGGCCGGGGCTTGCTTACTCGATCGCGTTGGCCCGGCTATTGTGATCGCTCATTCTCAAGGCTGTACCCACGGCTGGCTATGGGCAGACGCACGCCCTGAGCTTGTCAAAGGCATTGTCGCGGTCGAGCCCGCAGGTCCCCCATTTCAAAGCACGATTGTCAAAGGCCCTCACACCAAGCTCTACGGGATCACGGATATTCCTCTTACCTACGACCCACCAGTTGACCAAGCGTTGGGTGGGAATAGACCTCTACAAACACAAGAGCATGTGACTGTCAATGGTGGAGTACGCATCTTGCAACGAGAGCCTGCTCGAAGACTCAAAAACCTTCTCAATATTCCCGTGCTCGTGGAGACAGGGGAAGCAAGCTCTCACGCGGCATATGATGACTCTACTGTTCAATTTCTACGACAAGCTGGTGTCAATGTGAAACATCTGAAGCTTGCAGACGAAGGAATACACGGTAATGGACACCTGCAATTTCTCGAGAAAAACAACTTAGAAATTATTGAGCTTTTGGAGAAGTGGATTGCAGAAATCGTATAGATAATTCGATACCAGAAGGCTTGGACGAATCTCAAGCTCCTACCATGACCGCTGATTTGTTGGAGAACCAAGCTGCCATCGGTCAAGTTCCTCATGTATCTACGCACCTCACCCTTGACCGGGAATGTATGACTTCTAGGGCGATTCTACGACCCTTTCCACAGCAGGTTGACAATGTGTCGTACTGGCGTCTCATCGGAATTCATGATTCTCGGGATCTCTTCGATTTCTACATTTTGGAATCGTAAGCGCAAACTGTCTTGGATCTTTGTTTCCACAGCTTCAGTGGTCGCCGGATGATGTGGGTTACCAAGCGGGTACTGAACAAGATTTCCTCTGTCCAGCTCCCATCAAGCAAATCTATGCTCAAAGCGCTTGCCATGGATCTCTTCTCTGGATAAAGTGCTTATCCTCGATGATATCCATCTTTCTGCGGAGATTCTCAACTCTCTCGTCAATGGCCCAGGGGCTCTTATCGCTGTAATAACCATACTCGGGCTCGCTACTTTTCAACATTATCACAGCAAGCACGTACTGCATGCAGTGGTCTCTATCCCCAGCGTTTTTCAATTGACCAGACTTGTCGATAATCAAACATGCTGCAGCATGAGTTCGGACTTTGATCTTGACGATGTCTCTTTCTAAGTCCACGGTCTTGTCGCGAAGTCTACGCCGTAGTGTCAACGCTGCTTCTATAGCTGATAGCGCGTGTGCTTCTGCAGAAACGATCTCAAAAATTGTATTCTCTATGACCCAACTACCGAAAGGTCGTGGGAGAAGGAACTCTTTGCTCAAAGACAGCGTCATAGAAACCCCATCGAGGCGTACTTAGTACTGTTGGGGCTCCTGGCTGCCCCGGGCGTGCCAGCAGAGTGAGATGAAGTGCGGGCATGCATGCATCCCCCCCCCGCTCAACCTTAACGGGGCCCTGGGTTATGTACATGGCGGTATACTCGTAATGGATGACCGTCCATCCAGGCTTGGGAAATTGCATCCGCAGTTTGAGCTTCGCTGAGGCCGAGCAACCAGCTAAGTACGGCAGTAGAGGCGACTTTGACCAGAATCACATGGTCAAGACCGACAGGATTGAATGCGTTGGAGATCTGAGAACACCCTTGGAACTCATAAGCCTTGGTAAGCGCAATGAGGACTGTGTGAACCGTCAAAGGTGGCGAACTGTCGGATACTTCCGACTTGTTGCGACTCAGCCAGTCTGCCACAGTAAAGATAGCACCGACGCTGTCTGGTCCTCAATATTAGCGCATACGTAGCTGACGTAGATACCAATTTTAACCAGATGGATGGACTCCATTCCGCGCCGGTGAAAGCATCGTTATGGTCCAGATATCGAATCAAGACCGCCATATCAAACGCACCCTTTACTGGATCAAGTTCGAAAGCGGTGCCAGGCAAGCGATAGTCTTGCCAGGTCGTGGAACTCTTGACAATGGGCCCAATGAATGAGGGGCACTCATCGCTCGATAGAGTCTCCATGGCACATCCGAGAGCATCGAGAAGAGCAAGTCGAGCTCTTTTCATTACATCTGGTTTTTTGATCTTGTAATGGTGGACATAGTGTGCGATGTCAGTCAGTACCTGATCGATTGGTGGAGCCTTACCATCGTTGGCGCTGTCCATTGACTGAAATCGAACACGGTATGAATGTTGTGTGTAACAATTGATGCAAGAAGTATTGAATTGGGGACAGATTGGTCAGCAAGATACGAGAGGGAAGTGTCTAGTCCCGCTCTGCAATTGAATCTGGAAAATATCAAGCTCTTAAGGGAACTTTCTGCAGCCCTGAGACTTGTACTGACTGTAGTGGCGTAAGATACATGACAAACTGCGCTAATACCTGCAGGAAAATATCTGTTGGAAATTACAGTATTTTGTAAAGTGGTTAAATTCTGGGGGTAGTAGGGGCCGGCGATATAGCCTGAAAACCAGCCCTAGTAGTACGTATCAAGGTATGCTATTAGACTATCTTATAGAGATATGACAGCCTAGATTTAGTATAGGCATAAGATATCTAGAACCGCATAGCCTTTCGCCTCTGGACCAACTTTTCGTAGACTTTTCATGCATGTCTGTGGTCCTTCATAACCTTGGGCTTGTATTGTACGTCGTCTCTGACGCTATCCTGCTCTCAGTGATTCCTAGCACATACCCTTTAGCAGTTGCTCTTTCCAGCAGCTCTCGTGTCGAGGTACCCTTCAGAGACATGATCGTATAGAGAAGAGGAAGAGGAAGGGGAAGGGGAAGGGACGATAGCCTAACATAACACACTAGCTTCTTCTAATTGCATCTAAGCCATGTCTAAAAATGTCCTGAGGCTGAGGGTGCAGGGTGCAAGGTGTATTCTCTTCAGATGCCAAGTCCCATATCTCGGCAAACCTTCCCCTTGAGAAACCCACTTTACGCGTGTCGCGACTGGAACGCGTTACCCTTCACGCGGGTGATAAAAATATCCGTACACTAAGGTAAGGACTTAGTAGAGAGCTAACACTAATTTTCTACGTATATTATCTATATTTCTTAATTAGAGACCTATATTTTAGCCGTCGCCGTTTAGGATATACTAGCTACTTACTAATTAATGTACTTAATAGAGATATAGTCAAGAAATATAGATAATTACGTAGAAAGTTAGTGGGGGCTTTCTGCTAAGTCCTCACCTTAGTGTGCGGATATTTTTGTCACCCGCGTGCCCTTCAAAGCTCGTTCGTCTTCACTATCATCCTACCTGGTCCTTTCTGTACATCCAAGCCCAGGTCAACATGGATCATCAGTCAGTATACTCACTCAGCGTCCTCGCCCCCGACCCAGACGCCAGCGAGGATTCCAGGAGTCAGATACAGGCGCATCTGCGGGATTTCATACTCGAATTCAGGCTCGACAATGCATTCATCTACAGGTAGGTGGCATTCTTCAGCTCCGCTTCCTGGCTGATAGTCCTACAGAGATCAAGTGCGGGAGAACGTGCTCATCAAGCAGTACTACTGCGACGTCGATGTCGCGCACTTAATCTCCTATAATGAGGAGCTGGCCCACAAGCTTCAGACACAGCCCGCAGATATCATACCTTTGGTAATTTCACCAATGAGGGCGTTAGTATAGCGTGTTGACAGCCTTAGTTCGAAGCAGCCCTCAAACAGTGTACCCACCGGATCGTCTTCCCCTCACAGAAAGCTAGTGAAACCGCCCTCCCTGAGCACCAACTACTCCTCCATTCCTCCGTCTCACAAATATCTATACGTGATCTCGACGCAACCAACATATCTCATCTCGTTCGAATACCGGGCATCGTCATCGGCGCCTCCACCCTCTCATCAAAAGCCACCGCTCTCAATATACAATGTCGAAACTGCCAGCACTCCGAGAACATACCAGTGAATGGTGGCATATCAGGGATCACAATGCCAAGAGTCTGCGCAAGGAAGAGAACACCTGGTGATCCGACAGACAAATGTCCTTTGGACCCCTACTTTGTGGTGCATGAGAAGTGTCAATTCATCGACCAGCAAATATTAAAGCTACAAGAAGCGCCAGATCAGGTGCCCGTGGGAGAGCTTCCGAGACACATCAAGATATCAGCCGATCGCTATTTGACCAATCGAGTGGTACCAGGTTCAAGATGTACGCTTATGGGGGTCTTCTCCATTTACCAAAATAAAGAGTCGAAGGGATCAGGAAACTCAGCTGTCGCCATTCGAACGCCTTATCTACGTGCTGTGGGTATTTCGACTGATGTTGATCATACGGCCAAGGGTAATGCGATCTTTTCTGAAGAAGAGGAGCAAGACTTCTTGGAGATGAGCAGAAGGCCAGACCTATATCAAGTGTTTGCCGATTGCATTGCACCTTCGATTTACGGAAACAAGGATATCAAGAAAGCGATCGCATGTCTACTGCTAGGTGGCTCGAAGAAAATACTGCCGGACGGAATGAAGCTTCGAGGAGATATCAACGTTCTGCTGCTGGGTGACCCCGGGACAGCCAAGTCTCAGCTCTTGAAGTTCGTAGAAAAAGTCGCCCCTATCGCCATCTACACATCAGGCAAAGGATCTTCAGCAGCGGGTCTTACAGCTTCCGTACAGCGAGACACCAACACGCGAGAATTCTATCTAGAAGGAGGAGCAATGGTGCTCGCAGACGGTGGTGTCGTCTGCATCGACGAGTTCGATAAGATGCGTGACGAGGACCGAGTAGCCATCCACGAAGCGATGGAGCAGCAAACCATTTCGATAGCCAAAGCTGGCATTACGACGATATTGAATGCCAGAACATCGGTGCTCGCAGCAGCCAATCCTATATTTGGTAGATATGATGATCTCAAGACGCCGGGAGAGAATATCGACTTCCAGACTACCATCCTCTCTCGATTCGACATGATCTTCATCGTCCGCGACGAGCACGAAAAGGGCCGCGACGAGCGCATCGCTCGCCACGTTATGGGCATCCAGATGGGAGGTCGCGGTATAGAAGACCAAGCCGAAGCAGAGATCCCAGTCGAGAAAATGAAACGATACATCAGCTACTGCAAATCGTAAGCTGATCTCTTCCATGATGGACCTCTATCCTCCCAGATCACTAATACACTGCTAACAAACCACAAAAAGACGCTGCGCCCCCCGCCTCTCCCCCGAAGCCGGCGAAAAACTCTCCTCCCACTTCGTCTCCATCCGCCGCCAAGTCCACACCGCCGAACTCGCCGCCTCCGCCCGCTCCTCCATCCCCATCACCGTCCGCCAACTCGAAGCCATCATCCGCATCACCGAATCCCTCGCCAAACTATCCCTCTCGCCCATCGCGCTCGAGTCGCACGTCGACGAAGCCATCCGCCTCTTCCTCGCCTCGACCATGGATGCCGTGACGCAGGGCGAGGGACAGGGGAGCAGGGAGGTGATGGAGGAGGCGGGGAAGGTGGAGGAGGAGTTGAGGCGGCGGTTGCCTGTGGGTTGGAGTACGAGTTTAGCGACGTTGAGGAGGGAATTGGTGGAGGGGAGGGGGTGGAGCGAGCAGGCGCTTCATAGGGCGTTGGTGGTGCTACAGAGGAGGGAGACGGTGCAGATTCGGAATGGGGGCAGTCAGGTTTATCGGAGTGGGGCGTAGGGTTGGATGGGAGAGTGTGCTAAGTGTACGAAGGAAGGATAGCGCATCATGGCGTTTCTGAAGGGTGTATGGAACGCGGTGATGTACTGTATCTATGACATGTCTGTACGATCCTTGTTGGAATAGTGTCCTGCCATTTTTCCCGTTACGCCCTTAAAAGCGAGGAGAGTAAGAAGGACTAGACCTCATTATTGAACGGGTCGATCTCGCAAATTGGAGATACCCTTGTTAAACTCTGGCACACAGCTGATCGTGATTGGCAGCAACAGTACCAGCCGAATCCAAAAGCATAGAATCGGCACAAGGCCAAAGGTCAAGTTATCGAGCTGGGCCATTGAAACTGTTTCAACAAAGAATCCAATATGCCAGACATTCTCCGAGGGCTGATGTGCTGAATTCAACCTACCCCATATGCATGAACATTGTGAGCATACTCTCAGTCACTTCACATAGCCGGATCGTTGCGCGGTATGCAAGTTTAAGCAGCTCATTGAGGCAAGGTAGACGAAAGACGCTGGAGAGAGAGCGAAATTGGATGGGGCTGAGGAGAAGACACGAATTTTAAGAAGTGCCAGAAGGAGCGGTGAGCCGGAAAGCAGAAAATGCCGAATCTACTTTAGAGATCCAAGGTATGTTTCGGTAATGGTCCTAGGGAGCGAAAAGGAGCTAAGTTCGCGGTGGACACTTTTATCGATTCGTCAAGAAAATCGTTGCTGATGCTGATGATGACGATGAGACAGCTGGAGATCATATAGAGAAGAACACGCGTAAAGGAGAGTACGAACTTTAAGGCCGAACAAAAACATGGAATTATAGATGGATAAACACTTAACACGCTTGTGATTGAATGAATTCTTGGCCGCTTGTAATAACTGGGCTTTAACGATTGAAGAGGAGTATCGTAGCAATGCTTAATAGATGGATCGCCTCACATCCCCAGACAAGATCATCGAATACTATAAGAACTTGCGAGAGTATAGGGTCGGTGCGACGTAGTTGAATGATCGTTCTCTGAAGAGAAGCGATGGTGTAAGGGGGATTTGGTAGGAGGAGATAGTACGTCGTTGAACGGAATTATAACGGTCTAATCTCTATAGGTTAGACTAGAGTAAGTCGATCAGTCAGCGACTCAGGGCCTGTTAAATAGTATGATGTCAATAAGTCATCTACACGTGATTTAGGTATAGTGTAATAGTATTATAATAACTAATAGATAGATTTATTTATTTATTTATTTATTTATTTATAAATTATACACGCGTCTATCTAAACTAATAAAAGATAATTACGGGGGCCTACGGGTATTTTATAGTCGCTACGATAGTAGCCGACTCGTAGGGGAAACCGTATACTTATACTAAGTATAAGCGCGGGTAAAAACCCTTACCTTTCCTACCTTCTTTATAACTTCTATTCCGTTTTCTCTTTATACTATATTTAGTCCTCTATAATAATAGGCGGT
>JAABUP010004589.1_pt1 | contig 22295 bp, 20 predicted proteins | sample 5559201 | NCBI WGS metagenome assembly JAABUP01 (sample SAMN10711887, study PRJNA513373) | rock metagenome | isolation source: Antarctica rocks | place: Antarctica | reverse complement strand
GGTTGTAGAGGGCCTGAGTCCAAAATACATGGTTTAGCGGGGGTCGACGTTCCCATTTATATATTACCTGAGTATAATGCAGTCCTATTGATCATAGTGAGATCTAACTTCTTATAGATTACTACCTCTTCGCAGAACACCTCAATTACACTAAAATCAGTTTAAAAATGCGACCTACAAATAATTGCCTCAATACTACACACATGAGCCTTCTGCAGACCAATTTTACTAGTATTTACGCTCCAGTCAGTCTTATGAAACTACTCGCCGTACATACTAGTCATCTAGGCAGGACTATGGCGGAGGCTATAGAGGAAGAAACAATGGAGACTATGAAGGAAGACTATAGCGGAGGCTATGGAGGAAGAAACAATGAAGACTATGAAGGAAGACTATAGCGGAGGCTATGGAGGAAGGAATAATGGAGGCTATGGAGGAAGACTATAGCGGAGGCTATGGAGGAAGAAATAATGAAGACTATGAAGGCTATAATGGAGGCTATGGAGGAAGAAATAATGGAGGAAAGACTATGGCGAAGGCTATGGAGGAAGGAATAATGGAGGCTATGAAGGAAGACTATAGCGGAGGCTATGGAGGAAGAAATAATGGAGGAAAGACTATGGTGGAGGCTATGGAGGGTGGAAAATAGAAGGAGAATATATTACAAAATAGGCCACCCACCAGTTATACTATCAACAACGGCTTTCAGTATATTCGGTCCACCACTCGGAGTCTTAGATTCGCCTATTCTACACCCGAGGATATATTTGGTGAGGCTGAGGAGATTGGTTCGCTGTTGTGATGGGGGTCGTCGACGTGAAAGAGATGTGTTATTGAAAAGATTATATTATCACTTAATATTGAAGTCTTCAATGATTCTATAAATTAGCTGAGGTTCAAGCGCTATACTATTAGATATAACTCCATACTTATTATATTCAATTTGATGTGGTTGTTATTAAGTTATTGACGTTGACATTTTGAGCATTCGCGAACGCTCACCTTTTGGTGTATTTACATAGTAAACGAACGCGCCTCACTATGATTTAGTGTATGTTGGACCCAGGCCCTATACAGCCGACGATTAATAAGCAGAATGCGCTAACCGAATGAGGCTGCAGGGCCTGGGGTTCCGAGGTAAAGCGATGATACTGCTCGTTAATGATTATGTAAGCACATAGTGCTCCATTTCTTACGAGAGAGGCACACTCTCGTTGTTTAGATGCCGACGCGTATAGATCAATGTATCGAGCGTAAAGGATTGCAGACACAGTATTAAATTCAATAGACGTGCTGCAATCCAATGCATTGAAGACTTGTGTTGATGCGCGGCCATGGCTAGAGTGTGCCACGATATCTGTCATGGAGCCTCGGCCTTAGCTGCTGTGATATCCTCGTGGGGATATAATATAGGTGCACTTGTGAGCTTACGATGTCACCTAGGGATGAACCAAGTTCAGAACGTCTTTCTTCTTTGCAGATCATCTGCTAAGATCCTTAGCTCTTACATACCGATGAACAAGATTACTACTCAGGGTCAGATATTGGACTGAGTTTCGTTCGCAAGCATTGCTAAAGCAGACTTATCGTCAATCTTTCTTGCTTCACATGACTTCACTATGTCACATACGAGTTTTGATCATCGGGTCAGAAGCACATGTCAACCCGGCATGTATGTTGCAGACTTCGTGGCAAATTCCAGCCCTAACTGTATCTAATCCTTTCAAAGTCACCTATATGATGATTAACGTTCCTCTTATCATCCGATTAATCGCTACAAGCACGCATCTCAGATGCTGTTCATCAAGTAAAGGGGCTTTGTTGAGTAACAAGTCCTTCAAATCTTGTTGTTCTGGAGTCTTGCTGTTCTTCTTCTTCTTCTTCTTCTTCTTCTTCTCCGTCAAGGCTATCTCAGTGGGTATAGCAAGGTCTCGCTCTGCGTGAATTCACTGAAGGTCATCTAGCCCGGTGCCTGCATTGAAGACGTGGCACACATCTCTATCGTCATTGCTGTCATAAATAGAATCGGGACAGCATACGGCTGACCAGATATTTAATTGACGCCGCTACGTTCAATGGGTGCGGTACTGATCTCAACGGCGGAAAGACTCGTTGATCGCTCGATTTTAGCGTTTCCGACGCCAGGTATATTACCAACATCATGAGTTGAGGTCATGAAGGAGGTCCACTGAAGCCAGCAGCTCGCTCGAATTGAATAGCGAGGAAGGCGCGCTCTTGGCTTGCTCAACGCGTGCGGTCCGATCAGCTGGGTACTCATTGATCGTGAAGCTGCCGCAACACAAGCTTTCTGCAGTCATTGACCGAAGTAGGGTCATGATGATGGATCCAGGCTGTACAGCCTCTCCGTGCTATGAAGAGCCAATACGAGAAGACTAGCGGGTCTATTTCGTTCGGGTTATGGGGTTATGCCTACCATTACCTCGAAGACGTATGGAGAAGAAGCTTTCAAATCCGGATAACTCCTTCCATGGAATAGGATCTAGACAAGTCTTATTCTTCTGATTCGAGAAGTGTTCTGAACTTCGAAGTTATCAGAAACCAGTCTCACATTGTGTATAGTTAACATAGGACACACTTCCTTACACTGTATCCATTCACCGTTTTGTTGTGTCGGGGGTCCCTACCCTCAAGTTCACATTTGGACCCAACCAGTTTTCTTTGCCTGATTGAGTCTAGATTTAATGATCCATAATCGGGTACTCAGAGAGAACCAGAGAGAATTGTTTCACAGTACTAAAGCGGATATTTTTGGATGTGAGAAAGAGTCAGCATCGCACGCTGAATCTTCTCCTCAGCGAAGCGCTGCTAGGATGACCGATGACCGATGACCGAAAACAAAGTCAGACGTTGCATCCGGCACCTGTAGACTCTCTATGGATTATGTGTCTGCAATATCATCTCGCGGACGAAAGCTAATAATCTTCCAGCGAAGCCAACTGCATCAACATCTGAAGCGGTCAGAAAGATCATCACCACCGCCGGCTGGAACAGGCACGCATACTTCGTACATGACGTAGCTATGGTTGATTCAATTGTCGGCAGTTCAAGGACCAGATAAGCAAGATGTATAGGTGAGTGGACGATACCCAAGCAGTGGATCCTGCACAACAACGACGTGCCTCAAGCAGCCTGAGTCCATGTGCACCACTCACCGCATAAATCCTTAGGGCAACGGCACCAGGGAGAGCTGGCTAGAGGAACCACGCCCATTTTTCTCGAGCACTTGTAAGTCCCCTCGTGTTAGCTTCCTAGACTGCAAGTTGGCACAAGTGGCAATGATCGTGGTTCAATCTTTTAGGCGCATGCGTAGATTCCAGTACAGATCCAGCACTACTTCTTCGTCCAAGGACTTCGTAGGCACGAGGAGTTGCTCAAGCTTTGGATCGCGGGCCGCGGATAACGATGGGGCGACACGACGAATTACGGCTGGTCTTAACCTTTCGAAGTTGCGATTGACTACCTTTACGAGTACGTCACTGCTAACCATTAAGTTAAGCTAAAAGATATAGGTAGTGTTGCCTTGTGCCTCTTACCTTACATGTATATTAGCAAGCTTCGACCAACGCTTTCTCCCGAATTACGTAGGTTGCAACTTCTAACCCACGTCAATGAATCCGCCCACTTTAGCATGCGCTAACTTAGTTGTGGAGATGGCCGTAAATATAAGGGCGATATGGTAGTTGTGTATTTAGATTCGAATAACTAAAACTCTTCTCCATTCATTACTGCACTCTAGAGCTTGCAATATATTGACAGCAGATATCCACGATGGCACGCAAACCCCACCGTACTCAAGTCCGCCAACATCCGGGATCCTCTCAGAGCGAGATTGAAAGCGAACCCGACTGGAGAGTGGGCAATCTGAACCGTATTGGGTACCGTACCCGCCAGGGTCGTTTTCCGGGTCTGACCCACGCTGGCGACGAGCGAGAAGACCAGGAAGAATTCAGGACGAAGGCATTGCTTGAGAAAGAACATCTGGAGTCGAGGATCAAGAAGGGCGATTTGGTTAATTTCCGGGATGTGATTACGCAGGAGGAGGTAGGGCATGATCTATCAATTGGAAACGCTGCTGGATGCCGAACTAGAAGAGTAACATGCGCGACTTATATTAGGACTACCACTTGCGCCGACCCGATGTTCATTCGGCCGGTTGGCGATACGTTCTCGACACCTCCGAAGACTGGATCAAAAACACCGAGGAATGGCCTGCTAACATACAGAAATGGAAGCGTGAAGAAGAAGCAAAGAAAAAAGAGCAAGACGAGAAGAAGTCGAAGCAACACGACGAGCCGCAATCGGAGAATGATTGGAAGCGACAGAGTGCTCCGGAGGATAATGCGAAGCACAATGATGCATACGCTGCAGGTGGTGACCAAGGCGAGAAGCCGACGGATAAGGATGGCGCGAAGGAGGGACAGAAATCAGAATACGAGAAACTGCGGGAGAAGTACTCTGCACAGGAGATCGCTCTTCTCCGTAGCCTTCAGCACGAGAAAGAGTACATCCACAATCTGCAGCAAAGTGACGGCAAGAAGTCTTCTCCTGTGGCGACCGACAAACACCTCATCTCTATCGATGAAGCCGATCAGTTCTCTCCGGACAACTGGATCCCGCGGTCCGAGAGCCTCTTACGTCTCACCGGCAAACATCCCCTCAACGCCGAGCCGAAACTCAACTCTCTTTTTGAGGCGGGACTTATCACCCCAAATGAGCTTCACTATGTTCGCAATCATGCCGCTGTCCCGCATTTGTTGTGGGAGACGCATACGCTGGACATCGAAGGCGGAAAGCTGACCCTTAGCATGGACGACCTGAGGAACAAATTTGACGCCATCAACATTCCAGTTGCTCTTGCTTGCGATGGCAACAGACGCAAGGAATTGAACATGATCAAGCGGTCCAAGGGCTTCAATTGGGGTTCGGGCGGTGTCAGCTGTGCCTATTGGAAAGGTGCTCTTGTTCGAGACGTCTTGCTCGCTGCTGGTGTGCCCGAAAAGATGCCTGAAGAAGAGAGCAAGAGATATTGGGTCAACTTCGAGGGCGCAGATGAGCCGAGCGAGGGCAAGTATGCGACGTGCATCCCGTTCCAGTACGCTATGGACCCAGTGAATGATGTCATATTGGCTTACGAGATGAACGATGTGCTGTTACCGCCAGATCATGGGTACCCAGTCAGATTACTGATCCCTGGATACGTGGGCGGGAGGTGTGTAAAGTGGCTGAAAAAGATTTGGATTAGTGATAAGGAGAACGATAGCTATTATCATATATGGGATAACAGAGTGCTTCCAAGTTTTATCACTGAGAAGGATGGAGAGTTCGCGACGACGATGTTCGCACATCCGGACACTTTATGCAATGAACAGAACCTGAATTCCGTTATCGTGAAGCCGGCGCAGAGCGAAAGGATCGAGATGACAAGGGCGAGGAAAGGCCAAACATATAAGATCCAGGGATATGCGTATGATGGCGGTGGGCACGAGGTGCAAAGAGTGGAGGTATCGTTAGATGGTGGCGACACCTGGCTCTATTGCATTCGGAAGGTGAGCTATCATGCGCCGAGCCTGAAACCTCCTCAGCAATATTGTGCGCTGATGATTATGTCCATCAGTTTCCTGAAGCGCCCATCCGCCATGGGTCGAAATTCTGGACTTGGCTGCATTGGCACGTTGACGTCGAGATCGCGCACCTACTTCGTGCCAAGAGCATAACCGTCCGGTGTTTCAATGTCTTCAAGAACACTCAACCAGAACGGCCTTCATGGAATACTATGGGTATGATGAACAACTGCTGGTACGTTGTGCGTCCGGAGATCATCGAGGATTCCAAGTCTGGCATTCCTGAGATCCTTTTCCGCCACCCCACCGAGCCTGGTACCGGTAAGGAAGGGTGGATGCAGCCGTCGTTTGAGTCGCAGATTGCAGACGTAAAGCAGAGTGCGGGTGCGCCAGAGAAGCAATTCACACGAGAGGAGATTGAGAAACATGACAAGGAGAGCGATTGCTGGATAGTGGTGGATGGCAAGGTTTACGATGCGACGAGCGTGCTGGAGTGGCATCCTGGTGGGAAAGCCGCGGTGTTAGGGCACGCAGGGAAGGTTCATCAAGAAACAAGCGATGAGTTTGCGAGTATCCATGATAGCTATGCTTCTCAGAAACTAAACGGTCTGTGCATTCCTCGCATCCAGCGGCCTAGGTCTGCCTCTTACGCTGATTACTATGTCTCTAGAATGCGTTCTGGGCGTAATTACCGAAAAGGCCAAGACGTTCATCAAGAAGAACGCCGAAGCTGCTGCGGAGGAGAAAGCTAAATCCAAAGGAAACGAGGACGTTGCTCTCCAGCAACACAGATGGGTACCTGTCCGTCTGAAAAGTCGCAAAGAGCTTTCGAAGGACACGAGGTCCTATACCTTTACTCTCCCGGACTCGAAAAAAGCTCTTGGCCTGCATACATGCCAGCACATCCAACTCGGTTTCCATTTTTCGGACAAGATGGTGATCCGTCCATACACACCCACTCGTCCAATCCTCAGCAGCGAAGAGAATGGCACCTTCGAGCTCGTGGTGAAGACGTACTTCCCAAACGACGATCAGCCCGGAGGCGCAATGAGCAACATCCTCGACTGTATGCCCATTGGCGAAGAGATTGAGATTAGAGGGCCGACAGGCGATATCACATACAAGGCCAAGGGCAAATTCAACATCGAAGGCAAGGAAATGACTTTCGAGAGGGTCACTCTGATCCTGGGTGGTTCGGGCCTCACGCCTGGATATCAGCTCATTGCACGGATACTCAAGACCCAGGGCGATAAGACCCAGCTCCGCGTCATCGATGCGAATAAGTCCGAGAATGACATCCTGCTTCGAGAGCAGATGGATGCTTTCGAGAAGAAACATCAGGATCAGATCAAGATCACGCATGTGTTGAGCCATCCGAGCGATAAGTGGAAGGGTATAAAGGGCCATGTAAACGCTGATATCATCAAAGAGAATGCGTTCGAGCCGAAGGATGGAAATGTGGTGTTCTTGTGTGGACCGCCAGCGATGATACAGAAGGCTGCTCTACCGGCACTACAGGGTGAGTATTTCTGACTGTAGCTTCTAAAGTCGTTGCTAACGTCACGAATGCAGATTGGGGCTACAAAGAGGGAGAAAACTGTTTTGGTTTCTAGGCGTCATGAACCAGCTAGATCTTGGTATAGCAACTACAGAGTCAACCATCTCTGCGAGTTGACATTACTCTATGCGAGGCCACTGATGGCTCCTGTGCTCTACGACACGCGAGCGAGCGAGATTCAAGGTGCTCATGAACAAGCCCTGCACGAATGAGGGCAAGAACTCGTCCAGAAGGTTGTCACAAGAGAGGGACGCAGCGTGCTATATACGTTTTCTCAGTACATGTAGTATACGGGTGTTATCGCAGTATAGCGCAACATGCAAATCACTTATCCTGTTTCATCTCCACCCCATGCCCGCTTTGTACTCGATTCTTGGTACTCAGCGAATGGTCGGAGCTAAATGCTGGCTAGCCGTTCAGCAGGCTCAGGTATCTTCAATCCATTTTATACTGGTCCCTTTTTTATTCGTGTTACGCGGAATTCCTCTTGCTTTGAAACCATGAACTATTCCATAAATCCATCCTGTTCTCAGCGTACCGCTATCAGGGATAGATACATGTACCGAAGATGATGCGCAGACCGACTGCACTTTCACTGTCTCCAGCCTCCGTACTGTTTCTTGCGATGGCAGAGCTCTTCAGATCTTACATCGCCTCAAGGACTGTTCGTGGGGGAACGAGACCACGTCGGTAACGTTACTTATTATCGACCTACCATCCGCCTTATTGCTCCGGCCTAAGTCTGGAAAATGGGAATCCCAGGTCTGACCCCATGGGCAGCAAGGACAGATCAATGGAGCGTACCCAAATCCCTAGCTTGCTCAATCACATGGACGACCTCCGAATCGTCTCACAGTGGGAGTCTTACCGTCGCATGAGCGCGGTCCTGTCGGGTATTCTACAGAAGTTTTAGACGGATGGAGGTCACTGGACGTGGTCATCAAGAACAAAATTCAAAGGTCTGTGTGGCCGCCTCATCAATAACCACCTTCACGTTTGGTCCAACGGCCAGGCCGATTCTTTCTCTAGTCGCATCATCCAATGCAACATTGGTCGCAACGACACCGGCTCAACGAACTCATCCCATCTCCCAATCCCTCTGATCTCAAGGTGTCTGAGATTCGGCCACGGACCATCGAGGATGACCGGCAGCAGATACCGGATGAACCTAGCATCCATTGGCCGGGCATCCTGTCTGGGTTTGTGGCCAGGCCGCCAGTAATTCTTGTCGTTGCCTTGTATGGCACCTTGCTCGAAGTAAAGTCTCTCCAGCGAAGGCTGGACAGACTTCAGAAAGGAAGCCCACTCTTCATAGCGTTGCTCGTCGGCAAAGGTCGAGAACTGCGATTGTTGAATGCTGTCCTGTCCCACACTCCGCAGGGTTAGAGATTTCAATACTGTGCACCGCCCCTCAAGGTACCGAAGATGGCCTCGCATTGGTCCAGGATACACCCCACGTCGCCTTTCTTCTGGATCCAAACTTTCAGGGGTTTCTGAACGGTTCGGTCTTGACGCGCTGATACTCCAAGGAAGATCCTCACCTTCACTCATCTTTCCAAAATTCTGCAGGTTGTCAAGTGCCAAGTGTAAGAGCTTCATCGGATCAATGGAGTGAAGAACAGCTTCTGCCGTACACTTCGACACATGCCCTAGGAGACGAATGGACGTTGCAGAAGTGCACAGTGGAGGTGGTATCTCTATCTCCCGATAGTGCCGCAGGAAGCCAATGTCAACTGTCATAACGTTCGTGAAGCTCTGGAAGACCTTCCAAACCACGCCGTCGCTCCAAGCATCGACTGATATGGCGTTCCAATCATCGTCCATCTCTGGTGTATAAAGCAGTGACCATGTAAAAGAGTTGACGAACTTGCCATATTCGGGCCGATCAACGAGTGTACGTATAAACGCCTGCTGTCTCCAGAATATGGCGACGTCCAGTTTGCAGTGGGTGCGGTTCGGATTATCTGCCAAGGTTTCGAACGGAGCTCTTCCGGTTGGCACCATGCCTTTGTGATTGTGGGTACTGAGATCGACACTTTTATAGAGGAGAGGAATGCAGAGCTTGTGCAGGACGTGTGAGGTTTGACTTAGGTTGAAACGATCTTTAAGGTCACATTGGCGTATTATCTCAAGAAGAAGTTCTTTGACAAAGTTCATGAAGCATGTGAATGACATTTTGCAGCTCTTTTACAATATCAGATTATGATGCTAACGATGTGGTGATCTCATCAAGCAATATTGAAAAGATGTGTACGTGTAGGTTACTCTGTCATCTGCTGTTGGAGATAGGCTCATGGCCCCACGTGACTCACTTCGAACCTGGTAGCTGTTGAACATCACGGATAGGGCCTACCGACCACATGTGTACAATGTAGACGAGCTCAGATATATGTCTCGTCTCGCCCCTGAGTAGCTAGGTCCTCCAGGCAATCCATCAAGTCGCAACAGTAGCCGTCCACACATGAACTCGACGACGTTAAACTTAGGCAGTTGACGGCCGCGGCATCCCTGATCAACGCCGTCGCGCCGGGAGCAATTGACACGGTTTTGTGGATCAGTATATTCGGAGTGTAGAGCTCTGTATAGTAAAATAGAGCACAAGCGTCTCGAGCTTAGACCAGGGGTTGGGGATAGCGACAAGGTCCTGACTACTAGGGTTGATATACCTGTCCGCAAACGCCCTTGTGAGCGAGGGAGTCGCACCTCTAGTTTATAGTTGATACACCCGTAGACTGCTTTATAATTACCGTGGTTCGTACCTCTCCAACGCTTTCAGAGAGTCCGAGTGAGCTCAATCTCGAAAATTTCCATTATGTATCCAAATGCCATCTCCAAGTCTCGCCTGATGAGATAGTCACTCCTCAACAAGAGTGCCAGACTGCTGGTTGATCTCTTCTATCTATCCGATCTCCGCAACGGCTCGTAGCACTCTACGCACCAAGCGTATCTACTTCGCTATGCCGAAAGCAAAAGCAAAAAAGAGCACCTCAAAGTAAAGGAAAGCCGTCTTCACACGAGAAGTACAAGCAGCCTAACCTTCCTGGCGGAACACGCATCAGCCAGCTGAAAGGTGACTGTCTCTGGACATCCACCTCGCGTCCCACAGCATGCGAAGACTGACATGGCAGCTCACAACTCATATCTCCACCAATCCGACTCCGGTAACCCAAGGGGAACACTTCTAACTTCTAAGCCAAGAAGCGGGTGCTGTACAGCTCCAACCGCTTCTCCCTAACAACAAGATCTGGTTCGGACTCGGCCAAGTCCGTCATGACAATCGGAGCGCGAGCGGTGATGCTAGGCTTACCCCCCTCCGCCGCGGCGCACACGTCCATATTGACAAGCGTGGCGTCTAGACCGACGGCGCCTGCGGCGCTGGGATCAATGATATCACAAAGCGTCTGCAAATTCCTCTTTCGGGCGACGGACCCGATAGCCTGGACGATCCAGATCTTGGTGTTATGATGGCTGCTTTGATCTCGGCGGGCGAGGGGAGGGGTTCCTTGGACGCGGCGCAGATGAGGGTTGTGGTTGTGGTTGTGTTGTACCCTTCTGCTGTGAGGGGGATGGTGGGAAGGTGAGGGTAGAGGAAGGCAAGGTCGGAGGTGGTGGTGGCGGCGGCGATGATTTGGGTTGCAAGGAGTTTGGAAGCGATGTTGATGACTTGGTTGAGGGAGGTTGAGGGCGGGATTGGAGTCGGCGCTGGGCCTATGTTCTTGGTGCTGGGCAGAGGAGGAGGGGTCGGAATCGGATTTGGGAGGTCGATGAACGTCGTTGGTGCAGGGTCTAAGGAGAAGAATGGTGCGGTCAGCGTATGGCTTACTTGATTGAAACTACCGGAATTATGGTTGACCAGCGAGTCGTGAAACCAACAAGGTCCCAGGTCAAATGATTGGGCTCAGCAGCGTGAAAGATGTAGGGAGGACTTCGGAAGAACCGGCCACGAGGGTAGCATGAGCAAAAACGTCCTAGAGACAGGAGATAGAAGATTATCTGAAATTCATTCGTAGTACTTGTACAGAGAAAGTAGCGCATCTCCGAAGCAGAGCAGAGCGCCCAGAGGGGGACTATGGTTGCCAGATATAACAGGAAGAAGCCGGCTCTTTTCTGTAGCCCCGGACACCCTAGCTATGGCCCGCTACTCAGGCAGCGTGTGTCGACACAGGTCTTAAAGGAGCCCCATATCGATCAGGAAGCTAGGGGTATGCCCCCGAGTAAGAGACCGTTGTCAGACTTGTCACCGCGTTCAGTCTCTTAGACAAGGAAGGACGGGATGTGACGTTGTTTGCCGGGAGAGAGGTCGCTCTGACAGCTGGCGCGAAAGTCCCGGGAACTAGCGCAGATACCGGGATCGCCGCTGCAGTGGACGACGGGCTACTTGAGGAAAGGGAAGAGTTGGTTGGACCTGTGGACCTTAAGTATTAGCGAGAAATCGACGCGGAATCGAACCTTGAGAGCTTACCTGCAATGCAGTACGCATAGCCAACCCACAGATTCGTACAGCCACTGTTGACGAACGGATTCAAGGTAAGGAACTCCTTGAGTGACAATACACCATCTTTCATGGCATTCTTGCACGCCATATTGTCCGCGGCCGTAACAGTGTACCATTGGGTGCAATCGCGGCTTGCGCCAGCATTGGTTGGGGCTGGTGGTGGAGATACTACCAAATGGTGTCGGTTGGTCTCCTTCTGAAGGGGTAGATGCACCCTGGTCTTGCAATACGAGACAAGGAAACAGAGAAGGGCGGGAATGCTCTGCAGGAGAGAGAGGGGAGTCGACCGAGTGACCGTAGAGAGGAAATACTGTGTGAGTAAAAGTATGGGCTTACCAAGTGCTGGGGCTGCTTCACGCTGAACGACATCTAGTGGCACATTAGTGAGTATAATCGGCAGAAGTCTGGAGCAACTTGTACCAGGACCGGCAACAGTGCCAAGTTGATATGGATGGGGTGATGCAATAGCGCCAACAACAAGAAGCGTAAGGGCTCCGACTAAAGTGAGAACTGATATGGACGTCATGTTGACCGTTCTTCAGCACTGTCTTGTGTCTCTGGAGAGAACGAAGATTAGCTTGATCGGACTTGATCGAGTCTTAAGGTACGACTCAACTCCAAGGTAAGATGACAAGGCAGCAGAGAGTAATAGGTAAGCTAAGCCGCCGCAGCAAGGTCAAACAAGTGAGGATTGGTGACCTGGACCCGCAATGAGATATGTCAGTCAAGGAAAGACAAAAGCTCCGACTCACTGGTTATCTATGGTATGTCGGTTGTAGATGCGAAGTTACTGATAGCGGGTATCTATCGTGTCCGGGTAGCGTTACATGTACATCGACAGAAGCCAATGAAGAAAAGAAATGAAAGAAATTGATGGTGGGTACAAAGTGGTACCTATATCAAATGATGTAAGTGAATTGTATTCACAATACGGGACTGGTGGTGTTCTGTGCATGAAAGCATAACATGTAGTGAATGGATCATGCTGCAAACAGAGAAGAGTGGGAGATAGAGCGATTATCACAAAGCTTCCTAAGGGGGTAGAAAAAACTGGGATTGTTGAGGAGAAGGAATTCATGTTTGAGGTTACATATCCTGAGGATATTGTTCACCGCAATATTTCCTGCATCATAGCCTTCTTGTATACAGCAAGAATATTATGAGCAGCTCTTATTAAGGAGCGAAGCTTGACCCTACGACTCCGCATCCTTCTTAAATATCACATTCTCTACCCCTAGATACCTAGACCGCCTCCGCCGAAATTTCTAGCACCTCCTCCGTAATCCCTTCATTCTTCTCCACATCTTGAAACTCCACCCATCCCTTCATCTTCTCCGACACGTGCTCTCCATAAACCACGCCCTTCTCGTCCCCAGCATCGTCCACACTGTTGACCACACACCCGGCTCCTGGCTCAAAAAAGAACGGCACGCTATATCTTCCCTTTCCTGGCGAGCTCTTTACACGATGATATGTCGCAACGAACCTTCCTCCAGAGACTTTCGCCATGAGATCGCCGATGTTGACAACAATGGAACCAGGAACGTACGGAGCGGGAATCCATTGGCCGGCAGCATTGAGAACTTCTAGACCACCAGTACAATCTTGATGCAGAAGTGTGAGTATGCCAGAGTCTGTGTGAGGTGTGCAGCAAAGCTCTTGCTGCGGACTTGTAGGATTTATCGGCGGATAGTGCAGGAAGCGAAGGGTAGATAGAGAGTTCTGGAGGTATGAGGAGAAATAGTCTCTTGGCTTATTCAGGGAAATGGCGAGGAGGGACAGGAGGGTTTCTGAGAGAGTCTGAAGCTCGGCGTAGAGCTTCTCTGAGGAGGGACGGGAGCGGAATGAAGATTCCATGGAGGGCCAGACGTTGGCTTCTGTAAGGTTGAACTTCGTTGGGATATTCGTGGAAAGCTGAGGTAGAGGAGTAGGCCGGCCCATTTCAAACCCTTCCTTTAAGTTATCGGAGCCAGCTTGAGCGGGAAAGTAGCTATATTAGGCAAGACTAGATCAGCAGCTGGTTATGGATGATGTACCGCAGCATCCAATGACCGATGTCGTCTCCCAGTGCATCTTGCATGTTTCTCTACCTCCAGATCACGACAAATCCATGAAAGGATACCTTACCCACGGTATGTGTTGCTGTTCTCCTTCCTGAATGTCTTCTTCGCCAATTCCATCTTCGCTCCTTCACTGATCTCGAAGAAATCCTTCGCCATACTGAACACTTCCTCATGGCTAAAGCTCAAGGGAGCATTAATGAGATAAGCAAAGCCAGTAGTAGCAAAGACATGATAAAGCTCTTTACTAAGAGCGGAGGGCTGTTCTTCACTCGGATTCGAGCAAGAGAAAGACGAAAGGTCGATAATTGGTAAGGAAGAGAAGGAGGTAGTCATTTCAATGAACAATGTCGAGTACAATATTGAGCTAGAGATGGATGAATAATTGCTAGCCTGTTACGCAGATGAAGGATCACTGCCGACACCGCAATGAACATGGAAGAAGTAGCCAGAACCCTAGATTTAGCGGGAATAAATAACCGTACGAAGTCAGAGCCGAAGTACCCCAACCTCCACCCGCACGACGTTGCCATGCCAAGTCCGTGGTATCGGCGGCAGAACGCCAAGCCAACAGATCCATCTCGTAACTACTGACGATAGGGAGCAGCTCCCTGTCTGGTCACAGCCTTCTCCAGCCGTCTTCATCAGCTAACCCCGCCATGAGGACTCAGTCGATCAAGATGCAATGCTGCGATGAAGCGGAGATGGTCGATGAGCGCATTAGCTTTAGTACTTCCGTCTGCCGAAGGCCAATTACGGACCGTGATAGATGATGGCGAGCTCTAGTGAGCCAGGATTAGATGTTGTTATGCGGCGAGTCGTGTGCTCTGTTGCCGCTAATGGCAATTGTCTCCCGAATCCCGATGATCCGACCCTGAGCACTTCATCCTTGCAAACAGCACTTCGATTTCCACAATTGCTTGAGCTCTATCAAGAGTCAACTCGAAGATGGGAGATGATTGTTCTGGACGTCGCCATGAGGCTGCTCTCGACGCGAGTTCCCGTTGCAAGCCAACCACCGCGAGCCACCTGTACTCTTTTACTACTGTCAACGTTTGTTGAAGTTGAAATTGCGCTCTGCTGTCATGATCATAAGACCTGGTGAATTGGCGTTTGTTTTTGGAACACTGGTTCCTCTTCTTATGTCTTTTGTCATGGAAGTTTCCCTGCGTTCCTATCTTCAAAGCTTTGCTTTCCATGCGGAGACACCCTGCGTCAGGTGGAAGAATACATCCGTGGGTCTGTACTGATCGATTCTATCTTGGACTACATCATGGAGTATTCTCAGCCTGGTCCCTGGTACAATCGCTATCAACGCGGATACTATGACTCAGGAGCAGATTCTGGCCTTCAGCCTCTGAACGGCTACCAATTTCAGCGTTCTGGGCCTTGCGGTCGAAGCTACCCCGATGAAGATCCACATATACTAGACGGTTTCGAAAGATACAAAGAGAACCCTCAGCGGTATAGTCGTTACAATCATTGGCCACAGGAACGCTCTGTTAGAGCTTCGTACTATTCGTATCCTAACTATCATAGTACCCGCGAAACAAGGCGGGAACAAATTGCACGACATGACTTTTCAGGTAGACAGGCTTGGGTCGATTCCTGCAGCGAGTTCCCCGACCATCCACACCAGCGAGCTCATTGGGGACCACGCATGCAATTCCGTCCTCGGCCTCGGAGTGCGAGATATCGGCGTACGGACTCTCAGATGTCTGAACAAAATGCCCAGGATGGTTGGACCAGGCCTCAGACGCAAGCCAGCAATCACAGACAACAAGATTTCGGTCTTGGAAGGGTACCAAAGCTGGAGACATGGCTATTCAATACTGATGCCGAACCTAGATACCAGCCGAACGAGGCTTATGGTACCTATGGATCTCAAAGCGCACATGAGCAAAACCAGTTTTACCCAGATACCAACCAGCAAGCAGACCATTGGCGGCGGTTGTGGCCGGGAGATTATCATGGCAGACGTATGTTTGACGAGTCTTCACCTTCACGTGTTCATAGGGGACGTTCGGGCTTTTACAAAAATCCTCATGAGGTTCTGGGGAATACCGCTAGAGAAGATGATTTTCATCGATATCAAGGAATCCGTGTAAAGAACCACAGAGCAACGGGCCAGAGGCATTCCATCCATTCACGAATGACACTGAATCCCGAATGCAAGAAGTGGTATCAAAATCCAGGCCATACGCACCCATCTCACAAGGGTTGTGCCATGCATACAAAATCTTCGGATCTGCACAGGGTACCAACACCATGCGTCGGCAACGCTCAACTTCGGACACCCCTAGCTCAGCAATTCCATGCCAGGTTCGAGAGCTTCGACAAAGAACATCCGAACAATTCTCCGGGGTGCTCGAATGCCGATGCGGCAGTATCGCCACCCGGCAGTCCGATTCCTCCTCCGTGCGATGAAGCTACGGCGTTCGAGTCGTCCGGTGTTGGAGCGAACTTTGAGCAATCTCGGCGGAGGTCGGATTTATCCAACGGCATTGGTTGTGGGCAAAATTGCTGTTCTCCCAAAGACCCGGGTGATAAGGAAGCAGCTCATCACGGCTTGCCTAGTAGATCACGGAGCCACAGTAGGCGATATCGACAAGAGCTTCGCCGCCGTGCTCTAGCAGCTATTGTCCTTCGTATAGAAAGAATCCAATTGAGGAGGGAATGGGAAAAGCTACGCAGAGAACAAGACGCGCTTCTCCGAGGACAACGTCGCCTACATTATGAATGGCAGAATCTTGAAGAAGAGCGGCACCGAAGGTCGTTTCACGACGACTGCGAGTCCTTGTCTTCTGGCAACGAGACTGAGAACTCTGAAGCTGACTGCGAAGAGCCACCCCCTCGAGGACCTGAGCGGAGTCGACACGAAGGCTGGGATGCTGGCCGTGGTCAGCCTTCTAGAGCATTCTGGCAGACCAATGAGGAACCCAGTGTGTTGCTTGACAACTACAATCGTCAGTGGAATGCAGTTCTAAGTGGCACAAGTTCTGAGATACCTTGGCCGACAGCGGATCTAAAAGCAACAATGCTTTCCAGGTCTCAAAGCCGTGTCTCAAGAGAATTTGACGATGACGCCCCAAAGCTGATGATGTGGAATGCCTTCAACTTCTTCGCGTGTGCCTTCGGGGTTAGAGCGAACTTCAAGAACTCGAACAGCAACATGATCTTAAATATTAGCAATACGCCTCTTGAATTGACCAAAGCAATACGAAAACAGGCTACAGAAGATTTGAAGCGTTGGCATCAGGACAAGCTGGCATGCCGCAGCCCCGAACTCGCAGGCGATGAGAGCGCGAAGGGGGTCTTTGCTGCAGAACATCGTCTCTATGAGATATGCACAGAGAGGATGAAACTGTTGTGACGAGGTTTGCAGGCGATATCGGCAGAGGACAGGATGAGTACCTTGAAGGTAGCACAGTCCAGCGGCTGTTTCCATGAGGAGGTCCTCTTTCGTAGGTGTGCACCAGAAAAGCACCGTGCCCTACTATGGCTAATGCTTTCGATCTTATCAAGTCAGGAGCGTCAGGTTTATATTCAAATTCTATCGCACTAAAATCCATGATCTCTTGTTGGCGATTATGCTCGTCCACTGCCTGGTGACGTGCCTCCATCTTCGCTTGCTTGGTCAAGGTCCATATTTACCAATCCTCTCGTGAATTACGCCCTGGAATCTCGTATATCGTGGAGATGTCTGGAGCAACAAACCAGTCACACAACTGCACTACGATGAGTACAGATGGTTAAGAGCCAAGAGCAAGTTCCACCGTGCGACACAAGCCATCAGGTATCGGGTGGGTGTAGTCAACCTGTTACAGCAATGTTCAGCATGTATTTCTATCTTTGTGGCTTGCCCATAGCCTGCTCTTCTCTGTATCAGATCAAAGCCGCCATACATCTCTTGTGTGGATTGACTATCATAGTACTTGCGTTCTTCTGCACTGTATCGGTTGTTGTTCCTGCTTAGATTTCTTTTGCATTCTACTGTCGCTCCAGCGCAAAGCATTATCCAAGCTTTGCGACCAACACCGGGGCTGTTTCGTATCGATCAACGGCGGAGACAAAGACGTACCCAGGAAGGATTTTACTTTGCGTCCCTTTGCATCAAATAAAACCATAGCGGCGTCCCCAGCTGCATGCTCCGACGACGAACTCGAGAATCCGACGAGTATCAAAGGGAAGGAATTGCTTCGAAAGCGCGACCTCAAGCTTCTGCCCGCACTTGCGTTGCTCTACTTACTTTTATTCTTAGGTTGTAGTATATTCTGGTTGTTGTTGTGTTTTGTGTGTTTTTTTGTGTTCATAGACCGGGGGAGGGACTTATTAGGTACCGTTCTTTAAAGGTCGGTGTGTGAGATTTAGATATTGACGAGATGTCTGTGGTGGGAATTACATTCCTTAGTGCACGTCAGGGCTTATGAACACACTGATTTACCGTACAAGGTTATGGTGTTGAGGTAGGAAATTAGTCGATATTGAGAGCTGTGAACAGTTTGAATCAAGGAAGATTATCTATTCTGTTCAATAAAAACAGAAGTGTTTATATATTAAGAAAAGATAAGAGCTGGTGCTGCAATGCTGACTATCTAACAGCACTATTTCCCTCACTCAAAACAGACTATGTAAACTTTGAAGGGTCCATCACCAATAGCCCTGCATTCAACATCCCTCTGAATCTCTCTGATTGCAAGGATTCCCACCTTGCAATCTCTGATGAGAGACGACTGTGACCTCAAAGCAAACGGCAGTCACTCAACACCCGCATCTTACCACCCAACACCGAACAAGGCGCCACGGCCGCACCCAGACCTTCATCGACGCAGTCATCTGGCGGGGACACCTCACCGCGGCAAAAGCTTGAATCTCCCTCCGCCCGCCCCAACAGCGACTGCCAGAACCCGGCGGTGCGGGAAGATTGGAAGATGGGTCGCTCGGGCGCACATTTGGCCAGACCGCCGGGCCCGGCCGGGTTGGCTGTGTTCTGAACGATGCTCGCAACGTGCTCTGACCGTAGGCTATGACGCTCGAGATCATTTCCGTTCGTAGATGGGTGAGTTTCAGCTTGCTACCTAGTTCCTGGGTGCGCGTCGTGATGCCGGATCCACTTTCAAGGACGGAAGCGTTGTCGACATGATGATGTACTCCTGAAGGTTGTTGACATTGTCGAAGAGGCAGCTGGATCTTGCGGCTTTCGACCCCCGTTTTCCAATGCTCGTCCACCTCGAGTCATCATCGAAACGGTTCCTGAAGAACCGCGCTATCCAGAATGTAAAGCCTTAAGTAAGATACCTTCTGTTCAACTTCACCTGCACACTACTACGGAGAGGTTCGGTTGCACTCCCCCAACGCATTGCGACGGCCATTGACCGTATGAACCATCATGATGATCGTTGATTGAGATACGCTTTGACTACGTCTCGCTAACGCTTTCGAAAACTAGCTCGCACCTCCCCCCCTTGGGTATAAGCACGAAATGATCCCTCATCTCCATCTCGTCACCCCTCATCGCCTTTCCCACACTGACTGTGTACCGTTTCAAGACCGCGGACGTCACGATCTTCAGCTCCATGAGCGCGAGGTTCTGTCCCATGCAGTTACGCAGACCGCGCGAGAAGGGAACGAAAAGCTCTCTCATCGCGTCCGTCCCGTTGTGAGTGTCGAGCCAGCGGTCCGGCGAGAAGGATTCCGGGGACGGAAAGGTCTCGGGGTGGCGGTGAAGGGTGTAGGATTGGGCCGATACAACGATCTAATTGAGAAACATATGAGTTACTTGAGTGAACATAAGGGAGGTTATGGGAAGGAGTAGAAAGGAGAAAGCGAGGGAGGGAGAAATGGCTGTGTACATTAGCCGGCACGAAAACCCCATCAATCACCGCACCGCCGGCCGGCGGCATCCTGGGCAAGCTGGCCGGAAACGCGGGATTTTTCCTCATGGCTTCGTTCACCACCGCGTTCAGCACAGGCAGTGTCGCGATATCCTTATACCATACCGCCCCTCCTCCTCCTGCACCGTCTGTCTCAACCCCTTTCAATTCTTCCCTGAGTTTATCCTGCCACTCGGGGTGACACGCTAGTTCCCAAAAAATGTAGGTGAGCGTGATGCCGGTGGCATTGGTGGCGGCGATGATGCTGTTGCTGACCTCAACGCCAACTTCGTAGTCGGAGAGGCCGCCGGCTTCTTTGGAGTCTGGGTTCACACGCATGATTTTGGTGAGGAGGTCTTTGCGTTGGGAGTGCCGGCCGTGTCGGTCGAGATAGGCGTCGTAGGCTTTGAAGCCGTACTGTTATCAGGGCTTAAAATACTGATACGATTTCAGGGTCAACAAGAGATATCATGCTCACAGCGTAGATGCGGTTCTCGGCATTGAGAAACTTCTGGAGGCCGCTGAAGGGGATGCGGCTCAGAAGCTGGTATATCAAGGGGAACGACGCTCGGATTCCCGAGACAATGAATGTTGTGTCGAAGTCATAGACGTAGCCCGGCGTCGTCTCGTCTTTCAGTGCCCCGAAAGCTTTGCCAAGCAAAAGATCACCTGCAGCTCATGAGAATCAAGTACGATGAAAACTTACGACACATGGACAAGAAGTACAGACCAGCAATATCCAGAGACAACATCTTAAACCAGAAGAAAACATCCAACGGCTTTCCGTCTCGGTTTTTATCATCTCCAATAGTTCTCTCACGGAGTTATGGATCAATGGTTCCGAGTCCAAGAAACTCGACGTCGAAAATGCGGGGGCGAGCAATTTCCTTCTCTCCTTGTGTTCGTCATTGTTCCGCATGGTGAACAGCGCATGTCTCCCAAACTCTTTATACAGGGGTGCTTTGATAAAATCAGAGGTCTGACCGTAGATCTGCTGTGCAGCGTTGACGCTTGAGAAGACAAGTTCATTGGGGGCTATGCGGATGACGGAACCGTATTTTTGATGGAGATGATGAACAGTGGTGGGGCGCCATCCCGCGAGGTCATTGAAGAAGAGCCAGTAATCGGTGACCTTCATAAGGAAGGTACCTGGGATGTTGCGAAGGGGGTGGAAGAAGACGTTGTAGATTATCTGTTGCCATAGCAAGCGTTCAGCCAAAGTTGCGATGTATCAAGCGGAGGATATACGCGTACTGTCCAGCTGACGTGCACAATTAAAATCGCCAGAGCGATGTACAGATACACTGCCATATTGCTGCACAAGATAGCCCTGGAAGCAATGGCAGTTGATATTGTTATACGGCAGTCCTCCAGCTGAATGGAATTATCCACAGGAAATATGCAGAGAGAAGAAATAAAAAGAAGACGGTGTCAAAGGTATGATTAGTATTGGTACAGCATATCTATCTCTATCTCACCCGAGGTAAAGGTCTGCTGTCACAAGTGGCTTGCAGCTGAAGGCCGGACAGCTGTCTGCTTCCCCGCTCATGCGAGGTTCGAAAGTTGAAGCCTGTACTCATATAAACAAGTGACTTTTAGTTGAACGCTACTGTATATAGATGTGGGAATACCCTTTCGCGACGTGATCAATTATGAAGTGACTGTCTTTACCCCCCATCCACAACCATGCCACGCACCCCGTTGACGCCCATATCGGGCAATTCCTCTTGTCGTAAGGAATTGACCCCATATGAGTGAGGACTAATTGTGGGTCGCAGTTCTGAGGGTGCAAGTACTGCGGAAATTCAGAAGGAGTTTTTAATGTCTGAATCAACCATTAGGTCAACAATTTCACAGGCCCCCCTACTCAACCACAGTGTCAGCAAGCCCTGAAGTGACCGTTCAAAGTGTTGTTCTCTTTGTGAACAATGACATGTTATACACACAGCTCAGGTCAAGCCTGAAATCACCTATTGAAAGCTCATTAAGCTGACAGAGGTCAATTGCTCAAAGTCAACAGTATATTGAATACTCAAGAAGTATGAACTCATCAATTGACTTGCAAAGAAGCATTCACTTCTGCAAGAGAAGAATGCAGTCAAAAGGCTTGTCTGAGTGAAGGAACAGAAGGATTGAACTGACAATGACTGAGTAAAAGTGATTTGAACAGACAAGTGTTCAGTGAAGTGAGACACAGACAAGAGTAGAAAGTGGGTGTTTTGAACTTCAGCAGATAAGTGAAAGAGAGAGAATATTCAGGCTGTTTTTAAGGGCAAAAACATGTCTGTGATGGTGTGAGAGGCTTTCTGAGGCGGAGAAAGATCAGAATTGAACAAAATGGAAAGGGATTCATTGACTAAGAAGAATGGGTACTCAGCGCAGTTCTATATCAAGATTTTGGAGGATAATCTGCTTGAAATCTGGACTCTCAGCCTGATTTTCATGCATGACAATGCCTCAATCCATAATGCTGATGTCATGAAGCTGTGGCTTGAAGAGCATGGCATTTCTCTTATGAAATGGCCTTCTTACAGCCCTGACCTAAATCCTATTGAACACCTTTGGTTTCACCTAAAGAAAATGGTCTTTGAAGTCCGTCTTGACATAGAGCAAGTACGTGGCAATGATGAGAAGGTTTGAAAGGTCTTGTTTGAGGCCTTGAAGGAAGCCTGGCCAAGGCTTAGTGATGAGTTATTAACTACGTTAATAAAGAGCATGAAATCGAGG
>JAABUP010004587.1_pt1 | contig 22300 bp, 32 predicted proteins | sample 5559201 | NCBI WGS metagenome assembly JAABUP01 (sample SAMN10711887, study PRJNA513373) | rock metagenome | isolation source: Antarctica rocks | place: Antarctica | reverse complement strand
TGGGCACTTCTGCTTCAATTGCTGTTGCGCTACAAGTGCATAATCATGGATGGCTCCATGCGCATGGCAGAATAGACTTACAGTCAGTCAAATGATTGACACAATCAAACACAGCAACTTCAATGTCACAGCCCACCTGACGCTCACAGCTCGGTTGCCCTCAGTCCATGCAGCAGCAACTTGGCGCTGCAGGCCCTGCCTGAGGGTCAATGCCTGTTGCAGTATGCTGGCTTTGGCACTGCTGCAGTCCACCTACACAGGTTCAAGTTGACCAGTGCTCAGGCATACATCTGAACACTAGGCTGGTTGCTTGAGCAACGCTTGAAATGGGTACGTTTTGGGTACAAGCAGTGTTGGCAAGTGCTGCAGGTGGTACAGGCAAAGAGTTGCAAGACTTGACACGTGAATCAGGCAGCTGTCAATGGATGGCCAGTGGTTTGCTTGCCAGGAAGACACAGCCAAGGGTGCAAGTGCTGATGACAGCATCTTGTGTAGTGCTGGTGTCTGTGGTAAGTCAGTGAAGTTAAGAGCCAATGAGCCCCAGCTGTGTACCTGGATGAGTCGGAAGGTGACTTTGGGCTCTGCAATGTTGAGAACTGCATCTGTCAGACCCTGAAGACGGGCCATTTCAGCCTGAGTGTCCTCAAGGCTGTGATTGGCAGCCAGCCATGTCTGCAAGGAACAGGCTTCATGTCTGCTTGGCGGAAGACATCAATTCCAGTTAATGCAGCCAAGAATAAATGAGGTGTCACTGAACGTCCTTGTGCAAGCCCAGGGCACGCATTTTCTGGCAGACATTCAGACCATGGAGTTCGTGACAAAGGTCCTGGAATATTGCAAATTTAGCAGCCAGTTGCTCATGCGGTTGGTTGTGAGCTTGCACTACTGCTCATCAGAAAGCATGTGAGACATGAACAGTTCCACATACTTTTCTGCTTGCAAAAACGATAGTGTAACCCTCAATCAGATGCTGTTCTGCTGACGCGTAACATCTCGCTGAGTGCAGCTGCACCGAGAGTGTCAGCAGATGTACACTGGTCCACAGGCATGCATGATTGCTGTGCAAGGGTAGGGGCATCACTACAGTGAACTCCCCTGCCCCTTGGATTTGACAACATGAACAACTCACGTCAAGGAAGTCCTTGGTGTCTACGGCCAGTAAGGCACCAAAGGCATGCTTAAAGTTTGCGCACAGCTTGTTGGGGCTGTCCAGATTCATTTGGATGACGCGAGCAATGCGGGCCCTTGGGGTCTGGTTGCGGGGGTCTTGGGCGTCGATGGTGGCCATGCCTTTCTCCTGCCCAGAGTAGGTGATCTGTACAGCACCTTGTCTTAAGTACTCAGCTATAGCGGGCCACTCAATCCATATTTGCAGCGTAAACAGGCCTCAAAATTCGATTTGACATGACTGGTGCTCAGTGACTACTGCAGACACCAACTTGACTCCCCAAGTCTTGTAAACACGGTGTGCCCCAGTGCATTTGATCAGCATCCATCTGTTATGACTGCGTAGTATGAAAGCATTCTCAGGCTGAGCTGCCAACAGAGCCAGCAGCACCTGTGCTGGAGTGATGGTCCGTCTGAGCTTGACGTTTGTCACATAACAATCAACATGATGGAGAATGGCTGAGCTATTGATGTGAAACTTCAAACAGCAAATGGGTAAGCTCATGCGCACCACAGATGCTACAGACATGCATGCGTGTGCTGCCAAAGCAAGGGGGTACATGTAAGGCATGGTGTGTGGGCTGGTGCATCAGGCTTACTGCACATTCAGCTCCTAGACTGACCTTTGTTGTGATCTCATCAATGTTAGCAGAGCGAAGTACAATGGCATCAAAGGCCTCAAGCACGGCTTGCTCTATGGTGTCCAGTGGGGGGTCATACATGAGCTGACCGGCCACTATGACCAGTCTGATCAGGAACATAGGCCGAGGCACTGGGCTGTACAAGTCCTCACCCCATTTGCCCTGCAGAATACAAGCAGCACGTGTTTCACACATGAATGATGAATGCTTGACACACAGGCCTTTGGCATGTGCATCTCCAGACTGATTGTAGGCAATGGGACTCTGTGTGAATGAAGCCTTGTGCAGTGATACAGCTTGTGTGCTGCTTGATATGCTGTGACTTGAACAAGATTCTGCACCACTTCCTGCACTGCTTAGGTGGTACACAGCATAGATTCCTCTTGTTTGCCTCAAATTGGGATTATCTCCCTGAAGTTGTAATACGTATCATTGCCAGGGCTGAGTCAGCTGACCCAAATAAACTGTGTGGTAGGTGTTTGGACCTCGCAAACAGACAGACCATATAAGGCAGCAGTGGGACTTTCAAGCTGCATGTGAAGCACTTATTTGTGCCTCACTCCTCACGCCACTACTGCTTGAGACAGGCTCCAATCATGGTGATTGACCAGCATTGACCTCTTTTCTGTGATGTTCACACTCACCTTTAGAACCCCAACATACCTCACCCTGAGGCTTTCTTTACTCCGTTGCGGGTTTAAAATGGTTAAAACGGTGTAAACTCTGCAAGGCGTAATCTTTCCTTTTCTTTTCTTCACGCTCACCTCTACAGAGCCATCCTGCTTCTCCAGTGGGCAGCCGGCAGAGGCAGCATGGGGGTCAGCCACCAGGTCAAAGGCGTCCCAGAGGCGGCTGAAGGCATTGATGGAATTGAGCACCACTGTGCGCAGCTGGTCTGCCATCACCAGAGATATCATGCGCACAAAGTGAGGGATTTGGGCCTGAAAGGGACGCACGCAATTGCCTTGAGCAGGATGTTCAAAAGTATGCTGGCAAGCGTATGCTCAACTGCTTATGAATCAGCATACACGCGGTGCACGACAAATTCTTCTGACAGCATCCGGCTTCGACACTCTCCATTTCAGGGCTGATATTGTTGTCAAAGCATCTCTGAACAGTCTTTATGCTCTGCACTGTGCAACTCAGTGCTGTCTGGTTGGGGAAACCTGGCCACTCATGATGGCAGGCACGTCACCATACTTATGCCTTGCGCTGCTGCAAATACACCAGAATGTTTGCACACCGAAGTGTACAAGTGGACACATGCTAGCCTGCAAATAGCTTACCTGGGGATCTGCTGGGTCCACATCCTGGGCGTCCACAGGACTTGTCAGAGCCATCGCCAGCTGCTCTGAGGGCCAGATGCTCTCTATCATTGCCATTGTCTGCAACAGCCCCAGCAGGCATGATCAGCTTAGACCAGCCGACTGGCACGAAGTGCTCCTGATGCCCCCAATGTGGCAGAATCCTTGGCTTTAGGAAAGTGTCAGGGCTTAGCTTGCATGGTGAAGCAGTAGTGGTATGTCAAACACATCTTCTAAGTGAAGGGCAAAGGTCCCAGGAACTGCTGTGAGGACTTATGCCTGGCCTGGCATCCCGTTAGTACTGAGTCTCTAAGCACAAAAGCTCAAAAGCTGATGCCTGGCCGGGGCTTTAGCCATTGCTTAGCCCGTACCATGCGAGTGTCACAGAAGAAGATGTTGCAACACAGACACAGCAGGTGCGCAGCATCAGTAAGTGTGGCGCAACATCAAGAGGGGTGAGTCACCTTGAGCAGCCAGTCACTGCGCAGAGCGTCCACCACATCCCCCAGGTGGCCTTCCTGACACTGCAGGAAATCTGACAAGGCCGCTGGGCGGCGCAGCGTCTTCATCTGAGTGTCCACCAGCAGCATGCCTGCACATCTGCTCATCAGTGTATGGCAGCACTTGCAGGATGCCTGCACATGTGTTCATCAGTACGTGGCAACACACGCAGCATGCCTGCACATGTGTTCATTAGGTCATGGCAGCATGCGCGGCATGCCGGCACATCTGATTGTCCACCAACAGCATGCACATGTGTTCAGTAGTATACGGTAGCACGCGCAGCATGCCTGCATATGTGTAAGGTGGTGTATGGCAATACCCTGCAGTTTTTCTGTGACATACTAAAGCTGATGCTTGCAAGCTGCTCCTACAGAGCATAACTTGCATCCTTGCTTCAGCCGCAGAATCCGACACAGGGCTTGCTGTACAGCACATGTCAAATGTCCTGATGCGGCCAATCAGGGTTGTTGCAATCAAGCCAGGATGATTGAAAGGCAGAACAGCAACTTTATCAGCTAAGCCAGGGGATTGCATAGGTACTGATCTGAAAAATGAAGTCATGCCGTGAAATCAGCTCAGTAAAGCAGATGAACAGATGCACCCAAGGTTTTCAAGCAAAGCAGGCCCTACTCTGGACATCCAGCTCAGCAAAGTACAGCTGAACTCCTTTGAGCAGCTTGAGCTGGGCCAGGGGCAGGGTGTGCTGCACATCGCCCTTCAGGTCTGACCAGGACTCCCTTGCAACCTCCTGACTGTCTGCAGCTGCTCCCTGCAGTGCCATGTACGTGGTAACAACACCCTTGCATGCTGGCATCATGACTATAAATGGTATCATGACAATGTGCGTGACAATTTAGGTAGACGCTGGTGATCGAACGGGACACCAATAACAGGGCCTGGCGTTTCCCCAGCTTAGCTGATTGGTGGGTGATCTCTAGCAACAAACAGTGTCCAGCAATGCGCCTTGCCTGTGCTGCAAAGCACCAAGACACCTAGAGATGAAATCAAGCTTCACATGATCATGTTCCCGGTTTCACTCAGGCCCAAGGTAGCAATATGGAAGGATTGTCTGTGCGTGCGCATAAGCAAAGAGTGAAGGCAGTTGTGCTTGTTACCTGCATGCCAGATGCAACTCTGCCAGAATGCCCACATGCCTTGTCCAGGTTGATGCAACCCTGCTCTGGAATGGGGTGGACCACTTTGACCTGATCAATGTGGTGAGCAGTCAACTGAGCTGCTTTGGAGGGATTCTGAAAGCCCAGATCCACTATGCCCTCCTTGACAGCATGCTGGTAGTCAGTCTTCACCTGAAAGCAGAGCAAGTGCACAATTCAGCAGATGCATTGCGCAGTGGTGAGATCCATGCATGCTTGAAGCTATTTGAAGGTACACGATGTTTACATGACGTAAGGCCACATCAACGGAATTAGGAGCAGGTTGTGTCTCAGCAGCAAGCAGTCATCATGGTCAAGATTGGAGCCCAGTGATTGTGTAATCAGAACAGGGACTAACAAGTATGTTTACATGTTATGCTGTTATCAGCTATGTAATTGGCTGTCTGGACAACAGATGCAGGCACATAGTATTATGCGCACAATGGACTGGCCTCACCTCAGAGAGGAAGCTCTGAGTCAGCACAGGCAGCTTCTGAGGCAGCTCCCAGCCGGCCAGATGCATGACACGTCGCTGGAAACCCTCGTCCAGGGTGTCCATGTTGTGCCAGGGCTGCTGGTCAACATATGCTTTGTAACGCGCATCCCTCTCAACCTCTTGCCTTCGCCGAAGGGCAGCGTGAATACGCGACTTGAAGTCATCTATGCTTTCGTCCTCAAACAGCAGATTGAAGCGCTTTACCCACTTCTGTTTGCCAGAGTCCTGCCACTGGATCTGGAAACATTCCTGTGGTCTACATGCACAAAATGCATGGTCAAGAAGGTTGAGTGCATGAAAGCAGCAGCAACACTGCTAGCTGGACGCTTAAGATTGTGTGTTGAGCAGGTGCTTGCAGTCAAGCAGGTGCTCACAATCAATCTGTGTTGCAACTGAGCAACTGGGCAAACTGTAAATGCATGTTGACAGCAAGATAGACTTGTTGCAATGCAGTTGCTACATGCCTGACAAGCATTGGATACCTGTCATACGCAATGACATGGCAAGGTGCCCAAGCGAAACCTCCTTTGCTGTCATAAAAGCGTGACCGAGCTGGTGCCCCAGGTTGACCACTAGGCCTGCTGTTGATGCGATCCTCAGGTGGCACAACCTCTGTCTCAGGATTGTCAAAAAGCTCCAGAGGCAGGGCTCTGTTGTGTTTGATCGGCATTTCAAGCGCCCTTGCATCATTTGCAGACTTGCCAGTTTGTTCAACTGCATTTTCTATTGCAGAAGCGCTGGGAGTAAAGGTGTGGGACTGGCTGCCGTGCACGCCGTCTATGGTCTTTGTTAAGGCTGGCTTCGGTGGAAAGCTGCCAGTGTTGACCGGGTCGAAGAAGTAGCGCTCAGCTTGTGGCAACACATCAGCAGTCTCTGTTGCTGCACTGTTTGCTATCTGACCAGCAGCTGGCTGAGGTGACAGAGCTGCTTGGATGCCAGCTTTGGTTGATCCTACAGGACATAGTGAGTCACGCCAGGTGGGATAGTCCAAATCCAGCATGCCTGAAGAGCATGTGCACCAGGCCATGGGCATTTTTCCCAGATCACGCACCTGTCACCGAAGCTGCAGGACCTCTCTTTGTCGGTGACTTGCTTGGACTTCGGGAACTGGCACCTGGCAAGAAGGCCCTTGGAACCCGAATCTGCACGCAATGTTCGGTGATTTTGCTTGCATACTGAGCCAGCGCAGCAACAAAAGACATCTGGCAGGCGGCGCACCTTCAGGAGCGTCAAACCTCCTTGAGGTCCCCATACTGTATTGTGTCTACAACTACGTTTGCAGGTGCAGATCAAGCCAACTAAATTCTCTGTAATCTCTGTACTCGACAGACTGGAACCAGCTGCTTTGTACAATCATCACCCGCCGAGCAGACCTCCATGCTCCGGGAGATCTGAGGCCACCCTTTGCTTAGTGTTGTTGATCCGGGAGAAAACCAAAGCAGAATCTAAATCACGGTCAAAGCACGGAGAAATGCATACAAACAATCGAGTGTGTCGTGTGCATGCGTCCGCACCAGCATCTAGTCTGCTAGCCACATCGAGATTTCGACATTCGAACAAACGCAACACCACTTGGAGCGCACTGCTGGTTGCAGTCTGCACCGGACGCTGCAGGCATCAGAGGTGATCGGTCCTTCAAAGAGCTATACAAAGTCTCAACAGTTGCATGCCCTCGATTCTGAGGAAGGAAAGCGTTGCGGTACGTGAATCACTGAGAGCTACACCAATGCTCTTTCAGTGGGCAAGCAGGCGACCCTACGAGTGTGGGTGGCGGTATCCACAGATGGGTGTGTCATTCTGTGCAGGTGGCGGGTATTGTCATACTGATCTGTGCAGCTCTGTACCCGACAGTAATCGCGCCAACATTGATTGCTAGTCAGCCAAAGCAGGCAAGCTATTTGCTTGCCTTCTTCTACTTCAGCTGAGTGCTCAAATCCACTGTACTTGCAGAATCAACACAGCACAAAGGCAGATGCTGGGTTTGTGAAAAGAGGTACAGTGTAACAATAAGCTAGATATGTCTGTGCACAACACTTTTCTGTCTTGCAGTACTGTGAGGTGATTTTGTCCATTGATTTTGTTCAGGTGTAAGGACTGAGATGAAGCAAAAGCAAGACAAGACTACATGATAGCCACCTTCCAGTATTCACCTTCAAACCGTTGATTACTCAAAGAGCTCTGCTATGCACCGCTGGTGCTGCAATGCCCTTGCGAAGGCATGTCAACAAATGCAGAGGCCACTGCCATGCAACACAGCTTCCAGCACTCAGCTGACTCAATTTAGCAAGAGTAGCAGCTGCATGAACGGCCTATGTCAGGCTGCTATATCCCTGGCAGCCACATGTACTAGAGGCACGTTCAGCAGTACACAGGTGAGCATCACTGGAAGTCAGCTTCGCTGTCAGTTCTACAGATTGGCCACGCAGCAGCCTGTGACGTCTGATACATTCAGACATGCAGCGCACTTATGCCAACATCATACATCTGCAGCCAGAGTACCGGGTCTATTGGAACCTATTGTACTCAAACAAGGTCTTCACAGCTGTGTGCACAGCTTTGCCCAGTCAGCTTTGCCAGCAGCAGCTCGTCAACTCATGACCAAAGCGGCACAACCAGGGCCGATGTCATACCAGCTGCGGTCTCAGTCCAGGCCTGCACTCAAGCTACAGAGGCCTGGTGAGTTGCCTCTGATCCTTTTCCATGTACGCCCTGAATCAATATGTCAATCATTGCATTCTGAGGTGATGATCAACCACTGATCTGCAGGATTGAGCAGGCATGCCCTGAACGCACTCGACATGACAAAGCCTGGTGGTCAGCCAACATGTATTTGCTCTGCCAAGCTGCATGTTTCAAACTCTGTTTTGCAGATGTACATGGCTACCTTGACACCTGCGCACACTGGATGATCTGCTTACAGCCACCCTGTATGCCATCGACTGTTCTGATACTGATTTCGCAGGCACGATGCTCACATGCAGACTCAGCTCAGAGGCATCCTCCAACAAGGTGGACGCCTTGCATCAGGTAGATGCAGCCAGCCTTGCAAAGGCACATAAGCTGTCAGTGCCAGTTGGTGTGCTGGCTGGGGTCTTTGGCAGCTTTGTGGGGGTAGGCGGAGGGGTCCTGATCGTCCCCCTCCTGACTGGTGCTTGCAAAGCACTGCCACAAAGGTACGCAGGTACCAGACTTGCAGATTGTGTTTTCTTTGTAACTTCTGTCTGCAATACCAAGCCTGCATTGACCACCTTGTCGGTCCCACCAAGAAGTACTGCACACTGTTCATCTTAGCAAGTCTCCATGCCTGGGTTGCACTGCCTTTTCAATTGCTGCAATGCACTGCTTTTGGGACCATCTCATGGTCTGGACTTGCCAAAATCAGACCCACAAGGACAATAGGGTACACGCACAAAATTCAACAGTGTTGGTGCACACTGGCTTCTCGTTCTTGGCATCCGTTTTTGTACAGCAGCAGTTTTGCTTGTTCTATGTCATCATACAATTGCTTGGTGTATTGGTGACACCAAACTGGCTATCTACCAATGAATGTCTCTGGATCCCTTTGCTTTCATCTGCAGGCTTGTCTCTGGCACTTCACTTGTAGCTGTAGTCAGCACAGCTTTGGCGTCAAGCTATACCTATGTATCACATGGTGTGGTGGACGCAGCTGCAGCCCTAGTGATCAGCTGCTGTGCAGTATTGACTGCCCCTTTGGGTGCAAACTTGACAGCCACTCTCAATGCAACAGTGAGTTGCAGCCCAGAAGTATGACTGCATGCGCTTCTGCTTTCATATATTTCACGAACACACTGCTGTAGCATGATGGTGCATGGACAAGGGTGCTCATCCAATCAACAAACCGCTTGACTGTTCACAATGGAGTTTGCCCAGATTGTGCTTATGCAACTAGGGATAGACAGTCGACAGAGCCATGGTGACAGCAGATTTGATCGTTGTAAAACATGTCTGATGCAATGCAGGCGTTGAAGAAGATCCTGGGATACTTTTTGGTTGCGGTGGCTTTCTTAGTCCCTCTGAAGGTGTGTGTACAACAAACAGATGCAGGCTGACGTTTGAATATCGTGGCTGCATGCTGCTTGAACAGTCGTGCAGCAGTGCATGGTTCCTTTCACTAGGAGTACTGGAGTACAGCACACCTCTCGAGCAAGCCCTGAAGTACTCCTCTGCAATCTGCATGACGTTCCTAGTGTTCTCGACCTGTAAACACTCGTCACGTAAGCCACATTATGGAAACGCTGTATATGTCAGCAAAAGAAAGTACACAGTCACTCAAATGCAATCATCAATGAGCAGCTGTCTCTGTGCACTTGCAGTCATTCCTGCTCCAAACCAGAACAGCATCTGTCACAACAGAGAAGACTATTTCACCTTCTGATGACAGTGCCCCACCTAAGACGCCAGCAGGAGTCAGCCTGTCCCAACTGAGCCAGTCAGCAGTGTCAGGTTTGAAGGACATGTCGTGGACGACCACAATCCTCCTGGGCGTCACAGGAGCAACTGCTGGAGTAGCTTCTGGTCTGCTGGGAATTGGCGGTGGGACAGTTGTCACTCCTCTGCTGGCCATTCTGACACCCTTGAGCCAGGTGATTATTGTTACCGTCCAGCAGACACATAGACTGGACAGGAGATGTCAAACTCGTCTCCTCTCTCTTGCCTGCAAGTCTGTCTGCACACCTGAGGTGCACTCCTGAGGTTTTATCATTCGGTACCAGCATCAGGATTTGTGCATACAGACACCTCATCTTTGCAGATCATGGACAATGCAACCCTCAAGACATGTCTTGGATGTGCTAGATTGTTCCCTGAGGGCTGTTGCAGTGCAGTGTATGTTCTGGCACAGTCACCCACATGTGCAGTCACGTCAGCACTTGCAACCCTTCCGCCAAATTAGTCCGTGTCCTGTGATGCATCTGCACAGGCAGGACTGCTGGGTAGCTTCATGCTAACTATTGTGGGCTGTTCAAACGTGACTCTGGCACAGCAGACCAGACCAGGAATTGCTAGTACTTCCACATCCCCCCATTGCAGTCCACCAATGGGGGGCTGCAACAGTCCTGTCAGCACTGTCATGCCCTTCAGCAGAAATGTTGCGTACATTCGGAAGCACACTCCCAACAGTGCTCCCAATCTGCAGACCTGACTGAAGTCCATACAGAACAACAGATTAGACAGATCTGTCAGACAGCCTGTACACTAATCGTATACAGACTGTGCAGGGAGCTACTCAGGACTGTATGCACCTGACCCCAGAGGAAGGCACATGGTCAATGAATAATGAATGAATGTAGCATGTTATCAGGCATGACACTCCATGTGCTGGAAATTGTGCAGGCAGGTGTACTAGGAAGCTCCTTGCTAGCCATGGTGCCCCCTTCATGTGTGGGGCTGGCACAGCACGCCAGACTAGGCAACGTGGACTGGCGCATGGCTGCAGGCTTGGCAGCAGGCACTGCTGTTGGCAGCTTTGCTGGCAGCAAAGTTGCTGTAGATGCTCCGGCAGGTGCATGTATCACTTGTGCTTTTTGCCACCGAGACAAGTGGATGCATCTTGGTTGCTTGAGTGGCTTGCATCAGTAGCACGCTGAAACACTCATGATGCCAAGCACGACAGGACTGAGAAGATGAGTGTTTGCAGGTGTCATAAAAGGCCATGCAATACAGCATGAGTATCTGGGATTTGGAGGCCATGTTTCCCTGATGTCTGCACAGTGCTGAAGAAATGCTCTGTGTTATGCACAGGTGTCCTTGAGGGCATTTTTTCAGTGGGCATGCTGTTTCTTGGCTGGCGTACTCTTAGTGGAGCCAGGAAAGCTGCGCAGAGAATCGCCGTGCCACAAAAAAGGCCAAACTCAGCATAGCTTCTGATTTGATAAACCAAGTCACCGATCAGCAATTTATGATGATGGGTTCTTTCTTCATTCTCAGCCCAGTTTCTTACCTGTTGCAGAAGCTGCAAATTCTCTTTTGTTTGTCTCTTTTTTGCAGTATGTGCTACATCGTATAAGCTGCAATAGAGGCATCTGTGACGGGAGCTTGCCGGACGTACATTGACGTCTTGGTCTGCATGCATTGCTCTAAAGTGCGGAATGCTGTGGCTGTGTTTGTGAATGCATCAAGCGTACTCACACACTTGCTTGCAAGTGCAATCAAGGAGTTGACAGGTTCGTATTACGTAAACTCATCTGAGTGGAATGGTGATTGAAACATGCTAGCTGTCATATTGCCAGCAGCACTTGTCCGTGCCTCATGCATGTACCAGATGATACTTGTAAGATCTAGAGCTGCATCACGACGCCCTGGCAGTGATTGTTCTCGTTCAGAAATTGGCACAATATGTCAAACAACTAAACTTCGCTGAGAGACTTCAATCCTTGAATTAGATACTGCTTTGGCAGAAAGAGCCTCATAGCATATATTATGCATTAGGCCCCAAGGGTAAACCTTGTCACCGATTGTGGCAATCTGAATTTAGTGCTGTGCTCACTTTTGCATCTGAGCGAGTGGCACTGTCTGCAAATGGCAAAGCTCAACTAGTGTTGAAGTGCTGTTATGGTGGGCAGCTACCCTGACCTGATCATGGGCCGTGCGTGGTCAGCACATGCATACCAGCTGATGTGTGTTGCATCATGCGCACAGCCAAATGAGTGAAGCTTACAAGAACATGATGACACTGTGAGCTGCATTGACACGAACACCTGGCTAGGAACATGGTACAGCCTGTGTACAGTGACACCTGCGTCGTATTCATCTATTACAGACAGACAAAATAACTATTGAGCCACTAAAGCTGCAACTGCTTGTCTTGCCCTATCTACAGCCCTGCGCAAAGTCCTTCGCTGCCTGCAGCAGATGAGCCAGGCTGCTTGATCTGAGTACAGACCTCAATTGTAACTTGAAGCATTATCAGCTCTGAATGCAGTTTGGGCGGGCTATGCACAACCTGTGGAAAACAGTGCTGGGGCACAACACACTGAACTGAGCACGCAGCTTGAGGACAACATGTAGTCATGCTTGAAAACAATATAAGCAACAGCAGCCTGGAACTCACAGAGCAGAATGTACAATTTCGAGTCACTGCAAGGACAAGTAGAATTTGTCTATCAGGGACATGTGTCTACAGTACAAGTGTTGGTAGCCTGCATGCTTGACATCATACTGGATCGGTAGATCTATGAAGGGGTTGTACCTTGCATTCAGCTTGTGTGGATTGGAGCCAGGAATATGGAGAGCTGCTCCTGGGCTGGTGAGCTTTGCTGTGCCAGAGCCCTGCATTGACAGCAACAAGTGTCCTTACTGTAGCTTTGCAAATCAGCTGCTGAAGCTGCTGATCTTACAACTTTGCATGATGCGGCCTTGCGCACCAGCAACTGACCCAAATGTCGTCACTTCAAGCCATGTGCTGGTTCACCCATCCACCTACTGAATTTAATCTCCAACTGTTTTCCTTTCCCTGCTGTGTCTGCTACGTGAGCAGAAGCTATGGTAGGCAGGGCGCTGCATGAAGCATTGCATCGATGCCAGTGTGCTGTTCTTTGCATACCATTCACACGGATGCTTTAGTTCCTCAAGCTGTTGCTGTGCTGTTGCTCTGATGTTGCTGTTCATTCATTGCTGCCACATCCATCATGCTGTCGATTGGAGAGCGTAATACATACAAAAGAAAGGTAGTACCTGCCCCACTCCCATGTCAGTATCTCCATGACTGTCAGCTCTGCCCGGGCCCTCTTCTTCAGTCCAGCCAGGAGTGGGGAAGCCATAGCTCTGCATGAGCTCTGCTAGATCAGTCAGCTGCTGGGCATCCTGCCACCGGCCCTGCCCTCTGCACACCCCACACAGCTCCTCAAGCACCTCGATGCTCTGAGCCTCATTTGCCAGCCCCAAGCCTGTGCATGATGATTCCGCCTCAATGCTCAACCTCAGCTTGAGTTCGTGCACTCAATCAGTCAGTTGTTACACAGGTGATCGTTCCCTGGGGTCAGGTTCTTCAATGGCATCAAATGCAGACACACTGTCATGGTTGTGCCACCCCAGCCTCATAAGTCTTAGTCAGAATGCTTACAGATGGAGCTCATGGCACTTTCACATGTCACAACCTGACTGAACACCCTGTCATGGGTGTGCAACAGGTTTGTTCAACGCCTTCTTTGTACGAGAACAGCATGTCACAGTTATGCCTCATGGCCTTTGGCTCAATCTGATACCTCTGGAACATCCTTCCGAGGCAATTCTGGGTGAGGTGTACTACCTGATGTGCTGATCCCGTCTTCAGAGCTGGCGCTGTAAGCCATTGACATTCCAGCCCCAGGGCTACTGCCCTTGCCCATCATAGGGCTGATGCGCCTCTGCGGTGACGGCGTCCTGCCATGCTTTGCAGCAGCCAGGAAACTGCGCTGCACCCTCACACTCACAGTTGCATCTGCCTGCAGCATCAGTGAGGCATATGCCCTTTAGCTGCTGTGTAGCAAAGCTCCTATTTGGCTGCCATTTCCACTCTTGCATGGGATAAATGCTTGGTTGATTACCTTTCTGCAATGTATAACTTACTGATGTTGCATTTACCTGCATTGCAGAGTGGCTGCTGGTTGACATCCCAGCAGGGCTGCTGCCAGTTGCCCCAGGAGGGCTGTTGGCAAAAGGCCCAAAGGGGCTCTCTGGAACACGCCCTGGATGCTGATCTTGGCTTTGTGAGGGTCGGGACAGAGGCGACCTTCTGTCTGGATTCTGTAATGAGTCAGCTGAGTTAGATGTGTGATGGCTGGACCCAGACTGCATGTCTGACGTGTGCTGACTGGATGCTGGTTGAGCGTCTGTGTAGCCCTTTGGTGGTGAGCGTGAAGGTGTTCTTGATGGCGACCTGCTTAGCACAGACAATGCATTGGCAATCTGTAACATGATGCAGGGCCAATTTCACTACAGTTGCTCCTTTGTAAGGCAATGACACTTTTGGCATTGAGATCTGACATAACTGGGTTTGTTTCTTTGCCTGCATTGCACTCTGTCTTGTGACCTGCTTGCACTGTGCAAAACACCTAATGATAAATCTTGGTGAGTCAAAGAAGGTGCAGACCTATGCATGTCAGGCTGATTGCAGGCCATCAATCAACACAACACGAACTGGATTTTGTATCCCTATTCATGAGAGTATATGTGAACTGAGCTCCTTTGATCAAAGGATGTGGAGAATGCATTTGCCCGGACACAAGTATGCTGACCTGTATGCTCTCATGGGCTGACCATACCCCACCCCCTGAATGAACCCCTGCTGCCACCCTGGCATTGACTCATGCTGGTAGTGATAGCTGGGATACATGTTTTGATTGATGGCAACCGTCTGTGACAGACTGTATAAGCTGTGACCATGAATGCCTGCAGCCGCTGCAGCAGCTGCTGCCGCTGTGGGGCTGTAAACTGCTACAGGGCTGCGAGGGCTGTTAGGTGCTGCCCCAATGCTGCTGTTGCTACTGCCTGGACTGCCTGCAAAGCATCTTTGGTGAGCATTTGAGACGTCATCACAGCTGTAGTCTGTTGTTGTTGCCAAGTGCTGAACCTTTTGTAGTGTCTGCCTGATGGTACAGATGCGTCTTGCAGTGGCTGTGCACACTGCAGTATGATGTCACAGAAGACAGTATGAAAAATCAAATGCGCGGCTGGCAGAAGGGCTCCCTCAAGCATTTGACACTGCCTGTGTCATGGTGTGATGTCTTGGCACATCATCACTGATGGACTGTCACACATTGCAGCTGTTGCAGCAATTGTTTGGGCATGCAACATCACTTTTCAGATTGATGCTGCAGAGTATTTACAATCATGACCGGACAATTTTCATGTTGGTTTTGTTACCTGAGGAGAAGGTGTGTGAGGCAGCATACTGGGTCTGCATGAAGCTCCCCAGGGGGGCGGCATGGGGAGACAGGGGGGCCTGTGGCCAGTACCAATGGGAGTAGGGGTAACTAAAGTTGGGTGAGCCACTGCTCTGAGACATGTGAAACATGGAGGCAGCACTGGCTAGGCTGCTGGACCCATGCATGGGGGACCGGGGGGACATCTGGCTCAAGAACTGGTGCTGCTGCAGCATCACAAGATTCTCACTTGTGTAGTGTGGGTCTCGCAAAGCATACAGGGCAGGCTTGCGGGAGACTAAACACTTGGTGCTGGTGCATAGGCAACGAGGTCAGCTCACATACTGCAGTGTGATGGGTGAGTAGTCCTGAGGCTGGTATGAATGGGAGAGCACCAACGCAGCTGCTGCGCCAGAAGCAATCAAGGCTGACTTAAGTTGGTGAACTCATGAGGCAGGACTTGTCTTTGTGATGCCCATATGCTCATAGGTGTTCTACACTGATGCCCACATCTAGCAAGCAGCAATAGGGTGTTGTACAAGCAGCAATACAGTACTGTGTATTGCATTCATGCCCAGTTGTTGGTGCTGCGTCTGCATCATGCATGTGATGTACTTTGTTAGGTTTAAGTGCATGTGGCAGTGAGCTCACCGGACTCCAAGCTGAGGCGTACGTTCCAAAAGGGTCAGCAAAGCCATAGTGCGCTTGGTACCAGTATGCAGCCATGTTTGTAGGAGAAGGTGTGCAAATGCCCTGTGTAGGTGTGAAAGGCACTGCAGAGCAATACGAATGTATACGACTGGCCCAGCGCAGAGTGTGTCAGCTCCCAAATTAGCGTGTTGTTCGCAACAGGGAACATGAGATGTGACATTGTCTGTACATCAAGTGCAATTCGGTCCTGCCACACCTTGGTCTAAGCTCTTGTACAGTGAGCTGCGAGCGGTTTGCAGTTTCGGCAAACGCTTCTCAAGGGCTGTCGACACTGTGGATGAACCAGATGTGCCGGCTTGCGCCGGAGGGGCACTGAGTGCACGAGTCTGCACGCGCACACGCTTCAGCTCTCGCCATAGGGATTGCAACAAGATGCCGTGTCTCACAAACTGCGCAACATCAGTGGCAGCACAGGAGCAAGAAAAGTTGCACAGCGTTCACAAAGTTCATTTGACAGCTGACGCAGGAGGAGCACGATCTCATGACGTGCATGGCGTGCAAAGTCACCTGAGGAACAAACGATGCAGCGTGGACGTTGAGGCTGCCCGCCCTCTGTGCCATCTGACCATCTTCCGTCATGGTTCCTAAAGCGGGTGATGCGTCACATCGTTGTATTGACTGCCGCTGGTCCGCCAGCTCCGACAGCAATCACGGCTCGCTGGCCTCGGACCCTTCACTCGGCTGGTCAAACCAAATCACAAGCTTTTGACTGCAGTGCCTGATTTGGCTCGTGTATTGACACATACGTCGTGAATCTTCAAAATCCTCATGCTGTGCTCAGCTGCAGAGCGCTATTGCGTCTGATACAGTCTTTATCGGTATCAAGTTCATTGTCATTGCTGCATATCACGAGCAGCACTGTACAGATCGGTGTCTACGCGAAGCATGCAACAGATATATGGTCCATGCATGACATATGCCCCTAGGCTACCCTTAAGGGCTTGTAGGCGGCCTTTCAACAACGCAATTTCAACTGTTTCGTGCACATCACAAATGCACAACCGGCAGGGCATGAGTCTACAGTCTCCGCACAGCAGACCGCAGCGTTCCCAGCTACGTGCTCTGAATAGCAACCCTTGGCCGTGTCTCGGTGCAATGGCTCCGCTTCTAATTGCTTCTGGACCGAGCAGAGCGGACGAAGTTACAGAAGCAGCTACTGACGTAGCTGCAGCGGCGACCAAAGCCACAGCAGACCTACCGCCCACAGTAACTTTTGGGGGAAGCTTTGGTCAATATGACCCAATCATTGCCGTATTCTTTTATGCAGTTGTTGCAGCGCTGTTGGTCTTGACACTTGGGGTGGGTCATGTTAGCTTGCATGCATGCATGCGTGCATCATGGTATTCTGGCTGCTTTTCTACTCAGCGTAGTGTTGCACTGTTGCAAAGTGCTGCTGGCATTTATTTACACTGCCCACTGCAGGTAACTTACCTATCCATCAGGAATTGGCAGGACAGCACTGACGAAAAGAAGGAGAGATCAATGTATTCTAGGTCATCACAAAACAGGTAGTTGTCAAATGCAAACATATCTACACCACATTGCATACATGATTGACACAGAAGTAAGTCAGGTAGGGCATGGGGGTTGTGCTGTGTATTGCGGCAAGTTCATGTGCTTGATTTTGAGACAATTTGATGAGCATGCTAAACAGTATTGTTGCACCTGTAGGGAACTGGCCGAGATGTCTGGGAAAGCAAGAAGCAGGCGACAACCCCCTAAGAGCAAAGCAAGCAAAGGCAATAACAAGGGGTTTGGCTCATAAAAATAGCACAGACACTTCTTTCTGTGTTATACACAATGAGTCAGGAGTGAAACAACGGCAACTCCAGCTGGGCAGCTGGGCTCAAAACCAGCCTTTGGATGACAGTTGAAAGAGACAGCTGAGGTTTGACATGCACAGCTCACACCAGGGCTGGTTTCTCAATGCTGCATAAGCCCCAGAGAAACAGGAAGCTTGGCCCAACTCTCGTCGTACAACTGCCCAACAGTGTCATGTTTGCTTTTTTTGTTTTCTTTCTTTCAGACACTAAGTTAGTTTGCAAGGCAGTGTAATAGTGCTGCCCTCTTTGACCAGCAGTGTCACTTTGATATTTACTGCAGATGTAAATCAGCCCAAAGTGGTATCCATAAATGAGGCAACTATGGCAGCATCTTCAGCACCTGGTCTGTTCCCCGCTGCTGGAAGCTCCAAAGATTAGCGAGACTCAGTACTGACTTGCTATTGGTCGTTGGATGATCTTGAGCAGGAATGCCAGTTATTACACATGAATGGCACTCAAAAAGCGCATATTTCGAGTTTCCTCAAGGTGCAGCATTCATCATATGCTGTCAGTCGCGATAACACGTGCTGATTGCCAATTTAGTATCAAAGCTTTTGGCTATCACATTGCTATGATGGGCAATGCAGCCTCTCATTAATATATCGTTGCATGTACGGTACCTGCATTGCATGAAGCCCATATTTTTAATGATGGACCATCGTCAGTGAGTGGACTTGCATGACCAGAACTATCAGAGGACAGCAGACTTGACCACATCTCAGCGCAGGTGCATACTGCTTTGCGCAATGGCATGCTGCTACTGAATGGATGCAGTGGAACACCAGCCTGTGTCAGCAGCCCCCAAGAACCTTCGCGGTTGGATTGAGGCGAGCCACTTGGACAGGGATCAACTGCATTTCCAGGAGCGTGCCTCTCGATACCAACGTAAAGTACTGTGAAATCAAAAATTTCCGCACATTTGCTGTCAATTTTGCCAGCCCGAGTGGACAAAACCGAGCCGACTGTACGGAGACTCCACTGCTTCGCAGCCTGTCTTTTCGGCTTGCTGTACCTTATTTGTTGTCGCTGGCAGCTTTCCTCCCGCAAAGATTCGGTCTTCTTGTCCTCGCCTGCGGGCGAATTTTTCACAGAAGTTTGGTTGTTGGATGGTGAACTGCAGCTCAGAGGGCTCAGGCGTTAACATTCTGGCAGGCGCTCGGGTCAGGCAGGCAGCCTGCTTCGCTGTTCCAGGCTGCTTGGGATACTGCTGCGCTTTCTACAGGTACTGAGCTGTCTTCAGCTAAACATCGTGCCAGCACAGCTGTCCTGTACTTGGACCAGTCCTGTCACACACACTGTTGCCGCTCACCGGCGTTGGTGATCATGCAGCAACGATGAGCCAGTCGGTGGCTTTGAAGTGCCTGGACAAGTATGGGTTTCCTCTGGCGGGGTTGACCGCTGCCGAGCAGGCCGTCAGAACCGAGGCTGCTGCTCGGGAGACGAAGTTGCTGGATAAGTGGTCGCGACAGGTAGGATAATTGCCCGTCTTACTTTCACGTGGACAAGGGTTCTGCTGATGCACCTCTGCCCTGTGGCATTGTGTTCGCAGTGCTTTCTCCCTCTTCAGGTTCATCTTACTCCAGTAAGCCTGTTGAGCGCTAGCTGTTATGCTGCAGACCATCTCATGGCACCCATTGAGCAACACACCTCCACCAAGCAAGCTCAAGGCGCTTGCTCGTGATGGCATTCCTTTGTCTCTGCGGCCCACCTTGTGGTATCAGCTCTCAGGCGCTGCAGCCCTGAAGTGCACTGAGCCAGCAGAATACTACACATCCCTTGCCACTCTTGGCAAGCTTTCAGACCAGGACGGTCCAGAGCTTTCACTGGATCTCTTCAGGACTTTCTCCACCCATTCTCTCGTTTCCAGCTACAAGGCTTTGGAAACAGTGCGCCGCATTGTCACTGCCTTTGGCAGGCGCAATCAATCAGTCTCATACTCTCAGAATGTCAACTTTGTGGTGGCATTCCTGTTGGTGGTCATGGGCCTCTCAAAGGAAGAGGAAGTGTTCTGGGTACTGACAGCGTTGTTGGAGAGGCGCCTGCCTGCCACCTCAGTGGTCGAGGTCAGCATGTTACTGGTGCATTGCTCTAAATTATCATATACAAATCACTGCAGCCTGTTCTAGTGTACACTTCAGTACATTGTTCAGCACACTTGGTGTGACCAACACATGCAGAGCATGGTATTGCAATATACTGGTCATGATTGGCACAGCTGCTGGTGGCCTCCTTCAGCCCTCTGGGCTTTCACTGACCCAAATTATCTGCTGTGCAGGGGTCATCTGGTTTGAATGTAGAGCAGCGCATGTTCGATGTGCTTGTGGAGCGCAAGCACCCACGCCTGATTGAGGTGTTTGACAGGCTAGAGTGCAGCCTGGGAGGACTCACAGGGGAGTGGTTCAGCCGCATGTTCACCACAGCCTTACCTGCAGAAACCACAGCTCGTGTCTGGGACTGTGTCATGGTGGAGGGCCCAAAAGTGCTGTTCAGGGCAGCGCTATCCCTCATTAAGGTGCGTTTCTCCAGCAGACCTGCTGCCTGACAGGTTGCGACTATACCGCCATTTGGCTTTTAAGGAGTTGAATGCATTTTACCTCTGGTAGATTGTCTTCACACGTCACATAGCATTGCCCTGGGCAGACAAACTGAATGTGTACAAGGGCTGGTGGACCACAATCAAGAATCTGTCCCTGATTTGCATGCTTTCTGTTGTCACCCACATGTCTCAAACAGCGATTTGAGCTTCTTTCTTTACTTGAATATGTGATCATGTGATATGCACAAGATGTCCTTATACAAGACAAGCATCAACGTGTAGTTGCTCTGTGGTGAGCTGTGCGAATTGCTCTGACTGACAATGTCTTGTGTATGCAGATGAACGAGCCAGCTTTGCTGAACACCTGCCATAGCGTCCAGGTGTCACGCATCTTGAAGTGGCGTGTAGCACGCAGTTACCAGGCTGATGTGCTGCTTAAGGTGAGCCAGTATTCAGGCCCATCGTACACTACATAACAGCTGCTGGGCGTTCACCCACCCACTAATGCTGTGGCTTCATATTTTTTTGCTTAAATTCTGGTTAGTAGCATGTATTCCCACTCTTCTACAGGCATGATTTGGGCACCAAAGTGCGGCCTACTCATGCGCTTGCTGGTTGTTGCAGATTGGTTTCAAGAGCATTGGAACTCTCAAGACAGACATGCTGCACCAGCTGCGCATTGCTCAGCAGGCAGCCTTGTCTGTGGAAGTCGCAGCCCACAAGAAGCGTTTGGAGGACATTCTGTGCACCAATGCTGCAGCCAGAACATCCAAGACTGCTGGAAAGAGTGACAACCCTTTGGCGGCTGCTTTGGGGCAGTGCAAGGGTAAAAGTGTACCCCTGCCAATCAATGGCATTGCAAGTTCCAAGTTGACCACCATTTTGGAAAGCCCTATTGAAATGTAGGGTGAAGATTATTGACATGCTGTGCCAGTGTCTGGTTTGGCCAATATATTAGTCTCACTTGCACCTGCTTGTTATGTGTCTGGCGGTGTTAGGCCTGTGCCATCCTCTCAGCTATTATGGCATGACAAGAAAGCTGACAAGCAAATGCTGTCTTGGAAAGGCATTGTTGATTCTGTAACAATTTACGCAACTGGTTCATGTCAGGATTGTTGCTGCATGTTTGAATGCACAATACAGATGCATGATCACAGGCTTCAGTGCCTGGGTTATGGTTATACCTTTGGCAGGCTGGGAAAGTGTCTGTGCCAAAGGTAATAATGACTCAGTAGCATACAACGTCAGCCACCAAACCATATTGCCAAGTGTCAACGTAACTATTGCAACACCAAGAATCACATCAATCACTACGACTAATGCTCAGAATCACATTAGATAAAAAGCAACAGATACTACTTGAAAATGGGGCAGCGCAAGTCCTTGGCACTTTCACAGTCAGGGAAACAGTGACTGTAAGGAACTGGAGTAGCATCTTGTTCCTCAATCCACCAGCAACCTACAAACTCAATCAGCAATGCTCTGGGAATCATCTGCATACAACACAAGACAATGTCGACAACATCACAGTTGTGATTGTATGTCATTACACAAATTATGGTACAGATCTCTTGGTCGGAGCAAGACCGTGCCGCCGGCCAAGATTTGAGGAAGCTTATCCCCAAGGCCTTGCCGACTGTCAATTTCCAGGTGCACTTCTCGCAGTTCCAGCATGCTTACACCACCAACCACAAACAGTATGACCACTGAGTGGTCCGCTGGATGTGGTTGCTTCTGCAGGCCAAATCGCCCCAAGCCACTCTTGAATAGCCCTCTCAGGGAGGCTGTTGCATGGTGCAGCCCTGGAATGATTTGCCTCTTGAGAACCCGACCTGCAAGCGCAAGCTTGCTTAGCCAGTCATGTTACACAGATCAAACCAGGAGTCTCAGACCATCCAATCATTATCTAAGATGCCAAAGATATATTCAAGCCTAAAGAGCAATATCAAGAGATAGCATTCACAACAAAATCCTTGTCGTCTCTATAGTTTGAGTGACGCAGCAATGATGTAAGTGGCATGTTCTCAGCTCTGAACACACCAGTGAAGTTCAGTCATAGGTTTTATTGCGTCATTTTTTTTGTGTTACAGTGCACACAGCACCA
>JAABUP010004586.1_pt1 | contig 22301 bp, 18 predicted proteins | sample 5559201 | NCBI WGS metagenome assembly JAABUP01 (sample SAMN10711887, study PRJNA513373) | rock metagenome | isolation source: Antarctica rocks | place: Antarctica | reverse complement strand
TGCTGTTTGCCATATCAAGTGCTGCACAGCATTGGTTATGGGGGACTGCACATCTGTATGGACAGCAAATGTCCGTAGGTGTGTTTGCAGTGACACATGGCTGCTGTCAGCCTGTGTTGCAGAGCAGTACTCAGCATTGAAAAGTGCTGTTTGCCATATCAAGTGCTGCAGTGCATTCGTGTTGGGTGACTGCACATGTGTATGGAGAGCAAATGTCCGTAGGTGTTCAGCAAGGCAGGTCCCCTTGGGGTCAAGAGGGAGTCCTTTTTTTTCAGCCTGGACTTTGCAAGGTATGCATTGTGCACCGCTATGTGAACTATCTCGCATTCCTGCTGGCTCAAACTGCCACTTGCTATACATTTCTGACTTGACCCGTCTGGTCTTTTTGACGCCCTGACTGCTCTGATCAGTGGCTTGATCATCAGGAGCGTCAGGCTGTGCATCAATGTCAATCACGTCTACAGCAGCGTCGCTAGCTTTTGCAGAAGGTGCGTCAGCTGCAGCGGTAGTGCAACCCGGAATGGTGTCTGCAGTCTGTTATTCAAGCGATAGGTCAATAGTAAACCCTAGTCAAAATACCCTTCTTACTGTTTAATCTATTAAACATTATTTTAATAGGCAGAAACAACCAACCGCGGCCTTGACGCTGGGGTGACGCGTACCGTTACCGCTAACCGTCTAACCGCGCATACCGCGCACCGCGGTCACCGCGGAACATCACTGCATGCGTTTGATCACAGCAACGCCGAAGCTGTAGCACCTTGCAGCTTTCAGTAACTGCACATCTTTATGCAGACAGAAACCGAAGTGCACATCATCAAACAAAGTCCAGCTGCTGATATCCGCTGGACTCTGCAATTTCTAGGAAATGGATTGGAGACAGCAACACATGTGCGCGCAAGGCCCTGTGCAAGGCCTGAGCTTGCATGGTACGGACAGCTTGATGGCCCACACTTCTTTGTTCGTACAAAAACGCTTGCAAAAAAATCTTAGTGAAAGATGCCTGTGAACTCGACGGCAGCAAGTACTAGAGAATGCCTAGTGATATGGTAAGTAAGAACCTACAGCTTGAGTCAAAAGTTTAGGTCCGAGGCTTGAGGTGTCCAGGTTTGCGACAATACTGTGAGCGGACCGCTGATGCAATGCCCCGGTGCGAACAGGCGCAGCAAGACAATCGGTACACCTTTCTGTGTGCGGGCTCACCGCCGCGGAAAACGACTGTAGCGCTCGTGACTGATCGGTGAAGACAACAGCACTGTACCAGCAAAACAGGGCTGGAGACACAGCCTTAACTTGGCAGCTGTGCGGCACGCAAAAGTCATAGGAAAGAATGGCTTTTCTTGGTCAACGTTCGTGGCAAAACAAGACAGCTGGCACCTGTAGTATCCACTTCCTTCAGCAAAGCAACAGCCAAGCAGCAAGAGCGATTCCACAGAAAGACGCAAAAGCTTGCTGCCTGAACAGGCTTTCTTCTGACAGAGGGAGAGCCTGTTCAGTCAGCAAACCTCTGTTTTCTGTGCAACCTGTTGCATATGCACAGTAGTGCAGTGGACTTGCCAGCTCATAAGATTTTGCCAGAGTTTGGTGCCTTCTGACTTTTGACTTTGACTTTGACGGCAGACTGCTGATCTGCGTCTTCGACTGCGTCGAAAGGTTCAATGTTGCTATACCCCGCTGCCAGCAGAAATCTGAAGCTGTTGCTTTCAAATTTGATTGTGCAATCCCCTAGGGCATGCTGACTCAGGATGTTGCTACAAATGGAAGTTACAATGTACATTGCAATCTCCAGCCATGCAACAGTCCAGACTTACATTTATGACCCAAGCTGTAATGAACTCACTTAGATTACAGAGGCCTTGCTGGTACGTATGTAAAATGATCAACCCAAAGTTCCTGAACTGCAGCTTAAATTGCTGTCAGGTCAGGCCTGAGGAATTAGTGTCGACTACTGGCTGTAAAATAGCACAAGCAAGGCTCAAGCTGCAGGTGCATGGCAACACAAGCACAGAGCTGTTCTAGAAAAAGAAAAGACTACACCTTTCGGCGTCAAAGCTGTTCTATTCAAGGGCAAGCGTTCAGTAAAGGGCATTGCGCAGTGCTGCAATGAATGATCTAGCCTCCAAACAGTAATGCTGCCTGTTGTTAGTGGCAGACCAGCCACGAGCCTCCACACAGATCTCTGCTACTGTGCTGGTACGGTCTTCTTGGAACAGCCTTTCCTAGTCTCTGTATTGCCGCCCTTTCGAATAATTACAGTTCTGATTGTCTCTGTTAGCAATCTGCATTGCAAAGCCCAGTGACTTCAGTGAAGCTGGATTGCCATTACAAGATCCATGCAACCTTGCAATCCTGCAGGTTGCAGACACACACCAGACAATTCAAAAGGTCCGGTATAGTATTGCAGCCTGCATCTGCATCTCATGGCCCTTTTGATATGTAGATTCTTCTCCTTGACATCTCCTTGACACCATGGTCTTTAGGAAATGCAAAGCATGCTGAGGGACATGTCTCAGAAAACAGCTTGTGCTGAAACAGCCACTTTGATGCGCTACTCTCAAGCTGGATACTGAAAGTACTGAATAAATTTGTGCTGGCACAGCTGGGCTCCATAGTTGTCTCGGCTTGTTCATTGGCTTGTTCAGCAGCTGATCAAGACCGAGGGACCTTGCGACGGAAGTGCGACGGAAGTGGCAGACACGGTCAGTCCTGCTTCTTGCCAATCAGTGATGTGGTCTATAGGTGATGCATGGCTGCAGGTCACCAAACCCAAGGCAGCAGCAAGTGTATGATTGAAGCATCGTAGGTCACAAAAGATGTGCCTGTTGCAAAATATCATGATCAGCAGCAATAGCAGTAGCATTTAAGCTGTCACCATATGCATATGCATTAGGTGTTGTCAGTGACTTGGGCTCATCACCTGCCAAAATTGTCATGCTCAACAACAGCACCACGAGGAGTGCCCTCCCTCTCATGCCGCTCCCACCACTGATGCCGCTGCTGCCTCTCTAATACCTGTATACATGCCTTGTGCTTTGGTGGATGTTTGCATGATGCAAAAGACCCCGCAGCGACACCAGTGCATGGCAGGCAAACTGTTGCAATGCAAGCAATGGCATGTCTCATACATAATCAGATGTTGTCATGTGCATGCAGGATGTTGCTTGTTGCTGTACATGGGCGCGGATTTGCATGGGCGCCAGCGTAAAGCAAGTTCGTGCCTTTTCAGCTGACATGTTCACTGTGACACGCAAATGACAAAACCCAACAACAAAGCAGCACTTACATCAAATACACACTCAGCTTTGGGTCTTGCTAACAACCGGTACCTGTACTTTAGCCATGAGCCACTCAAAGCAGATGCACAGTTGTTGGGTATTTTGTGCTGCCTGCTCTGGTGTGCCAGCTGGACTCTCTTCATGCTTCCTCTTCTGCTCAGCCTCTTGCATGGGACTCAAACCTTCAGCACTTGGATGCGACAATGAGCAGAATGAGCTCGAGTATACGCTGATGCTGGATCTTAGGGTTTTAACAAACCCTCCACTCTGAATGTGAACCCTCAACCCAACATCTGATGCTGTGACTTACATGGGTGTGCAGTGCGCTGGTTGAAATCCGACAAACAAAGCAAATATGACTTAGTTGATAAATATGAAGTCACATCCCAATCATGTCCATTGTGACATGTCCATTGTGATTTGCTATTTCCATCTTTTGCTCAGCCAAAATGAAGACTACTATGCATCAGCCCAATTGCAATGCAAAGTTTCACTCTGCTCTAGCACAATGTCTTTGCGGTGGCATGCGACTTGTACACTCTGCTACAATTGGTGCAATACAAAGGCTCTTGCAAGAGCATGCAGCAGGTATAAACATAAAGGCTGCCTTGTTCACTGTCCTACCCCACAATCACTGTGCCTATGCCGGGGCTGAACATGCAACAAACTTAACAGCAGTCCAACTTCTGCTTCCTAAAGCTAGACTTCAACAGCAACATCTTGAGACAGTACAAAAAAGCAGCAACATTGCTGACATGAAGCAGACATGGCATTGGTCATGGGCATGCAAGTCTCTATATGCAGTTTGCGTCTTGGGGTGAGGGCACCTGTAGGTGCTGAAGTGGCATTGGTTCATGAGCAGGTTTAGCACAACGTCCCCTGGGAATTTCATCCTAGGATGCCTAGAAGGCCTTTGGTAACCCTGGTCACACCTCACACACTTTTAGTTCATGAATCACATTTGCCCTAGTCAGCTTTGGTCAACAACTGAAGCAACACTCTAGCCTGTCCTTTCAGCAGCACCATGACTGCAATGGTGTCAATCATAGGTCATGCTGGCTGCGCAGCAGGAACTTGCACAAAACACGCTTTGCCAGCTGAAACAGGGTAAGTCAAGCTGACACATGCATGTGACTAATCCATTGCTGACAGCCAAGAAAATGGCAGCCTCAACACAGAAGCATCGCTGCTAAACTCATGTTGGCATTGATGGTTGTGTGCTGAGGCAAATAAGCAAGGGGCCCAGGGGTAGGGGTGTCAACCCTCCAGATCCAGATGCATGAAAACCTACTAGCATGATGGCAGCTTTCCAGGCAGGGGCTCAGATTAGAAGAGCATGACATGAGTTCAGCACCTTGACATGTTGGCAGCAAACCCACCGCACACCATCACGGCTTCACAATGGCATCATCAGCAACCACTCTGTCATGCTGTCTATCGCGATCATTGCTGACCTCTGCGACGGTGCCCGGCAGCTGCATACGCGCGTATATGTGCACCACAAGTAAACATCAATAGCCATAGTCATAACAATGACAATGACAATGACAATCACCATGTTAGTCATGATAATACATAATTAAAAAAATGCTTTTTTTGGCATGCGCTGCAATAATTACTAGGTGTGTGTAGCATGCTCTTGACATATTGCGCTATAGAGTCAGAGCAAGTCCTGAGCTAAGCCGTGTGTAGACACGTAACAGTGTGAATCTTATCTTAGATGGACGGCCAACGGCTGAGAGCGAACTCGACCACTCAGTCTCACTCTAGTGGATGTCAGACCCGGCTTAGGATCAGCTGAAGGGACCCGCTCACTATACATGTAGCAGTCTTAGCCTGATGTTGTTATACTGTGTCTAGCCTCTTACACTGTGGGTGGGTGCGTGCGTGCGTGCGTGCGTGCGTGCGTGCGTGCGTGCGTGCGTGCGTGCGTGCGTGTGTGTGTGTGTGTGTGTGTCCAAGCCAGGCTAAACCCTGAAAAGAAAGACTGTCGTTTCTGTCTTTCCTAGGACATCAGTTCATGACGCCTGAGATGACGCTAGCAACTACAACTGACACATCAGGATCCATGCTTAGGTGTTGAATCAGGAGCACTGACAAATCTGAGGCAAAGACAGTAGAACAAAAGCACATGTTCACTAGCTTGTTGCTTGCAAATCTGTTCAAACATTTACTTCTTGAGTCAAGTGGTTTGTCAATTGACTTGCAAGTGGCCTGGAACAAGTCTAAAGCATGTAGCAAGTCTAAAGCACGTGATGTAAGTGACATCAATTCTCACAAAGGTTCTGGCTGATTTGCTTGAATAGCTACACTTGACGTGTGACAATGAAAGCATGCATGGGTTCTGTCCAAGGAACGTGCTTACTGCCTCATGCATTGTCATCACACATATGCTCATGGGCTTACTCAACAAAAGCAGCAGCTGCCTTGCATGACTTGCCAACAGCATGCCCCGCCATTGTGTGCACTCTCAATTCACTCACTTGAATGATTGACATCTGTTACATGTTTGGCGCTTGTCAGCTTGCTAACCTTAGAATTTAGAAGCTAGTGATACTCATCTCATCTTGTTGATCTAGGGCACAAATTAGAACACAAAGAAGAAATGTCATGCAAACAGCATGGCATAAAGACATTTTGTAAGCAAAGGCCAGATGCCTCACCTGGACTGAATCCAAATGGTTGCCTAGCAGCTTTCAGTGCAGTCTAACACACTTCAACAGCTGGCTGTGTTCAAACTTCTGGCCCTCTTCCGCAGCTGTAAGGGCAACAATGTCCAGCCACCAGTCTTCATTTGCTGCAATTTGCCATGACGGGCCTGCAAAACCACCACAGCGCTAGCCAGCCTTTTGGAAGCTCATGCACGTTGAGCAGACAGCAAGACACAAAACTGGGTGCTGGTTCATACAATGCTGCTTCCAACAAGTAACCACAACTGTGATCTGAATCTGTGGACTGCAGATGATCTTGTTTGGCAAGGCAAACAAGGCAGCATAACATTTGCAACACAGCAGCATGCAACAGACATTGTCAGACTGGTGCTGTCAAACATCAACACAAATGGTACCATCAACTCATCACAAAGAATACATATTGACATACGACTGACCTTGCAACAGCAGGAAGCTGTGATGTCAACTTGTCCATCCACTTTGGCAGCCATACAAAGCCCCAAGCAAAAACCAATCATAAATAGAGCACTTCAGCACCCGGATGTGGAGATGTCAAGACCAGTGTGATCATCATCTTGCTGGTCACAGCCTGGATAGCTGACCATATATGCATACCTGCTTCCTTCCTTCATCAGCCTGAGAGCATGCGATCATAGGCTGTTTCATCATGTGGGCACAAGGGAAACAATCAGCATGCCCAGACAAAGGAACATTGTTCATGATCAGTTCAGATATGTGCACCTACTAATGCTAAGCAAGGCAAGGGCAATGCCATGCTTTGGGTTTTGTACCTGTATACATGTTCAACCCCAGATGTTCTTTGCTGAGCCACACATCAAGAGCTCCCCGCTTTGTCCAACAGTATGGTAGTGAGATCATCAAGGTTACCTGTCTCTGTAAATTGATGCATGGGCATGAGCCTGCATATCATCTGTGTTTCTATGCATGGCTATCTGTCTGGCCTATCAATGACTTGAAGCTCCACAATCAGCCTTGTAAGCAACATGCATACTTGATTGCAGATGGACCGTGACCGGCTGTGTTTGTGTGAATGTATGCCTTGTTTGCAATGAATTGGCTTGTGAATGCAAGCTATGCGCCATGCCTGGTAATCTTCCCCATGAGCTCCAGCCTGCATGCCATTGTACATGAGTAGCCCCACATCATATTGGTCACATGACATGTTTCGAGCCACAGCATTCAAGTTGCTTGTACCTGGCTTGTGGGTGTGCCACCAAGTTGTCCAGATAAAAAGCATCCTGGAGAAGGCCTGGTAGACCGCTCAGGTGTGTAGAGCACATACCTGGCGGACCTGTGAGAGGACTTGAAATGCATTGCACACCAGAGGCACATGAAATGCTTTTATGAAGCGTGACCCAAAGCGTACAAGGAAACATAGCATGCTTGAAGGACCATTCATTAAGACAGCAGCAGAAGTGAGGACACTGAGGAGATGCTGATCAAGCATCATGACCTGCATCACAACTTCGGGTGGGCTGGCTGAGTACATAATGTGCGAAAGCACCGCTGCCGGCACTGCCGCTTTTCAGGCATGCAGGCACCCGCTCAGGCTTTGCGCTAAATCAAGCACTCCCTGTGATGCTTGACCTAACGTCGATACGCAATAATTTTAATCCCCGATTTTTCCAAATTCAGGACTGATCGCGTGACCGCATAGTCAGGACCGATAGTCAGCGACCACTTGCTGCATAACTTGTGCTTGATGGCTCTGGGGCCTCATTTAGTCTAGGATCGTCACTATTAGAAAGAGGTCAAGGGAGCCAAGTCGTGTTGATCTGGTGTGACAATGGTTTGCCGCGGGCGAACAAGGAGCGTGTGTAACTTGACGCCGGCAACACTTTTGTTCACACGGCGAGCTTGTCTTGGTGCAGGTCAAGCAGCACAACAAAGCATATAAGTGCGCTCACTTTGTCCAGCTAAAACCGACAACATCAGGTAACTTACCGCTCTTAATCACCCTGCTAATCTACTCGTCTCAAACCCCCTGTGCTCGGAGACGGATATGGTTTCAGACTGCTCCTGCTTGCTGCAGAGATTCGAGCAGACAGGGTCAGATGAACCTGGACTGCTCAGCTCAGTCTGCTGTCACACTCTCAGACGTGGTCCAAGCAGCACCCAGGCTGCTGGAGGTGCTGCCTCCAGAATCACTCAAAGCACTCTCAGCCACATGCTCATTCCTCCACACCTGGACTCGCACACAAATCAAAGCATTGACATTGCCAAGCTCCGAGCACTTGACACTGATGCAATGTCAGCAATGGCCAAGCTTGTGTGTGGTATGGATCACTGCTACCGCTGACACCTTTGGGTCAGCATGTCTGCAACATGTGAGAAGGGACTGGGCGGTACTTGCCGACATGGTATCAAGCAGCACACTTGAGCCATTGACAGATGGGAAGAGATTGATACTCATCATGCCTGCCACCAAGCATCTTGGCAGCCATGGGCTTGCGCCATGTCAATTACATTTGCCAGCCATGTCTCAATTTGCAAAACGCAGCAAAGAAGCCAAGTCAAAGTTTGTTCTTATAGCACTTCTGGACAAAGAAGAGGACACTTTGAGACAGCTCAGTAGTATTACTTGGCCACATCTCTTGGTCCTGGCCATTTTCAATGACTGCATTGGGTCAGATGCATTCCTTCATCTAAAGCCAGACAACTTACCATCTTTAGTAAGCCTTACCATCAAGACATACAATTTCGACACACAGGCTGCGGTTCACTTGGCAAAAGGCTTACCTCGGAGGTTGTCTTCGCTCCTGCTCTTCACCAACATAGATGCAGCAGCCGCACATCATCTGAGCACTGCCAATTGGCCTCATCTTGTTATTTTGCACATCAAAAGCAACGTGCCTGAATTGCCTGGTGTACAGACTTTAGATGCAGCTTCAGTGCAGAAGCTTGCCCAAGGGCAATGGCCTCTTCTCAAGGAGCTAAATTTGAGCTGCAATGATCTCGACCAATGTGCCATTGTTCACCTCATTCAAGGACGTTGGCCCATGCTCAGGAAATTGACACTAGACAGCAAGTGTATGACTGAGGCAGTGTGTGACATGCTGTGTATAGTTAATGTCTCAGAGCAGCTGCAAGCAATGCAATGTGAAATAACAAAGCCAAGTTTTGGGGGCCGTTTTCAGCTTAAAAGGCTGTCTAGCACAATTTGGCCACTTTTACAGGATGTTTGTGTCGTTTGTAAATAAGATGCATGGCAACACCAAATTCAAATCGCCAATTGGAGACGTGTATCTGAGATCTGATGAATGTTAATCATGGGAGCTTGTATATATGCATAAGGACACATTCGCCATCAAATGGCAGAGTACAGTACATGCTGTGGCGCTGCACACGTGCAAAGAACACTTGCATTGCCCTACCTTAACTCAGCCGCTGTCAGTTGTTGATTCTACGCATGTCAGCTGTCCTTTGCATGATGGTGTGCAGCAACTCGAAGCTGCAAGGGGCTGAGAGAGAAGTGTTTTACATCCTTTGCCCAGAGTTTGTAACTTCAGCATTGCTGCGGTCAAACGCATGTGCAGTCATGGATCAACCTTGTGGCTACACAGTTCAAAGTCTAGACTTGCTTCAGTACTTCATGACAATGATGACGCGTAGGCCGGAATGTACTGCAGCAGCTTGCATCCATATGGATACTGTAGGTGCTGTTTCCAGCTTTCATGTTGGGTCTTGTATGTTGCCAACTGAGACCAGCTATCAAGATACTACACATTGGTGATTATTTACTGTCAGCAGTGAATGTCATGTGACGTGTGTTGCTGCTGCAGGCACTGGTGTTGCTGCATCTTCAATGGATGGTGATGCTGACGGGCTAACAGGAGCCATTTCCTCCATTCCAGGCACAGCTAAAGCTGCCTGCAGCTCTGCAGCTTGCTGGGCGACAGCAGCAGCTGCCACTGCAGCTTCTTTCTGTGCAATGATCCTGAGGGCATCTTCAGCTGCCCTCCTCTTCGCCAGGGCCTTGTTTGTTGCTCCAATGCACCTGTGACACATGGCAGATACAATCAATCCTGCTTCAATCAACACATCCTGCTGCAGGTCACCAAAGCCAAAGAGGCAGCAATCCCAAACATGAAACACCAAAAGTCTGACCTGAGCATAACAGGCAAAGCAGCTGAAGCACCAGCAGCAGTGCATACGCTGACTTGCTGTCATCCTTTACGCATTGGTAGTCACTAGTGACTCCGGAGTTACCTGCCAATGATGACATCTTCAACAACAGCAACAGCATCATAGAGGGTGCCCTCCCTGTCATGCCGCTCCCGCCACCGCTGCTGCCACTGCTTTTGCCTCTCCAGCACCTGCACCCAAGCCTGGGGCGTTAGCACATGTTTGCATGATTCCAATGACCCAGCACCAAAACTAACACGAGCAGTGCAAACAGTAGTAATGCACGCAATGGCAGGCCTCACGCACAAAAGGAGCTGGCATGTTCATGCTGCATGTTGCCTGCTGCTTTCTGCATGTTCAGATCGGGCCAACTTGGCATATAAACGATCCAGACCCATGGCAAAGCAGCACTTTCAGAGGTTACTCTTGCTACCACATACAAAATCAGCCATGAGGAACACGTAGCAAGTGCACACCTGTCGAGCGTCTTCTGCTGCTTGCTCTGGAGTGATGCCAGCTGGAATCTGCCCATTCTTTCTCTTCTGCTCAGCCTCCTCCATAGGACTGACACCCTCAGTCCTTGGATTTGAGATTGAGCACACAAATTTGAGCAGCTTGCCGTCTTGCTGGGCGCGCTCATGCAGGTGGCGAATGGGGTGCTTGGGCACTGTGGAGGGGCTCAGCAGGGGTGACATCAGGGGTTGGAAGATCTGCACCACACATGCAGCCCTGAGCCTGTGTTGCAACTAGCCTGACCACTGAATGCATGCAAGCAATATGCACGATTTCCGTGAGGCAAGACATGTGAGCGTCACAACATGGCACATGACAGCCATCTGTGGAATGCCAGGCCTACTTGGATGGCATGCACTGAGACAGCATAACAGTATAAAAGAGGGACATCGCATCAGACAGACAGATAGACAGACAGACAGACAGACAGACAGACAAAAGGGCCGGGGCATCAGACAGACGAACACAGGAGCAAAGCATCAGACAGACAGGCAGGCAGGCAGGCAGGCAGGCAGGCAGGCAGGCAGGCAGGCAGACATGCACAGATTGACATAGTATTTGGCCTCACCTCCCAGGTTTTGTCAAAGTTGCAGCGGCTGTCAATGTAGACAGCCCCGACAAGGGACTCCACGATGTCTCCCAGGATCTTTGGGGCTGCCACCTCTGTGTTGCCAAACGCTGCCTCACTGGCCCACATCAGGGCTGCCGCCTTGGCATCATCATCAGCCTGAAGCTCCCTAGCCTTGCCCTGCATGTGTTCAGGCCCAACATGTCTGAGCTGGTGTGACGCAGCTATGCAAGGCCATGACTGACGCACTTCTGACATGAGAATGACACCATGATTGGCTTGTTACACACACTATGCCGTGTTTGCAACTACTGTAGACTCCTGAACAGACTCCTGCAACACTCTTAGGAATGTGTTTGGTATGACCATCACCAGCTTCAGATTGCAGCATGATTGTTACGGATGACCCTGACCACATTTGGGCATGTGCATTTTGTCACGGATGCTATCAAGACGTAATAGGGGCAACAGAACATGCTGTGTGACACACACAGTCCAAATCTGTCAGCCTAAAGCTTTGCTGTTGTATCAATCCAGCTACAGATTTCACGTTGTTGGCTGTGCTCAAATACCTCAGTATTACCTCACACAAGCACTAAAGCAAATAAATGCTTGCTTGGTCAAAATTCCAGCCATGCTACATTTGCCACGTCTTATTAATCAGAATAAGTACAGGTACAAGGTTGCATGTGCACAGAAAAAAGATCAACCAAGCGTACCCTGACAGCTTCTTTGTTGTAGATGTGCCTCTTACGCTTGGACTTGGGCTTGTCCGGCTTGGGGCCCCCCAAGGGGTGCTGCACCCCATCCTCCAAATCCATGATACCCCCTGTGGGGTTGGCACCATCACCAGCTGCATCACCACCTGCTTCAGCAGCTGCTGCAGTAGCTGGCGCAGAGTCCGGCTTGGCGCTGGCCTTGTCAGCTGTGCTGGGGTTGTCTTGGTTTACATGTGAGTCAGCATCGACAGCTGCTGTGTCATTTGGTAGCTCTGCCGGCAGCTGCTGAGCTGAGCCAGCAAACACCAGATGATCCACCCCTGTACTAGCTTCCTGTGGTGCTTGACTCGCTGGCTTAGCTGACTCAGACTGAGGCTGGGTTGAGTCTTGAGGGTGAGTCAGGTCCTGGGATGGGGTCTCCATCTGTCTCTCAGGAGCTGTGTCAGGAGAAGAAGATGAAAGGTGGCGGCCATGGGAATCTGGGGAACTGCTCCTGGGCCGCTTAGGTGGCGAATCATTCAGATCTTCTCCTCCAGCCTTGTGCTTGCCGCCAAGCCAGCCATCAGTCATGCTGACATCCTCACCTGCTCGGGCAGCTTCCAGCCGCTGCTGCTGGCGCAGGACCTCCTGCTGCTCTATGATCTTCTTCTCCTGGTCGGCCACAGCCTGCTGCAGCTGCTCCACAAAGAGGCCAATGTCATGGAAGAGGGGTGAAGAGCAATGCCGGATGAAGGTGTGGATCTTGTGCAGGACTGCCACAGAGGCCAGGCGAGTGTTGTTGACCGAGGCTGAGCGCAGATCACTCAGAGTGCCGGGATTGCTGTCCCTGCACACACAGTCAGACAGCACCATCAGGCTCTGCCTTGTTGACTCTGCTACCATACAGATTCCCATTTTGGCTGCCAAATTGGCTGAACATGCAGCAAAGTCACACAGCAGCATTAAGGTCTGCCTGCTTCACTCTGCTATAACACAACAGCCATTGTGGCTGAACATGCAACAAACTGACGCAGCCGCATCAGGATCTGCCTTGTGCACTCTCCTGTGAGTCAATAGCTATGCTGTGGCTGAACATGCAGCAAGCAAGCAAGCGCAGCAGTGCAACTTTCCAGCTGACTTTATCATTCTAACCATCGCAGTGGCGTTGCTGACAGGCAGCAGACATGACATTGGTAATGGGCATCCTGAACTTTGCATGAAGTATGGGTGAGAGGGTTGAGGGCACCTGTAGGTGGTGAAGTAGTATCTGGTCATGAGCAGGTCCAGCACGGCGTCCCCCAGAAACTCCAGCCTCTGGTACCCCTGCACACACATCACAGACAGATCATACCCCAGACTTGCCCTAATCAGCCCTGATCAGCATGTTGAGCAACAATCCAGCCTGTCTGCGGTCATGCTGTTGCTGGAAGTCCACTGCGGTATTGTCTAGCCTACAACAATAAGAGTACGCTCTGACATCAAGCAGTTCCAGTCCAGCAGGTCAAGCTCCAATTTGGGACCTGGCTACAAGGCTGGTGGCTGACTGAGTGATTAGTGAGACTGTCATGCTCACAACACAAGCAAACATGCATAGCAAGCACAAGTGGTACAAAGTACTTGAGAAAATAAGCAAGTGTATGACATAGCAGCACTGGCGGAATCTTTGAGCACTTTGTATGCTGAGTACGCTTTGCGATACAGCAGCTCTGATGATGTAGGATGACCTTGACTGACAGCAATCTCAACAGCCCATCATCTCAGCTAAAGGCAACAAATGCCCTGTAGCTTTGCTTCATGCTCAGTGGGCTGCAACACTGGAGACTTCATGCTACATGTACTGTACAAGCTGACACTTCAGATCTGTACATGACAATGGCTGGTGAGGTCAACAGCAAAGCGGATTTGGTGCACCTAATAATAATTTTCAGTTGACCGGTGACCATCAAGGGCAAGATGAGTCAGCATGTTGCCACAGCAGCCTCTTGAGATGTTCATTAGACTTTGCAGAAGATGAACCAGGAGCATGCTTGTTCTAATTGCATACGGTACTGTCGTCAGATAAAGCTCCATACAACCACAAAATCTGCGATTGTATGAGTTGCATCTGGTGGCAGTACTGCATGCAACTTCGACGTGACATGATATGACAACAGATGCTCCAAAGCCATAGCTATAGCTTCAATGAAAACTATTGCATATAACAGAGCTTGATCCTCAGCTTGAGCACACAAGAAAGTACTTCTCAGAAGTTCTGTCATTCACAACTTGTGCTATTGAGGAATGAAGGTATGCATTGGCAGGTGTGAGCCATACACAAAATCTGAAGTCATGACAAGAGTGATGTACTGATACTTGTTGATGCAATCCAACTGTACATCAGAGGTACATTGAGTCTGATGAGTTTGCCAGCACTGCTGCCAGTAGACGCTTTGGGCAATCAACATCTCGTTGCCAACACAGAGAAGTCCAGGATGCATCTAGCGTGTTGGCAAGCTTGAGGATGTTCGAAGACTCCTCAAACGTGCTCACAAGCATGATGCATTCAGGATCGTAGGTGTGCATGCATGCGGGCTGGCGTGAGCACTCAGATTGTGTCATTGTGTTGCGTTGGGCTAGGAAATTTCAGGCTGGCTCCATGTATAGCCAATACCCTTCCTGAGGTTGATGACACAGCCAGAGTGACCAGTTAATGCAATCAGTGGTCACCAGCTTTGTCAGCTCGCCGATACTAACCAAAATTTTGAGGTGTGTGTGAAAGGTGCTTGCATGAATGCAGCAGGAATCAGTGGCTGGGTGCCCAGACCTATGTTTGTCCCAAAGTTCCAGCCAGCTGTTGACTGGCAAAAGCTGAAGGCGAGGCATGGTCCCGGGTGCCCAGCCATTGAATCAGGGATGAACGCTCTGCACCATGTCTTTTACCTTCAGGTTACAGTTGACTTGTGCTCAGCTGCTACCTGAAGCTGAAAGAGCAGGGATACCAACGGTGTAAGCCAGGAAGTCATCATGCGCATGCAGGCAGGCGGAACACACAAAAGCGCAGATGGTGTCATGCCAGTCAAACATGTGGTAGTGAAAGAGCAGCTGACAACAGCAGCACTGTTCAGGAAGTTGGCAAGTCGCATGGCTGACAAGACCCTGGGCATCATGCTGTTGTGGTCAACACGATCTATTTGCATGTGTCTGCATTGCATGGCATGTCTTTGAGCACACATATTGCTGGTACAAATCTGCAAAGTACACAAGTGCAAAGTACCTAGCAAGATGCCTTGAGCAGCTCATAGTCATAGCTTACAGGTCTGCTCAACGCAATTTGCCACCCATGCTGACCCTGGAGCCTGTAAACACTCTGCAGCTAGTTGTAGAAACGAGCAGCAACATGCTAATGCAACACTTGCTGTCCAGACTTCTCTGACGGTGACCAAAACATGCCAGCATAAGCTAGATAGATGCAAAAGCAGTCTTGCTCTTCCAGGGAGCCTGCCTATCGGCTTCCTTCCAGCCGTGAACAGAGGGGCGGCTGCAAGTTTTAAAGGGCAGTAGCAGAGAGGACTTTGAATACTTGTGCCTTCTGCAGGCCTGGAACCTGTGGCTCACAAGAGATGCAAACTCCAAAAGGCATGCAGAGGAAGCCAGGCTGAGTCAGCTGCTGATTAAAATTGTGATAGATATCAGGCTCTGCTTTACAACAATCAGGTATTGAGGGTGGATTATAGACAATGGGATCTGTCTCTTTCATTTTTAATGATGTGCAAACAAACAATTTGTGACGATCACAAAGATCACATGTATGCTTGATCATGCCTTCCATGTAATGCCTGTCAGTGAGAGCTCAGCAACACAGCATGGCATGGCGACAAAAAGGGCATGGATCTTTTCAATGACCCTTTTCAATGACATACAATGCTGTGTTGTTAAACTTTCAGTGACAGGCACTACATGCCAAGCTGGGCAACAGTCTGAACGCCTGTCAGTCACAGCCAGAATGACTTTCTGCTGGTGCTGACCAGCCACCAAACCAGGCTGTCAAAAGAACAGGAACGCATCTGACAAAAATAAAAGTCACAGGCGCAGAAACTACTGCCATGCCAACCCATGGCCTGCTTTCTTGCAGCTGCCTGCAACAAGTTATTGTTGCAGACAGTGACCAAAAGCCAGGCTGATGATTTGAATGCATTGCAGCGTTGTAATCCCATAACAAAATCTTGACACAGCATAGCTCTTCTGATCTAGTGATGACTTGCTTTGAGGATCCATCAGAAAGTCAACAGACGCTCACCGGTAACAGTTTAATGACGACTGCAGCCGTGACAGTCTCAGGATTCTGATGCAACCACTACAGACAGTCACCAGCCCAAGAAATTACTTGTCAGCTTTACAAGCAAAATAGCATGTGTTGGCTTTGCAGGCTAGCAGCCAGTCAAGTGAGTCACCTACTCTAATGTTTGCACACCTAGCAAGGTCAAATTGGGTGTAAGGCAATCATGCCACCATGATGCGGTCAGCTATGTCTCATAGACCAGCAGAGCTTAGAGTCAATGACATTGTTCCTGACACTATAGTGGACAGCTTGTTTCACAAGACCTGGCTGATCAGCTGGAATTTAAATTGCAGGGCTTACCATTGCAGCATCATGCATGCTTGACAGGACATGACTCAGCATGGTGTCCAGTCAGCCAAATCTTTGCTTGTTAGACATCAACACCTGACTTGACGCCACACGACAAGAAAGCTGTGAACACTGTACAGATGTCTTAAAAAGCTTGCCTAGTGTTACAAAGCTTTGCTTTTGTTAATAACGTGCTGCAGGATGTACAGGACTGATGTGTCACAGGCTCTGCCAATGTCCATGCTGTAACACATCAGGGATCAGCAGCACGTCTTCTGTGTCAACACGATACTGCAGTGCATGCATCATCCATTTGTTTGTTCGTTAGACACATGTGTGTTCCACTGGAGTCAGGTATATACAGTCTTGAGTACCTCCCTGTTTAACCTCCTGTTCTGGCAGTCAGGGTGCGCCTTGTCGGTGTGTGCAGTAACAGAAGTGAGAAGCATGGCAAAATGAGCAGCCTCTGACCTGTTGGGTGGCATCAGGCCAGGAGGTGTGGGTGAGGGCTTCTTGCAGAAGCGCCCTCTTCTGGAACTTGTACCCCAGCACCGCCTCAATGCCGCTGCTGTAGCTGTCTATCAGCTCCTGAGGCGGCCGCCACGCCTGAGGTACATGCACATGCATTGCTGCTGACTGAGGCAGATCATGTATGTTAATGTGTTGTGAGCGTACAGATTTGGCTATAAAGCATGTGCATAATGGCCCAAAAAACAGTGCCGCTATCACATACATAAGTTGCATACACAGGTGGCATGGAGCCTCGCACGGGCTGAATCTGCAAGTGTGACTCATCACAAATTCTGCACGCTTGTAGATAGTAATTGCATGCTTGCATGAGTGTAGCAAAGTTTGCTTACCTGTCCACGTGGAGGCCTTGCCTGGTGCTCATCCCCAGAGTCCTCCTCCATTGCCAGGAAGGCCAATGCGTCCATTTTCACCTGGTCATCATCATCCCCTGAGGGTAGATCTGATGCCAATCTGGCCTGTTTTGGGACTGTCCCATCCCCAGCAGGGACACTTGTCACAGGCAGGCCTACAGGAGAGTCCAGCTCCATAGGGTGGCCTGACTGGCTGGGGGAGGGTGGGAGCAGGATGTCGCCCTCGACCTCTTCTTCAGCAATTTCGATCTCCTCGGGATTGGCACGCCGCTCAGTCGAGCCAGACTCAGCGAGGCCTGAATCTTCTGCCTCTGAGTTGGCGCCATAGCCTGACTGGTACATGTAGCCTGACTGCACATTGTCATGGTCACTGTCACTGCCATCTGGTGAGATGGCAAGGGCATGAGGGTCTGATGACTGTGCCTGCTGTGCCTTAGCATCTGCTGGAAGCAAGGTGTCCTTGCCGGCTGGACCACTGGCCGGAGCTGATTGCTGGGCTTCTGCAGTAGTCTGCAGTGTCGGCGGTGCTGTTCCCTGCTTGCTGAGCTGTTGATGTGAATCCAACAGCGGCATGACAGCCGAGTGGTCTGTGGTATGGCCATTGGCAAGGGCAGGCTGCGTGGCCACAACAGGCGTTCTGGAAGGAGGGGTGAGGCTGTTGAGGGCTTGGATGGTGGTGAAGGGGTGGCCGTTGCTGTGTGGCCCAGCAGCAGCAGCATCACTCACATCATTTATGGTCTGGTCTGCAGCAGAGATGTCCATGGCCTGGTTCTCAGCAGCCGGGAAGCTGTCCTCTGCCTGACTGCCACCCATGCTATCAGAGCCAAGGCTGCTGTTTCCAACAACACTGGTGACGCCACTTGCAGGTGCCTCTGTGCCCACTAGGTTGCTCTGATTACTGCTGACAGTGGTTGGTCTTGCTGCTGCATCCTGTGCAGCACCATGCGCAACAACTCTGGTGCTGTCTATCTGGACACTGCCTGTGGTATTGCCATTGGTGGCTGGTAATGTATCAAGCTTTGACATACTCACAGCAGTTGATGGCGCCCCTGCAGCAGCAGCAGCATCAGCAGCACCTGCTGGAGCAGCTGCCTCAGCACCTGCCGGCTCAGTCAGGTCCAACGCAGCAGCAGCTGACTCAGCAGCTGCTATGTCGGCTGCCAGCTGGTCATTTTCCATGTTGACCTCAGCAATGTGTACTGTAGGCTCTCGCTCAAAACCGATGGGCACTTCTGGAATGATGCCAAGGTAAACCAGGAACTCCATAGCAGCGTTCTCACCAGCTTCCAGGTATATGCAGCCAATGAGGGACTCCACTACATCAGCCCAAGCTTTGGATTTCAGTTGCTGGGTGGTCTGCAGCACACCGACAAGAGTTTCATTGATTGCTCAATGAATGATAATTGAATGATCTTCCTATGTGTCGCTGTATGTTCACTGAACAAAGATCAATGCATCTTTTTCCAGACAGCTACAGCTGACACCGCCTACTTTCACTTCGACATGTGTGGCACAGACACGCTCTATGTGAGCAAAAGGGTTTGACCTAATAAGTGCACGAACCTATGGCTCAGGGTTCAGCATTGACAGATTTTACAGAGGCAGAGGTTTTGAAAACAATGTACGCCCTCAGATGACAGTGCTGTCATCACAAAGGGGCAATGAGAGCGGGAGCCTCACCGAGAGGCCCAGCTCGGCCCTCTTTCTGGCCCCCTTACCCCGGGGCAGGGGGGCCAGCATGTAGTGCTTCAGCCCATTATGGATGGCAATCTTGACCAAATTGGTGTTCGCCACCACCGCGCCCTTACGCCCCGCCAGCTGCCCTGCGACCCCACACCCAACTGTCAGCATCAGCACACAGAACAGATGCTCCAGCCATGAAATGCGTCAGCCCTTGAATGCTCCATCCCTCAAATGTCAGACTCAAGGTAGTCAAGAAGGCTGAGCTGCAGCGAACTGCTAGCCAAGTTTTGACTATAGGGTGAGCAAAAACAGGTTACGCACTTAAATCAGTCAGGCATAAGTGACTCTGCGATTTAACTCTAACCAAACTTAAGTGTTCACACGTACAGCAGATGAACGCTTACTGTTTTGACAAACAGGGCAGGGCAGGCCCAAACAGGTCAGGACGGGGCCAAACCTTGCAAGGCAGGGCAGAAACAGGCAGGGCAGAAACAGGCAGGGCAGAAACAGGCAGGGCATGCAAGACCGAGCAAATCAATCCAGAACATGGCAGATGCCACAGTTGCATAAACAAGTATGGGAGGTGACAAGTCACAGTCCAGCAGGGCAGGTACCTTCATGGGCTTCAGGGAACTTGAGGAAGAGGAAGAGCGACACTGCATACTTGAGGAAGGCATCCCCCAACAGCTCAAAGCGTTCGTAGCTGTAGTCTTCCTGGCAGGCCTTGGGAGTCAACGCCTCCAGCACATACACTATGTTGGGCAACCTGCACCAGTATGACCAACATCAAGTGATACTGACGCCTGGAAGTCACTTTCCCTCCTCGCCAAGTTTGAGTTCAAAAGTCCTGCAGCATCTTCAAAATTTGGCAACATGAGTCAAATTTCGAAGACGCTTCAGAACTTTTGAATTCAAAGTTGGCGAGGAGGGAAAGTGACGTTTGGCAAAATGAGCCACACGGACTTCTGGATCAGAAAGCACATACTGCCTCAAATCCTCCGCACATGCCTTGCAAGCGTCTGTGCATACTAGTACACAACCAATCACACCAGGGGGGCTTCCAGTGGCGGTCAAAGTCTAGAGCAGCTAAGTTGATAGGTCTCATGATGCCGTAACAAGGGCTGCAATCATCAAGGGTGCATCATCTGTCTTGCACTGACAAGGGCAAGGCAATGTGACCAGAACACCTGAGTGCAAAGCAGCAGCGGCAGCAGCAGCAGCAGCAGCAGCAGAGCAAAGTCTGAGAGAAGGGAAGACAACCTGTGGGGAGCCTTGACAAGCTTGGGCTGCAGCTCGCTGGCCAGCAGGCACTGGTTGACATAGTGCAGGACCTGGTGCACCAGCTTGGACATGATGAAGCACTGCCGGGTCAATGGGTGGGCGATGCACAGCTGTGGTACCAGGAACACTCCGCCTGCAGGACCAAACTGCACATGACAAAGGTGCTGAGGGTCAGCATGCAACATCTTTTGTCGTACCCATGGCATAAGCTTGCCACACGCTGTTGTTACGTCACAACCACTTCAAAGGATGGTGAGCTAGGCAAGATCTAAGATCACTTGCCGTGCTTGCTTGACGCAACGTCAGATACAGGATGCGTTGCAAATGCTGCCTCTTGAGACGTTGTCATGCATGCATAGAAGATGTTGCAGCCCTACCCACTCAGCACAGCACAGGCAGGCTGCTCAGCTCAGCCAAGAGTCCATGCTTCGCACAGCAATGGAAGCTGACCATGTGCCGATGGGGTAGCCAGCTTTCTTGCCTGCTTGCGTGGCTCAGCATTTGTAGCTCTGCATAGGATGAGCAATGGGCATGCATACCTTCATAGGGGGTGTCTCTGCGTCTGTTGGCCAGGCCCACGCGAAGAAGGGGTTGGCCTGGATCCAAGCCCTCCTGCTTCCACCTTGTCCTGCAAAGCCAAAAGGCTCCTTCACTTGTGCCTAGGGGACAAATCCCTCCCCGGTGGAACAATGGCTGACATGTGGTGCTCAGTATGCCTGACAGCACAGCATGTGATGACCCATGTGACCATGCTGAGCACAACAGAGCATGAGGCACATCATGTACGACAAGCCAGACCTACAAGGGACGTTAGTCCATGCAAGTTGACACATCACTGAGCTGGAGACAAAGAGCTGAGCCTTACTTGAAGTATTCTGTGAAGGTAGAAGCCTTCTTAGAGGCAATCAACCTAACAGCCGAGTCATCTGCCTCCTCCCTCCCCTCCTCACTTCCTGCGGCAGCCGTTGTCGCTGCTGCTGTCGCCGCTGCTGCTGACGCAGAGTCACTGCCTTTGTCAGCTGACTGCTGAGGTTGGTCTGCTGGCTTGTCTGTTGGTGTGTCTGTCTCCTGAGGCGGCTTAGGTTTCAAAAACTCATCCTCTTCTTCCTCCTCCACTACAAGCTGAAGCTTGAGCTTGTCATCTGGGAACTTGGATTCTGGAGTGAGCTGTGGGTCTGTGCCTTCATAGAAGTATGGTGTGCTGTTGTAGGTGGTAACCACCACTGAGTTGGCCAGGCGCTGGGGATCCAGCTGTCCCAGCTTGAAGCCCGTCAGACTGCTGCTGGGGACGGTGCCGTTACTACTGGGGACGGATGTGAGTCCAGCAGAAGGTGACGCATCCCCGGCCAGGGCATCAACACAAGAGCTGCCAGGCACAGGGACTGCACCATCCCTGACTGATGATGCAGATTCTGTGCTGATCTCGCTGGGGACTGGGTAGACTTCCGGGGATGCAGTGTCAGCTCCTTTGGGGATGGAATGACCCCCGGACAGCAAGCTGAATGCAGCAGTGCCTTTGCTGATGACTGCCTGGCTGTCATCTGATATAGTGAAGGCGACTGTACCTTTGCTGGGGTCACTTGCATCCCTGCTGATCATGCGATAGGCCACTGTGCCCAAGTCTGGGATAGCTCGATCTGCTTCTAGAACTGTGAACTCTACTGTGCCTGTGCAGATGGACTGCTGAAGGGTCTGTGACTGCTGCTGAGGGTCTATGCTGGTGCAGGGCATAAGCTCATCCCCAGTCACAGTCCCAGCTTGCCCAGCAGGGCCTGTGGGGACTGGCTGGTCCCCGTCCAAATCCATAGCATCCCCAGTACTACATGCTGGCCCCTGCTCTGGGATCTGCACCTCCTCTAAGGTTGACAAGGGCTTCCAGCCGTACTTGACATGCCGCACAGCTTCCCAGTCAACTTCTGGGAATGAGTCATCCATGGTGTGGTTGGGATCTTCCCAGTCCATCCATTGCTGGAGTGGC
>JAABUP010004584.1_pt1 | contig 22304 bp, 18 predicted proteins | sample 5559201 | NCBI WGS metagenome assembly JAABUP01 (sample SAMN10711887, study PRJNA513373) | rock metagenome | isolation source: Antarctica rocks | place: Antarctica | reverse complement strand
ACCTCAAACTGTACAATTGACGTCTAAACAATGAGATAATGCAGGTGTTACCCCCTTTGAAACTGATCAATGAGAAAGAAGAATATGAGGTTGAGGAAATTCTAGAAAAGCAACGCAGAAAAGGCAAGCTGTGATATAAGGTTAAATGAATAAACTATTCTTCAAAGTATGATCAGTGAATCTTTGAACAAGATCTTGATGATGCATCAGAGTTATGTGAAATGTATGATGTCAGAGTAAAGAAAAGACACTGAAGATAAAGCACCGCAAAGACAAAGACAAGAAGCTGTATTCAGCCCATATAGAGCAATTGCACCTAGAAGTACACTAGAGACTCAGAAGAATAATCGTCAACTAAATCAAAGAAAAGCGTCAGTGAAGCGCAAGCAAAGCCCCTTCTACAATGAGGCTGATTTGTTGTCATCTTTTTTCTTCACAGACTCAGCAGGTGTGATGACAATGTGCTTTAAAGCAGGAAGATTGTTCTGAAAAACGTCAGTAAGAGCATGTATAGTGAGTGGAAAATGACAGCATACCACAGCACAATATGAATTAAGCATGTCTTCAAAGAGGCAGGTTTGACAATGTGACTTCTCAAGCTGCAGAAGCTTTACCTTTACTATTGATGTCAATTTCTTTCTGAGATCATGACAGTTTGCAACATGTAAGTGAGCCTCAACTGCTTTGATGTAGCTTGTCTGCTGTTAAACCAGCTCTTTGCTTGCGTTCTCTCTCTCAGGTATGATGACAGCAGCAGTGAATAACCTGTTGACTTGAGCATTGAACTCAATTGAGATCTAGTAGAATCATTAGTTGAACACGATGTTTTACCAACGTCTTACATATGCTGTTGCAGGCCTTACAATTCTTGAAACACTGGCCGCATTGAACATTCTTCACCACTTCACATTCATGGTTGAGCAGGGTGACAATGACTTTGCTGCATCAAAGACAGCAGAAACAGATGAGCGCAATCAAAGAACCACAAGAATGAGGGGTCAACAGTGTTGCAGTGACAGAAAAGAGAATAAAGCCAGCAGAAGTATGCAGAGAGTCAACTACTTCAGACAATAAAGACAATAATGCAGCAGTGACAACACAAGCACGTTTTGCTGAAGTGACAGACACACTAAAAGAAGCAACGCATTTCTCACAGCCACAAGCATCATTGTGAGAATGACCCTGAAGCCAGTGTCAGTACTGCACACAAAAGATGTGTATGAAACTCACAGAAGCCATAATAAAAGTTCAGCTTTTGATAGGCGTTGTGATATGAGTTTCAAAGCAAGAACAACACAACAAGATAGCAACAGTGAGGTGATTGAGTTGATGTTGGTGTTGTGCAAAAGAGAAGTTGAAAGAAAGTGAAAGACAGAAAGAAAATATATTCTTGTGCTCTGTGACAGTGAATAGCATCGTCAGCGCAATAAGCGCGCTAAGCCTGAATGAGCTTAACCACAACAAACAACAAAAATTCACTCTTGTGAGCACAACATGATGATGGCCTTGTAATACCTCAGCTCTATGAAGGCATCAAAGAACCTGCGCTCAAAAGAGAAGGCAATTGTCAGAGTGAATACAGACATAGTTCATGTGACTAAGCATGCTAAGTGAGAACCCATATAAGAAAAGCTTCTTTGCACATGAAGACTCTTCAGAGTTAGTCTTGACATCAATTAAGATATATGGTTTCACTCTATCATTAAATAGCCTGTGCATTGTCATACCTCACACTGTCATAAACCTGTTCTGACACCTATCTGAGATGAATAGGTGTGAAACCTTACACTGTTGCATGATGATGATAGTTGTCATACAACACTCTTGAGTAACAGTCTTTTGAATTAAGTTTAAGTTGTGACTGATTTGCTGTAGCAAGATAATGTACTCATCATACAACACAGAAATTGAGGTGACAATCAGAGCTTGCATAAGTGTTGTGTCAAGACTATTATTAAGAAATGTTTTCTTGACAGCATCATCTCATTTTTAAGTCTTCTGCTTTCAACAGTGTTTGTTTAAAGGTGGTCAGATGTTTAGTAAATGATTTTCTCTTTTGTTTTAAAGCTTTTAAGATATGAGTTGCTTTCTTCTTCAATTCTGAGTCATTATATGTGTGTTGAAGCTGATTGATCAGCTTCTCAATGATTATATAATTTAAAACTTTGTTTGACTTGATATAAGCTGCAATTTAAGGTGTGATCTGACTTAGAGCCAACTCTTCAAGCTGACTGTGTAAGTATTAAAACTGCACATTAACATTGTTGTTCAACATGTTCACATTCAATTTAATGACAATTTGTTGTAGTCAAGATCTGAATTTCACTCTCTTTTCTTCAAATTTGAGTGAATCAAAGAGACATTGTTTTGAGTGTCAATTCACACTCATTGCTGCAATAAGCTGCTCTAAAGTGAGACTGTTCATACAATTAACTGATTCTTGAGAAGAAGATGATGTTGCAACAGCTGATGTTGAAATAACTGTATCTACTGATGTAGCTGATGTGAAGTTGTCTCAATTCACTACAAAGATGTAAAGAAGATTCATATGAGCCTTCATGTTCTGCATGTTCTCTTCTGTATGACTCTTTATGCTGCATAGTTCTGTTATAAGTATTTGTGCTCAAGAAGAAATCTTCTCAGCAACAGTCTTTATTTCATCTGTCATAGAGGTTTCTGCACTCATTCTGCACTGATTTCAACAATCATACAGCAAGATCTTTAGTGTAGGTCAGGTTTAAATGAGAATAGTATTTTAATGTTACAGGTTTGCAATGAGATCAATGCTCAATTGATAATTTCTAAATACAAGAAGAATACTATGAAGAGAAAAAGAAGAGCTTCATACAAAAGCAAAAAGATAATGTGCTTTAGTCTTAAAGTCTTAGTAAGCAACTAGATCATAAGACCTTAGTATGAGTTCAACTCATGACAATTGTTATGTGAGGTATTGATGTACAGCTATTCTCACACAAAATTGTAACAAGAGAAGAATGATGTTGTTTCTTCACTGAATCTGTGAGATGTATCTGATAAGAAAGTGAAAAAAGAGAAAGAGAAAGTCTGTCAATCAGTTCTGACAGGATTTCAAGATGCTCTATCCCTGAGTTAATGATGTCTTCATGAATACAAATGATACAAATGAGGTTGTTAAGGTATTTTAACCCTCTTTCAACACTGTTCTTGTGTTGCACACTAATTTATGATTGCAGTACATCAATGACACACTCAAGATTAACTTTGAGCTAGACCCTATGTTCAAGCCTAAGTCAGTGGCTGAACTGAATGACCTACTTTTATTGCTAGTTCAGCATTGAGCCTGTGATGAATCTGTCTTTTTCACTGAGAACAACCATCATGACATCACTACTATAATGCTCTTTCAATTGTACACAGACAGTTAATCAGCAGAGTTTGTTCACTCATCAAAGAACAAAGTCAGCAAAGACCCTCTTAACAAAGTGAAAGATATCAACAAGTGTGAATCCTCTCAGATTATCATGACAGAAGATATAAACAACTGCTACACTACTGAGATTGATGAGTTTGAAGAGCCAGTACAGCAGATTTGTAATGCTGCTGAGCTCAATGAGTTTGAGAAGACAATATGAGAATATAAAGCACTCTGTTATGAGAATATCTGCTTTTGAATAGTGCAGAATTCAAAGTGAGAAAAGAGAGACCTTCTTGCAATGAAGGTTTACTTACAGCATCATAAAGAAGTAAATAATAAGCCTAAACTGTACATTGCTTCTTCTTTGCATTCTGAGCCTGAGCTAACTCATAATTCTAGCACAACCTTCTTGTTTCAAGAGAATCTCTTTCTCATTCTCTGTTTAATCTCTCACATCTTAACTTACACAATTTGTGATGACACAATCCTCATCAATGACTACACATTTGCTGAGCTCTTCTTTGTGACAAACCTACAGAATCAGAGTATAAGGGTGATGAAGGTGCATTGAAAGTCAAAATGACTCAAGTAATCAGTTTTTTAAAGATCTGTGCAAACTGTGAATGGCTGAGTGAAGTCAAAGACTGAATCAATGACTTACTTGACTTATGTCTTTTACATTGACTGTCTTGAAAGAGACACTGACTTTGAAGACAAGCTGACTAGCTATTGTTTTCACTGAGGCACTGCAAATGCAATCAACAGTGTGTGTTTTGTGTTATCTTTACCTCTTTCTTCAAGCTGATAGCTATCTTAAGTGTTGTCTCAGATGCTGTGCACAATCAGGTCATGAGACACAATTTCTTCATCAAAGTCTTTAACAGAGTCTACATAAATAGCAGTGTTCAATTTAATGTGCAAGACACCTTTCTCAAGAATGACATCTCTGATGATGAGCTTACTTGAGCCTTTACACACATGAGCATTCAATGCAATCTGAGGGCTTTAAAAGAGGCCTTTAAAGAGGTGATGAAGTCACTCTTAACAGTGAATTCAGATATTGCTGGTCTTAAGCATCGGTTTAAAGAGCAATATACTCAAATTAAGTAAGAGTATCAATTCATCAAGTGAGTGTTGAAGAGGATTAAGAAGAAGCACAATGACCTTCACAAAAAACTCATGAATGTGAAGAAAAGCCTGAGAGACAATATTGACAAGGCTTATTAAAGAGATTACTTCTTTCATATTCACAATGAAATGATGAAGAAACAGTTGAACAAGACTGTAAAGAAGAATGCTGAGCCTGTTATTTAACATCAACTTGAGAAACAGACACAATTACAGCAGATTCTTTGTGATTTCTTTAGAGACTTAAAGCCTCAAGACATTGTCTCTCAGAAGGTTCTTAACATCAATCTTATAATAGTGCTTGTCTTTCAACAAGAGTTTCAAGCTTGCAAGCTGCACTTTGCTTCAGTTTCTTAAGTTCTCATCAAAAAAGAACTCAATCTCAATTTCTTTTCACAGTCTCATGACTTTTCCCTTGTCTGTCAGAAGACTTAGTGTATAATTTGTATAAAGAATGAGCGGCTTTCATTTGAGAAATGAATGCGCACTTTTCACCACATTTCACACATGATGAACCATGTTGAAAATCTTCACTTACACATGCAATTAGCAGATCAGAGAATAATTTATTATCATTCTGTGTGCAAGGCTGAGAGGTTGATTCTTAATAACATAATGTGTTTTAAGAATCACATAGTGACAGTTCATGAGATCAGTCTTTGACTGAGAGTTTTTCTGACTAATCTTTTCATATTGCTTCTTGTCTCATCAGGTTCTGTTCAGAATTTTAAAGTAATTTTCTTTCAGTTCAAATTTGATGTGGTTTTCTTTGATTTTGCTGACAATTATAGTTACTTTAGCATGTGATATACAAAACAGTATTCTGTGATGAAGGTGAAAGAGCAAGAAAATGACTTTAGTGTTTAAGAAGATGATGATGTTAATGAAATTGATGAAAGCCAAAAACTTTCTTGAGGTCACAATATGATGTCAGAGATGACAGCAAACAGTAGCTTTATTTGACTTCTCTGATGAACATGAGGTTCATAATCAGATTCAGATTCTCTTTTAACTTCATTGAAGTGAACTGGCTTAAAAGTTTTGCAATCAGCTAAATTAAGCAACTCTTTCACCTTGAAAAAAGTAAGCTCACTTCACATGCAGCTGAGATAAGCTTGTGCTATGTGAATGTTTTTAACTTGATCATTGAAAACTTTCTTTACACACAATGAAGAAACAATCACTCTCATATAAATGTTATTTGCTCTTTTGATCTAAATAATTGTTAAACTTGTAGAAGTTTTCATTGTAAAGTCAGTATGTTTGTTCTTCTTTTCTCATTCTTCAGTTATAATTGTGTTAAATGTGCTCTCTTTTTACTGAGTCTCATCTCAACCTCACTTCTCAGCTTTTAAACTTTCTCATTCACATACTTTAAAGATTCATCTTTACCTCTTTTGAGAGCAAGAATGTTGTCTTCAATTCTTTTAATAGTCTCAGTTATTTTATCACTCTCACATTTAAGATTGTTAACTTTATTGTCAATCTTTCTTAAATGACCTGTTGTGTAAAGTTTGTTTCTTTTCAGACTGTTAACTTCATCAGTGAGTTGAGTTAACTTGTGAGCAAGTTGATCAATTTAATTAAATTGATTCACAAGAACAACTGAGAGAGTAAGTCTGAGTCTCATTAAAAATGTAAGTTTACACTTATGATGCAGATCAAATTAAGATGGCTTGTTTAACTCAATAGTATGAGGTAAGAGTGTCTTCACATTTCTTTTTGTCTGAGACTCTTTTAACCCTGAGTCATTCTTTCACTTCATTACTGATATGATTTCAACCTTCTATTCATATCTATAAGTCAGCTGAACAGATGATGAAACTCAGCAAAGAAAATGATCACATACAGGCTTCATCACTTTGATAAGGTTATTAGAATCTTGAGAATCAGGGACCACTGACATATTCTGAGAATGTCAGCAGAATAATATAAATCAGACAGCAATCAAAAGTGCACTTCAGTCTGATAAAGTTGACTGTTTGCAATTGTGCTATTTGAGTTATTCATTGTCAATAAGATGATCAGAATAAGGTGAGTAAAGGTGTTCTTGAGAGAGTGCAGGTAGTAGTTTGCTTAAGAATGTTCTGCTTTGTGCAGGCTTGTATGAGATATGAAGGCCTTTTATATTCTCTTCTTCTCTTTTTCTTGTCTAGCATATAAGGTAGTTAAATGCAGCAGACAACTCAACTGTGCCTTGAAACTCATCTCATTATACTCACTCAAAGATTTTCTCTCAGCCTCTGCATCATTAATGTGTCATGCTATGACTGCATGCAGGTAACATTGATCACATCACATCAAAACTCAAAGAATGAAGACAACACATGACTTTGTCTCTGCATGACACAATCATTGACTATGTTCAAGGCACTTCAAAGTGGCTTATGGTTCTGTTTCAAGAAGAAACAGTTCAGCTGACTGAAGAAGCTTCATTCCTCAATGACTTGATAGCTGTGAGTTCTGCCTTGAATCTGAAACTTGACTAAGAGCAATGCTGGATCCCAACCTCCTAGTTATGTGAGCAGCAAGAGCATCTAACCGGCTTCTGTTCATACAGATATCCACCTTTGTGGTTGAGGACGCATGAGCTGCGCTTGGTTCATGCAAAATTCCCTGACTGGTGTGTCTGCATCCCTTCCTTGGTCTTGACGGATGGCATCTATTCACGTCAGCTGAGCCAGATTGCATTATCCGCATTGAATGAACATAAGGGATCTACAAGTTCAGAGTGATTGTGGCAAGATGCTTGCCCTGAACCAAGTGTCTTCTTGGTCACTTGAGAGGGAGGCAGTGCAGGTCAAGTCCTTCCAAGTATGAGATATGGGTTCCAGCAAGTCCGCCTTGCGCACAAGCCATGCTCTGTTTGAGATGTGAACTCAATGCAGTCCGATCCCTGAATAGCACCATGATATAATCTCGGTGGGGCGATAAGTTCAATGGCCGAGCCAATGCTTGATCATCCATGACACCATGATCAGCTGGAGAGAGGGGCGCAGCGTGGTCAGGCACGGCGGCATCAATGAGACTGTATTGGAAGCCATCAGCCTACTGGCTGTACCGTTGAAAGGGCATGATGCGTACAATATCCCAACTACACTGCCGTCACCGTTCATCTCTGACCTTGCAACTCCCTCACACTCTTCCTATGGCCTGGTGTCAGTTTCGCTCCCATTTCTGTTGTTGCCACTCAATCCAGTTTGCAGTTGTGTTCATGTGCACACCTGCCCCAGGGTCGTTGCTAGAGGGCAGTATAGAAGTGCTGAGAGGAATACTGATAGGCATGGGGAGGAGGTCGACGATAACGAATAGACACACCCCAAAATGCGCCGCTATATAGAGTGCTTCGCCTCGTAGAAAGCTTCAGAAATAAAATCTCCTCCGAATTCCAATTCATTTGGGTCCATTGCCGCAGATACACCGGACCAGTAAGCCTTGCATGGGGCCGTGTGTTTGAGGGTGTGCTCTTCCCTTCAACACAAAGCTGCGCCGACGTGCTAGGGCGAAGATTTTATGGTCTCTTGTCCAATTGGCTCTTCCAGTCCGGGGTTGAGGGCAGCATAATGTCACATACCATATTGCGTCTCATCCATTGTGCGTAATGATCAGACTTCGCTCAGCTTCTAAATCCGCATCATGCAATGCTGGTCAATGATTAACATTCTGGACCTTCAAAAGGGCGAAGTCAGGAGCTGTTTGCGATGACAGTAGCAGCTTTCCTCTCATATCTTGAACCAACTCTTCCTTATAAATCTTGATTCTCGACTCATTGTCACTGTGTTTGCTTACGCAAATGCGGATTCCCGCAAGAAAACACCATCCTCAAATCCATTCTCAATACATCATCGCACAGAGCAGTTTGTACGGCAAAGACCGCCAGGCTTCTTTCTCAATTCATCAGCGTCATCAGCCTCATACACCAACCTTCTCGGCCTCATTGACCTCATCGCTCTTACCGGAATCCAAGTCCTAGGGGAATGTGTCTGAAATAGCGTTCCTGGGAAGAGAGAGCTTCTGGGACGGAGTTCCTGAGATGGTTGCTGACCTGAGAAGAACTTCCTGAGAAGAGAGAGCTCCTGGGAAAGAGCTCCTAGGAGCCCTTTTCTGGGAACCTTGTCCTAGGTCAGGATGATGCCTAGGAAGGAGTGGGAACTAGGAAGAAGCTCCTGAGCGGCAACTCAGCCCTGGGAGTGATATCCTGAGAGGAGAGAGCTTCTGAGAGGGAGCTCTTAGGAGCCCTCTTGGCCCTCCTCGCATGACGACCTCCCTTGCACGATAGCCTCCCTCACACGATGGCCTCCCTCACTGCTAAGCTTTCCGTTTCGCTTGTCCCCACTACAATCTTGCCAAGCCAGAATTCGGGCCGTCAAAGATGATTACTCATTGGGGGTTGTTGACAAGTCTATCAGCGCAGAACCATATTCCTTGACGCTACTTGGGCTAACATGTGACATGCGCAGTTGACAAAATCGACGGCAACAGCTTTGAATGGGAAAGCGATCCTTCAAAGCACAATAACTTCCCTGAAGATTTAGGTGCAGAGGGAGGGTATGGAAATTCAAACCGTCGTGCATCTGCAGAGGGCAGTAATCTAGGTAAATACTCAGCTTTTGCTAGTGAAGTTGATGAGTATGTTGTGTCTAACATCCAATAGAAAGCCCCATTATCATCAAAGACAATCAATCTGACACCAACTCTGAAGACAACCTGCCCTCGGTGGAACGTTTAACTAATCATGGGCATAATCTCGGCCGGGAAGGGAACGCCGTGCGAGCAGATAACCTCATTGTGGACTCAAGCATATCAAGCGCCGTCAGGCTTGATGACGGGAGGCATTCTCCTTCGGCTACTGTGGATGTGGTAGACGCTGAAATGGCTGAGGCCGCCGTTACCCATGGTGAGTTGTAAGCGGTCCGATTTTTGGCGACACCATCTGAAACAATTATAAATGTCACAATACCCAAACAGAGCAGCGGCATCGGGCAAGATCTGTCTGTCAATGGCACATTCACATCCAATACAGAGCACGATGATATACCTGGCTCTCACGATATCACATTAGAGTCTGATGGAGGACTGCTATCGCCTAGGACCAAGCACCCCGACTGTGCTGATGAGACAGGGTTCGGTGCTCTTGCCAACAGCCAAACACACAGCTCCGACTACCATAATTGACCAGCTGCTGTAAAAACGTTAAAAATATTTTTAAGCTAATATTAACCTAAAAGGTTATAATTTTATTTATTTTCTGAGCTTATAAAGAAGGCTTAATCTTATATATAATTAAAATTATTAAGCCAGCACGCGGGTAGCAAAAAAAGCCGCACCGCAAAAATTTCCCCGCACTCAACCACCAAATTTACTACTGAATTTAATGAGATATATTATGTTCAGAATGTTCTAATAGCCTGTCATTTTTTCCTCTCTGTCTATAACTGCTTGTAATTACTCTGACATAGTAGAAACCTTTTCATTTATGTACTTCTGTGAGACATGTGACCATTCTTTCAAAATCAGCTCTTTAGTTGTGTGATCATCTCAATGAGGATACTTTTGAAGCTTCTGTTTTGATATCTGCCACATGTTCTCTATAGAAGATAAATCAGGTGAAAATGCACAATTGAAGTAGTGCTTCAGCTTGTTCTTCTGTTTTCAGGTTCTGACAATGTTTTTTGAATCTGTGTCATGACCTGAATCACCATTCTTCTCTAGTATGAAACAGGGATGACTATCAATTCAGAACTTAACAATAGGCTTCAGAATTTGCTTTAAATAGGTCTTCAGAGTCAGTTTTCTGTTTGTGTTTTCAGCAACATTGTAAAAGTAAATATCTGACTTGAATTCATGTTCTATTGCAGCTCAGCAATGCTGTCTCTTTAAATCTTTATCTTTAGAGGAATCTTGCTCTTGTATACAGCTCATACAATATCTTTGCTCAGATTTTTGTATAATTTGAAGCTTGTTCTGTGGCTCATAGCCAAAATGAACCTTATCACTGAACTGAACTGGCTCTCAGTGCTGTTTTGTAGAATATTTCTTCAGCATGACAACAGTGTATTCAACTCTTTTAATAGCTGTTTGCAGAGAAACCCAGCCCTTTCTGCAAGCAATGCACTTGTGATAGTTCATTGTTCTCATGACTCTTTTAACCGTATCACCTGAACAGTCAAGACCCACCTTGTAGCCTAATTGCTCTCATGTTAAAGCTCTAGCTTCAAATCCTTCCTCTTTCAAAACCTTTTTCATTTCACGTATATGTTTAGCCGTAATGAGTCCCTTTTGGTCACATGTTTCCTCTTCATCAGAATTGTTGTGTTGACATCATGAAGAAGAATCAGGACGTAGCATTTCATAGCCCTGTCGTTTTGACACGTTGAACGTTCTGAACACGTCGTTTTTGTAGTATGATATGTTCATTCGCTCGCAAAATTCAATGGCTCCCTGAATTTTGGCTTTAGTAGGGGTTTCATGATGTTGATAGTGATCTTCTGGTTCCATGGTTCTCCAGAAATTGGGTGTAAATTTGGTGGTTGGGTGCGGGGAAATTTTTGCGGTGCGGCTTTTTTTGCTACCCGCGTGGTAGGATTGTTCCAGCAGCCGCCGGGCCTCCCTGGAGGACAGGCCTGCTAAATATGGCGCCGGGCCAATGTAGACCATAATGAAGGGCAGGCGACTCGCGCTGAGGTCGCGATCTGCACTGTAGTTGCGAACCGCGGCCCAGACAGACCGCACGGCGAGCGCCTCCCCCCAAATTTGGAGTCGCAGTTCTGTAGGCAAAGCATGAAAGTAGGTGAAACTGTCCGCGGCCGACATTCTTGGTCGCGATAAGAGATTGAATGGCGAGACGCGCACTTCGACTTCGGGGTTTCAGGGTGATGATGAAGATGGCAAGATTGATGCCAAGTGAGAAATACTGTAACCGCTGGCCCCCAAGAGAACCTTAGTTTGGGGCCTGCCTCCACTCGTCTCCCTCAACTTTTATTTTGTATACATTCGCCATCCGCAGACAACTTAGCAAGCGCCCGAGCCATTGACACTTTGAAAAAAGCAAAGGAAAACCATGTCGGATCTTTCAGAATCGTTCGTGGCATCCATTGCTCAGGCTCTCAACTCGGACCAGGTTCCCTGTGTCCTCTGGGGCCACTATCTTCTCAACGTCCATGGCGTACCATCCATTATCGGCGTAGGTATCCCTCGATCAAGAAAATTCCAGATCCTGAGCTAATGCTCTGCAAGTCGATTGACTTTGTCATTCCGGACGACCGTTTGAGGGTTGGCACGAAGGCTCTCACTCAGTTCAAGAGCCTCACGCCATGTCCGGACCAGGAAGTCTGCCCATCAAGCTCGCAGGAGCGGCACACGCCGCCGCCAGCATTTCACATCCACATCAAAGCCTCAGAAGTCACGGTGGCTCTCTATCCACAATCCGAGACTCTTTGGTTCCTGCCACCGCTCGACAGCTCTTTCTCGTCTCCGAAGAAACTCAAGCTTCCCTCGCATTTCGTCCTTGCGTCCGACCAGACTGTTCTCCCACCCTGGCGGCCGGGTCGGGGATCGGGTGTCTTCAAGTCGGGCCGAGATCCAGTTGTCGTCCCCAAGACTCATATCTTGCTGGAAGCCTTTCTGCGTCTGTACGCGCGCGATTCAGGGAAGCGCATAGGTGCCTTTGCAATGCCAATGATTGGGTACATGGAGGAGTACATCGATGATGATGGGCTTTTGGATGCAAACCAGCTTCCGGAGCCCCTCAAGACGTCCTACAAGGAGCTCAGACAGGGGAGGAAGCCGGTTTGTCAATGGACGAAGGAGTTGAAGGAGGCTCTTGGGGTACTTGTGGATTCCGAGGATGATCGCAGCTGGTAGAGCGCCGCCTTTTGCATGCCCTCGTGCTCTTGGATTCCTCTTTTAAACAAAAGGCTGGCAATTCGCAATAAACATTACCTGCTAGGATGATAGATCCGTGGAATGCCCTCGGCCTCGCAGCGATATGAAGATGTCGTATTCTCTAATACTCCTATCCGCCAGTAGCGATGCTAGAACTTTAATCCTTGACTTATTGACATTGTATTGTCGTATTCTCTAATACTCCTATCCGCCAGTAGCGATGCTAGAACTTTAATCCTTGACTTATTGACATTGTATTGTAGTATCCTTAGCGTATTCGGCCCGCCATCGCCTCGTAGATGGTCCCTCTGTTGCTCCTGTACTTCATCACTTATTTCTGCATATCGAGGTCGTTCTCCTCCATCGACCTCTCGAGCTACACTCGCACACTAGCTGCGCCGCTTTGGCTACTCTACGATGATGAAGATATGGTGAAGTCCAGCATCGACCCTCTCTCACGCTCTGAGGTGAGTGTCTTCGCCTTACTTAACACCCCGACGGGCCTCTCTAATTACTGGGTGATCCTTTTCTTACTCCCAACAAACGTCCACTCACCGTCTCCCTGCGCCGCCCCCGCTCCTCGTGTGATCGACAGAACCAAATGCATCTGGTTAAAAGCTTGACTATCGCCGAAAGCAAAATCGCCGTGAAAGCTCGGAGCTCTGGGAGCTGCAGGCACCTAGGGGATAGTTATTGGATTGAAATTTGCCGCAAAGACCAAAACTCACCAGATGAATGACACGCATCTGATGAATGGTAGCAGAATCATCATCAATAACACATCTAAAGTGCGTAATGCATTCAAATTGCGGAGCGTATTGATTGCTCGACGGGTCTGGTTAGGATGAGGTTGGTGAGGTGAGAATCGGCTGGGAATAATCTCACATCGGCGGTGGTGCTTGCAAGTAGCGAGAGGGCAAAAAGGATCTTGAATGCATCGTCTGGCGAGACGGTGTCAGCGTAGCAACTGCAGGGAATGATGAAACCTACGATTGCTGGAAAGCTGGTATGCGATGATAGTGGCTGTTAGATCAGAGCACACCCTCACAGAGATAATCACAATTTCGCCGGGATAAGCATACAAGAAGAGTCCTGTTCTTCTACACGTGAAAAAATAATGGGAAAACGCCTAACTATAGACGTGGAGCGAGAAAAATCCCGGTAATAAGAGGACGACGAATATCAAATTATCCTTATAACCAGGAAACTTTAGGACGATCTAATTAAATAGAGAAGTATTGTCAAGGATATACGCAGGCAAGCCTGCATAGTGGTTGGGAGCTTAGCTAGAGAAACACAGGGCTGCATCTATTCTACTACTAGCTAGAACAATGTAGCATATGATATGTACACAAACTAAACTCTACCCTCCTTCCACAATGTGGGAATCGGCCATAAATAAGGAAACATAGGCCCCGAGTCCTGACGCATTGAACGCCTTAACAGGTGAAACTCCTGATCTTCAAAGTCAGCCTGGTCCTTGCTTGGCACGTGTGTCCTCTTGGCATTCGTGACAACTTACGTCTACTAATTTTCTCCGGTATTGGCGATAGTGTTCCGCCGTGGGCGGTGGGGGACTTTTTTTCGAGATCACCATCTTGCTAACGATCGTAAGGCGAATCGGTCTTATGAGAACGAGACGGAAACGTCGAACAGCTCCTACGGCCAGACGACCAGAAAAGGGCCAAGCGTCAAAATAGATGGCACTCGAAAACTAGCCTCGTCTTCGCGTATATATTTACGTATATATATAGCTTCGGAGGGTTCTAGTTTTAGAACCCCGGGGTCCTAAAATTAGGCGTTTACGTATTACCGTTTAAAGTTGATCAAAACGACTCCATAGGCTAACCGCCGATTAGTGTATCTAAGTACGAGAGGGAAGGCGCCTGAGCAGAGGGTGAACAGCATGAGCGGTAGGTGAGCGGAGGGTGATTCGCGCCTGCGCAAAGGCGGCGAGGCTGACTAACCGCGACGGGACTCTCAAAAAAATATCTTGTATCCTAATACTCTAGAGATTCATCTCTACCCCTTTTGAGAGCGAGAATGTCGTCTTCAATTCTCTTGATAGATTTGATCATTTCACCTCTCTCACATTTAAGATTGTCAACTCTATTGTCAATCTTTTCTAAATGACCTGCTGTGTAGAGTTTGCCCTTTTTCAGCCATCAACCTCATCAGCCAGTTCAGTCAGCTTACAGACAAGTTCATCAATTCTGTTAAATTGCTTCACAAGAGCAACTGCAGAAGTAAGCCTGAGTTCTATTAAAAATGTGAGTTTACACTTATAACACAGATTAAATTGAGATGGCTTAACCAGCTCAATAGCATGAGGTGAGGATATCATTGGATTTTTTTCTGTATGAGATTCTTTCAACTCTGAGTTGTTTTTTCATTTCACCACTGATGTAATTTCAGCCTTCTACTCATATTTATAAACTGGCTGAACAGATGATGAAACTCAGCAAAGAATATAATTACATACAGACTTCATCACTTTGATGTGATTATTAGAATCTTGAGAATCAGAGACCATCAACATATTCTGAAGACATCAGCAATACCATATGAATCAGACAGTAATCAAAAGCACACTTTAATCTGATAGAGTTGTATTACATTCAAGCTACACTGAACTAATGTATTGTGAGTAGCTAAAGCTTAAGTGATATTCTTGAGGAGGGTAAATGTTGCACACAGCATAGTAGTAGTAACCACTCTTTAATAATATGAGTTAAACACGGTGGATTCCCTAATGAAATCCACCCTCTTTATATAGTGAGAAGATTTGAGTGCACACTGAGCACGCCCGGCGTTCTGGTTGTTCTCAGCACGCCTGCCTTGTCAGGTGTGCTGAGTGTGCTGAAATAATGGTTTCTCTGTTCTGTCTTCTAACCTCTTCTGGGTTTGGTTGTAACAAAGTCTTTGATATATGTCTATGAATACTTGTCTGTCAAAAGTACATGATTCACTTATTAAGAATTCTGTCTTGTTATATTAAAAGAGAAACATACAGACTCTTTTATATTAGCAGAAGAAATCTAAACTAAATATAAGACTCAGTTAAACTTAATATTTTATGTAAAACAATATTAAGAAATACATTACACTGTGGTAACTAATTTAACAGAAGAGCATAGTTCTGATGTCATCACATTGCAGTGCACAGTACAAGATCAAGAAGAACTCTGTGTGAGAACATAATTGAGCAATAGTAATAGTAGATACTCTGAATATGAGAGGCAGCATTGCTGATGAATATGTATGATGCAGACTTGATGGTATATAAGAGGATGATAGGGCCATATCAATAGATAGAGGCTAAGACGGAACAGTAGACAAGAGACGAAAGTGCATACACACCCCGATGTATATGAATACAAACGGAGTTTTGTGATGCTGAGGGTGTCACAATAAGTGCTGCAACCAACATTGATTCTAGTCTTGTTCAGTTTATCATTGAAGAGGAAAAGTCTGCAAAGGCAAAACACATATAGTGACCGGTCTTGCATATAGTGACCGGTCTTGCATATAGTGACCAGTCTTGTATATAGTGACTGGTCCTACTTAGTAGTTCGTAGTAGAATACAATTTCACAAAATTTCATTGCCGCTCTGAGTAATTACGAAAACACAGTGAGGGATCATTAATTCAACCGTGTAACCCCAGTTGAAAGAATACCATAATGGAACCTAGATTTGGATTTATCAAAAGTATAACAGTGATAAGAAAAGCATCACAGAAAGCAGACACTTCTATGCTGAAGCTGGAGATGTTGAGCATTGATCCCTTCTTCACCAGATCTCTTCATCCCTTCTTCATCCTTGTTGGAAAATGTCACTATAATGCATTTTTGGGCCGGTACTGCGGGAGACACCGTGATAGAGCGATGGCTTGGAGAGCAGAACATCCTGTATCTGCATGAGCTAATATAAGTACTTGTAGTGAAGAGCCGGTATTGCGGATCCTATGTTCCTAGGCGGACTCTGCACTCTGCTAAGGATCTTGGTTCATTTGAGCGTAGCGGATGTGACAGAGGCCGTGCACAAAATGTTGATCAGTTTGGTGAGGTTGTCCGCTGATTGCCGCCCTCACTTTAAGCAATGCTACTTTTTGAGCTTCATAGAGTAGCGCACCTGGATCGTCCCTTTACTCCGGTGAGGGAGGGCAGCATGGATGTCTTCCCACGAGCAGCCCTCATTCCTCATCTTGAGCACCGTCGCGTCCTCTTCCCATGTCCATGGGGCGCGCTTTATCTGAGGCCGCAACGCTGCCGGATACGTCTTGGAATGTGCGGCAGCCTCGTGAGGGATTGTAACCTTTGCTGGCGCCTCCCTACCAGAACAGATGTGCAACGCTTTGGAATTGATTGGTAGGTTGAGACACTCTGATATACAGGGCAATTTGAACTCCAGATTGTACGTTGTCTCACTTCCAATCTTGGTGCGTTTGAGGAAGCCTTGAAAAGGCCACTCCTGATACTCAGCAAATTGTACCGGCTCTGTTGGAGTAGTGGGACTTTGAGACGTTCGCGAAACATGGTGTTGTTCATCATCTACAGGAGTTGGCGGATTCCCGGCACCGGCCTGGGACTGCGTATCGTCAACCTCAAGTTGCGTGGCCAACGGCGGCATAACACCGTGAGACTGTTTGAGATGGGCCTTTGAGCTCTGGTCAACAGGAGACGTTGAAGCCTTGTGGGTAGGTGCTGAGGGCAGCTTCCGCCGCTTTGCGGGCTGTGGCTCTTCGTCGTCCTCGTCGTCCTCGTCGTCCGTATTATGACTGCAATCGCCGCCTTCTGACGGGTGGATGTTGCTGCTAACCTCTTTCTTCCCGTCCTGGCGCCGCCGCTTCTCTCCCCGTTTCCCCCGCTCAGGCTCGCCGTCGTCGTCTTCCACCTTCCCCATCGCATCTACTGCTACCTCCTGTCGCTGCTGCTCTTGCGGCTCCTCCTCCTCCTGATCTTGACTACAAAGCGGAGAGCCATGTCTGAGCTCCTCTAATCTGCCATAATTAGTTCTGCTTTGATCATGTTCCTGGTCAATCTGAGGGTGCAGTGGCCCAGTAGAGTGACGGTGAGGACGTGGGGAGCTGGGAGCAGTAGCCGAGGACGACTTTTCTTGCTCTTCGAAAGCCAGTAGCATATCTATCTCAAGTTCAGAGACGTTTTCCCCACTCTCTCCTCCACCATCCTCATCCAACGGTTGAGGCAGAGTTTGGGGCCCTGGCTCCTCTGACGTGCATTGAGTGTTTCCATCACCATCATGTTGGTTGATCCGGTCGTGTGATGGCCCAGAGGAGTGGTAGCAAGAGTGAGGCTGGCCTCAAGCGAGCGTAGAAGCTAAGTCTTCGAGCTCAAGCGGAGAAAATGGACGGAGGTCATTATCAACAAAGCGGTCGTCTTCGACATCATACCATGCTCCATGACCGGACGAATTGATTGCCTTGCTCAGCTCGAAAGCGGAATCAGCGCCAGTGTCGACCGAGGCGGCAGCGGCAGCGGCTTCAGAGTCAGGAGTATTTGACTCGTCATCTTCAAGAATCACCGGTCTGTCTGCATACAGTCAGGAGACTACTTGCTATAGCGGTGGAGAGCCGTCACACATACCTTGGGTGCCCCGGCTGTCGCCCACACCATTATCCAATCTTGGCTGGTTTGGACCGATACAGCTTCCACTTGTGTTCAGAGCTGGCTTATTGAGATCTTGCAGGGCTGCTTCAGCATTCCGGTCTTCTCCCATTGAGGTTCCCTGGTGCGAAATCGGACCTAGGATCTCTTCTATCGATGGTAAGTCGTCGTCTGCTTCGTTGTCGCGGTTGATGGAGTTGTTAGTGTGGCCTGCGATTCCCACAATAGATTAAATAGGCTCATATTTCTGGGATTCTCTCCTGCTCGTACCATGAGCTCCAGCTGCAAAGTCATCCTCTTGGTGCCAAGCCGCTGTAATTGCAGACCTGAACTGGTCATTGCGTTTGGATATTCGATCTGCTTTGTTATGCGGCGGTGCTGGCTGGTTTTGAGAGCTGTTTGTGCAGATAGAGCTGCCCTTGCTTTGTGACGAAGTAGTGTGCTGCTTGCAAAGAAATGGGGTTGAATGAGGGGCCCAAAATTGAATGTGATTCAAGTCAACAGTAGCCATTGAGAAAGAATTAGATATGGGCAAATGCGGACATCTTGGGGACGTTGCAAAAAAGCTGATTTCTTGAGCTGAGTCTTCAGAGCAGGAAGTACAAAGGGATTATATGGCCCCACCTGCAAGCAAACGCTGCACGAAGATCGATCCCGTCCTCCAATCTCGCCCTGTGTCCCATTTGCTGCTTGCAACCGCCATTCCATCATTGCAATCCCCAGAGCACCAGAACAGGATACGGTAGAGCGCATAAAGCCCCCCTGACCTTCTCTGTCTCCTCTCTGGGGGCTGTGAGCCATGTAATCGCCAACATCTTGTGCTTCAGCCTTCCTCACCTTGACTGACGATCGAGAAGTGGTGCTGTGATCCACCAATCCCGCGTCTCACCCATCCACCCTATCCCCCATCCGCTGCCGCTTGCGACCATCTCTGCAGAGCTCAGCCCACACAAGCTTTCCCTATTTTTGGAGGGCCGCGTGGCGTGATGTTCTCGTATCCAGTCTGCCGTGTGTGCCATGTGAATCTGCCACCTGCAGCGTGCCGTGTCGACGATCTTGATGCAGCGCTTAAGCGTCAGACTTCATCCTTCCACCCACATCAGGATCGCGGAAGTAGCCACATCCGAGGTCAGACGACCCTGCTTGCCTGCAATCGCCCACATCTCCTCTGCCCAGAATTTCTCCGTTTCACCGACGATTGAGAGATGGTGCTGTGATCGGCCAATCTTGCCTGCACAGCTCAGCTAAGATCGTGGTCAAAAGGCAGTCCCAACTGACAGGTTCCTCTTTATCGGCGCTCGAACCAAGGCAAATCGCGAGAAAGCCTCGTGGATGAACATGGTACATGCTGTCCTGCAGGCTGCAGCATGCTGTGCCGGGGATCCTCATGCAGCCCTCAATCGTCAGAGCCCACCCTTTCCAATATGCAATGGCCTCGGATAGAGCTCCTTCCGAGGTCACCGTTGATCTGCCTGCCTGCAATCGCCCACGTCTCCCTGCCCACTCGTCCCAGTTTTCTCACCGGCGGCGTTGCGTATTTCGGTCCACAGGATGCTCAACAGAAGCTCTGACGATCCAATCTGTAACTTGTCGCAGCCGCATAGGCAGATATTGGCCCTTCTCATCGCAGATCACCCCAGATCAGCCAAAATCATGGGGGCGCGACTTCTGCCAGAGCCCAATTGCGCAGGAAGCTGACCGGAGAGCCGCTGACACGTAATTCATCCGCGGCGCAGCCAGGCAGAAGCCAGCCACGTCACCGTGAGGCATTTCTTCGATTGGCCAGGTCGCACCGCACAGAGGCACTGCCAAGGCAGAGCCTGCACTGTCATGATCACCGACCAAGCATTGTTGTGAGGGTTGTGATGGTGCGACAACGGAGCAGAGAGTGCGTGAGCCCTGCTCATGCTCATATCTCAGCCAATGCGACGTGGCTCAGAGGGACGATCGCCGTCGCAGACAGTCAGTAGCATCGAAGCCAGAGTGGTAGATCAAGAGTTCTGACTTCAAACCGGCTGTCACCAGGGGTCATCAGCTAGGGTAAGGCAGTCAAAGAGAGCATTCAGGATGGGTCTGAGTGAAGAGAATGGACGGCACACAAACAGACCATGCAACTGAGCGAGGGAATGTTGGGAAAGTTGGGAGCAGCGCGGTCTTTTATAGAGCTCGAAAGCGGCGGCTGGCCCGTGCACGCACCTTGCCCGATGCGGAGGCCACTAAACCCGGGGGGGCAAACCGCAGTACTGAGATAATAGCTTTAAAGAAAAGAGCTTAATAGATAAAGTTTTACATAACTTTACTAATTATACAGTTTGTAACTTAGTGCATTGTCTGTTATTAAGAATTAATAAATTCAGAATAAAAAGTTATAATGTTAAAATAAGATCACTCTTATATTTACTATACAGTTAACATATTATGTTGAATAATTATCTATATAACTAATAAAGATAGTTTAAAACTTAAAACTGACTAAGTTAAATAACTTAAAACTTTATTATATAGAATATTAAGATTCTTATTAAAGAGTAAGTTTAATTCATAATATATTCTGAATATTATGTTAAATAATCATCTATATAACTAACAGAGATGATTTAAAACTTATAAAATAATTAATATGTTAAAACTAACATAATTAAACAACTGTCTTAGTTTTAACATAGTATGTTAAGATTGTTATTTAATAGTAAGTTTTACTTATAATATATTCTCAATAATATGTAAAATAATCATCTATGTAACTAATAGAGATAGTTTACAACTTATAAACTAAATAATATGTTAAAACTAACATAATTAAATAACTTTAAAATCTATTACTTAGTATATTAAGATTCTTATTAAATAGTAAGTTTTATTTATGTCAGAATTTGAGCCAAGACGCTAGTTTACTTAGTGTCATTTACATAGATAATGCACACAGCATTTGGTTTAATAACAACAACATCAATACTTTCAACAGGTTATGAGCCTGAATTGTGTCTGAACCGCACTCAAATCTGCTTGTTTGTTGTTTCATTCTAGGCTATGAGAAGTTCTATGCATACTCACAGTTTTTACCTCACTGTTGTCAATATTGTGAGTTCTAGCCCTATCATGCACAATGGTTAATGTCATCATCTTCACAATTTCTAGACTCACAGAGCATAACTTTGTGAAGTGGCTTGTTAATATACAAGCTCACTTACATCAAAGCAAGCTATGAAAGTACACTCAGAAGAATGTTAATGTGACAGCTGAAGAAGAGTCAAAAAAGATGAATAAATGAGAGAAAGCAGCAAACCTCATGACATCAACACTGTCTGCTGAAATCAAGAGGAAATTGACAGAAAAGAACTTCAACAACAGGTACAAAATGCTCACAAAACTGAGCCACCTTCTGCAGCCTGATGAAGATACTCAGTTCATGTGTCTCATCTGTGAGTACTACACTCTTTGATTTGACAACAATGAGTCTCTTTCTGACTTTCTCACATGTGTGAAAATTCTTGAAGAACACATTGATTCAATCAATGTTTAAATGAACAACGCGCTTCAGCAGAACGGTAACCTGCGTAGTGGAGTTCCTGAACAAGATCGTCGTGTTAAACTTGTCAAAGCTGACTTCTGTGCACTGATCATCATTCTTATATTGTAAGAATGTTTAAAGTGTTACGTTCTGATCTGAGATGCCTCAAATATTAGGGTTAAAGGTTTGTGCTTGTTGATATAAAGATCTCAGTGCACGATGTAGGGTAAATCAGTAGTTAATAACTTGTATTGAGTTGAACACAATTGTTTCCATAAGAAAAACAATCCTTTCTATATAGAACAAGAGTCAACTCTCAAAGAATCAACTTGACCTGCTAAGGGTTGACTCAACATTCTCACAGTCAAGTTAACACTCAATCCGTCATCTCATGTCAGAGATCACGCAGTTCTTGTGTTTGACCCATTCTGTTAGTTCTAACTGGGTATGATTGTAACACTTACATAAGTGATTATTTAACATAATATTAAAAATATGTTATAAATTGTTGAAAGTATTGATGTTGTTGTTATTAAACCAAACACTGTGTGCGTTATCTATGTAAATGACACTAAGTAAACTAGCGTCTTGACTCAAATTCTGACACACCCCCTGAGCCAGACCGCCGTGACTGCTAAAAACAGCTCAAAAACCATGCCTGTGACTTTGTGAACTCAGCTATTGACTGCTATGACCTTCATAGCTATTGCCCGCTGAATTCACGCATTCTAGCTCACTATTGACTGCTATGACCCTCATAG
>JAABUP010004583.1_pt1 | contig 22309 bp, 31 predicted proteins | sample 5559201 | NCBI WGS metagenome assembly JAABUP01 (sample SAMN10711887, study PRJNA513373) | rock metagenome | isolation source: Antarctica rocks | place: Antarctica | reverse complement strand
TACCACTGTCTACAACTGTCTGCCCCTGTCTGCCACTGTCTACCACTGTCTACCACTGTCTACCACTGTCTACCACTGTCTACCACTGCTGTCTACCACTGTACACCACTGTCTACCACTGTCTACCACTGTCTACCACTGCTGTCTACCACTGTCTACCACTGTCTACAACTGTCTGCCCCTGTCTGCCACTGTCTACCACTGTCTATCACTGCTGTCTACCACTGTCCACCACTGTCTACCACTGTGCACCACTGTCTACCACTGTCTACCAGGCATAACAATGTCCCCTGCATAGAGCTATGGCCTATGGTCATAGCTCCAGGCTGCCGCCTTAAGAGGCTCCCGTTATGATCGCTGAAAAGCGTAAACTTTTGTTGGCTTTTCTGGCCCCTGCATTGGTAGACTGATCGGCAGCTGTTGCATAGAAGAAGGCAGGGAAGCGCAGGGACTGTATTCATGGGAAGAAGAAAGTGTGCTACTGAGCATGCTGTCAGACCTTTGAAGTTGATGCCATGTAGTTGAGTGTTGCATGATGATTGTCAGAGCATGTTGCATCAAGAGATTCTGTGACACAGCCGCATGGTTTGTTAGCTTTAGATGGGCAGCTACATCACAACCAGCTCACCAAGCTCGCATGCTGTGAGCAGATTTCACAGCAACACGTTATCAAGTTATTGGATAGTTTGCAAGAGACATGGATTTTGTTAAAATTTCCAACCAGAGCACCGACACCCCTGCTTCTAGGGACTTTCTTGCCAACCCCTGTTGCTCCAGGATTTTACTGGAGCATTCTGAGAGTTGCAGTATGTACATAGGTGTTACATATGTGTTACACAGTGCGTACACAGTGTGTACATATGTGTTACACAGGTGGTGACTTTGCTGGTGGGAGGAAGCATGGCCCTGGCAGGGCAAGTCAATCCTGAACAGCTGACCACCTTTGTGCTGTACGTGGAGTTTGTCACGGCTGCCAGTCTGAGTGTGTGTGACCAGTGGGGTCCCCTCATGGAGGCCATAGGGGCGTCAGAGAGGGTCATGTACTACCTGGATAAGCCACCCGCCCCTCAGATTGCTGCTGGCCCCACTTTACCCTCCTGGTCTGGCAAGGTGATTGTCCACTGTGCGTGCGTCTGAGGCTGTGACTGTCTGACTTTAATGCAGATGACTTCCAGAGAGGGTCATGTACACATCTACCACTTGAAATTCAAATAGCACTCTGTCTGTGTCAACTGGCAAAGTGGGGAGACGCAAGAGAGAGGAAGAGGGCTTGAAAGCAGCAGGCGCTTCATGATCAAAGCTGTTGCTTGAGCCACTGCTCACTGAATACTTGTTCAATGGAAACGCTTTTTGCTTGAAAAACCATTGCTGACTGCACACTGTACTTTCCTGATGCCCTTAACACCAGAATGACCAGATCTGGTTGGTCTGCAGTCTTGAGTCACAGCCTGAAGACCTGTCACAAGTGTGCTGGCGCACTCATCTCACCTCAGAAACAACAGCATGTCAGCATGTCAGTATATCAGCATGTCAGTACGTCAGCATGTCAGCTTGTTGTGGTCTGCTTAGATTGGCAGAAGCTGTGTGTTGGCAGAAGCTGTGTGTTGTGGTGTGCAGGTAGACCTGAGCAACATAGGCTTTGCATACCCAACCAGGTCTGACATTGTGGCGTTGCAAAACGTCACATTCAAGCTTGAACCTGGCAAGCTGGTTGCCCTTGTGGGGTTGTCAGGCAGTGGCAAATCCACCTTGGTTGCACTTTTGCAGCGCCTTTATGATCCCAACTCAGGCCAGGTATGGCAATCACTTTTGCAGCGCTTGTATGACCTCAACTCAGGCCAGGTATGACAATCACTTTTGCAGCGCCTTTATGACCCCAAATCAGGCCAGGTATGGCAGTCCAGTGCAAAGTTCTCCACAGTGTCAGTACACAACAAGCTTTTGCTGAAAACTGGATCGTTGTTTGACTCAAGCTCTTCTTGCTGAGGATATCTGTACCTAGATTTGATTTGCAATAATATTGCTACTGGTGCCTTGTGCTGTGGATTTCTGTCTGTGCTTGCCTGCCTCGGCACAACTCAATTCCAAAAGCATGGATGCACACCCAGTGGCCTTGTTGCAGTTGCAGTCTACTCTACTTACTGTGATGGTTCCCAAACCCCTTGAGCCTATAGCCTATTAGGCTTCCTCTGGCTTGCTACAGAGGTAGCACAGGCACACGGGCAACACTTGACACACCGGCAACACTTGACACACCGAATTCAAGCCCCATTGCAGCAAAACTGCACCAAAAGGTGTCCCAAAGCTGTTGTTTTGGCTTTCAGGTGTTGTTAGATGGGGTGCCCTTGACAGAGGTTGATGCCAGCTGGTACCGGGGTCAAATTGGGGTGGTGGCCCAAGACCCCCGCCTCTTCAGCAACACCATCACTGCCAACATCACCTACGGCTGCACTCATAAGACACAGGTCGGACACATTCTATGACTCATCATAGCATGTGGCTATGATGAGTCAAGCATCATCTGTACATTGTGTCTTCTTCGTTACAGCATCACCACAGTAATTTCTTTGAGGCTCTATTGTCAAATGCCTTGAACACTTAGTGCTTAGTGTATGATGTCTTCCCAATTATTGTCTGTTGACTCCCCTGATGAACCCTAAAGACAGGAAATGCAAATTGATTGATTGACTGGTTGTGTGCATTGCTGGCTCATCCACAGCAGCATTGTTTGTGTCAGCGCTGAAGCCACAGCGCTTGGGGCATCTGTCTTGAGCTGAAGCATGACAGTCCATGATGCATTGTAATGGTGTCAGCAAAGTACATGCACCAAATGGTGAGGTTGATGCAGGAAGAAGTGCAAGAGGCGGCAAAACTAGCAAATGCGCATGACTTCATCTTGGCTCTGCCAGATGGGTATGCAACCAAGGTAGGTGCAAACACCAAAATTGCGCCAAATAATTCAAATTTCAAATATAAAACTTGACACCACCTAAGCTGTCGTTGGGAGCAGATCACGCTGTGCTCAAATTTGCACTGGCTGTTGCAGTGTCTCCTTGTCAGATCCATGTGAGGATTCAGTTGCTTCCCTGGCTACATGTTGCGCATTTGCATTTGCATGCCCTTTGTCTACTCTGCAGTGGACAGGTTGGGGAGTTGTGGTGGACAACTTTGAGTGCTCGCTTGCTCAGCTTCCCATGCGACCCCTTGGGCTCCCATGTGATCCCTTAGCCTCCCATGTGATCATCTGCAGGTCAGGGATGGGCTGTTGTCAGGGGGCCAAAGGCAGCGAATAGCCCTCGCCAGAGCCCTAGTCAGGGATCCTAAACTGCTGATCCTAGATGAAGCAACATCAGCGCTAGATGCCAAGAGTGAGGCTGCCGTTCAGGAAGCTTTAGATAGAGCCATGCAGAATAGCCATAGATCAGTTCTAGTCATTGCACACAGGTCAGTGTATGCATGTATGGCTTTTGCATGTCATACTCTGCTCAGAACTGTGCTACAAAGAAGGTTTCTAAATCAGTGTTGGCTGAGGCAAAAATTCAGTGCATCAAATGGATTGCATTGTACAAAGTAAAACAGAGTTGCGTAGAATGATATTGTAATGTGAAGACTCGCCCTGCATTGCTGAGCTATGCATAAGTTTTGCATGTGTACACAGTCAGCAGTAATGACCAAGACGTCACTGCATGCAAGACGGCGCAATGATTTGCAGTGAATGAAAGTGAGAAGCCTGCAAGGCACAAGAAACCAGGAACAGCATGTGTGCCCGGTTTCTTCTGCCTCGCTGGCTTCTCACTTTCTTTCACTGCAAATCATTGCGCCGTCTTGCATGCAGCAGCGTCTTGGTCATTACTGCTGACTGTGCACACATGCAAACCTTCCTCACAGCTCAGCAATGCAGGGCGAGTCTTCACATGCAATATTAGTTTCTGCAACTCCAGTTTAGTTTGTACAACGCAATACATTTGGTGCAACTGAACTTTTGCCTCGATCCATTAAAGCACATCAGACAAAGAGTTGACACACAAGACTGGTATGTCACTTCACAAGCAGCAGCCCTATGCCTCTTCATCAATGACTCATGAGATAGCTGACACCAAAGTGACGCTCGAGCGCAATCCAAAGACAGACGGATTCCTAAGCGCCACGCAAAAAAGCAGATCTGACATGCAGAGAATGACCCATATGAATGACCCATATGAATGACCCATATGAGTGACCCATATGAATGACCCATGTGGCCTCACCCAGTCATGTGCTCATTGCAGGTTGTCAACTGTACGGTCTGCTGACCATACCATTGTCATGGAGGCAGGCCACATAGTAGAGCAGGGAACGCATGATAGCTTACTAGCTGAAGGCAAAATTTATGCCATGCTGGTTCGGAGGCAGGCTGGGGGGGGTGCTGAGCAGGCTCCCCTCTCTGACACCAACAACCCTGCTGTTGCTGGCTTGCAGACGCCGAGTGCTGCTGAGAATGAGGTATGTGCATGCTTTGAAATGATAACAATATTAGTGATAATACTATTAGTACTAAATTCGCTTTCCAGCTCATGATGAGCTATGCGCATGCTTTGAAGTGATGCTGCATGATAGTGATAGTTGTTTCTTTGGTCTGTATGTATGTGTGTCTGAACTTGCCATCCTGTTCTGCGCATGTAGCGTGCAATGTGACTGTTTGCTGTGTTCGGTACTAGCATCGGCGCAGATCACCATATCATTGTCTCGACTGCTGGTTCGGTATACCACTGTGAATCTGGACTTGTACTTATGCGACTATGCGGCAGCCGCTGCTGCCTGCTGTGCATCAGTGCCAGCTTCTTCAGCAATACATTGGATCAGTATTGTTCGTGAATGCTGTGTCCCTGGTTGCAGACTGAGAGCAGTTCAGGCCTCAGCAGCACCCCAGGCTTTGATACCCCTGAAGCAGCCAATGCCTGGTTTGGCCACAACCCACAAGACAAGCGATCAGGCGGCATGGAGGTTGTCGATGAGAAAGTTTTGGCTGCTGCAACGTTGCCTCAGCATATTGTGCAGCAAATAGAAGTAGAAGCGAGACCAAAGTCCCCTCTGCTTTCTTCCATGGAGGGCAGTGTTGATGTGGATGATTTGGGACCGATTGACATGCCTGAGCAGTCTGGCAAGCTGAAAGCTCAGAAGTACCGGAAAGGGGAATAGGGGTTTACATTGTTGTATTCTTTGTGTGCAGTTTGGCTGCAATTTTGTGCATGTTGTATTTGGCCGCGTTTTTGAGCATGTTGTGTTTGGATACATGCATTAGCAGCTACGGATTGATTTTGCATCAGCCAAGGCTGCAGGATTTGAGCCTAAGTGCATCATGCCAAATGCATAATGTGCTGACAGGACAATGTCATCTTTTGTCTCTTGCTGCTAGGGTGCACAATACAATTCCAATCATGTATGCACTCTTGCACTGCTGCTGCAAGAGTCCTGCGCCTCACAGCTGGAAAGAAATGCTTGTTGCTATTTGGCATTTCATTTCGATATTGACATCATTGGAATCTGTGGAAATATTTCGAGGATCTGTTGTGACAGCACATCAGAGTCCGTCTAAACCTTTGGCCCGCTCATGACACACGTCAAGCAAGGACTGCGTTTGCAGGATGACATAGGCTGCAATGAGTGTTGACTTACGTGGCACCCTCTGTTCAACACAGCAAAGCAAGAGCAACAAGTCGTCTGTACACATTGAAGCATGAATTGCTCAAAATTCTGTTTCTACTCGGTCATGCCATACGCAGTACTGTCCTGTAGCACCGAGGTGCAGAAGACCTTGTAGGAAAGCCTGGACGGACCCAGACATGCTTTGCGTGCACTTACACACGCACAAACACATGGGCCGAAACGCATGGCATGCAGAACACACATCAGTCTATTTGATACACGGGTGTGCATAAGCCAGATGAATCAGCACAACGTAGAGTGGCCAAACACATATATCACCGAATTTTCACACACTGTGACATGCCTATACCTAAAGAACCTGAAGCTAAGAGCACAAACACCGCATAAACGAACAAAGCTGCCTAGTGCACACTGATAAGGTCCCAATCTACACGCCAACCTACATCTTGGAAGAAGACTTGCGACCTGCTTCCAACGAGGTGTTGTTGTCTGCAGCTTGTTGCAAGCACTTGCATGGCTTGAAAAAGCCAGCAAGACCTGCGGGCTCGTACTGCTTGGCCCAGCTATTCAACTTGTCAGCCACAACCTTGGCTCCAAGCAGATCAGCCCACTTGATCAGTCCTCCCCTGCACAAAGCACCAAGCCATGTCAGCACTGGCTGCTGGCTGCCACTTACGTTGGCTGCACAAGTTGAAAGCGAATGACCTTGCAATGCTCCTATGATTTGAGTGCGCTTATGTTAATACGACCTTGTCAGTGTTTTAAGCAACAGATGCTGTGTCCCTGACTATGCCGTCAGGAACTCAGTGTAAGTATGCAGATGACTTGAAGGACACATTCAAACAAAGCTGGGTTGACTGACCTGTAAGCTGGGAAGCCCATAGACATGACGGTAGCCACATCCAGGTCAGAGGGCTTGTCCACAATGCCCTCATCAATCACCCGGCAGCCCTCATTGACAACAGGGAAGAAGATGAACTGGATGATCTCCTCTGGGGTCAGCTTGGGGGGCTGCCCCTTGAACAGCCCTGCCTTTTTCCTTGACTCCTCCACTATTGGCGCCAAGTCCTTGTCAGCGGATGCCTTTCGCCTAGACTTGCATCAGTATACTTGTGGTATGAACATCTTTGTAATGTGCTGTCCGAATCCTGAGCGCAATACAGCTACCAGCATCATGACTGCAGTGAGCTCCCGCTACAAAACAGCATGAGTGCAGTGAAAGTCCCGCGCAAATAAATGCGCAGATGAAATGTGAAGTCATGCATGAACATTGCTGAACATTCCTCTGGGCGTGTTGTGCACATGGATGATCAAGCTGCCAGTCGGTGGGACTATTTTAGGCTTACTTGTTGTCAAATTTGTAGAAACCGCTGCCAGTCTTCTCTCCTAGGCGCTTGTGGTCGTTCAGGAGGGAGATGATCTGGGCGGGGTACACCCTGTCTGAGAAGGACTCGATGAAGTTCTTGCCAACATGCAGCCCAATGTCAGCCCCCACCAGGTCACTCAACCTGCAGTTATTGCATGCAATGCATAGATTCATAGTCCTGATTGCGTGCAACACATAGAATCATAGTCCTGATTGCATGCGACACATAGTTTTTCAGTCCTGATTGCATGCAACACAAAATTTCACAGTCCTGATTGCATGCAACATATAGCTTCATAGTCCTGATCACATGCAACACATAGATGCATGGTCCTGATGCACTGTACAGTGCACACACAGCACATGCACAGCACTGCTGCTATGTGGATCCAATCTTGGAGAAGTTGGATTCTTGATCAAAACTGGTCTGTGTGAATCTCTGCTGCAGACCCTTCTGCATCTGCTGCCACAAAATCAGACTTTGCTGACCGGCAAAACAGGACTTTAGACCAGAAGGTACTCAGGACAATACATAGCTGGAAGCTAGGGGAAGACACATGTTGCATGAATGACCGAGTGGATGAGTGCATGAATGGGATGAGCACCTGAAGGGCCCCATGGGCATGCCAAAGCCCTTGAGGATGACCATGTCAATCATGTAGGGGTCCAGGCCCAGGTCCACCAGCATGCAGGCGGCCTGGGTGTAGGGGAAGAACACCCGGTTCACTGCAAAGCCTGTGCAGTTGCCCACCACCACAGGGGTCTTCTTGATCTGGGCACCGTACTCAATGGTGTCTAGAATCACCTGCACACTCGCAAGCTCCAGTCAGGACCAGTGCGCAACAGGCTACAGGAATTTAAGCCTGGGCTTTGCCGGAAGTCAGGATGGTGAAAGCGCCTTGCACTTGAAAGCATCTTGTCCCTGATGCACCATGTTGATTCAGCCATGACAGTTGTTGAGTTTCAGGCTTGTGGTTGGCATGAGACGATGACTCAGTGAAGGTGTACTGGGGACACCTGCCCCACTGAAAGTGTTTCCATAGGTCGTGATTTGCAATTGCCTTGGATGCTGCAAATGATGTTACATCACCCCTTATAGACATTCCAAGGAAAAGGCAAGAACAGGCCAACAGCATATGCCTGCGATGCAAATGAAGACCTGCCAGTAGATGCAACGGATTGAATCCTACATGAGAGAGCTCAAAGCTGAAACGGACTTGTAGCTGCTAGGGTGTCTGCTGATGGCCATACATTGTCATTTGCTATTACCATTGGATACTACAAACTCATCATAATGTTACATCCCTGCTTATGGACATTCCAAAGTAGGCAGCAATATGTGACCCACACAGCACAGATGCACATGGGATGTAGGCAGCAGCACACCTGCTTTGAGGTCTTGCTGGTGCGCACAATCTCCAGCAGGGGCATAATGTGTGCAGGGCTGAAGAAGTGGGCACCAATGACACGGTCCTGGGACTTGGTCTTTGAGCCGATGAGCTCAATGTCAATGGTGGAGGTGTTGGTTGACAGTATGCAGTCAGGCCCGCATACCCTCTCCAGATCTGCAGCAACAGTCCTGGCACGCTTGGTGCATGTGCATGTCCAACATGTGTTGGCATGGAGCTCTATGCCTGGACTTTTAAGCAGAGCCAGCTGTTCGAGTAGAGGCTTGCCCACTGCCTGGTGCACCGCTGCCCAACTTGACATGTGCATCATCTGTTAATAAAGTTCACTTGATGGAATGAATTGATTGCTGCCAACAGTACTTGCACAGGCTAGGTGCAGAAACAGTGCCCTTGAATGGCGACAGTTGCTGGCATGCTGCTAGCACCGCGTGTCTTGAGAGCAGCATATTGACTATGCTCTTATTGACCACCTACAGGTTGTGTTACATCCTGTTGGACAAACCTGTAAACTCCAGCAGCTGTCAACACAGGTATGCTTTGTTGCAGACACCTTGTTTTACCTGCAAAGATCTTCTGCTTGAGGTCAATGCTCTCGATGACAGCCTCCACAACCATGTCCACAGTCTTGAAGTCATCATAGCTCAGCGTGCCCTTCAGCTTGGACAGCAGCTTGTCCACCTGCTGCTGGTTCATCTTCCCCCTCTTCACTTGTGACATCAGGTTGGACTTCACTCGACTCATTCCAGCCTGCGAGAATAGCAGACAGCACTGGTAGCTGAGGCTAGTGCCAGACCATGATGCGTGCTGCTTGGAATGATATGGGCAGGCTTTTCTAGTCCTCCCTGATTTGGCAACGATGGCAGCAGAATGTGCTACAAGAGCATTCGGCTGTTTGTCGCTTGCAATGGTGTAGGCAGGCTACCAGACCATGCTTGTATTGCAGCAGTTGCAATAAGACATTATTTGTGACAACTCTTCGCATCTGCAGGACCAAGCTGATGATACAGCACTACACCCACTCTCAGTCGTGCTGAATCAGCTTGCCAGCTTTGCTATGAAAGATGAATCAAGCAGAGTGATTGCCTTGGCAACCAGCCATGCAGCAGAAGATGTCCAGGTATCTATGCAAGCGGTGCAGCTTTGCAGGAGAAGCATAACAATGTGCTTGGTAAACATCATATTGCATGCACACTGCGGGCATGCCTACACTTGTCATTGACCTCTTATCCCCCTGGGTAGCTCGGTATAGTACTTGGCTTCTCATAGAATTGACGCCAAAAGGCATAGTCTTTTCTTTTCTTGACCTTTCGTTCATTACTGCAAAGCATACACAGTGTAGCAGCAGTCTACCTCCAGGAACTTGTCATTGACCTCCTTGATGATGACCTCCTGGCCAGCCAGCAGGCCTGCAGTGGCGATGCCGCTGCCCATGAGCCCACCTCCAATGACTGCCACCTTGCGCACCTTGCGTGGCTTCAGCCCGGCATCTGTCACCCCTGACACCTTCTTGGTGGAGCGCTGGGCGAAGAAAATGTGCACCAGAGCCTTGTGGGTGTCTAGGGAAGCCGCCTTAGCAAAGGCTTCTTGCTCCTGCAAATGGTGATCACAAGCTCTTTTCCAATCCCAAAATGTGTATTTTGATTCTAAATCGTCATCCTTTATGCTGGAAAACTAAACTCAGAAATGTCTACGGACAGTAAAATCGTTTTTCTGCATTGTGGAGATGGAGTAGAGCTTTGCAGACTGGGGAGTTTGACATATGAAAGACATTTGTGACATGCAATGCAGAAAAGCCTTTCCATGCAATCTTGCTGCTCCTGTCCATGAGCGTTGATAAGACCATGAATGGTTAAGGCACAGATTGGTGCACACCAAGTATGTGAGAAGTTGATGAGACCGTAAATGGTTAAGGCTAGACTGGTGCAGACCAAGAACGTCAGAAGAGGTTGACACATTGTCCTTGACAGTCAATGTCCTGGAGCAGTGCGGAGCAGCATTGTGCTGGATAGTGCAGCTGAGCAATTGCCGCAACCTATGTCCAGATCAAAGTGTCGCTGCTCAAAATCAAGAGCGTCAGCAACATTGACGCTGCAGCTTGCAATGTGATGCATTGGTGCATAATTCTGTTGATGGAGGCGAGGAGGTCCTTAATTTCTTTCCCAAAGAGTGTCAGAATCGTCATCAAACTATACAGGACCCAAAAGGATAGACAATTTAAGCCTAGTTGCCACACCTTGTCAATGCCCTTGAGGCCTCCAAACTCCACACCCCACCGGATGGCATCCAAGCACAGCTGGGGGTGGGTCAAGTGGGCTCCCTTCTTGGCTGCCTGAGCCTTGGCAAAGTCAATGATGGCCAGTGCCTCTCCTAGGGACTCCAGCTTGTCTGTCCGATACAGCGTTTGCGACCTTGGCGCTTTTCCAGCCGCAATTGCTAGGGCCAGCTGTCTTGCTGCGGGGAGGAGCTTCTCCTTGGGGACAACATCGTCCACCAAACCCAGCTTCTTGGCAGCGCCTTCCTTGATTGGCTGACTGGTCAGCATCATCTCACAGGCCTGCAAGTGTGTTTTGTCATGTCATGTCATGTCATGTCGCAGCTGATGAAATGTCACGCAGATCACACTGACGACACAGTGACTCACAAGATGGATCGAAGCAAATGCACAACACAAGTGAGTTTGCTCAATCTTCAAGACAGCTGTTAGCATGGCACAGGCTGCTTTGCAAACACACAGCAAGAAATGGGAGCGTTTGCCTGTTGAACTGGGCACAGCTGACTGTGAATGTCACCTTTTGCAGGCCCACCAGCCGTGGCAACCTCTGCGTGCCACCAAATCCTGGCAATATGCCAAGGGAAAGCTCTGGCAGTCCCAGCTTTGTGCCTGGTGTACACAAGCGAGCATTGCATGCCATGGCTGTCTCACAGCCACCACCCAGAGCAATGCCCTCTACTGCTGCAACTGTTGGCTTTGGACCGCTTTCCAGAAGTTCACAGAAAGCAGCATTGATTTTGCTGTCAATCCCGCCTCCTCCAGACTGTGTAAGAAACTGCTGGATGTCAAAGCCGGCTGAAAACCGACCGCCTTGGCCGGTAACAACGATAGCCTTGACATCAGAACGGTTGTGAGCTTCTCTGGCGTGGTTGAAGAGGGAGGACAGCACTGCAGCCCACCATCAACGCAACTCAGCTTTCCTCCACAGTAAGGTCGAGTGAATTCATGATGCTCAAGGTGCAAAGACAGTCGAGACAGCGACGCCAAACACCAAAGACATCTGTTTGACACACAGTGTATACCGTTAGGGTGCAGTGCGTTCACTGGAGGGTTTGCCAAAGTGATGATGGCCACACCATCCTGTCCTACTTCCATAGTTGCAGTTGGCGCCATGTTTCCGGCACGGGACAAGCGCGAGCAGGTAAACGCTTCTGTGATCGGGCAAGGCGGAGAAGTTGGTGACCTTTTTGTTGCAACAGTTGTCGATCCCACGCTGGCAGCTGACCTGGCGATGTGGCACCTTCACGTGTCACATGGCATTTTGATGTGTAAAAGCCTGTCTTCGGATTTCTTGATAGATTGGCTCTCAGGTTCACTTTCCCAGGGACACACTAATTTGCAGAGCTTGGTAAAATGCCTGGATCATAGCCTGATTTTCGAGTGTCACTTCGGTGTCAGCCTTCTGGTGTGTAACAGAACAGCCTGTAATCAACATCTTCTAGAACTAGTGTTGAAGTACCACATCGGATCGCTTTCTCCTGTACTGATGCTGATGTTGGTTAGCCTTTACGATGGTGTCATTCTGTCCGCATTACTGAAAGACATTGCTGTTGTCGCCTGTCTGACTGGCATGTCGCATGGCATGCATGGCCATATGACCATCCTGCTTGCGGGTTCATGAATCTGCCGGACAAGCTGTCTGATGTTTTTATGTGTTGCCATAACACTGTTCTGTTGCATTCATTGCAATGCAGTGCATCGAACATGCATGCATATGCCACGTCTGCAACGTGAGCAAGTCATCGTTGCATGTGCTTGAGCAGGTGGCTTGAGAGGTGTTGAAAGGTATCAGCAAGGTAGGTTCCACTGCTATGATAGACTTCACATCAAATGGCTAGTTTGTTAGCAGGACTTCAATTGCAGAGTGTGCAGATGATTTTGCACGTAGTGTAGGCTGTTTATGCACGACAAGCTTCAGCTAGCTTCAAGTGCTTTGTATCTGTAGCCTCTGCCTGCATTGGTCGAGCAGCAGCATGTGCAGCAGTCTCTCTTGTTACCTCCGAGGGAACTGCTTACAGGCTCTGAGCAATAATTGCTTCAAGGTCTGCTTCTGCTGGCCATGGAACCACATGAATGCCTTCAAAACAGCAGGTGATGGCTGACAGCCATGTGTTAGCTGGGGTCTGAACCTGTCAAGTTTCATAAGCGCTGTGGATTGGCTTGAGTCTGAAAGGTGATGTGCGACAGCTTATAAGCTGCAGTAACTACAGCAGCAGTAACTACAACTGCTTTGAAGATGTCTCCAACAGGAATTTTAAAGGCTTTGGAAGGACCAAGTTCTTCTGTTTCCATGCAACTCTTGCAATAATCTGTGTCCTGCAATAATTCAATAACTTGACTCAAAGAGCTGCATGACATGAGCAGACCTGCAACCATAGCTTGTGCACTCTGGGATTGTGCATACCTATATGTTTACAGAACGGCTGAGATGCGCAGTGAGGTCATGCAGCTCAGGGACAGTGTCAAAATTATCAGGACAACAAGGCAGTGGTGTCTCAAAGATTTGCTGCATGCTGCAGCTGTAGTCACTGCAACGCTTTGCAACTACCTGAGTGATACCACAAGTGTTCTCTTTCGCTTCAACACCAGCAGCAGCGCTTCTTGTTGCTGACTTGCCTTGCTTTTCCTCCTCAAAGTGGGATGCCACCTGCTCTAGAGCATAATTGCGAGGACATCTGGCGACTTTATAGGCCGTCAGAGGATGTCTACAGGCCGGGCAGTTGCGACGAGACCAGCTCCGCAGTATCGTATCTGCAGAACAACAGGCTGAGCCAGTGTATTATTCTGAGGTTGAATGACCACGTTCTGTCCAATTTCACGCCTACCAAGGCATCCGCTGCACACGCTGTGTCCACATGGCAAGCTACGAGGTCGCCGGCACTCCTGCGTGGCCTGGAAGGTGTTCAGGCATACAGGGCACTCCAAGACCTTCTCCATACCATCAACTACCTGCTGGGTGAAGGTAAGATGGGTGCATCGCGCAGGTGATCTCGGAGTTGGCACTGATCTCTCCGACAGAAGCGTCCAAGGCATGCGTTACATGTGGTGTTACGCGCTTACCATGTGTTGCATTGTGCCCGGCTCTCATCAAGATGACGCTAATTTGCTTGACAAGCTGCTTCACAATATGTCCTATTCTTTGGCTGACAGACATTAGTGTTGGTTCATCATGGCAACATGTTGCTGATGAACTCGTCTATGGCATGCATGCGCAAACCTTCACCAACATCTGCCCCCGGAGCCACGTGCAGCTGCGAATTATGACATCGCAGCCCCTAGAAAAGTAAATGAAAACGGCCCAACTCAGGAGCGTTTGCAGTGCTGTCCCTACCGCCTTCAGCCAGGAATTTTTACAGCTTCAGAAGTTGCCTATGCAGCATACTTCTTCTTGCTCCCTAGTAAGACTGACGCATGCTGCTAGATGGACCTGCGGAAGGCAACTTTTCGACAATTGTTGCAAGGCATATATCGGTGGCGCATAGATCATTTTGTTTCTGACCTTCAAACTTCAGGGCGAGATCAGATCAGGAAAGCAGGTCTGTCACGAGTGTTGACAAGGCATGCGTCTTAAGGCTATCGGTCATGCTACCAGGCTGCTGGGCCGCGTGCCGCCATGGTCGGCAAGCAGGTGCAAACATACAATCTTATTTGCATATGGAGTAATGCAGCTTCTATCACCTCTGTGCGATTGATGAGCTGACAAAGCTTGTGCATCACCTTTTACAATGCAGGGAGGGATTGCAATCTGTGTCTATGTCACCCAGCAATGATCTGCTAAAAGTGACTCCTACGTATATGAAACACATCAGCCCTATCCACACAGCACCTGCACAACACAAAGTCGAAGGTGCGCCACCTGATCAGACCGCCTGTTTGCAAAGCGGTTGTTGCTGCTGAGTGTCCCTCGCTGAAATTTGATCACATCTTTTTCGTTGTGCTGCGTGCTCAGGATCTAGTGATACTGACCACCCTTCAGGACCTCATGTCAAAGACAACAAGCCAGCATCAAAACGTATGCAAGCTTCCTGGGCTAGTCTCAGCTGGGCAATTTGCCCCCTCTGCTGCCCAGCTTGCCCACACTGTCCAGCTCGAAATCTTCCCTCCCATACCGTGCTGAGTCACTTTGTGCCCAGAGTGTCACTCACATGGCACCAGCACGGACACATGCATGGTCATCGTCTGGCCAGATAACATTCAGCATGTTCAGAGACAGCATCCATTCATTAGACCTCAACTTTAATGCAATCTTGCCTTGCAGGTGGTCAGACAACAGGCTATGGCTCCTCTCAGGTAGAACAAGACAGGACTGGAGGCAAGCCACAGACAGGCCCAAAGGCAACAGAGCATGGCACTGTGCCTCGCCCCGGCATCCCAAGCAGAGAAGACTCAGCAGGGCGAGATCCTGACAAGACACGCCCCCGCACAGGCACAACTGGTGGAGATCCAAATGAAATGATGTACGGGCCTGCCGGCAGTGCCACTGCATACGCACATCAAGTGCATGATCGCCTCTGCTTGCAGATTCTGCATGTGGCATGTCTACAGTCTGTCAGCAGTCCCTCGATGAATGAAAGCAATGTGTCAGGATTGTGAAAGACTCATCACATTCAGTTGCATATGCAAATTTCAACACAGTCCATGCACATCAATGGTCACATGAATGACCCTTCCAACAAAGCTGTACATCTGCTGCCATACATATGTTTGTCCTGGGTCTGCAGGCCAGGCAAAACGCCGCCTGGGTATGACACGAGCAAGCCCCGGCCTGCAACTGCCACAGAGCAGGGTGCCACTGATCAGATGCAGGGCAAGAACCAAGGCATGGGACACCTAGGGAGTGACCCTACCAAGGACACTGGGGGCCCCAAGCCAGACTATGGCAACAAAGATCCTCAAAAGTCAGCTTGCCCCAACACATGCATGCACAAACTGTGTGTAGCATCAGTCATGCATTTGCGTTCGTTCATCAGCACGTAGTGAGGAACTTGATACATATGCAAGGATAGCAATGCACTTCTGCTTGACGTTGAACAAGTGTGCCAGATCTATTGATGGTGACCACAGTGCTCATACTCGATATAATTTCTGGGAAGTATTGCAACTTTCTTAAACCAGCAGCAGCCATGGTTCACAATATGTCATGACTTGTGTTGACAAAGCAGCATCAGTCTGCAAGCAGTACCCTTGTCACCATCAGGCCCTGCTTGCACAACTGTGCACAATGTCAGCATACACCTTCAGATGCTTGCTATAGGCACCACACTGAGTATGTCTGAGTTCCTGTCCATGGTTGCAGGGGTGAAGAGGGGCAGGTGGGCCAGGGCAATGTGCATGATGTAGACTCTGGGGACACTGCAGGCATGCCTAAAGATGCCAAGCCAGCCTCCAGCTCGCCTGCAGAACACCATGAGGGCAAGCGCCAAGGTATGCTTCCATGATGAAATTTTTCATTCTGTTGGGATCCAGGAGCGAGAATAGCATGGTTGCTGAGCGGCGTGTCTGAAAGACAGCTTTAGGCATCAGCAGCCGCATGTTTTACACGTTTGTGTGACTCATGAATCTGCTGCCATTGTGCACAGGACAAGCATGGGCAGTCTAGGGTCAGACCACAATCAAGTAGGGTTTAGGAGTATTAAAACTGGGATTGTCAATCCAAGCTTTGTGAGGATATATGTTGAATACTCCTGCCTGTTGTGAAGCACCATCTGTCACACTCATGTACTAGCTGCTGCTTCACAAAGCCTTCTCACATCTGCCGTAGGTCAGATGAACATGATAGCTGCTTGAGGGCTTTGTTTTGGTGCCCCATTGGTAGATTCTTACATATGCAACTCACAAGCCATTTCTCAACATAGGCCATTGTTTGGTTTTTACCTGTCAGCATTCTGTCTGCAGCCAAGGGGTCAGCAGGATCAAGAGACTCATGGGACCCCTCCTCTGACACCCCAAGCCTGGACAAGGGGGCCAGGGTGACTGACCCTAGGACCCCTAGAGAGGAGAGATCAGGCCTTAGTCCCACTGATGTAAGCCAACTTTCTGATGGCTGCCATGTATTTGCAAAGCTTGCTTCCTTCTTATGCATGCTCTTGTTGCTTTGGAGTGTAAGGTGCCTGCTACTGTGTGCTGAAACCCAGCTAAAGGCTCAATTGTAGTGTGGTTCATGTACAGCACATTTGTGTGGTCTACAGCTGGGCTGGGCTTGATGTTGACAATGAGGTTGCATGGAACACATGGAGATTGCCGATCATACTGGTGTCATGCCTGTGGTCATCTGCACATGCAGCGATGTGACAGAATTCAGTGCAAAATCTGGCAGATCAGCCTTGCTTTCCTGCTCCGCTTTGATGCCTTTGATCCTGGCAGACTGCTCTGCAAGAATTTCCTGTTAAGCGTTTAAACAAAGTTCCTGTGTACATATTGGGCATAAATAGCAGCAGCAACAGAACTCAGCTCAGGACAATGCCAAATTATGTATCCATATGTTGCTAACTTTTGACATTGGCAGTATCATAATCATCAGATTATGGTGCAGGGTCCACCAGAGGGATCACCAGAGCCTGGCAGCTATGCAGAGGAGCTGACCAAGAATGTGCGCCCCAATGAGACCCCTGATAACCCCCAGGAAATGCCCCCAAAGGTTCCCTCTGCCATTGACCCTCAGCAGCCAAAGGGCTCTTAGTCTGGGCCTACCCCTTGACAGCAGTATGAAAAGAAGTCACTTGGAATTGATGCAGCTGGCAATTCTCGAGCAGATGCTCATGCTAAGCATCATCAACAATAGGTCTGATGTCAGTTTTCAGCATAGCACCTGTATCTGCTGCTTTAAGGCTCCTGCAGCTGCACCAGTAGTTAGCGCTGCTGGCCTGTCATGTGCATGAGGTCTCACATTGCCTCTGATAGTTGCATCGTATAGGCTGACTGCAGTCTTGTGACTTTGCTGCACATTAACTTTGAACAGGCTTTGTGTTCGCTCCTTGTTTACCACCACCACTAGGGGAACGAAGGTCACCCTTAAGCAGTTTTAGAGATGCTTAAGTGCCATGAGTCTGATCTCATACCAACGGGACCATTTCAGCCATGTCTGAAACTGTCTGAAAACTTGCTTTCAGGCCATCCTGACTCAGTTTGAAATCCTTACATCAGACGTGTCTGAAATACGCTAGCGCTTATGCTGTCTGAACTAGCGCTCCAGCTGCTAGCACTGTGAATTTGCAAACACATTCGTCACAGCAATAATGTATGTCTCAATCAACAGTCGAGCACAACATTGTGTAGACGTGACAGCAGACGCGACAACACAGCAGCGCGATCATGCTGTCAGACATGTTGTCCATTCTCCGTACGTGCGCACCTGCCGTATGGGCCGCGCGAAGCGGCATCTGAACTTGACTTCAATGGCGCTAAAGTGACCAGCAAACACCAGAGCAAACACTTGAGCACATAGCGCGTGAAGACCTGACCAAGGGCGCCGTGTGCAACGCGACTCCGCAGAGCATCCGTGCTGTGTGTCGTAAGCGGCGACTGCCGACAGCTGGTATCAGTTTGTGTGACTCCTGATCCTTCGGTATAGTAGCAGTGATCTCTCGCTCTCAGGCGCGTCATGAGCGGCAACGCTGAGTTGAAAGAGGCAAAGCGCTTTCTGAGGGAACATCAGATAATCGTCAGGCGCCACTGGCCTCCTGAGCGGGTCGTACAGGAGGCCAAAGAGCTGAAGCAGCAGTTGACTGCAAGTATGAGCAGCTGTCAATGAGACCTTGTTGGGTGTGCTTGCAAGCTTTGTCAGAGTCATTGAAGACTGCTGTGTGTGCAGAGCACCCAGACCAGCCATTGCAAGACCTGAACAAGAATGACCATATTGCAGCTGCTGCTGGTAAGCAATAGCTTGGCCGGCTAAATGATAGTAGCAGTCATGCTATTATGTTGTTGTTGTTGTTGTTCTCTACCTGTTCATCATGTGCAGACCGGGATCTACGTCTGAGCCCCACGCTTCGACTGGAGACACTCAGTCTGGTATTGAGCAAGCTTGCCGATGTGGAAGATCTGGTCCATTGTGCTGCCGTGAGCAAGCTTTGGGCAGCTGCAGTCACTGTCTTGCAGCCCCGACTACTTTGCATAGATCACAAAGGCACTGGCGACGAGGAAGATCACATTGCGTACACTCAGCTAAGGTTGCTTCAGGGCTGGCAGCGACAGGGCCGACTACAGAACCTGAAGGGCGTTAGTCTCAAAGACAACCAAGGGGGTTGCTTCGAGGTGGATGAAGACGTAGACGACGGTGAAAGGGAACTCAACTTTGCAGACCCCTCCCCTCTGTCACAAGGATTGATCACATTAGCTGGCTCTTGGAACCTTTCCAGTTGCGAATTGACTGGTCCATTTTCTGTCAAGGCAGCTGTAGACATGCTGCCACCAAATCTGATTAGATTGAGGCTGTGGCCAGACTCTGGACCAGATGAGTTCAATCTTTCTGCGTTCAAGCGCTTTACAAAGCTGACATGGCTGTGGCTGGCTTTTGGAAGGAACATCGAAGAGAATGATCCAGACTGTGAACTTGTACTAGACATGGCCATGCCTTTCTTGCAGCATATCATTGTGACTGATAGGCTTCGCTGCATTTCGGCTCAGGACATGACTGCAGAGGAATTGTTTCCAGATGTGGACCTCTTAAGCCTAAAGATCATGGCCGATGCCAAAGGCAAGAGTCTCGCTGAAGGTGTTGTGCCGCTGCCAAAGCTCAGGACCCTTTGTCTCAAAATATATGATGGAGAGGGCTCAGAGTGGAAGTTGGTCATTCCCAAAACCAGCTCCATTGAGCAATTGGAGGTGACAGGAGCCCCTAATCAGCCCAGATTGACATTGGAGTTGCAAAAAGCCATCATCAACTACAAATGTAGCCAGTTGCACAGTGTCTTCTCCTCGCCTGCATTTGATTATGAGGACTTTGGCGTAGGGCTCTTTGCTGGTATACGTGCGTGATGCTGTAGTAGGACAACATGACCTTGCCTGATTCTCACATACTGTCATTGCGAGGGAGCTGTTACATATCAGACTTGGCAGTATGTCTTTAGTCCATAAATTGTGTGGTTCGACGCCTTGCTAACTGCACCCATCAAATGGCTTGAATGATGGTACCAGGGACATTTTTATTTGTCTGGTTGTGCAGCAGCAAGATACATTCTTAGCAAAGGCAACTTAATTAATTGACCTGAGTCAGCATGCTCAGTGATACAATTAACGTTACTGATTGTGGCGTACTGCAGAAGAGTCCAAGACATCAACAGAGGGAAGTGAGTTACACCAACAGCATATTATCTGCAATGACACAGCATATGTGTGACTTACGTTGACCGTACTGCCTTTAAATCTTTGTTGACCGCCCATCATTGTTGCGAACATGCTGCCCAGCATGGTGCAAGGGTAAATCTATGCTGTCTTAAGCTTGGACACGGCAACATGGGCACCATGTGGCACAATGCATGACAGCATACTGTGAGCATCTCCAATGTTTGAGCAGCCCCCCTGCCCAAGCAATGGAGAATTCAGGCCTGTTTGCACCAATAACGTCCTGCACGTGCGAGACATTGCTCTGTAGTTGCCGTACAGCAGTGCTCTGAAACCCGACTATGGTTGCCGTGGCCGCTCAAACAAGGGTGGATATATCCTATGAACTAGGCACCCAGTAGTGTTCAAGCGCGATTGCTTGCATTAAGAGCTGAGGGATTGTTGCAGTGTTCAGTGTGTCTCAAATACCATGTACTAACCCCATTGCATTTTGGCATAAACATTTTGTAATGGGATTGATCTCAGGTCACAGCTGGCGTTGAGGTTCAGTAGATCTGTAGTTTTATAAGCCACACTTTTGACAGTGCAGACTTGCCTGTTGCACTTCTGTCAGTGTATGAATTGCGTGCAGAAGCATGTGTTGATCAGAAACGGTTTTGAAACGACTGCTTACATAAGGTGCTCCAGAATGCACTTGTAACAATCAAAACAGCACACTTGACTGAATAACTAAACACCTGCACCTGTGTGTGCACTCCATCAGACATCCCAGACAACTCATTGGCTGAATGGGCTCAAGCTGAAGAAGCTACTCACAAAGAAAAGGACTGTCACTAAAACAGACACTGGACACACCCCAGCCTTCAAGGAAGAAGGCGTACAGTCTATGTCAAAGCAATCCAAAAACAGCCTTCTACTCAAATGTCACAACCCTGCAAATAGTAGTCAACTAATCCATCCAGATATGTTGCTGCTAAATGTGTGATCTAGGATGAGGGGGTGAACTTGGTGGCGAAGTTGAAGGCGTTGATGGCGGCAGGGTCGCTCAGGTGGTCCTGCAGGTTCTCCACTGGGCCCTTGCCAGTCACAATAGCTTGGACAAAGAATCCGAACATGGAGAACATAGCCTGCACTCACAAAGCATGTATTCAGTACTACCAACTTGAGCCCTTTCACTGCTAGTATGGAATGTCAACATCCAGCGTACTCATGAAGGCCAACTTGTTTCCCAACTGCAATGCAGAATTGCACTTTGACGACTACAAAGGCAAATAAATCCTGCACACAGCATCATTCCTGGTGACAGCAGCAATAGCAGCGGAGGGCTTACCAAACGGCCGTTCTTGATCTCCTTGACACGCAGCTCAGCGAATGAGTCTGGGTCGTCAGCCAGGTTGAGGGGGTCGAAGGGTCCTCCTGGGTACAGGCTGTCAAGTCCCTCAACTCCTGGGGCCTCGCCGTTGGCACGGTATGACTCAGCAGCTCCCATCAAGATGACCTGTAATAGTTGCTGATGGTTAACAGGCTCAATGGAACAACAGCATGCACCTGCCTCACATGTGCATCAGTGGTGTAGAGCTGATGTAACCACTGCTGGCTTATCAAACAAAACAGGTCACTGCATGGAATGGTATAAGAATGTGAGCATCAGCATGGCAACAGCATACGGCGACAAGACAAAGCCAGCTACTTGTCAAATTATTGCGGGTTAGTGGGTATATTACAAAGTGGCTGCTTATCAAAACATTGCAGACAGGTGGTACCATTGCACATTGCACGAAACAGTGCTATCTTGCAAATAGTGATGAGCAACCCTAGGTGCTGAACCTAGAGCAACAACTATGTTGACTCATGGGTTTGGATTGAGAAATGTACCTGGACAGCTAGGGTGGCAATGATGGACTGGGCGTGCACCAGGCTGGAGTTACCCAGGTAGTTCAGGCCTGCATGCCATACAAGGTCATATGTCAGAGCAAGCCAAACAGACAACATGCAGAAATCAGTGACTACAAGTGCTGTCATGCTTGCCTTCATCAGCTGCATGAAGAAGATGGTCATGCATTGAATACTGGCCATCAAACAAACTGCAGCAGCAAATTCCAAGAGGATGGCTTCCATAAACAGCATCTAAAAACTAATGCTGCAACTGAAGGCCATTGTTAATGCTATTCATGTACCAGCTTAAGACAAACACCGCCCAAACAGCTTTGCAGCATTATCTGATGCCGCACTTGTGACACGCAACACTTGTAATCCAGGCTACACCATGCTGCATCAGCCGATGGCACTGGCGGGAGGGAGGGGGAGGGGGGGGGGCGAGGGCGCTTACCATCC
>JAABUP010004582.1_pt1 | contig 22311 bp, 24 predicted proteins | sample 5559201 | NCBI WGS metagenome assembly JAABUP01 (sample SAMN10711887, study PRJNA513373) | rock metagenome | isolation source: Antarctica rocks | place: Antarctica | reverse complement strand
GTGAGTGAGTGAGTGAGTGAGTGAGTGAGTGAGTGAGTGAGTGAGTGAGTGAGTGAGGGAGTGAGTGAGTGAGTGAGTGAGTGAGTGAGTGAGTGAGTGGGTGTGTGGGTGGTGATTGGGTGAGTGGGTGGGTGAGTGGGTGGGTAAGGGAGGGAGGGAGGGAATCGATGAGGAAGTGAGTGATTGAATGATTAGCAGCAAGTGCATAGCTGCCAAGGTGCTACAAGCAGAGACAAGTGGGCTTTAGTGACATAGTCAGCAAGTGCATGACTGGACTAGTGAATATACATGTTTTAGCCTGGGTCCATGATCAATGCTGGATTTGTCGCAGCAAGGGAGCCGGGTACAGGAGTTTTCCCACTTCTCATTGAGGTTGTTTGTTGACAGGTTTTGGGCAGCAATGTTCTGTAACTGTTCTAGCTCTGTGCAGGCAACGAGTGATGCGGACAGCGCTGGAGGTGATCATGGACGTAGAATCAGAGCTTGCCATGCACGGCTACGCAGACCCCTGCACCTCCCTCTTCAGGGGCTGCCATCTCTGCTTCTTGCCCCTGCATGACCCCCAGCATCACCCCCAGCCTGCCATTGCCTCTGACTCACCCAATGCTGGCGGTCAACCTGCAGCTGTTCGCGCAGCTGCTGAGTCACGGCTGTTTCAAAGCACTGTGGATGCAGTGAAGTTAGGTGCTGCAACTCAGGCAGCCTTGGTGGATTGTCAAGCCAGGAGGGTGGCGTTGCAGGTGACTCCTGATGTATGTCCTGCTCGCTGGATGCCCACAAGCAGCACACATGATGTGTCAGTCCTCGATCATGAGTCTGCCAAATGATGGCAACATCTGGCCACTACTGCACGGTCTTCCTGCCAGTTGATATCAGCTGTCCCACCATCTGTATCAACAGAGCTGCATCAGCTGTTGATCATCTGCCTTGACCTATGATGGACCCTGGAAACAGAGTGACACACACTTCCACATGAGCATGCACGTTACAGCTGCACAACACATAACGCTCAGGCCCCTTGGGCATGTAAACAGTACATGCATCGTTTTATCTGCATTGAGCCACTTTGCTTGTACGCTAGCACAGGATCAGCCTCTCACCTTGCAGCACCCACAGACCCCAGATTCTGCTGCTTCACTGTGGTCTGGCCAATCCATTGCTGGTGTTCATGTTGCAGCTGTGATGTCGCAGGTGCAGATTCATGGTGGCAATGTGACAGACACACTTGTGCCAGAAACCACCCATGTCATCATTGATAGAGGGCCAGCCTCAGAGCAGGCTAGCCTGATGCCCCTTGAGGTGATGCAAGCAGTGACTAGCAAGCTAGGAGGGCTGAGTGGCCTGCGCTTGTTCAGGCGCAACCTGGTCTCTGGACAGCTCAAGCTTGTGGCTCCAAGGTGAGCTTTTGAGTCTGGTCAATGCTAAGATTGAGGTTGTGCTGCTTGAAAGCAATGTGCATGTCTGTAATCCCTGCTGTATGGCTACAGGTTGCTGCCTCAACATGTGCACTCACGCAATTGTGCTTGAAATGTCATGCCACCTGCCAATGAGCTGCAAGACATCAAACATTTTGCAACTTAGAAGTGTGTATTCATTGGCCCCAGGCATTTCTGAGTTTGGATTCCCAGTGAATAATAATTGTTTCTGTGAAAGTACAGACATGTGGGATTGAGAAGATCTCCATACTCTGCACAGTCCTGTTGCAAATATGACTTGTGTGAAGCACAAGCTTGCAGCTTTCACGTGCTCTCCAACTGCTCCTCCTGCTGGCCACAATACAGACAGTAAGCAAAAACAAGTGTCAATTGCAGGACAGTTGCACCCCATCATGCCCTTGAAGCACGCAACATGAGGCTGTGATTGCAGTTGGGTGGAGGCTAGCCTGTTGGCCTTGGAACACTGTCCAGCAGATGCACAAAGAGCTGATGAGTCAGATCACGCTGTGGACATAGCGGGCACAATCCAGTGCAAAGGCTCTGAGGAAGACAAGTATCCTACTGTGGACTACAGGTAAACTCCTGTACTGTTCAGCAGTGTACATACAGAAAAATAAATTTGCAATTTAGTGTCTCGTGTTAGTGCATGGTGGCTCACGGGACTAGTGTTGGGGCACACCTAGTAGGTACCTGGCAAGAACAGTTAGCTGGAATGCCTGTAAATTGTTCTTATCATTACTATATGGAAAACTGCTGCTGCCAGATCATGTAGCTGCTGTGTGCTCTTGGCTGTGTCTCTGAGTGTCGTGTGTATGTGCTCCAATGTGCTCTATGTCTGCCCTTGGCAGCTAGGACCCCTTTGCCACAACAGTCAGTGAATGTGGCTGTAGTGAACATAGCATCGCAGCATTCAAATCGCATGAGCATGAGCCTGCATGCATCAATGAAATTGATGAGCTACTGCCGATATGGCAATGGAGTAGGCGCTTTATGAAAACACTCCTGATCATTGCAATCACTGATGATGGTCTGCTAATCTGGTGCATGTGCGCAGACCTGAGGGGTGGCCTTGGGGTGAGGCTGGGCTAGTAGATGCCCCAACTCCTGACAAGCAGAAGAAGAAAAGCCGTCATAAACGCAGTACTAGTCCAGGCAGTCAACCATCAAACGCAGACCCAGATGCCTCTGTACTGACTCAACCACCAGCAAAGCGTGCAAAGCGTGCTGCTGCTGTTGGAGCAGCCAGGGTTGTCAAGAGACCAAACAGAAAAGGTAGAAATTTGATCGTCATGTGGTGATTTGTAAAGCTAGCACATGCCTGTTTGTGCTTGCCAGCTTCTTGAGCATCTTCAGGTCTGGACAAATGCCAGCAATAAAGGATGCTGGCACTCCATTCTTCTTGTACCACAGCAAAAAGAATCAGGAATAGCTTTGTACACACCGGCCAATGGGCGCTGATTTTGTGCAATCAACCCAGCAACCGCTTGTTCTTGCTGCAGAGTCTCATACTGTGCTATGGCCCTCGACAGCAAAACTTCTTTTTGTTGTGCAGGTCAGGCGACAGCATTAGGAGTCGCTGACCCTCAGCCTGTCACAGATGACAACACAACCAAAGATGCTACAGCTGCAAGCAAGGGCAGCAGTGACGTGCCAAATCAGGCAACTGCTGACAGGCATGAGGCAGAAGAGCAGCGGGACAATGACTGGGAGCCCAGTCCAGCTGCACCCAAGAGGAAATTAACCACCAGGGGTCGTAAGCAGGCAGAACCTACCAAGAAGCCTAGGAGGGGGCGCAAGCAGCAGCCTGTCGTGGAATCTGACAGCCAAGACAGCGAGGGCTCTGCAGGAGAGGAAGAGCTGGCAAGCAGCAGCCAGCTTGCAGAAGTTCCTGCGGTTAGAAAAAGTGAGCGCAGGAAGCACCAGGTGAGAGCTGCAGCTCAGTAGAGCAATCAGCTGAGGCACTACATGAGGTCAATCAGCTCTGTCAGGCTTGCTTTCTTCAGCAAAGAAGTCATGCTCTGCTGGAAAGCATCCTCGTCACAAGTCTGTCTTCTGGCGCTGCAAAGTGCCGTCTGGCAAAGCCCTGTCAAGCCAACCTTTGGGCAAATTGTTATGTCCATTTTGCCTGCAATTTGCTTTGCTGCCTGCAGGTCATTGAGGATGACAATCTTGAAGACGTCAGGGACTCACAGCCAAGAAGCAGCAAGGCAGCTGATCAGATTCAAGTCACGTCAAGTGGGGCTGAGTTGGCAGCTGCAGATGCAGCTGGCGCCTCCTTGGACACGCAGGCCAGCAGACCAAGTGACAGGGCAGCAAAGTCTGGCAGTGTCCTGGACAGGATCGCTGGACTGAGCAGTGTGCTAGGACGCCTGCCAAACAAGAGTTTGGATAGTACCAATGCCCCCAAGCAACACACTGCAGCAGGAGATACTGCTCATGTGGCGGAGTCTGTTGGTCTCAAGAACAGTGTGAAATCCTCTACAGTGTCATTGTTGGATGCGATCATATATGCTGATGAGGATGACTGCTATGCAGCACCAGTACCAACACTGGCGGCAAAACCAGACCAAACCCGAGCTGCACAGGTGCAAGGCACCGGCACAGGTGCAAGTGATGAGGCAGCTGAACAAATGTTGCACAACAGTGTTGTCACACAGCCCAATTTAGGGCAACGTCAGCATGAGCAGCTGGCACAAGCAGAGTTGACATTGCCTCCAAATGTTGCTGCAAAAGCTGGTGGCCCAAAACCTAAGGGCAGTCTGCGAGAACGCATGAAAGCCTTAGGTGTGATCAAGAGTTGACGGTGTAGCCTGACCTAGAATGCGAGCATGCAGTTTGCAACAATCAGTGAGTAGTAAGTAGTGAGCGGCCAATACTTGACCATGGTGCAAGTAGCACATGTTACAAGTTGCAGTCTTAGAAAAACATGCCTGCGAGAATCACGCACTTTTGCGTAATGTGTGTGAGCTGTACTGCAAGGACATGTTCATGTCCAGGCAGCCCGTAGCAGTTTGCGTTTGATGATTCTCAGCCGACCTGCGCATGTTTTACATAATGAACATGTCGGCCTGAGGGTGACCCTCATTATAGTCACCCTGACTAGCTGGCTTTCTTCTTCTCAAGGGCTTCTGTCTCAAGGTGCAGGTCTGACGGCAAGAGGAGACCTTGCCCGAAATTTGTGCTACAATGACATGCACTGCAGACTGGAGGCACTCAGACAAAACTCAAGAGCTAAAAAAGCTGAGAACAATAAATGTTTGTGGTTGCCAAGACAAAAGTTGCAACGCTGCCACTCTGGTTGCAAGTACTATGACCCCGCAAGGTACAGGTGCATTGTCAAGGTGCAAGCCATGATCAGGGGGTGGCTGTTTCGTCACAGAGTGTTGTACAATCCGCACACAGAGATTAGGCAAAGGTTTCTCATGCAAGGCTGGCAGCATTTCAAACTCTAGGGCTACCGTATACCAAATCAGTTGTGCTCAGCTCAATATTGAGATGATGACTTGTCGTGACAACCTGCGTTGTGTGTTGACGATGATACTTTAGAGCTGTACCCATCAAACAGCATATCTTCATGCTTCCGTTCAGGAGCCACTCAGCACATGTACATGATAAGGGACTCGCAATGCAGGTTGTTGTTGTATCCGCTTCAGTGATGTTGCTTTTTGTTCATATCTCTGCAGATACATCTGTGGCATGTGTGACACATCTGTGGCATGTCTGGCATCTATCATAGTATGTAGACACAGCTGTTGCAAGTACATACATGTATATCTACAGCATGTGGCTCAAACATCTGATGCTGCAATCCTCATGTGACCATCAACTAATGATTCATAGTGTACTACGTGGTGGAGTTTGCACAGTTTGTGTATTTGCAGGCCCACTCCTGTCTGCACAAGGTTCTGTACTGCAGCTGTGCTATGCTGAGCTGTTGAGGGCCCGATTTTGCACCAGACATGCAGACAAATCCGATTGGCAGATTCGTGAGTCTGTGATGGTTCACACGCCCCTTTGGCTAGCCAAGAGAGAAAGAGAGATGCAGCTTGGAGCTGCCAAGTTGTGGGAGAGGCCAACCTCATTTATGGTTTCGGAGCAGCTGTGTTCAAAAGCAGCTCAGCTCAGCTACCAGCTCGACGGAACTTAAGACTTGGGCCATATTTAAGCAATGGCATGGCGTCAACGCGATCAGTAAACAATATGTGCTCTTGTCATGAAGCAAAGCAGCTCGAGCGTGAGATCAAGCGATTGCAGGCCAACTTGTTGAACGTACAGCGGCAGCGGAAGAACAAGTGTAAAGCTAGAAAACAGATGCGACAACACAGATTTCTGGAAATATCACAAGAGCTACCGGAGCAAATTGATATTGGAGAAGCCGACGTGAAGGTTGCAGAGGCCACTTCTGTTCGATGGCAGGCAACAGAAGAAGACTTGCACACCCCTGGATGGCTTATGCTTGCTAAATTTTCAGCAGGCCGCGATAGGTGGCGAGGCGGAGGCCATTTCCTTGCCATCAATCTTTGGCGCCGAGAAGTTGTACTCGACAAGTACAAGTCAGAGGATGGGTGTGACTCTTGTGGCTACGGCGCGGTCTACTCTCACGATGACATTCAAACAGCCCTGGGAGGCAGAAGACCTCTGGCACAGGTTTCTTGCAGCACAATGGCACACAGAGCAGAGCACCACATTGACCCCAGCATGACACTCAGGCAGTTGCAGCATGAGGATCATGACTATGTACCACTAGCATGCCTGTACACCGTTTACAGTTGGTTCACACAAACACAAATATTGGCCCGATCTGCAAAGGTTCAGTCGCAGTGGGCCTGCAGATGTTACAACCAAAAAACCTACAGATGTATCGTCAAGGTGCAGGCCGTGGTCAGAGGCTGGTTGTTTCGCCACAAAGTCTTTTACAATCCGCATTCAGAGATAGGGCGCAAGCGTTTACTGCGAGGGTGGCACAGTCTGGAGGCAGCATACGCTGACAATTAATGCATGCTGCATTGATGTACAACATTTTTGCCATTGACGCATTTGCTTTCAAACAGCCGTAACATTGCGAAAACCTCAGAACTGGTAAAGCAAATAAGTTATGCAGATCTTCCCGCAACTCACAGTTTGCAGTTAGCAGAACATCATGTTTGTGTGGTTGCTCACAGGCTGTGCTCTGAAGCACGCTCAAGCAAGCTTGCTTGTAACCATTCTTCAGCAGCCTGGTGCTGCATTCTTATGTCTTTCCCTGAGCTGTTGTACACAGCTTCAAGCTAGTTGAACAGATATCTCTAGGCAATCCCATTAGGCCACATTTGCTGGTGATCTTGTCTACATTCAGTTGCCTCAAAAAATTGTGCTTGCAGTGTTAAGCAATGACTCGAAGCATTGTTATCCTCATGATTGATCTCAGCAGGCAGCAATTTATATGGTGATGCTGATACAAGTGATTGGCTTGGTGCTATTAGGCACACAGCAAAGCTCGCAAGTCAAACCGTATGCATCACAATGAGCTTTGTTGTAGAGCTGTATACTGATCAGTCATGACAAGGCACATATGCTGTGAACGAGCTACGTCATGTTGTAATAATGGCATGTCTACAAGCACAATGGTGTGCGCAGGAAGGACTCCTTCCCCGTTGTGTAACACTTACAAATTCCCTGATCTAGATCTGGTTATATAACACGTTTATATATCAAACACCTGTGCACGAGTTACCTGTGCACTCAATGCCTAGCATTTTGTTTGGGTTGAATTATTGCCTACAGTTGTTGAGTTTTTTATCAGTCCCACAAACAGTAAATGCAGACTCCGTGACTGTGACTATTGTCTCCGAGATGCATTCCAATGCATTGCGCAGCCCAACACAACCTTAAGGTTGCTTGACTGCATGTTGTATCGCATGCAATACCCCTATGACGCAGGCACTTTACCAAGCTCTGCAAATTAGTGAATCCTTGGGAAAGTATATCTGAGTTCAAATCTACCAAAGAAGCAGTAAATGCAATATTGTTGGTGTATCCTTGGGAAGCTTGCTAGATCCAGCTATCAAACTCAAACTGGGTTTATTACGGTAGCCGTAAGTGCTGACCACCGTCACCGAGAAGCCCAGCTTTTTGCTTAGGCGTTGGGGCATCAGCTGTGACCTGCAGTTGTCCACTTAATGTTCAGTCGAGCGGCAGTCACCATGGGCCAGTACTACAAGCTTGTCAATTTGGACAAGAAGCAGAGCCTGTCCCCACACGCTGGCATGTTTCGGAACGGCACTCAGCTCAGCTTCTCCAAATACACCTGTGGTGCAAAAATGTCCGAGCAGCTGTACAGTGTGGGTGTCAAACCGTTCTTGGCGCTTGCCTTGATCTCAGTGGAATCCGACAAGGAAAGTGCGAACCCCTTATGGGGTTCTTGGGCTGGGGATCGCGTTGTATTAATCGGCGACTACTCAGATGACTTGCCAGAATTTTTGACCAAAGCAGAGGTCAACGAGTTGCAGTTCCGCGGTGACAACCTGTACACGCAGAGTTACGGAGAGATGGCTGCAGACTCGACAGCCTGGTTCAGTGAAGAAGACAGGCTGGGGGATATTGTGCCAGCTTACAGGCGCCATGTTTTTGTAAACACTGACAAGAAAGAGTTCATCGACCCTTATACTTTTGGCCATCACAGGGGCTTCCAGCAGTATTTCCAGAATCCGGAGGGAGTTATGAGAGGCTTGTTCAGCTGTCTGTTTTATTCCACTGGGTCTGGTGGAGGAGACATTTCTGCATTCAAAAAGGGCCGCTGGGCTGGTGACCGTCTGAGGCTTGTGAAGCTTGAAGGAGCATATGATGGCGATTACAAAGATGTCAGTCATGAAGTGCGGAAGCTTGTCGCCAAGTATGAGGAGTGAATGATAAGCATTGGGCAAGCTTTCTATGCAATACCCGATGGCGAAAGAGGCTTTACAAACAGACAGTCTGTTCTTACCTGCTGCGCCTTTGTTCCTACTCAGTGACTTCTGTTAACCTATCAATAGCATATCTCCATGCTTCTACTCAGGATGAACTTGGGCACCTGTTTGACATGCATGTGGCTTCCTGTCAAGATATTGCAATGCAATGCGATGTCCTGACTGCTCTCGTGCAGTACTGAATTTTTCATACATACAGCACTGTGGTACTACATGTATATTTCCCACAGCTGCAGAAGGACATTGAACCATACTGCTCTTATGTGCAAATCTGTTTTCGTAAAATGGAATGACTGTAATGACCAGTGAGTGTCAGTGATGCAAAACCCAGTGTCATGACGATAGTCATGATGCACTACAGACTGGAATCAAAGTCTCTGCTCACATAAATCCAGTATGAGTGTCAACTGAGTGAATGTGCATCAGACATTGCATGCTGCCAAGAGCTCTATTCGTCACATGTCGGTAGCATTCCAGGCATCCGTTCACATAACATTCGCAATTCATTATGCAATGTCAAGTTTGCAGCTCATGCAGAGGCCGCCGCAGCCAAAAGCTTGTGGAGATTTGCCAGCACTTGGCTTGCTCCAGTGGCTGTGAGTCCATGAGCATTAAGAATCTGCTCAACATCCTGCACCACAGCATTGAGCAGTGTGAAAGGTATTCACATGCCGTGAGACAACTCACAAACATTGAAGGGCTTACTAGTTTCCCACAGTGCTGTTTCACTGTTTGTGCACTCTGTTGAGTAACACTGCTGTGATCATCCGGCAAGTGTACTGAGGGCCTACTAGGTCAGTGTGCTGGATGACCTGATGATGTACAGCAGTGCTTGACCTTTGGCAACCTTGCATGGAATCCCAGGTCACAAACTAATTGCACCATTGAGTTGATGTAACATGTAGCTCGCAAGCAACTCAACCCCTCCTTACAACCTAACAAGTTCATCAACCCACAAATCCTTGATGCATCAGAACAGTCCCAGAGCAGCTGTTGAGGCCAAGGGGCACCGTGCACATAAGGAGTGAGGCACTACCTTGTTCAGCAGATAGATTCCATACGCGAATCTGGTGCGTTCGACGCCCTCACAGTACAGAGGAAACTCGATGACACCAGCAGTGAGATGCCGATGGAATGCAGACTGAGGTCTTGCGGTTGTCACGGCAATCCCTGCATTGATCTCATCCAAAAATCTGCATAAACATGAACAAGATATCTGTACAAAAACTGCCAATTCCACTCATGACTCAGAAACCCAAAACAGGCACCTGCGCAATGCATTCAGTCCATGCACTTGATGCTCGTGCAGAACAAAACAAGTCATTCTAAAGTTCAGATTAGCAGGCACCTCAAGAGCTAAGGTGCTGAGCAGGTGCCATCATAAACAACCACAATATTATTGTTCAGACACCTGTCAAGGCTACAACAACAGCGTGCTAAAGTCGGCATGAAGATGTGCATTGACAGTAAAGTTTATGTCAAACAGTCAACACGCAAGTGAATGACAGAGAACATACAGGTGCAAGCGCAAACTGTTGCAGTGACATGAAGACAGTTTCTTGAGTGGGAACAGGCAAGAAAAAGACTCAAGCTGGCATGTTGCATAGTACTGGCATGTTGCATAGTACTGGCAGTCCACAGATGGTTGACATAACGGCAGTTTATTTGATGGGCAGACAACCAAACATGCACACAGGCAGAAAGACAGCCAGACAGACAGGCGCACAGACAGACAGGCAGGTAGCCAACCTGTAGGTTCCAGCTACATCCGCATGACTCAGGATCAGGCTTTTGCAGTTGCCTGGTTTGATAGGGTAGCGCAGGGGGATGTCCAAATAGAACCCTAGGCGCTCCACTGCAGCTGCCAAATAGCCTAGGGCTGCAGCGGCCCTGCGCATGTCCTGCCGGTCCCCTTCCCAATTCATGACCCCATCTAGGGAGCCCTTGCCAAGCAGGGGGTCTAAATCTAGACCCCCTATTGTCAGGAGCGCTGCCTGCCTGCACACGTCACACATTGTGTTTTCAGCGCACTTGCCCATTCTATGCATGACTCCTATCCGGACTTACTGTGCATGCAGTGGAGTGCAATAGCTCATGCCTAGATGACAAAAAGCCTGAATGCTAGTCAAATGGTAAGACACCTCCAATGAGAGGTGATGCAATAAAGCTAGTTACCTGAAGCCGTTCTTGGCTGCACCAGCTGATTGCTTGCGCCTTGTGACAATCAAAGCCTTAGGGCTACCACTGCAACTGGAACCTGCAAGCGTCAGAGACCTTTGATAATGATAATATTAAGGTTGCTTTCCAGCTCATGATGAGCTAGGTATGTGCGGGACAAGTCTTGTCTGTCTAAAACAGTCTGTCTTGCGCATCTCTATAAGGTCTACAAGGTCTATAAGAGCAGAGACCTTGGACATATGCAAGCTTTGGCAGCACAACAATGGTCTACTATTACCATGACTGTTACTATTACCATTACCATTACTATTACTATTACTATTACCATTACTATTACTATTACTATTACTACTACCATCACCATCACCATCACCATTACCACTACTATTACTGTTACTATTACAGTATGAGTCTGCAGTCTGATGTCTGCTGTGCTTGCCTGCAGAGTCATCCAAAGCTCTCCACAGCAATCAATACAAATTCACAACGCTTGGGCTGCAAATGTCCATCTGTCTGATTTGCAACCCCATGCACATTGATGCATGCAAGTTATAGTCTTGCGCAAGCACTTCTTATGCAGTGATTTGATGGTCCGCAGGCAACAATACCTTTGTGACCTTAGAGCCTCAACCCTAACCCTAAACCCTTGTTCAGCGAAAAAGAACCACAAACTCGAGTCACATTAATTCTGATAGATTGATCAACAGATTGATTCATCAATGGATTGCTTAACAAAGCAGTAACGAGCAGACAGTCATAGAAGGACCTGTCGATTGGTTAACAAAGCAGTAAGGTACAGTAAGGTACAGTAAGGTACAGTAAGGTACAGTAAGGTACGCTAAGGTACAGTAAGCTTCAGTGAGGTGCAGTAAGGCAGAGAAGGACCTGCATCAGAGCCGGCCCACCAGCCCCTTTCCATCTGATCCTCCAGAAAGCCCATTGGAGGTGCTTGACACACTGTCACTGCACCATCACAAAGCATCCTCTTGCATGTCAGCTCAAGGGTCAGCAATGTCACGGCTTTTGGTATGACATTTGTCATGACACTTAGCAACATGTCTTTTACAAGGAAGTAAAATGGCATTGCGCGTATAAGTCTCAAGCGTTCATTGCTCAGGCGACACAGAAGACATCATCAAAGATCTACACAGCTGCAACTCCATTGCAAGCGCATGCTGTTTACAGTCGACACAATACACTACGCTGCAATTGCACTTTCTGTTTGTGCACCTGTTTGGAGAGACAAGACTTCTGCATGTACCTAACTCTTCATGAGCTGGAAAACATTATAATCATAACAACAGTCATTACTACTATCATTATTATTATTATAATTATTAATATTATCATTATTATCATTATCGTTATTGTTATTGATATTATCATCATTATTATCATTATCATTATCATTATCATTATCATTATCATTATCAGTATCATTATCAGTATCTTTATCATTATCATTATCATTATCATTATCATTATCATTAACATTATCATTAATGTTATATTATTATTATGAGAATGATTATTATTACCTGTTTGGGGTCCAATGGCGTAGACATGACCAAGCATGGTGGCCATTCTACAGCGGCGTCCCACCAGCTGTGCGTGCAGAGGCCTGTACTTCATGCCTCCTTCCGGACCTTTCATCATCACATCAGCACTGTCCAGCCGCCTTCCAGCCGCCTGCACACTCAGGACAGCGGTTCCCTCACATGGCTCAGGAACTGTGACAAGCGCTTGTTCAACGAGTGTCACAGAACAGAGGTTTGCAAACCACTGTTGAAATGGCAGGACGTGCAAGAGATCAGAGAGCAATGGGTCAGCTCAGCAAGCATGGAGTCCTCCAAGTAGTACCTGACATACAAAGCCCGACAGTGGACGATCACATATCAGATAGGTGTCAAGATGTCTTTGTGGTGCTGCCTATAGCACTAGATAATCCAGACAATGACGCAGGTGTTGCCATCAGTCATACGTGTGGTGAAACTGTTGACACTGCATCTGCAAGGTACTGTGGTATACTAGCTTGCAGAGGACTTGCGACACAGGAGTAAACCCAACCACCAGACTGTGCAGCCAAGGAAATGACAGACAGCAGAGCATGCAACCACTTTACTATGCAGCAGCTGCTTAAGGAGGTCACACAACAGTATCTTAGACATGGTGACCTTGAGGGCTTGCAAAGCATGGTGCAGGGATTGCAGCTGAGCCCTAAGAATGGTTTGAGCCAGGTCTTTGCTTCTGGCTGAGCCTTGTATAGACTCCTGGCAAGCGCTGGCACGCTGCTGGTGCAGTTCTCGCCCATGCCTGAGTGCATCCAGCCTAAGGCGCTGCTGGCGAGCAGTATTGCGATGCTCAAGTGCCTGTCAAGATACATATAGAGAGCTAATCAGCGCTGTACATACCAAACCCTAGGAGCAGACATGTATTCTCACTGAATAAAGGAATGTCATCAGTTGATCATCAGATGACAGTGAGAATGGCATTTGACAGTAGAAGACTCTGTTCTGCATTAAGTTGTTGCTCAGGGATAACTCCAGGCAGCGCAACTCAATGACTTTTTATGTGACAAAAACAGGTGGTACTTTATCTCAGAACGCGAACAATGTTGTAGCTAGTCAAGCTGTGTAGTTGCTGTTTCCCAAGAGAGCGGCTCACTGCCAGGTGCATGCCCCAATGCACTCAAAGCTAGCTGCAGAAGCAGCATCACAACAAGATTCTGCGGCCTTCACTGCTGCAACAGGTGCACATCATACACAGCACGCAAGGTGACACCTACTAGCCACCTGAGGAGGCTCTCGTTATGACAACCAAAAGGCGTAGACTTTTTTTGATGGTTTTTTGTCTGACACGGCAGGCAGTGCAAGCATGTGACTGAGAAACCAAGGACTGGAGGCGGTTTGTGATATGGTGCGAAGCTACCTGCGTCAATTGCTGGCAGAGTTCCCTCTGGCGCTGCAAAACAGCATCCAGGCTGTTCTGCTTGCGATACAACGCCACCATCTGAGCATCCAGGCTTTGTACATCAACCTGTATGTAATTAACTAAGTGGTGTTAGACAACGACAGAGACAAGATCAGATGCATTAGCATCAGCAGTGGCTGCTGAACTATCTTTTGTTCAATTGCAACCTGCAGAGTTAAGAGGTCCATTGATTGCCACAATTACATTGAGCTTGATGAAAGCTGAGCAGCTTCGTCTTGCATGACTGCAGGTGCATGCACTTCACATGGTGACATACATATTGACTGCGTGTAATACTTGCAAGTACCTTGGAAGATCTGGACGCTCGACCACTGGTGGAAGGTTGTTGAGAGGATGCTAGGCGAGGGTGTTGCTCTGGGGATGCCCCATGAGGGCTGCTCAGGCCAGCCAAATCAGGGCCACTGCCAAAAGCAAACCCCAGCTTGGCTTTGACCAGTCCCCTGAGCCTGTCAAAGGCATGAGGGTGAAATTACTATAGCAAGGATTGCAATGCGTCTAGGATCGTTGCCATGAAGCTGGATATACATCACAGCGCACTTGAGTAGCCATTGGTCGTGCGTCGTTGGTTTGGCCGCAGTGTAATAGACTTTCTCTTTGATGCACAATTCCAATGAACCACATGCTCCTGACCTACAAGCTGATGACATGTACTCAAGACTTCGAAAGGATTTGCAAAGCAAACCCATCCAAAATGAGACAGCTTGACTGCAAACTTTGGCATTCACTTGGTATGTCAAAACATATGTATGTAACTCACCTGCCCACTTCTGGAGTGATGTCAGGGGTGACAGGGGTGGGTGATGGGGACTTAGCCACAGGTCTCTGCAGCAAACTCTCGGCCAGTTGCTGTCTTGCTTTCTGCAGACATGCAACAGTGACACTTGGAAACTCAGGCATGGCGTCTGATGCCTAGGCAGCGTAAGAGCTTGACATCAACTGGGTAGGCATGATATAATGCAATAGACATGTGGCGGTTGCTTGCGACAGCAGCCAATTTGAAACTCAGAAGCCAAACAGGTGACTAAGTTTTCAACTTCGCTACAATCAACGACATTGGTATGGACTGCAGTCTACTCTGGCCAGTCAGTGATCAATAAAGTGACATTGACAGTCTGTATGCGTTTGCAGATTGAACATAGAATGGACGCAGTCAAAGATCAGATGGAGCACCATCTGTCAGATGGAAAAGATGCTATGTCCCACGTCTATCTGCCACCCAGCATGCTGGATGTGGGTGCGTCGCTCACTAGTCTGCTGCCTGTCAATATCAGATTCATGGTCAACCTGATATTTGACATGTCACTGAGAAGTGTGGAGAGGGAGGCCAGGAAGGCAGTTGTGATGGAAAAGTCTACTGGTCACCTAACTAAGCATCTGTCTGAGTTCTCCACTGAGTGCTTTGAGAAGTGGCCAGTAGAGGTTGTTGGTGTAAAGCTGAAGGTCATGCCAGAAACATGCGGTGACTTTCAGCTTTACACCCACAACCTCTAATGACCACGTCTCAAAGCACTCAGCGGAGAACTCAGACAGATGCTTAAGCAGGTGACCAGTAGACTTTTCCATCACAACTGCCTTCCCTCTCCACACTCCTCAGTGACATGTCAGATATCAGATTGGTGTTGACAAAAACAAGGCAGTTTGAAAGGCGTCATAGCCTAGCACTCAGAGCTACGCGATCCTGCTTGTTGAGTGTATCTGCCGCTCATGCAGCCTTTGATGTGTGCATGCGCAACATGACTGATGCAAGACCAGACTGCAAAGCCACACCTGCTCTGACATTGAGCCTTGCACCGGCATGTTGTCATCTGCTGCTGCTGTTGCTGCTGCTGACTGATGCTGGGGTAGTGAGCTGCCAGGAAGCAACGGCATGTTTGCTGTTGCTGTATCTGCAAGGGGGGCCAGGTCTGAGGATGCACCAGCCAGATCCAGAGAAGGGAATAGGCAGAGGCCTTCTGTGAGCTCAAGCACCAAGGTGTTGGGCGGCAAGCAGACATCCAGGGCTGCTAGATTTTGATGGAAAATGTTTAGTTCATCCAGGTTGACCTCAGCTGTCAGAATGAGGGAGCGGTCTGGTATGGGTTGGGAACTGAGCGCGGGGTTTGCTTCAGCGGTACTGCCATCCTGCCCAGAGTCCGAGCTATCATGAGATTCCTGCCTGGTAGCTGGCACAAAGCGGTGGTCAGTGTTGGCTGCGCTGGGCTGTGACAATTGGGGCTCCTGGTTCAGTGCATCACTAGCTGGTTGCTGAGTGGCAGATTGTTGCTGGTCCTCAGCAGCAACAGTCTGAGTTGAAATGCTGACCGCCTGCTCCTGATTGCCCTTTTTGCCGTCTAATTGTGGGACAAGATTCTGATCTTGTACAACTCCAGCCAAAGATCTCGCTCCATCTACACTTGCACTGCTGTCATATGAGAGGACATGACCTGGGACTGCACGCTTGGCTTGGGTCTTGTGGTTGGCATAGACTTGCAGAGTAACAATGCTGAGGGTACGCAGCTGTCCCCTTGCTTTGTCAGGCCAATCAATAGGAGCCCAGTCAGGATTGCAGGTGCCTTGCACCTGCAGGTGACGAGTTGTGAGAACTGGCTCAACAGGATCGTCAAAGGCAATAGCAAGGAAGTGGTACCTGCTCACTGGCATAAAGCTTATGCTGGCCATGTTGTGTTGCTGCTGACTCTTGATTCACAAGCAAATCAAAAGTATACGTAGTGCTATCGAGACTGGCGTCAGACAGCACCAGGTTGCGGCCACGAACACTGCGAAGATGGTCTAAGAGCCTCACTGGTCTCTGCAGATCATACCGGTTGTCAGGTCAGGGCCAGCTGGTCAACAGCGCGTTGACGCGACGTATGATGCTATTTACGCCAGTATAAAAGCTGGCTACCAAAGGTGACGTGAGGGAGACTATGGAAACCGAGTCTTGCTCGGCAATCACAGCAAAAGCGCAAGCATGCTTCTGGGCAGGACGAAGCTTACCCACGTGTCTCCGTGATCTGACGCCATTGCACTTATTCATTATGCTTGCGAATCATGCGTGCGTCGCCGCATATACCTCTGCAGTGCTTTACGCGCTGTGGCATGCATATGTCAGGGGAGACGGTCACCCGTGGAACTTGCGATCTCAGATTAATTACTGCCTCCGCGCACGGGTCAATGCGGGGAGCGCGCGCAATCAGAGCTGCTTCACCACGGCCGAAACCGCTATTGAGTGGGCATGTGTGCCAGCTCGCTGGGCCCAGCGAAGAAGAGGATGGGGTGACTCAAGGGAACAAGTCAACTGGCAAAGTTTTGTTTCAGACTCCGAAGCTGTTGAACGTTGGGACATAGCAAGGTACAAGTGTACGAACAGCATGTGGATGGTAGATATGGCGGCCTGACGGTATCCAAAGCTGTAAGGTCCGTGCAACCCCAGGTGCAACCCGCTCTGCCGCAAATTTCAGCACGGCATCAGTTTAGAGTTCACCGGAAGTCCAGCAACGTGTTGCCTGCAGGTGGCAATCAAAAACAGCGGTAGAACTGCTGTAGATACGTCCAATCATGGCGCCGACTTTCATACATGCGGGTAGCCGAGGTGGTCCCTTAAGACCAAGTGGTTCCTCCACTGTACCTACGAATGTCAGGCCATACCGTGTTGGCAGTGGCACCCTGCGGGTTGTGGTGAGCATCGGCTGCTGTCGCAAAGCCTATGCAATGTCTGTAATTGTAGTGCTGGTCATGATGATGAAGTCTGTGTCAGGTTCACCATTTCTACTCACCACTTGCAACTTTGCTGCAGGGCGCTCTGATGTGCATTCTGGGAACAATGATTGCAGCGGTCTTGCCCGTTCTGGCATACATCTTCGTGAGTTCAGTTGGCAAGGCCTCTTGTTGCTACAAAACATGAAAATGAGCTGCCTTTTTAAAACACTTAGAGTCAAGTGAAGCGCCTTGATTGTGTTGTCTTGTGTTGCAGGTCTGGCATACTGATGACAGGGCTCGCATTGAGGCATACACACACTGGGGCATTATTGGCTTTGCAGGCCTGCTTGTAAGAACTTACTCTCTCTCTGCTGCATGCTTGGCTAGCATTACCACTCAGTCTCAGGATGCATTTGTGCATGCGAGACTACTCACACCTGCTGCTAAGTTTCCAGACTCACACTGTAATTCACAAGTCATAGACAGACTAGATGCTGAACATTTGTGTGTTTTTGCAGGGGCTGATTGCGCTGTTGAGCAATTCTGCTTTCATGCTGGCGCTGCATGTCATCATAGGAGCCATGCTGGGAGCAGCTCTTTCTGCTCACAATGAGAACATCTTCCTGCAGCAGCAGTTCAAGTATGACAACTCGCTTGTCTTCCCAGCTTTTGCATGCAACGGCACAACACATGCATGCACATCACCACCACAGGCTTTGCACCGCTGTCTGTTCATACTGTTCTCATCATTGCTTTGTGCTGCAATGTTTGGCAGGCTGACATTGTTGTCATCATCACCAACAGCATGGTCCTGCCTGAGGCACTCTACAAACCTTTTAGAGGACAAGAGAATGTTCTTTTTTCACACGTAATGTAATCACTCAGTGCATTGGCGCAGGTCATGTGTTTTGCCAGCTTCATGTTGAAGTCAAGTACGTGCCATGTTCAGCACTTGCCCCAAGGCCTACCTTGCTTCTCAGTATACAAGGTGCATGAAACGAGCTATTCAACACCATCTTGCTGTGTGCTTGCAGGTGCAGCCAGCTGCAGGCAGCTTCTGCAGGATGTGGAAACGATTGCGGAAACTGCGCTCTTCTGAACACCTGCACGGCTGCTGTCATTAAGTCTTCCTGCCCAACCTGCCAGGCTTACCCTGCTGAGTTCTGCAACAACCTTGCCAGCAACCGCATCATCATCGGCATCATTGTAAGTTGCCTCGTCCCAGCAGCAATCTGTACTTTGGTGGATGGTGCTTGCTCCGTTTCCATCTGTCTTGTGCAACTGCTGCAACCTGATGCTGGTGATTGCAAGATGTATAATGCGCATCTTGGTGCCTGGCCAGGACCAAGCTTGATAGTCATTGCAAGCAGCGTTGCACCTGTCACCAAGCACGACTGCAAGGCCATCAGCGTGTGATGCTTGCATGACATTTTCAGCAGCCAACCTTCTGGCCACTCAACCTGGCACTTGTGTTGCAGGGTGCTGTGACCCTGTTTGCTCTGGCAGTGCCGTCAGTGCTGAGCCTGCTGGTGCTGCTGCGCAATGAGGCAGCCAGGGGCATTGAGGGCAGCAAGCTGGAGTGGGTACGCGCTCGTGTGGAGGAGCAGTGCAAGCTGCTGGAGGACGGCCTCCCCCTCACCTTCCCCCTTGACGCCCTCCTGGTAACCTCCTGACCTCTGGCCTAAGATTTTTGCACTTCTCCACCTCTCTTCTTTTCCCTTTGGTCATCCAGACTAACCCAATTGAACACGGCACACATACTTCAGCATGTACATGCTAGAGTTGCCAAGAAGCTGGGCAGCACAAGTATCTTAGCTATACAATGTCGCCACCATGCCAAGTGTGGAATTATGAGCAATGTGACATGCAGCAGCTGAAAACTAGTGCAGCAGCTGCTCCCTGTGCTGTTCTGGGGGCAGAGCAGTGTGTAGCATTTGCAGGTGTCAAAACAACAGCCCAGTTCATTGCTATCTGCACAATACTGACATCTACTTGTCAACTAGAACCACGCCCAGTCCACCTTTGTGCCTGTCATGACTGCATGGCACTACAATCTCATCCTGTCCTCAAAGCCATGTGTGTTGCAGCGTCAAGACAGTTTGCACAGGATGGAGTCATCTGACACTAGCTTGGCTATTCGTGCTGTTGCCACAATTCCACGCAGCAGTCATTCAGAGGTGTGGTGTTGCAATGTGTAGGGCAGTGTGCAGAGGCTGGAGTCATCAGGGGAGGAGTCCAACCAAGCCCTGGCCAACCGCTGCAAGCTGGACCTGGCAAAGGCTGGCTTCAATGTGCCTGCAGCTCCCGGCACTGATGAGATCAAGGCTGGACAGTGAGCCCCTTGCCCAAGATGCCACTTGTGTCGGCCTGTTGCCTGCATGACTGCACCCAGCATTTGCAAGCATGTTGTGCTGTGACTGCTGCTGCAATTGGATGCACGGTGTGAGGGTCACTGTAGAAGACTGATGACAGGGTTGTATGCATATACACCCAATACATGCAAACACGCTGTCATGTGACTGCTGTTGTAATAGGGTGCATGGTGTAAAGGCCGCTGCAAAACACTGCACATTGGTTTTGTTTTGGATGCACACCATGCACAGCCAGGTGATGGCTAAGTGTGATTCCTAGATGATCTTGGCTGATGCAATGGGCCACACGCTGAAGTGCTGGCGAAGTGATATAAACTGGCCCTTCTGCTACATGCTCAAATGGCTTTGTATATTTGCATCAGGTTTGACAATTGTGGCTGAGCCTGACGGGCAGCTGATGTGGTTGCAGGGCGTTCATTGGTGCTGAGAGGGCAACTCTGCCTGATGCCAATGATGCTGGGGCAGTGCCCTTGGTGGCCTGGACCAACCAGAATGGCCCTCAGAAGGTCAGCCCTTCAATCATTCAGTGACTGACAAAACGGCTCCTGCTTGCACGAGGACCACTTTGTTGTTATGAGGCACTATGTGGTGCCACATGTACTGAGGATCTCAAATGGCATGCCAGCTGCCTCAAAGGCTACCACACACAGTGGATGCAGCTTCACTCATTGATCTGCATCAATACCAACTTGACTGTTGCAGTAATGCCACTCACTAAACATGACTTCGAGTGCTGCTGCACGTGCCCCACAGAATCTGGAATGACTTGATATGACTGCAAATAGCCTAGAATCCTGAAAAACACCCTGTCAACGCCTGCCTGTATGCAAGAGCTAAGTGATCAATCAACTCTCCACCTCGTACACCAGCAATCTCAAACTGCGTTCTCATGAGGTACTATGACTGCAGGCAGCGATCACCCCCAACCGCAGCAGTACCCCCACCAACGTAGTCTACCCCGTGGTTGAGCCCGGCTACACCCCTCCCCCCATTGAGACCAGCTCCACCCCCCTCCTGGGTGGCCCTGGTACCGTCTTTGTCTCTTCTGCGGTTGCCAGCAAGACCATTGTGAGTGAGCGCAGCATTCCTGAGGCTGGTGTTGAGGGCGAGGATGAGACTCCCTCCAAGGTGATGCTTGCTTGCTACTCATGCTTTGCACCAGCATGCTCAACCATCATTGGGTGGTTTACCTCTATGGCTGGGATGATGCCATTCCTGCTTTTGTTTGTTTGCCCACTTGTTACATCACTCCCTTGCTCACTCACATGCTCGCTTGCGCGCTGTGTTTCCAATTTGCTTGCCAGCGCGTGAGTAGGCCTTGCTGTGCACTGCCTGGTCTCCAAGGACTGCAAAGCCATGAAGCATTATGCTAACGCAAGGGCCCAGGCATAACTCTCTTCCATTCTTGTCATATCTTGGTACTCCTGATGCACTGCCACACCTGTGTCAGCGACTTCACTGTTTTCTGAAGGCATCGGCAAGAAGTGATTGCTCAGCAGTTGTAGTATTGTTTGCCGGTCAATGCCATCTCCCTCCCTCACCCACCAACATCAAGCTCTTCAACACTCCTATCCAAACTCCACCTGCTTGCCCTGCCACATCTCAGCTCAAGCAAACAGCTGTTCAGCCTCATTCAATGGCACAAACTTTTCGCTGCAGCTCAGGCATGGCCCTGACCTGATCACAAGTCCTTCTAGAGGTGTACTTTAGTCACCATGATCAGCAGAACAGTGAGGCCAGCACCAGCTTACAATCGTAGAGACCATGTGACGAGCCTGCTTTGCCAGGATACTTATCATCTTGCCAAATGCACTGTATGGGCTCAAGCCCTCACTGGGCAGCCCGGTACAATACTTGGCTTCTCATTAAATTGACGCCGAAAGGCGTAGTCTTTTCTTGGGAAAGCCCTCTATGCAGCTATGCATGTCAGTGTCCCCTTGAAGGTGTGACCGTGTATTCAATGCTATAGCGGATTGCTGACTGTGCTTGTTTGGTGGCACAGGAGCGCAAGCACAGGCACAAGCACCACAAGCACCGGGAGGCATCTGACGAAGCTGGGGGAGAGGGTGAGGGTGGGGACTCTGGTGAGAAGAAGAGAAGGCACAGGAAGAAGCGTGAGGAGGAGGGCGCTGACGCTGTCTAGATTGGCAACGTAATGACAGTACAGACTGTGGGCCTACCGCTGACTGTGCTGCGCAAAAACTCAATACTTCAAGCCAAGAGCATGCAGTCGATTGACACAAACGCTTGCGCTGACATTTGACAGTTTGTTGTGAATGTTCAACAACTGCAAGTACGGCCCTTTTTTGAGTTGTCTTGACACATATGGTTGTTGTATCAACTGTTGACTTGTATTCCTGTTGCTTGACAGTGTCAGACAGATGCTGAGGTTGTATATAAGAGCAGGCAGCTAACAAGCTTGTGTCCATGTTTGGCCATGATGCATTCAAGAGCAACACAGGATGTGATATTGGTTTGCATGCATGCATGCATTGTATCAGATCTAGTTTATCAGTGAACACAGAAGAAGAAGAAGAAGAAGGATTTCACAAGTTTCTGCCAGCCAACACAGCCGATCGCTGGTGCCAGCCCCCGGCGTTATTTCTCATCGGTTCTCGGGCTAGTATCCCCGTCACCGCCGATGGCCGAAGCCGTCGCCGATGGAATCAACTCAGAGCTCAACGACCGGGTTACGCATATCGTTACAGCGCA
>JAABUP010004581.1_pt1 | contig 22312 bp, 26 predicted proteins | sample 5559201 | NCBI WGS metagenome assembly JAABUP01 (sample SAMN10711887, study PRJNA513373) | rock metagenome | isolation source: Antarctica rocks | place: Antarctica | reverse complement strand
ATCAATCATGACGTAAATCGTTACAATCAAGGCGTCGTCCATGGGTCCTCCGTCGGCTACTCCTGTCGTTGAACAACAGCAGTGTCCAACCTCGGACCCATGAACGGCAACTAGCAATCACGGTATCATGTGTGGTTGTTATGTGAGTTGTGTGTGGTGGCGGCGGCGCGAGGGGGGCAGACTACGGGGAGAGGGAAAATACACCGTATTCCTATAGGGTACAGGTCTTCACCGTTAGTGACCACGGGGTGCCAGAATGCGCGGACATCACGACACACACGACGGCGCGACGATCACCATCGTCTCAGGTCGCCCATCGACCCTGGTCCCCGCGATGGACTCCACGGATACGCGCGAGGATGCCGATCTCTTGAGCCGATCCAGTGCCGGCGACACCGCGGCGTTCGGCCTGCTGTACGACCGGCACCGGCGCGCGGCCTTCGGGCGCGCCTACGGGATCCTCGGCGAGCCGGACACGGCCGAGGACGTCGTTCAGGATGCGTTCTTCACCCTGTGGCGCAACGCCGGCGTCTACGATGTGGAGCGAGGCTCCGTGCGGGCGTTGCTGCTGACGATAGTCCATCACCGCGCCATCGACAAGATACGCCACCGTCGCGAGGATTTTTACGACACGCCTGATGTGGCGGATATAGCGGACGTGGCGGATGGCGCACTAATCGCCGCGACAAAGGAAGCGACCTTTTGGGAGGTGCGCGACGCCCTGCTGCGCCTGCCGCCCGAGCAGCGTAGCGTGGTAACGCTCGCCTATGTCGGCGGATACACGCACGACGAGATCGCGCGCCTGCTCGGGCTCGCGCCGGGCACCGTCAAAAGTCGTGTCCGCCTGGGCCTGAACAAGCTGCGCCGCTACCTCGGGGCCGGCTTCCCCAACGTGGCGTGATACCGCAGGCACGCCCCCGGATCCACGGCCACGATCCCACACCTACTCGTCTTCGATAAGCCGTCCCTCCCTCCTGCAATCATCCGCACACGCCCGTGTCACCCGCTACACTGAGGGGGCGCGACCGGCGCACCATGGCGACGGACAGGATACGAGCGAGGGACGATCGATGCTGGGGCAAGACGAGCGCCACGACGAAGGGTATCAGCCCGGGCGCACGCTCAAAGACGGCGATCGGGTGGTGTTGGCGAGCGTGGCCAACCTGGACGCGATGTCGCGCGGCGCGGCCAGCCTCGAGCTCGCGATCACCGATCGTCAGGCGAACGTCGCGACCGGCGCCATGCCGGAAACAGATACGTGCCGGCGGACGCGGCGGCCGGCCTACGTCCTGGTGCTCGCGCAGGTCGTGTGGCAGGGCGCGCGGTTCGCGCAAGACCGGCGGCGCGGCGGGCTACGCGAAGTTGACGGGATCGACGGCGACTTCCTGCCGAGCGGGCGCGCGCTGCCGCCCGACGTCACGGCGGGCATCCTGGCCACGGTCCGCCAGCGGTACCCGTCGGGCAGCGCTGTCGAGGTGTCCTGGGAGCAGCAAGGCGACGAACCGGGCGGGGCGCGATACCACACCGCCTTTCTCCTTCCGCGCCTCCACCTCCCATTACAAGTCTAACCCCGAGGCCGGCGCGGATATGCGAGACCACCGCCAGTAACGCCGGGTCGCGCGGTCGCGCGAGAACGGCGTAGCTCCCCAAAGCTAGGTGACAGCTGTCACGTGTCTACTGGAAGCGCCGGCTGCCAGCCGGCGCTTCCAGTAGACACGACGCATCGACTATCGACTATCGACCGCGCGGAACGGCCGCGGCGCGGGGCCGACGTAGCGGGCCTGCGGGCGGATGAGGCGGTTGTCGGCCAACTGCTCCAGAATGTGCCCCGTCCAGCCAGCGATGCGACTCAGGGCGAAGACGGCGGGCATGGCCTCGGCGCAGATGCCCAGCCCGTGTAGCACCGGCGCAGAAAAGAACTCCACGTTGGGGTAGTGCTTGCGCTCGACGTAGTACGGGTGCGCGGCGGTGACCTGCTCGAGCTCTCGCGCCGTGTCGAACGGTGTCCTATCTCCGCTCTCCTCCGCGAGGTCGCGCGCCAGCGCCTCCAGCACGCGCGCGCGCGGGTCGCGCGTCTTGTAGATGCGGTGCCCGATGCCCATGACGCGGCGACGCGCGCGCAGCGACTCGTCGATGTAGGCGGAGACCCGCTCGGGGCCGCCGATCTGGGCCAGCATCTCCATGGCGCGCCGATTGGCCCCACCGTGCGCGTCGCCCTTGAGCGTCGAGAGCGCGGACACCAGCGCGGCGTAGGCGTCGGCCCCCGCGCCGATCGCCACGCGCGCGGCGAAGGTCGAGGCGTTGAGGCCGTGTTCGGCCAGCAGCGCCAGGTAGGCGTCCATGGCCCGCGTCGCCACGGCGCCCGGCCGCTCGCCGCGCAGCATGTACAGAAAGTTGGCGGCGTGGCCCAGCGCGGGGTCGGGCGCGACCGGTTCCAGCCCTCGATCGCGGCGCTCGATCGCGGCCAGCGCGACGGGCATCAGGGCGGCCAACCGCACGCCGATGCGCCGCACGTTGTCGGGGTCTAGCTCCTCCACGCGCGGGTCATGCTGCGCGAGCGCCGAAACGGCGGTGCGCAGGGCATCGATCGGCGCGCCCGCTGTCGGGAGAGTGCGCAGGATGACCATCGCTTCGTCATCGACCTGCGCCGATCGCAACTCCGCGCACAGTGCGGCGAGGCGCCCGGCGGCAGGCAACTCGCCGTGCAGGAGCAAATACAGGATTTCCTCGAACGAGGCCCGTGTCGCCAGGTCGTCGATGCGATAGCCGGCATAGTGCAGCGTCCCGGCCGTGCCGTCCACGGCGCCCAGCCGCGTCTCCGCGGCCACCACCGCGTCCAACCCGCGTGTCTCCCCTGTCTCGTGTGTCTCCCCTGTCTCGTGTGTCTCCCCTGTCTCGTGTGTCTCGGTCGCGCTCATAACAATCCTCCCGCTTTGCGCCGTCCCGTCCCATCCCATCCCATCCCATCTAATCAACGGGGTTACAGCTGTATACAGCTATACTATACTTGATTTTTATTGATTGCAAGGAGGCGGCACACATCCTCGTATACTGAAAGGTATGGCAATGATGATCGAGGGGCACGAGTTCTACACGACCGAGGAAGCCTGCGCGTCGCTGGGCGTCAAGCCGGCGACGCTCTACGCCTACGTAAGCCGCGGCCTGCTGCGCAGCTACCGCCAGGGCCTCAAGCGCCAGCGCCTCTACCGGCGTAGCGAGGTGGAGTCCCTGCGCGCCTTTGGGCCGGGCGACCGTCGCGGCGAACCCCGAGAGCAGGACAGCCCCGAGTTGCCCCCCGCCGATAGCTGGATACCGTACACCTAACTGGAGGACGGCGCGATGACCATTGTGGTGGGCTTAGAGCGCACTTACACCATCGATGAGTTCATGGCGCTCCCCGATGATGGGTACAACTACGAGTTGGTGCGAGGGAGGCTGGAGCGTATATCGCCGCCGAGCGCCTCGCTGCCGTCGGGACGGGGGCGCTCCCCTTCCCTCCCGATCTCGCGGTCGAGATAATCTCACCGACCGATCGTCTGGTCAAGGTCTGGGAGAAAGCGGCGGAATATCAACAGGCGGGCGTGCGCCTTGTCTGGGTGGTAAATCCGCGCAACAAGACGGCGCACGTCTACCACCCGACCGACGCCGAGCCGACGACGCTTGGCCTCGAAGATGTGCTCGAAGGCGAGGATATCGTGCTGGGATTCGCCCTCCCCGTGCGCACGGTGTTTGGGCTGCAAAAGTAGCCGCGCTAGTGCAGAATAAAGGAGCTTTCTTTGCAGCGTTGCCGCACACCCGACTGCAGCCGGCCCGTGGTTTGCCATGCGACCATGCGGATTGGTCCCTCGGGCTTCGCCCGACAGCCCAACCGAACAGTCGCAGGCTCCTGCTGCTCCAAACAAACCCCTTATGCTCTTCGCGCCGGATGTCACGGGGAGAGCCGGTGAATAGTCCAGGCTACCCTCCATCGTCGCGCCACGCCCGCGCCAGCAGGTCGTGGACCTCGGCGTCGGTCGTGGGGGAGAAGTCCTCGTACCACAGGCCGACCGCGTAGAACGGCTCCGGCGTGAGGGCGCACACGACCTCGTCGACCTCGGCGCGGAGTTCCTTGCACGTCGAGGGCGCCGCGACGGGGACGGCCACGACGACGCGGCGCGGACCCTGCCGGCGCAGCGCGGCCACCGCGGCGCGCATGGTGGCGCCCGTGGCCAGGCCGTCGTCGACCAAGATGACCGCGCGCCCGGCCACGCCGGCGGCGGGTCGGCCGTCACGGTACACCTCTTCGCGCCGCGCCATCTCCTCTCCTTCGAGCGCGGCGACCCGATCGATCGTTTCCGGCGAGATACCCTGACCGCGCACCACCGACTCGTTGAGCACGCGCACACCGCCCGTCGCGATGGCCCCCATAGCCAACTCTTCGTGGCCCGGCACGCCCAGCTTGCGCACCAGGAAGACATCCAGCGGCGCGTCGAGCCCCGCGGCCACCGCGAAGGCGACCGGCACGCCCCCGCGCGGTAAGGCCAGCACCAGCACGTCGGAGCGACTGGCGTAGGCGGTAAGCCTCGTGGTCAGGACCTCGCCCGCCACGGCCCGGTCGCGGAACGGCCGCGTCATTACCCCTCCCAGCGATTGGCGATTAGCCTAGCCGACGCGAGGTACGTGCGTCGGAGGCGTAAACACATCGCGAGCCCGACAGCATGCGCCACTACCTAAAAGCTAACCGCTCAAAGCTCAAAGCTCATCGCGCCGTCAGTCCGCCATCGACGACGAGCTCAGAGCCGGTTGCGAACGCGGCCTCGTCGGAGGCGAGGTAGAGCGCGGCGTAGGCGATCTCCTCGGGCGTGCCCAGGCGGCCCATCGGCTGCCGTGCATTCAGCCCCGCCAGCGTTTCCTCCTTGTTGTCCTTGTGAAAGCGGTCGAGGTAGCCCTCCACGAACGGTGTGTGAATCGTGCCGGGGCAGATGCAGTTGACCCGTACCCCGCGCTCTACGAGATCGATGGCCATGCTCTTGGTCATCGCGATGACGGCCCCCTTGGAGGCGCCGTACGCGAAGCGCCGGCCCACCGCAACCATCCCCGCCACCGAGGCCATATTGACGATGACGCCCCCGCCGTGCGCGACCATGTGCGCGACGGCGGCCTTGGAGCACAAGAACACGCCGCGCGCGTTGACGGCCATCAGCTTCTCGTATTCGCCCTCGTCGGTCTCCAGCACGTCGCCGACGTAGCCGATGCCGGCGTTGTTGACGAGCACGTGCAGGCCACCCTCGGTCGCGGCGCAGGACGCCGTGGCGTCCTGCGCCGAGGCGGAGTCGGTCACGTCGAGGGGCTGGTAGCGGGCCCGCCCGCCCTCCGCGACGATCAACGTGGTCACGCGCGTCCCGCCGGCCTCATCCCTGTCCCCCACGATCACGGCGGCGCCCTGGCGCGCGTAGACACGCGCGATCTGCTCGCCGATGCCCGAGCCGGCCCCCGTCACCAGGGCCACCTTGCCGTCCAGCCGGAACGGCGCGCTACTCGTCGCCGTCGCCATCGCCCCCGCCGTCGCCCCCGTTTCCGTCACCGCCCTCTCCTTGTCCTTCTCGCTCGAGATTATCCGGCCCCGCCGCCTCCGTCGCGAGCGGGAAGCGCAAGGTCACGGTCGTGCCGCCCTTGTCATTGGCGCCGAGGCGCAACTCGCCGCGCAGGTCCTGGCGCGTCAGCGCGTCCACGATGGAGAGGCCCAGCCCCTTGTGGCGCTCCGGGTCGAAGTCCGGGGGCAGGCCTACGCCGTCGTCGGCGATGGTCAACTCTATGGAGCGGTCGACCCGTGTATAGGCGATGGTCACGTGACCGTCGGGCGCGCCTCGTTTGGATACCCAGCTGTCGCGCGCGCCCTCACCGAGTCCATTGCCGCCAACGCCGGAACCATCCGTGGCGTCGTCGGCGCGCGCCGGGAAAGCGTGCTGCAGCGTGTTGGTCAGCAGCTCGTTGAGCGCGATGGCCAGCGTGGTGGCCTGCTGCGTGGCCAGCCGGATACGTTCACCCTCGACCGCCATGCGCACGCGACGGGTCGGCGTGGCGCTCTGCACCTCGGCGATCTCCGCTACCTTGCGCGCCACCTCGCCGACGGTGGTGAGCCCCACGTCGTTCTGCGAGAGCAGGTCGTGCACCGCCGCGATACTCTGGATGCGCCCCCGGCTCTCCTCGAGCACCTGCCGCGCCTCGGGGGCGCTGGCGTGGCGCAGCCCGAGCGAGAGCAGCGAGGCCACGGTCTGCAGGTTGTTCTTGACGCGGTGGTGCAGTTCGGAGAGCAGCACCGACTTGGTGGCCAGGCCGCGCCGCGCCTCCTCATAGAGGGCCGCGTTCTCCAGGGCGACGGCGGCCTCATTGGCGAAGGCCGCCACGAGGTCGACCTCCTTGCGCGTCCAACTGCGGTAGGTGCGCGCGTAGATGCACAGTGAGCCGCGCGTACGCACGCCATCGGGGCGGTGCGGCCCCTGGAAAGGCACCAGGAACATAGAGTGGAAGCCCCCCTGCAGCGCCACGTCGTCGCCGCCGGGACCCAGGCGGCGCGCCGCGATGTCGAGCACCACCACCGGCTGGCCCGTGGAGAGGGCGCGTCCCACCGGCCCCTCGCCGACCCGCCCCGCCTGCCCGCGCCCCCCCGCAATGCCGTAGGAGGCGGCGACCCGGGCCGTGTGCCCGTCCGGGCCGTCCACGACCACGATAGCCGAGGCGTCGGCCTCGGCGAGCGTAACCGCCCCCTCGGCGATGCTCTCGAGCACGCGCGAGAAGTCCAGCGAGGACGCCACCATAGCGATGACGCGCCGCAGCGTGGTCAGCTCGTCGACCGTGCGTACGAGTTCGCGGTCGGTGCTCTCGTAGGAGCGCGCGTTCTCGATGGCCAGGGCCAACTCGCTGGAGACCATCTCTAGGAAGCTGACCTCGTCCTCCTCGAACAGGCGCGACTCGCGGGTCTGCACATTGAGCACGCCGAGCAACCGGTCGAGCGAGCGGTTGACGATGGGCACGGAGACGATGGAGTGGAAGCTTTCCTCGGCCGTCTCCGGCAGGTAGTTGGCGCGCGGGTCGCGCCAGATGTCGGCCACGGCCAGCGTCTGCCGCTCGCGCGCGGCCCACCCCGTGATGCCCTCGCCGAGGGCCATGCGCGCGCGGCCGACCGCCTCGGGGTTGAGCCCCTTCGTGGCGGCGAGCACGAGCGACTTGGGCGGCCGGAACAGGTAGATCGAGCAGACGTCGGCCCCGGTGACCTCGGCCACGGCCCCCACCACGGTGGAGAGGATGGCGCGCTCGTCGAGGCTCGAGTTGGCGGCGGCGTTGACCCGGTGCAGGGCGGAGAGCTCGGCTTTGCGCGAGGCCAGCGAATCGACCGTCTGGCGCAGCGAGCGGCCCTCGTCGCCGCCCCTGGCCCCCACGTAGCCCTGGATGATCCAGGCAGTCCCGCGGACAGACGGCCGGTTCGGCGAGCCGGCGCGCTCGAGCAGCGTGGCCCACGCGTCGAGGACCGGCGACAGTGAGACATCCTCGTGGGCGGCCGCGCGGCCGACGGCGCGCAACGGCCCCTCCAGAGGACCCAGCTCCCCCGCCGTGAGCGCGGCGCGCAACTGATCCACGGCGGCCGCGCCCGCATCAGCGGCCGCCGCCGCCGCGCGGGGCAGGAGGGTCTCCGCCAACAGGGCGTGCAATTCGTGCTCGGTGATCATAGCCTCTTATTGTAGCGCACCGCGGCATCACGTGATCTTGTGCAGGCCCAAGGGAGCCCAAGGGGACCCTAAGATAAGCCCCACTCTCAAGGCAGGGCTTTTGAGAAACGGATCGGCCGGGGGTAATGGCGACGGCATGATAGGCTACTGGTAGGGCATGTAACGATAAATGGAAAACTCTTGAGTGGCGACCGATAGCTGATGGCCGCAATCATCGACTTCCGCATCGACGACGTCGTGCGCCTGCGCAAGCCCCATCCATGCGGCGGCTACGACTGGACGGTGTACCGGCTCGGCGCCGACATCGGGTTGCAGTGCCGGACGTGCGGCCACTACGTGATGCTGCCGCGCGCCACGCTGGAGCGACGCCTCAAGCGATTCGTGGAGCGCGGCCCGGAGCCCGAGGGTCACGACTCCCGGGAGCAGGTGGCGGACTAGTCCACGCCGCGCAAGCGCCCTCGCTAAACGGCGGGCGCCTCGCTCGTCCGAACCGATGAGCGCTATGCCCTTTGAAGTTGACCGCTGAGTGCTGGCTGAGTGCTGATGGCTACCTACGTCGTATGTTGCTGAACTGGGCCTACCGGATCTTCCCGCCGCGCCGCGTCGAGCGCATCTTGCTCAACCTGATGCTGCCCATCGGCGACACGCTGTTCGCGACGCCCACGGTGCGCGCCTTGCGCCAGCGCTTCCCCCACGCGCACATCGCCGCGCTCGTCTTCTCCACGAACGCCGGCGTTCTCTACGCTAACGAGGACATCGACGAAGTCATCTCCCACCCCACCGGGCAAACCTTCACCCTCTTCGGATACGCGCGCTTCCTGTGGGGGATGCGGCGCCGGCGCTTCACCATCGCGGTCGAGTTCCGGCCGTATGTGTGGTACCTCAGCGTGCTGTGCGGGGTCGTGCGCCGCCTGTCCTTCGACATCCCCGCCTACCAGTGGTTCTTCCCGATCGGGGCGCGCCCCTGGAAGCATCGCCACGCCATAGACAACTACGCGTCGGTCGTGCGGCCGCTAGGGCTGCGCGTCGACCGGTCGCGGCTCGTCGTGCGCACGACGGAACGGGACCGCGCGGCGCTTGGCGCTTTCCTGGTGGCCGAGGGGGTCGGGCCCGACGAGCGCCTGGTCGCGCTGCACCCGGGCGGCGAAGGTTTCAGGGGCATGAAGCGATGGGACAGCGCGCGGTTCGCTGTGCTGGGCGACCGGCTGGCCGAGCGGTACGACGCGCGCATCGCCCTCATCGGCGGGCGCGACGAACTGGCGCTGGCGCGGGAGGTCGCTGCCGCGATGGCGCGCCCGCCGATCGTCCTGAACGGGCGGGTGTCGCTGGGGCAGTCGATCGCCCTGCTGGAGCGCTGTCACCTGTTCGTCGGCGACGACAGCGCGCCGCTGCATATGGCGGGCTCGCTGGACGTGCCGACGGTCGGCATCTTCGGCCCGACCAGCGTCGTCAACTACCACCCTGCCGGCCCGTACGTGGAGGTGGCGCGGTCGGGTCTCGTGTGCAGCCCCTGCTTCTTCTTCGTCAACAGCGCCCCCGTCTGGGCGGGCTCGCGCTGCCGCGTCCCGACGTGCCTGCACGCGCTCTCCGTCGAGACCGTGCTCGAGGCGGCGGAGCGCGCGATCGTGAGGAAAGAAGCGGGACGCAGCGGCATGGCCTGAGCGGGGAGCTTCACGGAACCTTCACATCGGGGTCGTACAATGGGGTAGAGCAAGAAGATAGGGGCGCAGGTAGCGACGTGGCACGCACGATTCAAGTCTCGGCAGGAGCAGGGCAGGACGCCCTCGCCAGCGCGGCCGGGGATGCGGCTATCGTCGTGGACGGGCTCGTCAAGGCGTATGGGGCGACGCACGCTGTCGACGGGCTGAGCTTCTCCGTGGCGGTTGGCGAGATCTTCGCGATCCTCGGCCCCAACGGCGCGGGTAAGACGACGACGATCGAGATCCTGGAGGGCTACCGCGCGGCTGATAGGGGCGGCGCGCGCATCCTCGGCCTCGACCCGTGCGCGGACAGGCGCCGCCTGTCCCTGCAGGTCGGCGTGATGCTGCAGCAGGACGGCCTGCAGCCAGCCATGACCGCGCGCGAGATCCTGCGACTCTACGCAGGCTTCTTCCCGCGGCCCCTGCCGATCGAGCCTTTGCTCGAGCGGGTCGGGCTGCGCGCCGCGGCCCGGACGCGGGCGCGCCGCCTCTCCGGCGGCCAGAAGCGGCGTCTGGCCCTCGCCGTCGCGCTCGTCGGCCGCCCGCGCCTCGTCTTCCTCGACGAGCCGACGACGGGGATGGACCCGCAAGCGCGCCTGACCACGTGGGACATCGTGCGCGGGCTGCGCGACGACGGCGTCACGGTCGTGCTGACGACGCACTTCATGGACGAGGCCGAGCGCCTCGCCGACCGCGTGGCCATCATCGACCGTGGCCGCCTGATCGCCCTCGATACGCCGCGCGCCCTGACGCGCGATGAGGGCTCCGGCACGGTCCGCCTCGTGGCGCCCCCTGGCCTGCTGGCCCTGCTGGCCCTGTTGCCGGGCGCGCGCGACGCGCGCGAAGACGAACCGGGACACTACACGCTGCGCGCGGTCGACGGGGATATGCCCGGCCTGCTGGCCGAGCTCACCGCGCGCCTGCGCGACGGGGGCGTCACCCTCGGCGAGTTGCGCGTCGGCCACCGCTCGCTCGAAGAAACGTTCCTGCGCCTGACGCAACAGGGGGACCAATTATGAGCCGGGATCAGGGAGGGCAGTTGTGAGCCGGGACAGCGTAGGGGCGCCCCTGCCGTCGGTGGTGGGTCCCGTGCTGGCGCAGACGCGCGCGGAGCTCGTGCTGACGGCGCGGCGCGGCGAGAACGTCCTGATCACTGTGATCGTCCCGGTCGTGCTGCTCATCTTCTTCGCCTCGCTCGGCATCGTGCGCAGCGGCACGGGCCGGCCGGTCGACTTCCTACTGCCGGGGATGCTGGCGCTGGCAATCATCGCCACGGGCATGGTCAGCCTCGGCATCGCCACGGCCTACGAACGATACTACGGGGTGCTCAAGCGGCTGGGCGCGTCCCCACTGCCGCGTGGCGGGCTAATCGCCGCCAAGGCGCTCTCGGTGCTGGCGCTCGAGGTCGCGCAGGTCGCGCTGCTGGTCGTCGTCGCGGCCGTCGTCTACGGCTGGCGGCCCCACGGCTCGCCGGGCACGGCCTTGCTGGCCCTGCTGCTCGGCACACTCGCTTTCTCGGGGCTGGGGCTGGCTATGGCCGGCGGCCTGCGCGCCGAGGCCACGCTGGCTGGTGCGAACGGGCTCTACCTACTGTTCCTGCTGCTGAGTGACGCCGTCCTGCCACTCGACCACCTGCCGGGACCTGTGCAGGACCTCGCGCGCGCGCTCCCCGCCGCCGCGCTCACCGACGCCTTGCGCGCCGCGCTGACCGCTGGCGCCGCCTTTCCCGGCGGTCCCATCGCCGTCCTCGCCGCCTGGACTCTCCTCGCCTTCGGCGTCGCCGCCCGCACCTTCAAGTGGGAGTAGGGGCGCCCCTTGTGTGCGCCCGGCGAAACGTGATACGATAGGCGCACCGCGGGACGATCCCGCGGCCGAGCGCACCTCGCGTGCGGAAAGGAGCACTCCCATGTGCCGCGCCTCTCTCCGTCGCGCCCTCGCGCCCCTGGCCGCCCTCGCGCTCTTCGCCACGGTCGCCCTCCCCGCGCCCCCGGCCCTCGCGTCGCGCCCACGCCTCGCCGTGACCCGCGTCCCCGCGCAGCGCGTCCGCCACGTGCGGGTATCCGGCACGGTGGTCGGTGTCACGGAAAACGCCAACGGCACCGGCATGCTCGACATCCACAGCAAGACACACGCGACGACATATCACGTGGCTCTGACCTCGAAAACGGTGGTCAAGATGCACAAGCGCCCAGTCCATCGCACCATGCTCATACCGAACAAGAATCAGTCCGTGACGGCCACCTGCCAGCGTCGCGCCAATGGCGGTTTGGAGGCCCTGACCGTGACTATCGTCGTTCGACGGCCTCGACACAAGAAGTAGCGGAGGGGGACGGCGGTGGGTAACGCGTCGCGCGCTACCCGCCGCCGTCCCCATGCGTATGCAGCGGGACGCCGTCGAGCGCCGCCTTGCACCGCGCGATGGCCTCCTCCAGGTCCATAGTCTCCTCGCGGTCGCCGTCGACCAGGCGCACCCTCTCGCCCACGACCTGCGCATACGTGTCCAGTCCGTGGCAGTAAATGTCCGCCGCGATGTCGTCAGGCGCCTGCATGTAGTAGCGCAGCCGGAACAGCAACGCGCCCAGCCGCAGCCTGCGCCGTCGATGTAGCTCCTGATCCATGTACCCAGTCTACCCAAAACGCCTCTTACGCCGGCACGGCAAGGGGGCAAGGGCTCAGGGAGCGTTCGCCATGGCGGCACACGCCTTGCCACGTATCTCGCAGGACCAAACTCCACACCGATGCAAATGATACAAATAGAGACGAGGGGAGGGCGCTTTTATGGAAGCGAACGCGGGACACAGCAAGTACAGAGTCGTGGGCATCCGCCCCTGGGCCTCGGAGGGCACGGACACCGCGCCGGACGAGTTGCGCACGTTCTTCGAGGGTCAGGAGGGCGATGTCGACGACCTGCGCGCCCTCACCGCCTCGTTCGGGGCCGAGTTCTCGAGCATGGTACAGGGCGCCTCGCGCGACCAAGCCGCCATCACCTGGCGCGGCCATCGCTATGACCTCGACCTAGAGCCGCTTCGCTAGTGGCTGTCCAACCCGTTAGCCTGATCGTCTATCGATTCATACACCGTGATCACGGCACAGACCTTTCAAGGTCTATCCTCTACCATGGTTTTTCAAGGCCAGGTCGGCCTTAAGTGGCGCGCTGGGGACGCGCCCTGTCGCTGTTGCGACGCGAGATACCGCCCGGCGCGCGCGTGCTCGACCTCGGCTGCGCCTTTGGCTACGGCACGGTGGGGATCGCCCGCCACTACGACGTCGACGGCCTCGACGCGTCCCCTGCCTATATACGCCGCGCCCGCCGCGCTGTACCCCATGCGCGCTTCGCGCTCGGCGTGGCCGAGCGCCTGCCCTACCCCGACGCCCACTTCGACGCGGTAGCGTTGCTCGATGTGCTCGAGCACGTGTCGGATGAGCGGGCGGTCGTGGCCGAGATCGCGCGCGTGCTGCGCCCTGGCGGTTTCGTGGTCGTGAGCGTGCCGCACGCCGGCCTCCTACGCTGGGCCGACTCGCTCAACGTGTACGCCTGGCTCACCGGAGAGGACGCGCTGGCCGCGCCCGGAACGCCCGCGCCGGGCGCGGGCTACCATCGCCACTACAGCCTCGGCGCGCTCCGCCTGCTGTTCGGCGAGCGGTTCTCGATTGATTATGTGCATATAAGCGCGCTTGGGCTAGCGGAATGGGCCAATCTGCCCCTGCTCCTGCTCTGCAAGCGCCTGCTGCGCGCCGCCCCGCTCTACAACACGCTGCAATATCTCTACTTCGGTCTCTATATCCTCGAAGACCTGCTCCCCGTCCCGCGCGCCGGCTACCATCTCATGGTCGCGCTGCGCCACCACCCCGACCGCGACGCCGACGCCGTGGCGCGTTAGGGTTTGCGCCCGGTCCTGCTACCATGCAGGGACAGGGAGCATAGCTCTCGGCCTTTTGGGGCCTCCAGATGGCGCCGTGCGCATGGGCGCCGCGTGAGGCCATTCGATAGTCATACTTTTATGGAGGAGGTTGCGCATGCCTGTTTTGTCCGCCCCGGCACGCCTGTCGCACGCCCTTATCCTATTTCTACTGGTCGCCCTACCCGTGGCGCTGGCCGGATGCGGGCTGCCCGGCGCTACTCTCGGCAACGACCCGTGCCTGCTGCAGTCGTATCAGGGGCATAGCAACGGAAACATCGGCGGCATGAACGGCGCCTACAGCACTCTGACCGGGAAGCTCGACGCGCTGCAAGGGCCGGCCTACACCATCTCTACGAGCGGGGACATCTCTGAGACGCTCCAGGCCATCGCGGTCTTTCAGCGCACGCTGGAGAAGCAGACGGCCTATCTCAACCACAGCACACCCCCGCCGCCGTCCGAAGCCGCGCCGTTCCTTGGTCACATGCGGGCCGCCATCCAGCCCTTCAACACAGGGGCCTACCTGCTGGCGCAGGCCTATCTGGACGCTCACACCAACCACCTGCGCGCCGCCCAAGACATCGCCGTCGAAGCCCGCGGCTATATGCGGCGCGGCAGCTATCTGCTCGTCCAGGCGAGCGGGGACCTCGCCAACCTGCACACGGACAACGTGAATTGCTAAGATGATGAGGTAATATGGCGGCGACGAGGGGTACGCGCCGGCCGCGCGCCGCCCCCGCGGCGGCCAGCCCGTCGACGACGGCGCCGCCGCGGGGGCGAGTACGATACCTATGGTCCCGGCGCGATGCGCAGACCCGGTGGAGCCGGGCGTTGTCGCGCGCGACTGGTCGCTATGCGCTGCTCGCGGCGACGGTGCTGTTGCACCTCGTCCTGCTCCTCGTGGTCTTCCCCAACACGCGCGAGGATGTCGTGGTGCGCGGGTTCCTGCAGCTGTCTTTCCACGACGCCGGGGCCACGCTCGTCGGGGCGGCGCCGTACCGCGACTTCCTGCTCGAGTACCCGCCCGGCACGCTGCTGTTCATGCTGCTGCCGCGCCTGTTCGCGGACGGCTACCTCGACTACCGCTCCCTGTTCTTCCTGCAGGTCGCTGCGCTCGATTGCACCATCGTGCTCGCCCTGTACGCCAGTGCGCGCGCCGCGCGCCTGCCGGCCGTCCGCGTCCTGGGTCTCTACACCCTGGCTATCGCGCTCCTCGGTCCACTGGTGGACTACCGGCTCGATCTTGCCCCGGCGGCGCTGACGGCCCTCGCCGTGCTGGCCTGGCAGCGCGACCGCCCAGCCCTCGCCGCGGCCCTCCTGACGGCGGGCGCGGCGACTAAGGTCTACCCGGCCCTGCTACTGCCGCCGCTCCTGCTCGACTACTGGACGCGCGGCGGGGCCAGGCGGGTCGGCGTAGCCGCGCTCGCCGCCGCCGGCACGCTCGCCCTGCTATTGAGCCCCGCCCTCGCCGCCGGCCCGCAGGCTCTCGCGCACGACCTGAGCTTTCAGACGAACCGCCACCTTCAGGTCGAGTCGATCTGGGCCACGCCCCCGCTGCTGTTGCACCTCCTGACCCATTTCCCGCTCCAGGTGGTCGGGCGCAACCGCGCGCTGGTCATACTCGGTCCCGGGGACGCCTGGGGTGGCGCGGGTACCCCGGCCCTGGCGCTCGTCGCGCTCGCCACATACGTGGCCTGGTGGCGTCGGCGTCGCTCCGCCTCGGGGCGTGAAGGCATGCTGTTGGTGGGGACGGCGACGCTCGTGCTGGCCTCGGCGATGTCGAGCCGGGTGCTCTCGCCGCAATTCCTCTTATGGGCGATGCCGCCGCTCGCCCTGCTGCCGCTACCGCGACGCGGCCGCCGGCGCGCCGTCCTGGCCCTCGCGTGCTTCTTGATCGCGCTGCCGTTGACGCAGTGGGTCTACCCGCTGCACTACGGCGAACTGGTGCGCTACCTCGCGCCGGCGGCGGTCGGGGTCCTGGCCCTGCGCAACCTGCTGCTCGCGCTGGCGCTGGCGCTGCTGCTCAGCCTGTTGTAGGGAGGGGGCAAACAGGAAAGGGGAGCAGCCACCTAGAAACCCCTGGCTGCCCCAAATGGAGCAGCCAGGGGCTGCTAGGCGGCCAGTCCGATACCGTCGCGGCTAGGAGACCGAGCCGGCGATCCGGAGTATGTCGGCGCGGTTCAACCCGCTCGACTTGAGATCGGCCGTCACCTCGGTCGCGACCTTGCTGTGGCTGTCGTACCAATAGACGTAGAGCAAGTCAACGGTCTTGTGCGTCTTTAAATTGGCGCCTTTCTGCTCGGCAACAGTCGCCGTGTAGCGCCCGACCTTGGCTGTCGTCGGCGTGGATGAGAAGTGATAGGTATAAGGCGCCCCCAGCTGGTGGTCGACCTCGAAGTCCATCACCGTGCGTACCTTCGTCTTGTAGAAGGTCTGCGTGTCGCTCAGGAGCGTGTTGTCGGGGATATAGGGGTACACCGTCACGGCGACGAGCGCGAAGTTTTTGGGCAGATAGTGCGGCGTCGTGACGCTGTACTTGACGAACCTGGCCGCCCGCTGAAGCGCCGCCCGCGGGGTGAGGCCCGAGGCTTGCGTCACGCCCTGATTGATGAATAGCACGGGCCTGACGACCCTGGGCTTGGCCGGCGTCCCTTTGGGTTTACCGGCGGGCAGCGCGCTGCCCGCCGTGGCGAGGACGAGGCTGGCCGCCATCCCGGCGGCGGCGATGCTCTTGACAGACGTACGGGTCATAGTTGATCCTTTCCTAGGGGGGACATGACTGCTGACCGACGGCCTACAGCCCACTATAGCAGGGCCCCCCACACCCGGCAAAGCCCTTATGCCGTGCCCCAGGGTCTGCGAAAAGTCGCCCAAGCCCCTTCTCGCCCCCTCCGCCCATGGCTGACTGATCCCCCGGCTGCGGCCGAGGGCCCAGCGCGCCTCCGGGGGAACCTGGGGAGATGCCTCCCCCCAGACACCCGCCATCCACGCGGCGTGCGAGCAAACGGGCTCGGTCCCCCGACAATGCACAGACCCTGTGCCGTGCCCCGGGGCTATTTTATCGGCGCGTTCGTAGGGGCCAAACCTTGCCGACAATCCTGACCTGGCGCCTCGGCGCGCTCGGCGACACGCTCTTGCTGCTCCCGGCCCTGGCCGCCCTGCGCGCGGCGTTCCCCGCCCATACACTCGTCGCGGCGGGCGATCCGGCGACCCTCGCGCCCGCGCGCTGGCACGGGCTCGTCGACGGGGTCCTCGACGCGGGCGCGGGCGCGCTCGCTCCGCTCTCCCTGGGCGAGCCGCCTGCCCCCGGCGCCTTGCCGCCGGACATCGAGGTCGCGATCGTCTGGAGCGCGCGCGGCGACACGATCGCGCGGGCGCTGGCGCGCGCCGGGGTCCGCCGTGTGCTGATAGCGCCGATCCTCCCGGCCGCCGCGGCAAGCCGAGAGGACCGGGGGAGCGAGGCGGACCAGGTCCCCGTGGCGGAACACTACCTGGCGGCGCTGGCGCCGCTCGGCGTCCGCCCGGTCCCCTTCGCGCTACGCGCCCCCGCCGCCGCGCGCGCGGCGACAGAACAGTTTTGGCGGGATGCCACGGCCGCGAGCCTTACCACCCCGCCCACTAGCGCGGGTACGCCCGTCGCGCCCGTCGTGTTGCTCCACCCCGGCACCGGTTCTCCGACCAAACGCTGGCCCCTCGCACACTATCAGGGGTTGGCGCGGCGGCTGCGCGACGACGGGGCCGCCGTGGTCTGGACGGCAGGCCCCGCCGACGCGGATATCCGCGCGCTGCTGGAGAGCGGGGACGAGCGGAGCCGCGTGCTGCCTCCGCTCGACGTCGCGGGGCTGGCAGCCGTCGTGGAGCGGGCGGCCGTCGTGGTCAGCGGCGACTGCGGCATCGCGCACCTGGCCGCCCTGCTAGGCGTCCATAGCGTTGCCCTATTCGGGCCGACGAGCCCCCACGCGTGGGGTCCCCCGAACGAGCGTTGCACCGTGGTCCGCCTCGCCGTGTCGTGCGCGCCCTGCGGCGGCGTCGCGCCCCAGTGCCCGAGCCGAATCTGCCTGCGCGGCCTCCCCGTGGACGCCGTACGCAGGGCCGTGCGCGCGGGGATTGAGCGGTGGGGGAACGCGGAGGACGAGGCGCCGTCTACGGGCCGGGTGGGCAGGGGCGGGCGTCCTTCACCATCGCGGCCAGCAGACTACCATCCTCCCGCGACGGCGTCCGCACCTCCAGGCGCTCTCCACGTTGGAGTGTGGGGTAGCCCCGACAGGTGGGTACGACATCCGTCGACAGGGCCAGGATGATGGCAAAGAGGCCTTGCTCCGTGCGCAAGCTCATCACCCGCTGGCTATAGGACGTGAGCGTGCCCGTCAAAAGGGTCGTGCCGGGCCAGGTCGTGGCGGCGTGCAGAGGCGGGGAAGGGGGCGCGAGAGGGGGCCGGCGATGCCTCGTCACATCGGCATAGCGATAGCCTATGGTCAGCGCGACGAACATGAGCGCGGCGGCCACCAGCGGGACGATAGTCGATAGTCGATAGCCGATAGCCGATAGCCGGTTGTCAGGTCGTAGCACGGCTTTGCTCATGCCGTCCGTCTACTTCCAACCTTCGACTTTCGACTAGCTACTGCGCGGTGCGTTCGCGGTAGCGGGCCAGGGCTTGCGCGATGCGTAAGCTGCGCTCAGTGCTCTGGACCAGGGCGTCGGCCAGGCGGGCGCGCCAGTTATCGGCGTCGAGCGCGAGGAGGTACGCGCGCTCGTGTCGCGCGAAAAGGTCATCGAGTTCGTCCGGCGACCAGCCGTCCCCCAGGAGCATATCCTCGAGGGCGCGCTGCGCCGTCCACGCGGGGACCACGGGCGAAGGATCGTCTGGGTGCTGTGAAACCATCAGCCGCGCGTCAAGGTAGGCGCGCAAGACATGATCGGACGGGGCATCCGGGGCATCCATACACACTCTCCTGGAGAGCGACGCGCCGCGTTCGGCCCGGCGCACCTTTACCTTACTACTGTATCAGACGAGCAATAAAGTCGCGTCCTCCGTCCTGGCGACACATCATCGCGGCGGATGCGACTACTAGCCGCTTGCATCATACATCCTGCGCCGACTCAGTGCCGTAGTACTAATGGGGCAAGCGCGGTGACCCACATGTAACAGTTTCGGTATCCCGTCACGAACTGCGGCTTCGACACGCCGTCGTACCATGAGGAGGCGCTGGCTAACCCGCTGAGGAGGTCTCTGATGTAGTGGCTCTCATACTACCTGCGCACTCCTGGCGACGGAGCGAACCCATACGTCTCCCCGTCGCGGGCGCCCCTGTCAAGTCTGCGCGGGCTGCAATCGGCGCGCGCGTTGAGCGCAGTCAGGGCCTCGTGCAGGACCCCGTGGCCGTCGCGCCCGGGGTAGCACGGCGCCGAGCGATCGCCTTCGGTTGAGGGCAAAAAATATAGCGGGTGCGTGGAGACGCCCCATTTATCTCCGCACACCCGCTATATGACTATTATAGTCCTATACGCCCTCCGCTTCGTGACGTTTCTTGCCCATGATCGTACAAAAATGTCAACGAGCGGCCAATCCTCACGCTAATTATGTATAGTGTAAAATGAGGTCAAGGCGAACGACGGGTTAGTCCCCGCGCGCGGGCTTGACGCCCCCCCACGCACGGGTGTGCGCCTCCGGTTCGCCTTCCCTGCGCCCCGCCGTGGCGATTCGCGCCCGGCGTGGGGCGCAGGGCGCTCAAGAGCGCCTCTACGCCATCACCCTATCGACCCGAGGAGGCTACAAGAGGTCCCTACGCCGCCCGCCCGCTATCGGCTATCCTCGACAAAGGTCTCGCCGACGAGCGCGTCGGGCAGGTATTGCTGCTCGACCCGGTTGCCCTCGTAGTCGTGGGCGTATTTGTAGCCGGCCCCGTAGCCCAGGTTCTTCATGAGGCCTGTCGGCGCGTTGCGCAGGTGCAGCGGGACGGGCAGGTCTCCGGTGCGCCGAACAGCATCGCGGGCGCGCCCGTAACCCGCGATGACGCTGTTACTCTTGGGCGCCCGCGCCAGGTACAGCGCGGCCTCGGCCATGGGCAGGTAGCCCTCGGGCAACCCCACGAAGTGCACGGCCTGCTGCGCCGCCACGGCCACGACGAGCGCCTGCGGGTCGGCCAGCCCGACATCCTCGGCGGCCAGTATGACCATGCGCCGCACGATGAACAGAGGGTCCTCTCCCGCCTCCAACATGCGCGCGAGCCAGTAGAGCGCGGCGTCGGGATCGGAGCCGCGCATGCTCTTGATAAAGGCCGAGATGACGTCGTAGTGCGCCTCGCCCCCTTTGTCGTAGCGCGGCGAGCGCTGCTGCACCGCCTCATCCACGATCGCGGGCGTCACCGCGACGCGGCCGCCCCCGTGGTCGCTCCCCGCCGCGACGGGGGCGGCCGCGACGGCGAGTTCCAGCGCGTTCAGCGCCGACCGCGCGTCGCCGCCCGCCAGCGCGACGAGGCACTCCAGCGCCTCGTGCTCGAGCGCGACATCCGCGTCGCCCAGGCCCCGCTCACGATCGGACAGCGCCTCGCGCACGACGCGGCGCAGGTCGTCGTCCGAGAGGGCGCGCAGCACGTAGACGCGGCAGCGCGAGAGCAGCGCGGCGTTGACCTCGAAGGAGGGGTTCTCAGTGGTGGCCCCGATGAGCGTGAGCGTGCCGTCTTCGACGTGCGGGAGGATGACGTCCTGCTGCGCCTTGTTGAAGCGATGGATCTCGTCGACGAACAGGACGGTGCGCACGCCGCGGGCGCGGCGCGCCCCCGCCTCGGCCACCACCTTGCGCAGCTCGGCCACGCCGGCGGTCACGGCGCTGAGCCCGGTGAAGTGCGCGCTGGTGGCGCGCGCGATGAGGGCGGCGAGCGTCGTCTTGCCCGTGCCGGGCGGCCCCCAGAAGATCATCGAGGGCAGCATATCCCTCTCGATGGCGCGGCGTAGGGCGCGCCCCGCGCCGATCAGGTGCTCCTGCCCGACATACTCGTCGAACGTGCGCGGGCGCATGCGCGCCGCCAGCGGCGCGTGCGCGTCCCTCGCGGCATCCCCATCCCCGGTCCCCTCATTGGGCTCGAACAGATTTTGCTGCACGCCCGCCTCCCACGCGCCATGCTACACGCCACGCGCCATAATAATAGTAGTAGATCACTTGTACCACGAGTATAAACCTCTGGCGCCGCGCCCATAGCTATGGCGTCCACAACACCCACCAGACGCCCACCTGGCCATCGTGGACAACGCCTACCTGTTCGACCGCAGGCGTGCGATGATACGCCATGACGCAACGATAGGTTTCCTGGAGGCTCCCTATGGCTCACGGCATTGGATTACCCCTGACACTCATCGACGCCCTGTCGGTTGGCGCGGGCGTCGCCCTCCTCGGCGCCGGCGGCCGCATGGCGTGGCGCGCGGGACGTGGCGGCAAGGCCCTGCTCACGCTGCGACGACCGGCCTACGCATGGCTGTACATAGCGCTCGCCGGTCTATTTATCGCCATCCTCCTGGCGCGGCTGCTCACCCCCCACCTGCGCCAGCCCTCCGTCGTCTTCCTCAACCTGGCCTGGGTCGCCTTCTGTCTCGCCTATATCGCGCACCGGCCGCGGGTTCACGAAAAGGGCATCGTCGCCGGCGCCCTGTTCCTGCCCTGGGAACGCATCGAGTCGTACACCGTGGACGTGGACGTGGACGTGGCGCACGAGCACAACCGGGGGCGCCCCCACGCGCTGTTGACAATCAGCCACTATCCGTCGCCCGGCCTTTCGACGGAAACCCGCTCGACGGCCATCCGTTGCGCGGCGGCTAAACGCCCGGAGATCGAGCTCCTACTGGCCCGCCACGTGCGTACAGAACACGGGCACAGGCGCTGGCACGCGCGGCGCGTCGGGGCATCGAGCCCGAGCTCGATGAGCGCCGTACCGGGGCTGTGACTTTGTTCTTGCTTGCCAAGGGTGAGGAGCGATGATCGATACGCTGCTCAGACTCGAGGGACCGCGCGTCGTCCTGCGCGACTGGCGTGACGCCGATCTCGATCCCTTCGCGGCGTGGCTCCGGCCGGGGCATGAATGGAAAAGGATGGACGGCCCCTACTACCCCCTGCCGTCGGCGGACGCCGTCGCGGCCATGGTCGAGCGCGACCGTATCGCGATCGCCTCGGGCGACTGGCCCTCACCGCGGACCAACCTCGTCGTCGCCGGCCGAGGAACGGACGAGTTGACCGGCCTCGTCACGTGGTCCTGGGAGAGCGAGGAGACCTATTGGCCCGTCGTCGGCATCGTGCTCTACGACCCCGCCACCTGGGGCCATGGGCTCGGTTACGAGGCGCTGGGTCTGTGGAGCGACTACCTGTTCGATGCGCTGCCCGCCATCGCGCGGCTCGACTTGCGCACCTGGTCCGGCAACGGGGGCATGATGCGGCTGGGTGAGAAACTCGGTTACACCCTGGAGGCGCGCTTCCGTAAGGCGCGCATCGTCGAGGGCGCTTACTATGACGGCCTGGGCTACGGCATATTGCGCGAGGAGTGGCGACGGCGCTATCCGGGCGGATTCGCCGCGCACCTAATCAATCCCTTGCCCTGACAAGCTTAACGGTACAATGACGAGCATGAGCAGCGTCAGCGTGACGAGCCGAAACGATTTCATCGACGATCCTTCTCACTCTCACTCACATCCAGGGCAGGGGACGTAGCCGGATGAGGATGAGGGTAGCATGGGGCGGCGCCTCTCGTCAACGTGGATGCGGCGCGGGGCAGGGTCCGTGCATTGTCGGGTGTCCAAAGCTCCTTTGCCCGCGCGCCGTGGATGGCGGGGGTCTGGGGGGAGCCATCTCCCCAGGTTCCCCCGGAGGGGGCGGAGGGGGCGAGAGGAGCCATCTCCCGGGGCTCCCCCGGAGGCGCGCTCTAACGTCGGACCCGCGGCTAGGGTTCGGGAGCCCAGGTAGCCAGGGGCGGAGGGAGCGAGGGAGCGAGGGAGCGAGGGAGCGAGGGAGCGAGGGAGCGAG
>JAABUP010004496.1_pt1 | contig 22317 bp, 19 predicted proteins | sample 5559201 | NCBI WGS metagenome assembly JAABUP01 (sample SAMN10711887, study PRJNA513373) | rock metagenome | isolation source: Antarctica rocks | place: Antarctica | reverse complement strand
CAACCAGCACCGGCTCCTTTGAGTCGAGGACCTGGGCCTTGAATGTGTCGTCGCCAACGGCGACGGTGTTCCCGCTCATGCTGCTCTCCTGCCTGAGCCTAACATTTGGGGTTTGCGGATATCCCGATCAAGCGCCCGCCGGTCAAGCGTTGGCCGGTCAAGCGCCGGGCTGGTGCGCGTCTAGCAACGGCCCCGGCACGCCGACGACCGCCGCTTGGTCGGTCCAGACCAGCGCGCAACGCATGGGCCGGCCAGGATAGATTTCGCGCAGCACAGCCCGGTATGCCGCCAACTGGCGCAGGTAGCGCACCGGCGTGTCCGCGACCGCCTCGGGCGCAGCACGGTGGGTCTTGTAGTCGGCGAGCATGATCTCATGCGGCAGCACCACCATGCGGTCCACCACGCCGCTCACCACCGCGTTGCCGACCAGGCCGGTCAAGGGCTGCTCGGCCCGGCTGCCGGGGCCGAACAGCGGCGCAAGCTCGGGATGGGCCAGCACGGCCAAGACCTGCCCGGCCAACGCCTCGACCTCGGCCGGCGTCAGCCCGAAACCGCCGAACCGCAGATGCGCCAGCGCGGCGTCGGCGCGGGCCGCCTCGGGCAGGTCCGGCAAGTGCTGCAACAGGGTGTGCACCAGCTTGCCGCGCAGGAAGCGCTGCCCGGCATCGTCGCGCGACAACAGCGGCGAGGCAGCGCGCGGCACGGGACCGAACCCCGCACCGTCCGGCCGGCTGGGCGCGAGCGGCACCGGGACGGGCGGCTCCGGCGGCGGCGCGTCCGGCCGCCAATCACCGGGGCAGCCGGCCCAGGCAGGCAACGTGATAGCGGCGTCGGCAGACGGCACCGCGCCAGGTTGCGGCGGCGCCGTCTGCTCGCTGTCTTGCGCCAGGCACGCGCCCGCCCACGCGCCCGGCACGGCGTCGAACGCGGACGCCTCGGCCCCGATCGCCTGGAAGCCGCGCTGCACCATGCGATACCAGCTCTGGTCCGGCACCCCCTTGCGGGTCTCCCAGCCGCAGACCAGCAGCCGGTCCTCCGCCCGCGTCAGCGCGACATATAGCAGCCGGTTGTATTCCTTGGCCTTCAGGTCTTGCTCCGCCGCCCGCGCCTGGTCCACCGCGGCGCAGCGGAACTCCTTGCGGGGCGACCACAACGGCAGCATGACGCCGGTCGTCGGATCGGCGCGCCAGCCGAACGGCTCGTCCTTCGGCGGCAGCGCCGTGGTGTCCGGCAGGATCACCAGCGGCGCCTGCAAGCCCTTTGCGCCGTGCACCGTCATGACGCGCACCGTGCCGCCGGCGCCTTCCGCCTCCCGCTTCACCGTGGCGCCCGACCGGCGCAGCCAGTGGACGAAGCCCTGCAGCGACGGCGCACGCTGCGCGGTGTAGGCCAAAGCCGCGTTCAGTAGCTCGTCGAGCGGCTCCGCGGCGTCCGGCCCCAGCCTTGCCAGCAGCCGGGCACGCCCGCCAAGCGGCCCCAGCGCCTCGGTGATCAAATGGTGCGGCGTCACGTAGTCGGCGCGGGATTGCAGGGTGGACAGCAGGGCCCACGCCTGGCTCCACGCCTCATGCTCGCCCGCGCGGTCCCGCAGCGCGTCCCACAGCGTGCCCCGCCGCGCGATCGACAGCCGCATCAGGTCGTCGTCCGTGAGGCCGCCAAGCGGGCTGGTGAGCACGCAGGCCACCGCCAGGTCGTCCTCCGGCAGCAAGACCGCGTCGCACAGCGCCAGCATGTCCTGCACCGCCGCCTGCTCGTCCAGCACCAGGCGGTCCAGCCCGGCCACCGGCACGCCGCGCGCCTTTAGCGCCCGCACCAGCGACTTGGCGAAGTCGTCGCGCCGGCGCACCAGCACCAGCACGTCGCCGGGCGTCATGGGGCGGTTCCGGCTCTCCAGCCGCGTCCCGCTGCGCAGGGCGTCGCCGATCCAGCCCGCCAGCGCGTCCGCCAGCCGCTGCGGCGCCGAGACCTGGCCCATGTTGCGCTCCGGCACCGTCCACGGCTCCGCCAGCGGCGCTTCCGGCACCGGTGTGAGCGGCCACAGCTCAACCCGCCCCGCTGCCCCGGCGCGGTCGGCGAAGTGGTGCAGCGGGCCATCGTCGGCCACGCCGCGCGCCGCGTCGGGATCGGCGAACACGGCGTCGACCAGGGCCAGCACCGGCGCCGTGGAGCGGAACGACACGTCAAGCGTCACGTCCCGCCACTCCGCGGGCCCGACGCGGGCGGCCATCTCGGCGCGGGACCGCTCGAACTCCTGGGGATCGGCGCCCTGGAACGAGTAGATGCTCTGCTTCGGATCGCCCACCGCGAAGAACGTCCGCTTGCGCCCCTCCTCCGCCGCCGCGCCCAGCCCGGCGAAGAACTCCTCCGTCAGCCGGTGCGCGATTTGCCACTGCTCCGGCGCGGTGTCCTGCACCTCGTCCAGCAGGAGGTGGTCGATGCCGCCGTCGAGCTTGTACAGCACCCAGGCGGCGCCGGGGTCGCGCAGCAGGTCGGAGGTGCGGCCGATCAGGTCGCCGTAGTCCAGCAGCCCGCCGTCTTCCTTGCGCCCGGCGTAGGCCCGCAGCACCGGCGCGGCTAGGTGCAGCAGCGCCGTGGAAACCGCCGCCACCCGCAGCGCCCGGCGCTCGTCCTCGACCGCCAGCGCACGGGCCTGCTCGGCGACCATCGCCTCGATGATTTCAGGATGCTTGGTGTCCAGCCCCTTGGCCGCAAAGGCGCTTGGTGCGCGCGGCTCGCCGGCGGCGGTGAGCAGCTCCTTCAGCCATTCGTCCCAATGCTCCCGCCGCAGGTCGGGCGGCAGGCCGAGCCAGCCGAGCAGGCGCTCCGCCTTCTCCCGCACGCCAGGGGAGCCATGCGCCTGGGCGATGCGCTGCATGGCGGCGACGCCCTCCCGTTCAGGCCAGTCGACGGCGGCGGCGAGCAGCATGGCGTCGTCCCCTGCCCCGGCGCCCGCCGCGCGCCGCATTGCCGCGACCCGTTGCGGCTCCGTCCACGCCATCGCCGGCGCCAACACGCTGCGCTTCGCATCGAGCGCCGCGACGAGCCGCCCGAACCCCTCCGCCGAGGTCAGGCCCGCCAGCTCCAGCAGCGCATCGGCGGGGAACCCGGCCAGCACGCCCTCGCGCGCCTGGTCCATGGCCGTGCGGGCGTCCGCGTCCTCGACCAGCCGGAAATGCGGCGAGATCGCGGCCTCCAGCGGAAAGCGGCGCAACAGTGATTGGCAAAAGGCGTGGATGGTGCCGATCCGCATGCCGCCCGGCAGGTCCAGCACCTGGGCGAACAGCGCGCGGGCGTCGCGCCGGGCGTCCTCGCCGGTTGGGACCAGCAGGCCCGCCAGCTCGGCGTCCAGCTCGGCGTCGTCCATGGTCAGCCACCGGCCTAGCCGGTGCTGCAACCGCAGCGACATCTCCGCCGCCGCCGCTTTGGTGAATGTCAGGCACTGGATACGCGACGGCACCGCCCCGGTCAGCATCAGCCGCAGCATGCGGTCGGTCAGCAGTTTCGTCTTGCCGGACCCGGCCGACGCGGCGACGAAGGCGGACACGGCGGGGTCGGAGGCCTGCCGCTGCTCCGCCTCGGCGCGGGCGCGGGCGGCGGTGGGCCAGGCAGGGAGCGTCCGTTCGGGAAAGTCCATCATTCGTCATCCTCCAGCGCGGCCCACTCCGCGACGCGGGCGAGCTGCGTGTAGTCCGAGAACCGGGGCGCCGCGCCGGGGTGCGGCCGGGACAGGTAGGCGCGGGCGGGATCATCGAAGGCGGCGATCAGGGCAATCAGGGCGCGCTCTGCCTTGGCAGCCTCCGACGCGGTCTCGTCGGGACTGTGCTTGAACAGCTTGGTCTCCTTGCCGGGCTCGAAGCCGCCCGAAAGGTGCCAATAGGTGAGTTCCGCGGTGCGGCCCTCAAGCTCCGGGCCGAACACCCCGGCGGCGGCCATCGCGGCCTCCAGCGGCAACTGCGGCGCCAGGCCCTGCTCGACCTGGACCGCCGTGGGCACCGCGCCGGTCTTGTAGTCGAGGATGGCGAGCGTGCCGTCCGCCCGCCGCTCGATGCGGTCGGCCCGGCCGCTGAGCACGAACGGCTGTCCGGCGCCGGGCACCGCCCAGACGCCGTCCACCTCCGCCCGCACCAACGCCATGGGGCCATGCAGGCGGCGCTCCCGTTCGGCCAAGGCGACCCATTCGGCGATGCGGGCGAGGCGAGGGCGCCACCACGCGGTCAGCGCGGGCCGCAGCCCCGCCGCGTCCAGCGCGCGGTCCATGGCGGCCCGCAGCAGCGCCGTGGCCTGCCGCGGGTAGGTCGGTGGCAACGCGGTCAGGAAGTCGGCGAGCGCCGCGTGGACGATGCTGCCGTAGTCGGCGGCGTCGGCCGACTCCTCCAACGGACTCAGCGCACGCAGGCGCAGGACATGCTTGGCATAGATGGCGTAGGGGTCGCGCAGCCAGGTCTCGACCTCCGTCACGCTCAGCCGGCGCGGCCGGGCGTCGACGGGCGGGCGGGGTTGCGGCGGCAGCGCGGGGCGAGGCCCGCCGAGCGGCTGGTCCAGCAGCCGCGCCCAGGCGGCGCTCGGGTGCATGGGCAACGGGACGCGCTGCCCGTCGAGGTAGGCTTCCAGCCGCACCAGCCAGCGGGCGGGCACGGTTGGCGCACCCTCGCGGCGGCGCGGGCAGGACAGGATCACCTCTGGCGCGGCGCAGGCCAGCATGGCGTAGTCGTGCGCCATCTGCCCCACGCGCTCCTCCGGCGACTCCAACCCGGTTGCCGTTCGCATCGGCCGGCTCATCCACGGGCCAGGGTCGGTCGCGGGGGGCCAGACCCCTTCCGCCAGGCTGCCGAGCACCATCAGGTCCGCCGATTGCAGCCGCGCCTCCAACAGGCCGAGGATGGCGACGCGCGGGTGTTCGGCTCCTTCCCGCCCCCGCAGCGCCCGGCGGCTGCGCACGACCGCGCCCTCCATCGACGCATCCAGCAGGCCCGGCAGGGTCACGACCGGTTGCGCCGGCAAGATCGGCAGTGCCGCCGCCAACGCGGAGAGGTGGGTCGCCAGCGCTTCGCCTTCCTCCCCGGACCATAGCCGGGCGGCGCCGGAGAGCGCGTCGGTTTCCGCGACGGCCTCGGCGCACTCGATCAGCGCCGTCAGCGCCTCGGCTGGCGTCGCGTCCGCACGCGCGGCGATGCGGAAAATGGGCTGCATCCTGGCGTCGAGGCGGTCGAGCAGATCCTGTGCCGCAGCGTTGGGCCGCCGCTCCAGCGCCGTACGCAGCCCGTCGAGTCCCGGCGCCGGGGCCGGGCCGCGCAGGCAGGCAAGCTCCAGCCGGCGCGCGGCCCGGCGGGTCGCAGCCGGACGCAGGCCCAGCGCCGCCAGCGGGTGCTTCAACAGCGCCAGCAGGGCCACCGGAGCCAAGCCGTCTGCGACGGCGTGGGCCAGGAGGCGCAGGAATGCGCCGGGGGGGGTGTCGGCCAACGGCTCCCCGGCGCTGTCGTCGACGATGACGCCGTACCGGCCCAGCTCCGCCGCCACGCGCATGGCGAGTTGCCGATCGGGCGTCACGAGAGCCGCCCGCGCGTGAGGCACTTGCAGCGCATTACGCAGCGCCAGCGCGATCGCAACCGCCTCCTCCTGCTGGTCGGCCGCCTGCAACCGCGTCAGGCCCTTAACGTCCGCAACGCCGCCAGAGCGCCACTCCCCAAGCGCCTGCGCGGGCAACAGCGACTGCCACAAGGCGGCGCAACGGCCCGGCGTCACCGACGTGGCCTGCTCCTCCCACGGTTGCACGTCGCCACGGGTGGCATTGAGGTTGATCAGCAACCGCCGCAGCCCAGCCTGGGGGTGGCCGGCGTCCAACTGGTCCCACACCGCATCGTCCATCGCGAGGTCGACGCCCGGCAGGATGACCATGCCGCCCGGCATGGCGGCGACGACGCGGATGAGCCGGGCCACGGCCTTGATGCCTCCCGTCGTGCCCGCGACGATGACGGGACAGCTCGCCGGCTGCCGCGACCACGCCTCAGCCTGGGTGTCCAGCAGCTTGATGTTGCGGTCGGCAGCGTCGAGCAGGCCGTTGTCGGCCAGCCATTCGGGCCATGCGCCCGTCACGATCCGCAGGAACTCGATGGTGCGGCCCCAATGCTCGGCATAGCCGGCCTCGGCAGCGGCGGGCAGCGCTTCGGCGAGGTTCACCTCGGACCGGTGCGCCTCGTCCAGCAGGCTGGCAAGCTCCATCGCGAGCTGCCAGGCGCGGTCGGCGGTGCCGGGCGCCCCGTACTGGCCGCCGAGCGCCATCACCAGCCGGGTCAGCACCGCGAGCCGCCGCGCGCTGTCCACCGCCGGCGGCAGGGCCAGCGCCCCGGCGAGGGCCAGCGGCGCTTCGTCTAAGGCGCCCAGGGCGGCGATGTGCGGCAACAGCATCGGACGGCCGCCGGATTGGCGCAGGAACGCTTCGTTCAACGCCCTGGCGGCACGCTGGGTGGGCAGCAGGATCAGGCCGTCCGCCAGCGACAGCGGATCGGGGCCGGCGCGGCCGAGCCAGTAGGCGGCCAGGGCGTCCAGGAACGGCACGTGCGGCGGGATGGTGTGCAGGTTCATGCCAGTTGCTTTCTCACGCCAGTTGCTCCAGCCGGCCGGGCCAGCCGGTCAGCACGGCCCGGCGCACGCCGCCGTCCGCCAGGCCAAGGGTCACGGTGAGCGCGTCCAGGGGCTGTAGGACGCCGAGGCGGTCGGGCCATTCGACCAGCACAACGCCGTCCCGCGCGTCGTCCCAGCCTAGCTCCGCGACGGCGGCGGGGCCGTCGAGCCGCCAGAGGTCGAAATGATGCACGGGGCCAATTGGCGCATCGTAGAGCTGAACCAGGGTATAGCTCGGGCTTGGCACTTCGAGGGCCGGGTCGGACAGCAGGGCACGGAGCAGCGCGCGGGCCAGGGTGCTCTTTCCAGCGCCGAGCGGCCCTTCGAGCAACACGGCGTCGCCAGGACGCAGCAGGGCGGCGACCCGGCCAGCCAGGACTTCGGTCGCGGCGAGGTTGGGCAGAGGAATTGCTAATGACGGCACGCGCGCAACCTGCCCCACCTCGGCGCTCTGGGCAAACCGCTTGATGTCCCCAGCGGAGCCGCTACTTAGACATCATGTCCGATCGCATTGAAACCGACGTCGCCATCATCGGCGCAGGCCCCGTTGGCCTGTTCGCCGCCTTCGAGTGCGGGATGCTGAAGCTGCGGTCCATTCTGATTGACGCGCTGGAGAAGGTCGGCGGGCAATGCACCGCGCTTTATCCGGAGAAGCCGATCTACGACATCCCCGCGCATCCCGCGATCGCCGCCGGGCACCTGATCGGCAACCTGGAGCAGCAGATCGAGCCGTTCGGCGTGCCGCGCCTGCTTGGCCGCCGGGTGGACCGCTTGGAGGGCGGGGCCGGGCATTTCGTGCTGGGCACCGACCGCGGCGACGAGATCCGCTGCAAGGCGGTGCTGGTCGCGGCCGGCGCGGGCGCGTTCGGCCCGAACCGGCCGCCGTTGCAGGGGCTGGCGGCGTTTGAAGCCACCGGCGCCGTGCGCTACGCCTGCCGCCGGCGCGAGGACTTCCGTGGCCGCCATGTGGTGATCGCCGGCGGCGGCGACAGCGCGGTGGACTGGGCGTTGTCGTTGAAGGACTTGGCGGCGAAGGTCTATGTCGTTCACCGCCGGGCCAAGTTCCGCGCGGCGCCGGAGACGGCGGCCCAGCTCGACGCTGCCGCTGCCCGTGGCGAAGTCGAGATGGTGGTGCCCTACCAGCTCCATGCCGTCCACGGCTCGGATGGCGCGCTCGAATCGGTCGAGGTTGCGACCATGGACGGGCAGACGCGGCACCTTGCGGCCGACGTGCTGCTGCCGTTCTTCGGTTTGTCCATGGACCTTGGCCCAATCGCCGGCTGGGGCCTCGACCTTGAGCACAGCCATGTGCAGGTCACGCCCGCGAGCTGCGAAACCTCGGTGCCCGGCGTGTTCGCCATCGGCGACGTCGCGACCTATCCGGGCAAGCTGAAGCTGATCCTGCAGGGCTTCAGCGAGGGCGCGATGGCGGCGCACGCGATCCACCCGATTGTACACCCCGGCACGGCGCTGCACTTCGAATACTCTACCAGTAAGGGCGTGCCGGCTGGCTGAACGTCTGCTAGCAAGCGGGCGGCAACAACGAGGCGCAGCATGACCAGCCCGCTCAAGGTCGCGGTCCAGATGGACCCGATCGAAACCGTGGACATCAACGGCGACAGCACCTTCGCCCTCATGCTGGAAGCGCAGCGCCGCGGCCATGCGATGTGGCACTACGACGTGCGCCATATGTCGCTGCATGAGGGCATTGGCGAATCGAGGACTGGCCGGTTGCTGGCCCGCGCCCGTCCGGTGCAAGTGCAGCGGGTTGCGGGCGGCCACTTCCGATTCGGCCCGGCGGAAACGCTTGACCTTGCCGGCATGGACACCGTGCTGATGCGGCAGGACCCGCCGTTCGACATGGCCTACATCACGGCCACCCACATGCTGGAGCACATCCATCCGCAGACCTTGGTGGTCAACGACCCCAAGTACGTGCGCGACTCACCGGAGAAGCTGCTGGTCACGCACTTCCCGGACCTGATGCCGCCGACGTTGATCACCTGGGACACTGACGCGATCCGCGCCTTCCGCGCGAAGCACTCGGACATCATCGTGAAGCCGCTGTTTGGCAATGGCGGCGCCGGGGTTTTCCGCATCAAGCCGGATGACGAGAACCTGGCGTCGCTGCTGGAAATGCACTTCGCCCGGTCGCGCGAGCCGCTGATGATCCAGCGCTACGAGCCTGCGGTGCGCCGGGGCGATAAGCGCATTATCCTGGTGGACGGCGTCGCGATGGGCGCGGTGAACCGGGTGCCGGCGGCGGGCGAGGCGCGGTCCAACATGCACGTCGGTGGCCGTCCAGAGCAGTCGACGCTGACCGGGCGCGAGCAGGAGATCTGTCGCCGGATTGGGCCGTACTTGCGCGACCATGGCCTAATCTTCGTTGGGATCGACGTAATCGGCGACTACTTGACCGAGATCAACGTGACCTCGCCGACCGGCTTGCAGGAGATCGCCCGGTTCGATGGAGTGGATCTTGCCGCGGCAATTTGGGACAGCATCGAGGCAAAAACGGCTGCTGCCCGTTAGCTTCGGTCCTTTGCTATGCGGATTGCCGCGTCCTGACCTCATCGCTCGAGACGTCGGGGCTGTCCAAGACATCGGGTTCCCGACCATGCTCCCCACTAACATATCGACGGCGCATGTTCAGGAAAGGCTGCTCGATAACCCGGAAGGTCAACGAGGAGATAATCCAGGTCAGCGTAAGCGCGAGCGCTCCATTCACTAAAAATAACGCTGGGTTGCCAAGTCCGGTCGCTAACGGACCGATGTAATGCAACAATAAAGTGATCGCCATCATGTGGGTCAAGTAGAGGGAATAGCTCAGCTCTCCGCCACGCTGCAGCCACCTCGCTACCTGCGCCGGCCAGGCAATCCGAGTGTTTGAATAGCCTACGATGAAAGCGGCCCAACATGCGGCCTCAATCACGCCCCAGGCGATCCAGAACGGCTGTCTAGGTTGCGGGCGCAGCAGGCCGGCATAGCGGCCTTGGTGCCAAACCAGGGTAGTGATGGCGACAGCGCCGGCGAGCAACACGAACCGGGACAGCCTCGGGGTTAAGCTGAGCCGGCTACAAACTTGCGCCGTGAGCATCCCTATCAGGAACTGGTCGAAACGCCCGATTAGGGTCCAGTAGTATATCTGCGTCGGCTGTTCAGAGACGGCGTAGGTGACGAGCCGGACCACGAACATGAGCAGGATAGCTTGCACCAGATAGATCGGGCCTCGCTGTTTTGCAAAGTTAGCAAGAAATGGAAATACGAGGTAGAACGTAAACTCGATGGATATCGTCCATGCAGCTCCCGTTACTATTGCGAGCGACGTTGGTGGTTGGCCAAGATTAGTGGATAGAACATATAGTAGATCAGACGCAACGAACTTATCGCGACTAATTGATATTGCAATAAAAAATATGAACAGGAAAAGGGGATATATCCTTAGGGTGCGGTTTAGCAGAAATCCTTTATAGGAAATATGATCGCTAGTTAAAGCTATAAACATGAATAGAAAACCTGAAAGCACGAAGAAGAGCGTCACACCAGTATAACCCTCAGTCATAATACCAGTATAAAGCGAAACTTTTTTCTGCATTGCCGAAAAATCTGTAATTGGAAAAGACATGGAAGCTAAATACAAGGAAAAATGCCAAGAAACGAATATGATCAAGAAAGGGATTATATTTAAAATTCTTTGAGCGCGTCGGCAGCTCAACCAACAGGGATTGCTGAGTAGTCTTCTTCAAAACTGGCACGCAGGGTTCCCTATGTTGCAGCTACACTGTTTGTGCAATGCTATGGCAGGAACCACCCGCCGCAAATCAAAAACTTGTCGCATCGCGTCCCTTGCACTCAACACCGCCGTAGGCAGCCGCTTCGAAGTACTCGCTCAATGCCGATTAAGGGGCCGCGGCGATCAAGGACCAACGACCGACTCAGTGAAATCCAACCCACCGTAAAGTTCAGCCATGGCAATCTCAATTTCAACCTCTGGCATGGAGAGGTTGCCACTGGCGTCCAGCGCCTCAATGCTCCAACCGGTTTCGATGCGTTTGATGACCGTAGCCAGCGCTTGGTCTTGCTCCAGCAAGATGTAGCGCTGAACAGAGGGGAGGGATTGGTACTCTACCAGCTTCGTCGTTCGATCGGTTCTTGCAGTGCCTTCCAACAATACCTCAAAAATTACGACGGGTTCAGCGGCGACCGTGGCACCAGGTGCCACGCGCGTGCAGGACACAAATGCGTCCGGGTAGCGGTATTTCGAGCCGATTTTGACCTTCATGTCGGGACCGCGTGGATAGCAGCGCTGGCCGCGCAACCGGATGTTAAGTGCCGTGAGAAGGTTGCCCTGGATGGCCGCATGGACGTCGGTGCCGCCGGTCATTGCAACCGGTTGGAACCCGTCGAACTCCCATTTCAGCTCTTGCTTGGCTTCCCAGGCAAGGAATTCGGCGGCGGTCATAGGCTTGTACTGCAACTGGCTCATCGGCGGCGCCTCTTAGGTCTCGGACCACAATGGCCCATCCGTACGCCAACCGTGCCCTATTTCCCCGGCCGCACCCGGCGCAGCAGCAACCGGACCGAGCCTGGGTTGGCCGCATGCGGATGCGCCGCCGCCAGCACCAACGGCCGCAATTCCGGTTGATTTAGCCAAAGCGGGAACTCGCGCCGGATGACCCCGCCGTTCTCGCCGCTGCCGCGCCCGGTGATCACCTCGACGCAGCGCAGCTTCTCCGCATGGGCGCTGCCCAGGAAATCCTGCAACGCAAAGAAGGCCCGCTGCGCCGTGCGGCCATGCAGGTCCAGGGTGCGTGTCGCCGACAGCTTGCCGGCGCGGAAGCGGTTCCAGGTGGCCTTGTCGACGCCGGGCGGGTGATCGCCGATCTGCAATGGCGACAGCCGCTTGACCACCGGCAGAGACGCCGACAGCATCGGCTGCGGCGTCAACCCAGGCACCAACGCCGGCTCTGGCGGCGCTTCCGGCACCGGGACGCCGGCCAAGGGGGAAACACTGCGGACATAGAGCGCCCAGGTGGCGCGGTCGTGCTCGGACAATGCCTTGCGGCGCGAGGTGCGCATCTAGACGGCGCGGGCGGCCGGGTCGTCCTCGATCAGCACCACATGCAGGCGGCGGGGGCCGTGGGCACCAAGCTCCAACGTTTGCTCAATATCGGCGGAGCGCGACGGACCCGTCACGAACATGACGTTGCGCGGCATGAAGCCGCCGGTTTTCGCGTCCTGCCGCTCGGCGCGCAGCAGGTCCCATGCGTCCTCATATGCACCCACGACCCGGCTGCTGCGCAGCACCACGATCGCCGTGTCGGCGAGCAGGTTGAGCGTTGTCGGACGCTCCGGCGCGCTGGGCAGCATGAGCGTGCCGGTCTCGGCCACGCCGGCGAACCCGTGCTGCAAGCTGACCAAATCCGTCGCTTCTGCCCGGCCCTCGCGGACCAGCAGCAACGGACGGCTGGACCAGGGGATGGCGCGCAGTTCCGGATGCGGCGCCATGACGAGGCTCGACGGCAGATTCTGCCCGGCGAGGTAGCTCGCCACCGCCTCCGGCACCTCGCCGCTGTCCGGCACGCGGATGACGGTGCCAAACTCCTTTTCAATGTTCCGGACCATCAGGGCGATTTGGTCGGGACGGGACACCTGGCTGCGGGCAGGAATCAGGTGCCGCGGCGGATGCGCCATGCGCTCGCGCAGCATCGCGGCCTGGTCGCCGGGCAACGGGCCGCGCTTCAGCCCGCGGCGGATCGCGCCGAGGATCGCCTCCTTCGTCATGAGTTGGACCGCTGCTCGCGGGCGTAGCGGGCGAAGAACGTATCCCCTTCAGGCGCTGGCAAGTCGCGTCCAGCGGTCCAGCCGCCGGCAAGTGGCAGGCTGGCGAACCGCCCACGGCGACGGCCCATCAGTCCCAGTGCGGCAGCGCCCACCCGCGTCGCCATGCGGTACAGCGCCGGGCGGCGGGCGAAGAACGCCCACAACGCCAGGTTGGTCCGAATGCCGCCGGGCTGCAAATGGCGTTCGAACTCGCGCTCCCGCCAATGCCGCATCATCTTGGGCAGCGGAATCTTCACCGGGCACACGCTCTCGCACTTGCCGCAGAACGTGCTGGCGTTCGGCAGGTGCCCGGCCTTGTCGACGCCGATCAGGCTGGGGGTCAGCACGCTGCCCATCGGCCCCGGATACACCCAGCCGTATGCATGCCCGCCCACCGCGCCATAAACCGGGCAATGGTTCATGCATGCGGCGCAGCGGATGCAGCGCAGCATGTCCTGGAACTCGGTCCCCATCATCGCCGACCGCCCGGCGTCCACGATGACGACGTGGTACTCCTCGGGACCATCCAGATCGCCGGGCCGCCGCCCGCCAGTGCTGAACGTGGTGTAAACCGAAAAATCCTGCCCGGTCGCCGAGCGCGCCAGAATGCGCAGCAGGCTCGTCGCGTCCTCCAGCGTCGGCACCACCTTCTCGATGCTGGCCAGCGCGACATGCACGCGCGGCAGCGTCTGCGTCAGGTCGCCGTTGCCCTCGTTGGTCACGATCACGCTGCTGCCGGTCTCGGCGATCAGGAAATTGGCGCCGGTAATGCCGACGTCGGCGGCCAGGAACTTCTGCCGCAGCTTGCCGCGCGCTTCGGTCAGGATGTCGCGCCGCTCGGCGAACACGCGGTCGGCCGGCAGGTCGGTGTGCGACAAGCGGAACTGCGCCTCCCAGTCCTCTCGGTTCAGGTGGAAAGCAGGTGCTATGATATGGCTCGGCGTTTCGTTCCGGAGCTGGATGATGTACTCGCCAAGGTCGGTCTCGATCGGCGCGATGCCGTTCGCCTCCAAGTGGGCGTTGATGCCCAACTCCTCCGAGATCATCGACTTGCCCTTCGTCACCGTGCGGGCACCCGCCTTACGGCAGATTTCCAACACGGCGGCGCGGGCATCGTCGGCGGTGCTGCACCAATGCACATGGCCACCGGCCCGCTGCACGTTGGCCTCGAACGTCTCAAGGTAGAAATCGAGGTTGGCCAGCGCATGGTTCTTGATGTCGCGACCGATGTCGCGCAGCCGCTCGAACTCCGGCAGGTTGGCGACGGCCGCGCTGCGCCGGGCCATGAACTGCGGCTTGCTGAACGCCAGCGCCTTTTGCAGGCTGGCGTCCGCCAGAGCATGGTGCGCGTTGGTTTTGAACTCGGGCGAGGTGGTCAGCATGGGCGTCTCCCAGGCCACGGCCAGCGGGCGTGGCGAACGTTCCCTATAATCTAGCGCGGCCGTGATTATGCGCCAGCCCCGGCCCAGCTACTTCTTGGCGCGCTTCTTCTTACCTTCGCCATTCGGCTCGTCGCTCTCGTCGATCCCCTCGCCCTCATCTTTCTCGCCGTCGTCATCGTCCTCGTCAGACTCCTCCTTCGACGCCGCGGGGTTCAGCACGCGCTCCGCAAGGTCGTTCAGCAGGCCGTCATTGGCCTTTTCCTCATCCAGCGTCTGTTGCAGCAGGTTCGCGGCTTCGGCCAGGCCAAGCTGCTTGGCCCAGGCCACCATGGCGCCGTACCGCGCAATCTCGTAGTGCTCGATCGCCTGGCCGTAGGCGATCAGCGCCGCGTCGAGCACCGGACCCTTGTCGAACTCCTCGACCGCTTCCTCGCCCTCCTCGGCCAACCCGTTCATCGCGGCGCAGGCCTTGCCCTTGGCGCGCTTGCCCAGTGCCTCGAACACCTGGTCCAGCCGCTCGATCTGGTGCTGGCTCTGTTCACGGTGCGCGAGGATCGCGTCCTTCAGCCCCTTGTTGTCGACGCCCCTCGCCAGTTTTGCCATAGAGCGGACGCCCAACTTCTCGGCATAGTAGATGTCCTGCATGAAATGCAGCATCAAATCGTTTATAGCTCCAGGATCCAACTCCGTGCCTGCACACCAAGAGGCAGCCGAGCCCACTGCGGTTGCGTGACATCTCATCAAGACCCGCGAGCGTGAGCCTGCCCAATCGGCGGCACATCGGCCGTCATGCCCGCGAGCACCTCGGCGACATGGCGGACCCGCACGGCGCTGCCCTCGCGCGACAGCCGCCCGGCCATGTTCAGCAAACAGCCGAGGTCCCCGGCCAGCAGCGTGTCCGCCCCGGACGCCGCGACATGCGCCGCCTTGTCCGACACCATCCGGGTCGAAATCTCGGGATACTTCACGCAGAACGTGCCGCCAAAGCCGCAGCACACCTCCGCGTCCGCCATCTCCCGCAGCTCCAGCCCGGCCACCCCTGCCAGCAGCGCCCGCGGTTGCGCCTTCAGCCCCATCTCCCGCAATCCGGAGCAGCTATCGTGGTAGGTGGCGACGCCGGGGTAGCTGGCCGCAACGGAGGTCACGCCCATCACGTCGGCAAGGAAGCCGACCAGCTCGAACGTGCGCCCGCTCAACACGTCCGCCCGTGCGCGGAGGTTAGGGTCGTCGTCGAACAGATGCGGCAGGTGGTGCTTGATCATGCCGGCGCACGAGCCTGACGGGACCACCACGTAGTCGTAGCCGCTGAACGCCTCCAGCACTCCCCGCGCGATGTCGCGCGCCGTCGTGCGGTCGCCGCTGTTGAACGCGGGCTGGCCGCAGCAGGTCTGGGCGCGCGGCACCTCGATCTGACAGCCGGCCTGTTCCAGCAGCTTGATGGCGGCGAAGCCCACAGTGGGCCGGTGCAGGTCCACAAGGCAGGTGACGAACAGCGCAACGCGGGGCCGGGTCTGGAGCATGGCACCAATCTAAGCCGCCGCAGCCGCCTCCGCCAGACGGTGCCGGGCCGTGGCGACGTACTCCGCGTCGATTTCGATGCCAATGCCGCGCCCTCCCTCCAACTCGGCCGCCAGCAGCGTCGTGCCGGTGCCGGCGAACGGGTCCAACACCACAGGGCCGGGCTTGCCGTGCAGGCGGATGCACCAGCGCGGCAGGTCGACCGGGAAGGTGCCGGGATGGCTGAACTTCTGCGTCCGGCTGCGCACGGTGGGATACGGCACGAACCAGGTGTCGCCCCGGCAGCGCCGGTCCTGCGCATGGCCGCGCCGGGCGATGTTGGACTTGTCCTTGAACGGCACGCCGACCGCCAACCGGTCGAGCCGCACGTCGCCATGGTGCGTCAGGTGGAAAATGTGCTCGTGGTTGCGGTGCAGGAAGCGCTCGCCGGGCACTGGCTTGAAGTGCCCCACGGCATCATCGCCGGTGGCGATCGACTTCACCCAGGCGATATGGTTCTGCAACGCAAACAGCGGGCGGAGCCGCACGATCAGCTCGAACGGCAGCCAGGGCTGCGACGACGAGCCCGAAACATTCAGGAAAAACGACCCGTCCGGACGCAGCACCCGGCGCAGCCCCGCGGCGACCCGCAGCATCCAGTCGAGGTACTCCGCCTCGGTCTTGCGATCGCCGTAGCTGCTGTAGCCGATGCCGAGGTTGTAGGGCGGCGAGGTGACGACGACGTCGACCGACGCCTCGGGCATCGTCGGCAGCACGTCCAGGCAGTCGGCGCAGTGCAGCGTGTGCGGCCCCAGCGTGTCGGGCGGCACGCCTCAGCCGGACCGGGCCGCGGACAGGCGCCAGGCCGGGCCGGGCTGCGACAGGTCGCGCTCGAAGCTCCAGACATCGGTGATCTCGGCGACCGCGTCGGCGCCGGAGACGGGCCGGCCGTCGCGGTCCAGCGTCTCCGCAACCTGGTCGGACACGATGCGCAGCGTGATGGCGGCCTGGCTGCCGGACAGCGCAGCCTCCTCGACCGTCAGGCTCTCAATCCGCTTGACCTCGCTGCGCTGGGTCTCGCCGGCGGCCTCCCGCGCGGCAATCGCCGACTCGAAGCTGGCGTAGGTGTCATCCGACAGCAGCGGGCGCAGCGCCACCCGGTCGCCGGCGGCAAAGGCGCCGACGATCAGCCGGAACGCCGCCTCTGCACCGTTGAGGAAGTGCTGCGGGTCGAAGTTGCGGTCGACCGCCCGCATCTGCGCAAGCGCCGCCCCGGCCGGAGTGGCAGGGTCCGGCAATGGGCGGGCCGCCGGCTCCGCCCGGCCGTTGGCGACCAGCGTGGGCACCGGGCGGCTGATGCCGGGCACGGGAGCCTGGGGCGTGTCGGGTTGGGCCGGCCGCTCGAACCCCGTTTTACGCCCCAGGATGCCGCGCAGGCGCAGCACGAGGAACGCCGCGATCATGCCGAACAGCAAAAGGTCGATCGGAAAGCCGCCGCTGCCCATAGCTTTTGATCCTCACTAGTCCCCGCATATAGGCTCAATGCCGTGTCAGGGCAATGAAACGGCCCGAAGGGGAACGCCCCGAGGAGCGCCCTAGACGTTGCGGGCAGCCCCGGATGGCCATAGATGGGAGCATGATCCTGCTCCGCCACGGCCAAAGCGAATTCAACGTGCTGTTCACCGAGACCCGGCGGGACCCAGGCATCCACGACCCGAAGCTGACGCCGCTCGGCCACGAGCAGGCCGCCGCCGCAGCCGTGGCGCTGCGGCACGAGGGCATCACCCGCATCATCGCCTCGCCCTACACCCGCGCGTTGCAGACCGCAGCGCCCATCGCCCGTGCGCTGGACGTGCCCATCTTCGTCAACCCAGTCGTGCGGGAGCGCTACGCCTTTTCCTGCGACATCGGCAGCCCGCGCCTGGCGCTCGCCGCCGCCTGGCTGGAGCACGACTTCTCCGGCATCGAGGATGTCTGGTGGCCGGCGTTCGAAGAGTCGGTCGAACAGATCATCGTGCGGGCCGGCCTGTTCCGGGCCGAGATGGCCGCCCTGCCCGACTGGTCGCAGACGCTGGTGGTCAGCCACTGGGGTTTCATCCTGTCGATGACCGGGCGCAGCGTGATGAACGGCAACTGGATGCGCTGCGACCCGACAGCCCCGCCGCCGGCCGAGGTCGTCTGGAAGCACTGACGGCATCTGTTCGTTCCGGGTCGTTCCGGGTGGCGCAGCGACGCCCATCATGCTACCCGGCCCGCAGCGCCTGCCAACCAACCTCCCTTTGCTTCCTAAATCTTCGAGGTGTCCGATGTCCGAGACCGCCGCCCCTGCCGAAGCCCAGCCGATCCCGCCGCTCACGGTCAACATCCAATACGTGAAGGACTTGTCGTTCGAGGTGCCCGGCGCCCCGGAAATCTACACGACGCTGCGCAGCCAGCCGAGCGTGAACATCAACCTCGATGTCCAGGCCCGCCGCATCCAGGACGGCCAGGACGTGTTCGAGGTCACTTTGCAAATCAAGGCGGAGGCGACCGAGGCCCAGCCCCAGCCCAGCAATGGCCAAGCCGTCGGGGGCCAAGCCGTCGGTAGCCAAGCCGTCGGTAGCCAAGCCACTGGGAGCCAAGCCGCCGGGGGCCGCCCGGTGTTCATCGCCGAGCTGTCCTACTCCGGCGTGTTCACCCTGACCGACGTGCCAGAGAACTCCGTGGAGCCGATCCTGCTCGTCGAGTGCCCGCGCCTGCTGTTCCCCTATGCGCGCAACATCCTGGCGGACGTGACACGCGATGGCGGTTTTCCCCCCGTGCTGCTGCAGCCGATCGATTTCGTCTCGCTATGGCAGAGCCGCCGGGCGCAGGGCGCGACCGCGATGGCCTGAAGCTTGGGGCCTGAAGCTTGGGCTAGGCTGCCCTGGCGCACGCCGTCCCAGCCTGCGACAGGGCCTCTTGCAACGCCGCCGCGTCATACGGCTTGCCCAGCCAAACGACGCCGTGCTTCCTGGCAGGCTCCGAGCCGCCCGCCAGGATCGCCGGGGTGCCGGGCAGTCGACTCCTGACGAGTTCGACCAGCGCCAGGCCGTCCACGTCCATCAGCTCGTCGTCGCAGATCATCAGGTCCACCCCGTGCAGCAGCCGGGACAGCGCCTCGGCGCCGGTCCCGGCCTCCGCAACGTCATGGCCAAAATCCGCCAGCATGGCGGCGGTCGCCATGCGCAGCACCGGATCGCGCTTCACCAGGAGCACGCGCAGCGCACGGGCGGAGCGCAGCGCACGGGCCTGGTCCAGCACCGAGCGCATCTGCCGCGCCAGCTCCTCGGTCCGCCAAGGCTTGCTGAGCAGGCTGACGCCCCGATCAAGCTCGCCGTTGTGAACGATGGAGTTCTGCGTGTAGCCGGAGGTGAACAGCACCGCCAGCCCCGGCAGCATCTGCTGCGCCCGCTCCGCGAGCATGCGCGACGAAAGCTCGCCCGGCATCACCACGTCGGTGAACAGCACGTCCGGCTGCGCGCCCCCCTCAAGGAAACGCAGCGCCGCGCCGGCGTCCGCAGCCGCCTGCACGGTGTAGCCCAAGCCGCTCAACGCATCCGCGGCGACCTGGCGCACGCCGGGGTCGTCCTCCACCAGCAGCACGAGTTCGCCGTTCGCCCGCGGCACGTCCGCAGGCTCCGCGGCGGCGATCCGTGCCGGCGCGGCGGTGCGCGGGATATAGAGCCGCGCCGTGGTGCCGCGGCCAAGCTCGCTGTAGAGCTGGAAATGGCCGCCGGACTGCTTGGCGAACCCGAACACCATCGACAGGCCAAGCCCGGTGCCCTTGCCCGCGTCTTTGGTCGTGTAGAACGGCTCTGTGGCGCGGCGGAGCTGCTCCGGGGTCATGCCGATGCCGGTGTCCGTCACGGCGTACATCACGTATTGGCCCGGCGCGACCTCGGCCGCCCGTGCCGCGTACTCCTCGTCGAGCGAGGCGTTCGCCGCCTCGATGGTCAGCCGGCCAGCCGGCAGTCCGTCCGCCCCGGTCATGGCGTCGCGCGCGTTCACGACCAGGTTGAGCAGGGCGTTCTCCAACTGGTTCGGGTCGGCGCGCACCGACCACAGCCCGCCGCCGACCACCAGCTCCAGTTCGACCCCCTCGCCGGTCGTGCGGCGCAGCATGTCCTCGATGCCCGTCAGCACGCGGGCGGGGTCGAGCGGTTCCGGCGCCAGCGGTTGGCGTCGGGCGAAGGCGAGCAGTTGCCGGGTCAGACGCGCGCCGCGCGAGACCCCCGCACGGGCGGCGTCCAGCCGCGCGTTCATCCAGCTATCAGGCTCCTCCCGTTTCGCCAGGCGCAGCGAGATCAGCTCAAGGTTGGCGGAAACCACCTGCAACAGGTTGTTGAAGTCATGCGCGACGCCGCCGGTCATCTGCCCCAGCACCTCCATCTTCTGCGCCTGCCGGGCCACGTCCTCGGCCTGCACGCGGCGGGTGATGTCGGCGACCGCGACCATCTGCCCGCCGTCCGGCATGGCGCTGCGCCAAATTTCCAGCCGGCGGTTCTCGTGCTGCGCCTCGGCGACGACCGGCTGGGCGCCGGGGCGCGTGCTGGACAGCAACGGCGGCTCCAGCCGCTGCGCCGCCGCAAGCTCGGCGAGCGGAACGCCGGGCCGCACGACCTCGGGCGGCAGCCCGATCGTCTCGGCGAAGCGGCTGTTGCGCAGCAGCAGACGGTCCTCCGGCCCGAACACGGCGATGCCGTCGCGGATATGCTCCATCGCCGCCTCCAGCCGCGCCGCCAGCGCCTGCTCCCGCCGTCGCAGGTCCAGCAGGCGCGCACGGCCCACCAGCAAGGCAAAGGTTGCAAGCCCGAGCAGCAGCAGGCCCAGCGCCGACGCGACCTGCATGCCCAGCGTCGCCGAGCGCTCGCGTTGCTGCAGCGCCGCAGCCTGCGACGCGCGCTCGGCCTCGGCCCGGTCGACCACCCGCTGCACGGTGCCGCGGATGTCGTCCATCAGGGCCTTGCCCTCGTCGGTCAGCACCAAGCCGATGGCTTCTTGCTGCTGCCCGGCACGCGACAGCGCCACGGTCCGGTCCAGCTCTTCCAGCTTGCGGCGCACCAACCCGCGCAGCGGTGCGATCTCGTCCCTCATCCAAGGGGAAGTCTCGGCCAGGGTCGACAGGCGGTCCAGCACGGCGTCCATCCGCGCCGCCGCCTGCTGCATGGGTTCGAGGTAGTACGGCCGCTGGGTCAGCAAGTATCCGCGCTGCCCGGTTTCGGCGTCCTGCACGGCCGAGAGCACCTGCCGCGCGGCGCCCGCCTGCATGCGCGCCAGGGCGGTGCTGTCAATCAGCCCTTGGATCGACTGGCCGGCCTGCTGTTCCAAGGCGACGACCGCCGACAGCAGCGTCACGACCGCCACCAGCAGCGCGGCGCCCTGCAAGCGGACGGCCTGCCAAGCGCCCGGCGGCCTCAGCCCAGCCAAAGCGGCTCCTTCAGCCGGGCGATGAACGCGGCATGGCGGGCCAGCGCCGCCTCGTCGGGTTGCAGCCGGATGGCCGTGCGCGGCCCCGCGCGCTCATAGGCGATGGCCGGCAGCGCGTCGCCGGCGTCCTCAGCGAGCAGCAGCCCGCGCTGATGCCCGCCGGTCAGCTCGATGTAAACCTCGGCCAGCAGGCGGCAGTCCAGCAGCGCGTTGTGGCTGGTGCGCTCCGACAGGTCGATGCCGAAGCGGCGGCATAGCGCGTCGAGGTTGTTGGGCAGGCCGGGGAAACGCGCCTTGGCCATCGCCAGCGTGTCGACCATGCGGTCGCGGCCCAGCGCCGGCCGGCCCAGGCGGGCGAACTCGGCGTCCAGGAAGCCGAAGTCGAACGGCGCGTTGTGCGCAACCAGCGGCGACGTGCCCAGGAACTCCAGCAGTTCGTCCGCGACCTCGGCGAAGCGCGGCTTGCCCCGCAGGTCGGCGCGGGTCAGGCCATGCACCCGGCTGGCGTCCGGGTCGATGTCGCGCTCGGGGTCGACGAAGCTGTGAAAGCTGCGGCCGGTGGGCAGGTCGCGCAGCAGCTCCAGGCAGGCGACCTCGATGACGCGGTCGCCCAGCAGGGGGTCAAGCCCAGTGGTCTCGGTGTCGAACAGTACGGAACGGCTCAAGGATACAGGCCCTCAATCAAGCGGCGCAGGCGCCGCAGAGCATAATGACGGGAGAGTCCCGTTGGGATCACGATATCGGCGCGGCGACGCTTTTCTGCATCCGGCATCTGCCGGGCAATTATGGCGTCAATTTGCGCCTCCGTCATCCGGCGCCGCCTGCGGACGCGCGCACGCTGCACGGCGCGGGGCGCCGAGACGACGAGCACGGTGTCGACCCGCCGCTCGCCGCCGGTCTCCAGCAGCAACGGGATGTCCAGCACCACGGCCGGCCGGCCGGCGCGGCGGGCACGGGCCACGAACGCCCGCTCCTCGGCGCGGACCAGCGGGTGCAGGATGCGCTCCAGCGTGCGCATGGCGGCCGGGTCGGGGATCGCGATGGCCCGCAAGGCTCCACGGTCCACGGCGCCGTCCCGGACCGCGCCGGGAAAAGCCTCGCCGATCAGGCGCACCGCCCGGCCGCCGCGGGCCTGCAACGCATGCACTGCGGCGTCGGCGTCGAACACCGGGATGCGCGCACGCCGGAACGCCTTGGCGACGGTGGACTTGCCCATGCCGATGCCGCCGGTCAGCCCAATGATCTTCATCGGTCGAGAGTTGTCATTCTGTCAGTGGTTAGGTCGTGGCTGGCGCAGTCGCCCTCGGGAGTGCTGTCCGCCAGCCGGGTTCACTTGAACAGATAGCGCGTCATGCCTTCGAGCATAGGGCACAGAGTGCTATTTACGCTGTTTACAATGCAACAGGCGCCGGCCGACACTCGCCTGAGCGAACACAGCGCCTAAAAGCCCGTTTTGAAAGGGGTTGTGGGCCAGGTCTGACGGTGTGACCGGGACGGGTAGTGCGGCGTTCCAGGCGGTTTGCCCGTCATGGAGCTTGGTATGTGG
>JAABUP010004578.1_pt1 | contig 22325 bp, 27 predicted proteins | sample 5559201 | NCBI WGS metagenome assembly JAABUP01 (sample SAMN10711887, study PRJNA513373) | rock metagenome | isolation source: Antarctica rocks | place: Antarctica | reverse complement strand
AAGGTGGCACAGGCTTTGCCTTGCATGATGGGAAAGATGTGCAGGCTAGCAAGTATTATGCTCTGGGTCCTGGCAGCGGCAAAGCAGACTTGCGAGGGCAGCATCAGGGACCAAGAAGTGCAACTGGCTTGATCTTCATGAACTGAGACTTGATCTGTGACCATCATTGTACCATATGTGTTGTGATATGCTGCAGAGGTGATGCGTGCTGTGTTATTTGCAGCCGTTATGTAACGCACTGTGTATGTGTGTATTTGCTACACAAAAGCAGCAACAAAATGATGCTGATACATGAAAGGAACCAACAAATTAAAGTCATTTATTTTTTATGCTGTCATCAGACTAAGCATTCACCACTTTCAATACACACGTTTTGCAAACCCATGGTTCTGTGAGAGCAACTAGCAAGCTGGACAAAGTAAGCAATGGCAATCATTATTATTGAAGTTTGGTGACTGGCAAACTCAGTCATCGTGTACAAGTGAATTGTCTGTCTGGTTTGCGTTATGCATGTCAACGTGAAGGCATGCAATATTCATTCTTGTCAAAGTTTTAGGCGGCCGTAGATCAGCTTTGTCAACCGTTCTGCATCCACACCAATGGCAACCTTGACATGTGGCCTGTTCATCCAGCCATTTGGACTATTCCAGGTCTTGTTGCCAAGATCCATGATTGTTGCACCACATGCTAAGCCCTCGGTCACGACTCTGACTGCGCCAGCCTTCCAGGTGAAGCACTCAGGGGCTATGACCCCAGCAAAGGCTGTGGGGTCATGCAGAAACATGGCCTCCATTCCATAAGTCTCCCTGCAGCATTGCAATGAGCACATGTTTGATGCAGGGTGTCACAGACCCCCGAGCACCCCAAATACCAGTCTGTAAGTCCAGTCAAACTCAATTTGCACTGCACAAAGCTACGCACAAGCTACGCGTTGCTCATGCCATGGTTGTGCGTGTGCATTGCAATGTGCATGCAGCTCAGAAACGAAGACGCCTGGATGCCAGCAGCATGAACGTACATGAGCACAAATGCAAGCTGGATGACAGATGAGATACCAAGTGGATTAAGTGAAGGGAGAAGAATTTGGCATATTGGCCACCAGGCATTGTCACATAGGCAATAATCAAGCCACAGCGCCTACCTGTGATACTGCAGATAGAACTGGCATATCTGCTGCAGGAAGGTGCCATATCTACCCTGCCCTGTCAGGTCATCCATTTGCTGTCTGGTCATGGTGCACTTGTGGGTGACGTCCAATCCCACTAATCTTGTGTTTGGCGTCTGTCCCAACACAAAGTCTGCTGCATCAGGGTCGCCATGGATGTTTGCTTCAGAACATGGCGTGACATTGCCATTGCAGAACACAGCTCCTCCCAGAATGACCAGCTCTTGCTGCAGCCCAGTACACACTCAGCAACTGGGAACATGCTATCAGAACCTTGACCTTGTGACCATTGCATATGCAGGCCCGCATATGCTTCCATACCAGCGTCTATATTGTGAGATAACCATTTGCTGATGCGTTAGGTAATGGTTCCAACTCTGCTGCATGTTGTTTAGATGTATATACTTTGGTAGAAGCAGCAATTGACCTGCACTTTGCTTTGAATGTTGCAGAGCACGAGCATAGGGAACACAGCTTCGACACAACTGAGCAGGATGCATGCCTGATGCTGGCATCATGATTTTATCAAGGCAGAGGTGCCACTCCTCTGCAGAGGTTGCATCTTTGCATTATTACGCAGTGCACAGAAGCCAGCAGTGCATGCATACGAGAGCAATAAAAAGAGAGGCTGGATCTCACCAGCTGTGGTGCAAGCTGAGCATCCAGTTGCATAGCCAGTGCAATGTTTGTGAGGGGTCCCAAGGCCAGTATAGAGATTTCCCCGGGGTGGGCTCTGACCATGTCAGCAATGAAGGTGGCAGCTGGTGTCTCTACTGCTATGCCCTGCAATTACAGTTCATGCACAGTCCTTGACGCATCTGATTCTGGGGTCAGGTGCGTGCACCATGCATCATTGCGCTGTGCCTCTGAATTACCGTCAGTGATAGCAATGGCAACATATTGATGAGATGTATGTCACCAAGGCTGCAAGGCTACAGACAGATGCAGCGAGCTGCAACAGGACTGATCAAGTTGCAAGTATAGAGGGTCATGGCAAACAGGTAATCAGTTTCAGAGACGCAAGCGCATGTAGCTTGTCTGACCTTGACCAACGGCTGGTTTGTGTTGCCAAAGCCATCTTGACCATGCACAAAGTCAGCATACATGGACTTTGCAAACCCATTCAAAGTGGTTGACGCTCCCTCTGCTATTGGCACCTGCAACCACCCCAGGCAGTTGTACATCTATGCTGTGTTTATCACCATTGCTACTGTGTGTCTGGTATTGCTGTGGATGCAGTCAGTACTACCTGCTCTTGACCTGCAAGCTCCCGCAGCCTAACAGCATTCTGTGTTGCTTTCGAAGTGGGAACGTTGCCGTATATAGTAGTCATGCCAACGACCTCAACCTCAGGAGAGTTGAACGCTGCCAAGATTGCAAGTGCATCGTCTGCATATTTGACCATGCAAGGTATCTTCGGCAATTTGTCTAGTTAGAAACCAAGCAAGTGTGGTACTTTATGCACGGCAGAACAACAGGCTCATGATGCAACGCAGTCAATGGTAGCATTCATACCAACCTATTCCCGGATCTGTATCGATGATCAGCTTTTTGCGTGGCATGTCTCGGGTGGCTGCTGCTGTAGCGTGACCACCCGGGGATCAACTTGGGCACTGATGACCTGCCTCAGTCATCACCGAGCTTCAAAATTAACCAGGGCAGCATCTGCAGCCTAAAGATCGGTGTAAGAACTCGTCTTGGTGGGTATAGTCATCGTCTCTGACTAACAGACACAAATTAGTACCAGGGGCATATGTATCCAAACAGATTTCCAAACCTGCATCAGATAGCAAAGCCCAATGCGCTACCTGCCAAAGTGGTAAGAAATTGCAAAATCAGACAAAGCTATGTCACCTTCTGCTAGGCATGCACAGCACTCATATGCTTCTGAAAGGTCCACAGGGTCCACAGGGAGCAATGCGGCACAAGGCTCCTGTGTCTCATTGTTTCAAGAACCTTAATTGCCAGTACCCTCCTGCTGGCTGCAGTGCGCATGCAGCACTCCAGCTTGCTGATCCTAAGCCGTGCTCACAAGTGCATCAACAGCACAGCACTGTTCGAGGGTGTGCTGTCTGCCAATTGCAGCAGTGCTACAGTGACTTCCTGCTACAGCCTGTTGCGGATACACACAGCTCAAGTAAGTTGATGGCATATGGTGCCGTGAGGCAGTGAAGCAGTGAGGCAGTGAAGCAGTGAGGCAGCATTGATGATGTTGTAGTATTACAAGAAAAGCCAGTCAAGCTTTATTTCAGGTCAGTAAAGTTCAACAACCCATTTATACCCTCTGAAACCCTACAGTGACAGAGTGTGAAACGCAACAAATCCTTGCACATGATCTAGCAAAGCTGACCAAAACTGATCAAGTACAGGATACAGTGAATTTACTCTCTTTCCACAAACGGCATTGCATTGTAGCTTATGGGATATGCACACCTTCACAAATGCTCTAGCCATCTATCATCAGCATGTACCATCGAGTAACCTGCAGAGCTATGACACCCAGACAGTGCTGCTACTAATCCAAGGGGAATTTCAACACATGGGTTTCATGCAACTCCATGGCAGCGGCCAACGCTGACTCAGCCTGTGGAAGCAGCAGCTGCTGCTGCAGATCCACCACCAGAGTTGTAGTTGCCATACTCATCGCCATAGAAACCTCTGCCATAGTGATCGTTGTAGTTGTCACCATAGCCATGATCAAAGTCATCTGCAAAGCATATTTCAAATAACACACTGCACAGGGAGGATGCACAAAGACCTGTGTCTGTGCAGTGCTGTGTTGGAACACCATTGTTCCCATGCTGGCAGAGGACACTGTGGTCTGCATGCAGAATGTGTGCACACCATGCAAAAGCAGGACCCTGCTGGTGTACATGTAGTTGCTGGCATGAGCTGCAGCTGCCGAATCATGAGGTATTGGCTTTATAGACAACAGCTGTCAACTGCTGAAAACTACTCTGTGCTGCCATGGTGTTTGTGAAAGTACTGATGTGGCGCTAAGGGCAACAGCTGTCAACTGCTGTAAACTACTCTGTGCTGCTATGGTGTTTGTAGAAGTGCTGATGTGCTGCAGATTTACAAACTACAGAGAAGCTTGAACAAGGCTAAGGGCAGGGCGTTGGAGTATAGGGCTGTACCTGAGCTGGAGGCAGCAGCAGCAGCAGAAGCAGCGCTACCCTTGAAGTAGCCATCATACCCACCTGCACAAGCAATGTCATTGAGACAAACAAGCAGCTTATAGTTTGTGTACAAAGCAGCTGACACTCAGACCCAAGTGGCTCACAATCAAAGTTACAATACGCAAGATGAGCTGTTGTCATGTGGAAAATGTCGGCTTCAGGTTACAGTAGCATTTACCAGATACAGTGGCATGTATCACATGTACCAGTGAAGAATACCTGCATGTATGGAGCATTCATGCAGAGCAAGACAACTGCATGTAGACAAGAGAGCAGGAGCAGAATACCCTCACAGCAATGTATGAAGCATTGATGCTGAGCACATGCTCAAGTTGCACATGCAGCCATGTTAAACCAGCAGCCAAGTTTGTAGGTCAGCACTCCTGACCAAATCACTTGCAAAATGCTGTGTCATCATTTTGCATGGTGGATTGGATTGCAATGCAAAAGAGTCACACCTGAGCTGGCAGCGGATGCAGCAGCAGAAGAGTCACCACCAGAAGCAGCAGCAGCAGCTGCAGCAGCACCTCCCTCATGGTAGTTGTGGTAGCCGTAGTAATAGCCATCACCTAGGAGGCGCCTGCCAGAGGATGATGCAGCAGCAGAAGCAGCGCTGCTCTGGAAGTTGCCATGCTCATCACCGTAGTAACCACTGCCGTAGTGATCATTGTAGTTGTCACCATAGCCATGGTCAAAGTCATCTGCACAGTAAAGAATAACTAGTTACTGTGAAAAACACTACATTTATGTAAGCTAACATGCCATGCTGCAACAGACTGGAAAAGACGAGCACCACTCAAATGTGCTCAGGGAGTAACATGGCAGTGACAAACTTCACATGCACAGACACAAAAGCAGGTTGTTGCACACAGCACTGACAGACATACCTGAGCTGGAGGCAGCAGCAGCAGCAGAGGCAGCACTGCCCTTGAAGTACCCATCATGCCCACCTGCAAAATCATAGCAGTCAGCAAGAAAACATGGTTGTCAGCAAGCCTGTAAGGTCAACACACATGCACTGCAGTGTTGTCCGTTGTACGCATCAGCAAAGTAGGCCAGAATTCCAAATTCATACCCTTGCACATCCTGACAGCAGTATCAAGTCAGCTGAGTATGCTCATGGCGAGGAAAGCCTGTCAAGACAGCTGGTTAGGCTGCGTGCTGATGAAGATGCTGGTATGCAAAAACACATTATCAAGCTCTTGCAGCAAAAAACAGGGGCACAGGACCTCAACTTCTGACTGCAATGCAGCTTGCAGGCTGCTGTGTGCATGAGCAGCTTGTACAGGTACGCATAGCAGATTGGATTATACTAGAAGCAGTTATACCTGAGCTGGCAGCAGATGCAGCAGCAGAAGAGTCGCCACCTGAAGCAGCAGCAGCAGCTGCAGCAGCACCTCCCTCATGATAGTTGTGGTAGCCGTAGTAATAGCCATCACCCAGGAGGCGCCTGCCAGAGGATGATGCAGCAGCAGAAGCAGCGCTGCTCTGGAAGTTGCCATCCGCATCACCGTAGTAGCCGCTGCCGTAGTGCTCGTTGTAGTTGTCACCATAGCCATGGTCATAATCATCTGCAGACATCAGCCAAGGTGTGGTTTGCAGCTTGACTTGCATCTGACGTGCTGAGCAATGATGGCAGCGAATATGTACTGTCAAAAGTGAAACAGCGGTGTGCTGTGTTTTGCAGGACTTGTGACAAGTTTGGGTACAAGATGGTGCCAGTGACCCAGAAGGTACTGACATGCTGAGTTGCTGTTTCAACTGCTGCGTCGTGTTTTGAGACACGCTGTGTGCATGTATTTCACAAATACACAAACATACCTGAGCTGAGGCAGCAGCAGCAGCAGAAGCAGCGCTGCCCTTAAAATATCCATCATACCCACCTGCATTCAGCAGCAACAGGTGTGTCTGCAAGAGAGGTTGAAGGGTGTTTGCTGCAGCTCATGCTGCTCATGCAGTCAAACATAGCGGCTTTGCAGTGTACAATGCAACATCTTTTGACAACCTATACAGGAAGAGAGAGAGAGAGAGAGTGTGGACAATGCTTTGTCTAGCTAACAAGTCTGATAACATGTGCTGTCAGCCGAAAAGTTTGCATTGATGGACAGCAAAGCTTGTGCAAAATGGTGTGAAATTACCTGAGCTGGCAGCTGATGCAGCTGCAGAACTTCCTTCGTGGTAGTTGTGGTAGCCGAAATAATTTCCATCTGCAGGAGAGAGCAGAGGACGTCAATTGTCGTTTGTATCAGCTGTGAAGAAAAGACAACGCAGCTCAGCTTCAAACTAGGCACGCAGAGTTGCGGCAGACAATTGTCAAGCACGCATGGCCACCATCACTGCAGGGCAGCCATATGCGAGCCGTACGAAGCAAAGCTGCCGCATGCACCAAACGTCACACCAAAGCGGTCAACGGAGTAGCCATAAGCAGTGCGCTACTGTGTGATCCACTGCACTGACCGCCGACCGCGCTTCAGCAGCCGCGAAGACCCCTCACTCCGGCACCGCTGACTTCGTTGTTGCTCCCCAGGTCAGTAACGCTCAACCTCGGTGACCATGAAGGCCACTGGCCAGACCTGCTTCTTCCTGATGCTGTCATCTGGCCTGGTTGTCAACGCCGTCAGGACCCTCAAAGGAGGTAAGCGTACTATTGTCGGCCTTGACATGGCCTTGTCGGCCTCATGTTCATAGGGTCAGTGCAAAAAATGGTGCAGATAGCCGCGCGCAAACCAGGCAACTTACCTGGTGAAACTCGTCGGCTGCCGCGGCCAATGATCAGCTCGAATAGCTCTGGCTGCGCCTCACGCAATGCTGTAGCCTACTGCTGAGCAGAACGAATCCTTTGCGCCCTCGTGATGTTGGGAATGGAGGCCTGTCGTACGTGGTTTGCGGACGGGGTTGAGCTTTTGTAGGCTGCGGCGTTGCGTACAGCTGCCTGCAGGGTCAAAGTTTGACTTGGCTTACGGCAGCGTGGGTCGTTGTTCACCTATATCCCACGTGATCAATACACTTGCTGCATGCAAAGCTCGCCACGACACCACATGTGCGCACCTGACATGCACTGACGAGCGAACCACCACTTCATACCTTTTCACCTTTCAGATGACGCAAGGATATGCAGAAACCTGATCTAAGATCAATACAGCCCCTAAGTACCGAACGACTTGCGGATGAGGCTTTTGGATAAGCAATTCAGCGAAGGTGCTTGAAGATATTTCAACCTCGGTCAGACTGGCTCTGTTGATGCAGTCATTTGGCTACGACACACCCACAGCTGTCAGAAAAAACCTTTAGTCAATGATTTTTAAACGCGTGCACGTCATCTGCAGGCTTTCATAAGAGCCGTAACACTTTGCAAGAAATTGTGCGTCACCCAGCTACGGCCTGAAGCAGTATAGCTCCTTACTGCATGCATCAACATTATGTAACGCTCCCTTCAAGGCTTCACACGTACACTCGTTCGTTCATGAAGTTGCATGCCCGGCCTGTGATCGTCTCCTTCTTCTGTTTGATAATGCTGCTGCTGCTGTTGCTGCTGCTGCTATTGAGCAGAACACCTGACAATCAATGCAAATGACAGTCACAGACCTGAAATTACTACGACTGCCATTTTGAGCATGCGATTGACAAAGATTCAAGTCTCAGCTGCTGTGCTGAAGCAGCAGCAACATGCAGCAAGGCTTCCTGTCACAACAGCAGTTCACCGCAGCAGGTTCAGTTCCCTGGGCTTATAGGTGCGTCATTTGAGTGCCTAAGCGCCCCCCGGCCCCCCAAGCGCCCCCCAACCGCCCCAGAGTAGGATAGGAACCTCAACTTGATCATTCCAGGTTGTAATCTACACTGGCGCAGTGGTATATCTAAATGCTAGAGAGTGCAGTGGTAATGAGTGACTGCAGGGACACCTGCAGGTGCAGCATTGAGACTGAGAGCGCAACTGTGCACTGTAGAAACTGCCTCTGGACACTGTCCAGCAGGACAGCTGATCACATGCACAGTATGGTCATGATCTTCCTGTTACCACAGTGCCTCATAACCACTTGTTGATGCCACAGATGTAATGCCAAAGATGTGATTTAGACCTGGACAGGGCTGCAGACTACATATACGTTTTAAGCACTGCTGCTAGGCTAGACACAAACACATAGTCATGCATCTTGCACTTTGCCCTGACTGCTTTGATGTACAGTGCTTGCAGCAACAGGCAATTGACGTGTAGCCTAGCAGGGCAATGTTGCTTCTGACAATGTCTGCCATCAGCCGCAACTGCTGTCTGTAAGCTAAAGCTTGAGGCATGTTGGCTAGCAATAGGAATGTTGCCATGTCAATCGAAAGTCTACTGATGCAAATGCTTGTGGTGACATTCTCAGTTTGTTGGATGAGAAGGCCAATGACATTACAAGGGGCCAGTCATGCTGTGTCAAAAGCTGAAGCAACAGCCACAGTGGCAACATACAGTTGGCTTGGCTGGGCTGTACATATTGCCTCACTGACAACTACGCATTCTGGTCTGAGGCACCTATCAACTAGACACTCACCAGGCGGCGCACATATGTAGAGCTGTAGTAGCACCGCAAGGAGCAAATGTGGCATGGGCAACACAATCAGCATCTGTCAGCAACGGGGTTGCCAAATCTGCTCCAACACAAGCATCTGGCCCTGACAAATCACATATTGCCCCAGGGCACCTGGAAGCAAACAGGGCAGGAGGGTGGGTCAAGTTCAACCCTGGAGACCCCACTGCACTGACCCAAATGTACGCCTCCCTCTGCACAGCACCAGTCCAGCCACCAACCCTTGCACCAAATAAGCTCAACTTGAGCAATTGTAATGCTGCAACAACATGTCTCAAGCTTGCTGGTGGTCTGATAGCACCTTACACAGCAAGCAGGCTGCATGCAATTGGACCATGCTAACAGGCATCCCCAGAGAGACGCAAGTGCTCCTCACACAGCATCAGCGTCCCAGCTTTGCAGGGTCCATGACAGTAGATGGAGAGCTCATAGGCGCAACAGGCCAGCTTGTCAAGCACCGAGTGTCAGCTCTGCAGTGGGTAGGAACAGCTGGGCTGCAGTCATCTGAAACTCAGCTAACCAAGCTAACCAGGCAGGCATCCCCATGCTCAGTGTTCAGGTCATGCTTGAAGTCATAAGACATGTACACAGGGCAGAGCAATCCACAACTCAAGCAGAGGCAACACAACTCACAGGTCCAGCAGCATCTGCAAGAGAGTCACAAAGAAGTTGGAGAACCTGTTAAATGGCGCTCTCCTGGAGCACAGCACATATGCATAAATAGGCAGCAGGCTTCACCAGCAGCGTTCTCAGCAGCATTCAGCAGCGTTTAGCAGCAGCAGCAGCACTTAGCAGCATGCACGCAGCAGTCTGATAAAACACAGCAGCTGCAGAAGCAGCAGCAGCAGCAGCAGCACTCAGCAGCATTCAGCAGCGTTCAGCAGCAGCAGCAGCAGCAGCAGCAGCAGCAGCACTGAGCAGCGTTCAGCAGCAGCAGCAGCAGCAGCAATCAGCAGCACTCAGCAGCGCTCAGCAGCAGCAGCATCACCCAGCAGCATGCATGCAGCAGCGGCAGCAGCAACATCACTTAGCAACATGCATGCAGCAGCGGCAGCATATGCATTCAGTGCATTCAATGCATTCAGCAGCAGCAACTGCAGTCAGCAGCAGCAGCGGTCAGCGGGATCACTTGTCAGCAGGCAGCAGCAGCAGCAGCAGCAGCAGCAGCAGCAGCAATCAGCAGTCGTCAGCGTCCTGTCTGCAAATGAAGCACATCACCATCAATGAGTCAACACTGGTCAGACATAGACACATTGGGCCATGCTGTAGCCTACATGTGGCACTGGTAAAGGCATTGGCTGCCACAGGATGAGCACAACTCACAACAGCAGGTCCCTGCACTGTCCTGCCAAGCTTCACATGCAGTCCTGAGCAAGGCAGGTAGTTGCAGATCTTCTGATGAGTGCATTGGACACCAGGCTTTACCATATCAAGTACACGATGAAGAGGGTTGCAGCATTTGTGCTGCTCTATTTTGTCCTGATCAACCCTTTTGCTGACACAAGTAGTGGACTGCACATGATATTTACAAAGACCGCTTGGACCTTCAGTGAAGCTAGGTGTTGACAAGCACACACTGCCGTTGATTCACTTCTCGAAAAAAGCAAGAGTGTACCAAGGAATAAACAGCAGCTGCAGCACTACTAGCAATACTTGGAGCAAAGCTAACACAAAAAAGATTAGTCTGCAGTGTACTTCAAAGCGGGGAGGCAGCTTGACACTTTCAAAGGCAAAAAGTTCAATCTTGAACACAAGCAAAGAATGTTATGAAAGGCATTGACAAATCATCAGCACCAAAGCACAAGCCAGAGTACTCAGGACTACAGCTGAGCAGGGAGGGACTATCTAAATCTGGCTAGCAATGCTCAGGCTACTAGTCCTGCACTAATTCCTTCAGCATCACTGCATCATTGGAAGTTGCAGGCAGGTAAAGCATCCTCTTGACTTAGCCAGAAGCTGCTGAAGCAGCTGCACCACCACCAGCTGCTGCAGCAGCTGCAGATCCACCAGAGCGGAGGTAGTTGCCATGCTCATCACCGTAGTAGCCACGCTGGTAGTCATGGTTGTAGTGCCCACCATACCCATGGTCAAAGTCATCTGCAGGTCAGAGTTAACATCACAACATCAGAAGTGCACTGTGATTATACAGTGCAACACTGTATTTTGTGCACCAAGTCCAATGCACTGCACGCAGCAGTTGGAAGGTATGTTACCACAGTGGGAGCTTATGCACCCTTGCAGCGCAACATGAAAAAACAGTCAAAAAGCTAAGGAAAAGTCAACACACACAGGAAAGCCATCAAAAGCAGCAAGATGAGGCAGTGCAGTACCTGAGCTGGAAGCTGCAGCGGCGGCATTAGCAGCATCATGTTTGAAGTAGCCATCATACCCACCTGCATCATCAAGCTGGTCAGAGCATGCATTGGTACTCATGTTATTGCATAAGAGTCTGTCCAGAGCCTGTCAAAGCAGAGTTGCAATCAAGCAGCAGACAACAGCACAACGCTGACCAGGTGTGAAAATGCAAAACAGTGGCAAAACACATACTGTTTCTGCAGAAGATGGCACTGCATAAATGCTTGCAAAATGCCATACCACAGCAAACATCAGGAAATGTGACCTGCCACAACAGAGTGGCAGACTAGTGCCATTTGCACAGAGACATGCTAAAGTTACAAGTCACATTGCCTGCTGCCGCAGACGTACCAGCAGCGTACTCAGTCAGTCATACAGCCAGTGATCAGGCAGTACAGCTTGCACCTGAAGTGGCAACTGCAGAAGCAGATGCACCATTGCCACCTGCTGCAGCAGCAGCAGCTGCAGCAGCACCTCCCTCATGGTAGTTGTGGTAGCCGTAGTAATACTCTGTTTGAAGGAGGCGTCTGCCACCAGCAGCTGCTGCAGCAGCTGCACCACCACCAGCTGCTGCAGCAGCTGCAGCTCCACCAGAGCGCAGGTAGTTGCCATGCTCATCACCGTAGTAGCCACGCTGGTAGTCATGGTTGTAGTGCCCACCATACCCATGGTCATAGTCATCTGCAAGCCAGGCAGACAGTGAAGAAACTGACAGCCACATGCTTTACATGACTTAAGAAACCCTTTGCTAGAACATTTGTCATACTGCACAGCAGACAGTCAACCAAGATGCACACAATAACATGTGTCACAGCACACAGCGCAAACTCAGCCAAGATGGGTAAATCTGGATGGGGAAAGTCCTGCTGTGATGTCACTAGCTGAGTCACTAGCTGGTTGCAGGCAGCAACATTGCTGGTGCACAAGTTTTGGCCAGCTTGTGATATGCTGGAGTGAGGCAGCATGCAGAGCGTCACAGGATCCATGACACACCTGAGTTGGAAGCAGCAGCAGCAGCAGCAGCAGCACTGTGTTTGAAGTAGCCATCATACCCACCTGCACAGACCCAAAAGAGCTTAACGGAGTGATTCACAGAGGTAATAAGCATAAGCACTGACAGCACCCACTCACAGAATGTACTGGCATTGAACAATGACACAGAAGCTCAGCAGCATGCAAAAGTAAGTAGCACTGAATGTGCTTATGGAGAGAAAATGGATGGCAAAGCATGCAGACTAACAATGAGGATGTTCGATGAAGAGGCATACTTCAAAACATTGCTAGTGCTGCATCATATAGTACTACTCTTCACTGTACAGCAACTTAGTCTTTGAGCAAAACTTCTTGTTTGAGTCATACCTGAGGTGGCAGCTGCAGAAGCAGATGCACCGTTACCACCAGAAGTAGCAGCAGCCGCTGCAGCAGCACCTCCCTCATGATAGTTGTGGTAGCCATAGTAATACTCTGCTTGAAGGAGATGTCTGCTAGAAGTTGTCTCTAGCTGGTCAACACCAGTACCTGCAAACAGATTCAAGTTTTGCATTCAACTGATTCCTCAACGCCCTTACACGTTTGCTGAATCAGATGTCGCAGAAAGCTGCTGACATTAATGAAACAAAACTGCAGCCATGAGTAGGCGTTTGTGACACACCAGAACGCAGCTTTGCAGGCTTAGGACGGCGCACACGACAAGCAGCAACGCGACGGATGCAACGGTCATTGCACGGCAGTGCTGCAGAAAGGCATGTGGGGGGGCAACTCTTCACAGAGGAGGACAGGGCACTGGTGTGGCCGTACGCGTGCAGCAAGGCAAACCTTCAAGGCGGCTTACCTTCTTGTAGGTTTCGCGCCGCGTTGGCCAGCAGGCACGAAGACAGCACCAGTAGCACGCATTGCACGGTAGTCGTCTTCATGGTGACCCGAAGAGAAGCCAGACGGCGTACACTGGCAAACACCTGAAAATGGCGGTCATATTGCATTCAGTCACTCCGTCGCAGCAAGAACACACCCAGTGGAGATGTTGTTAAGTGAAACAGGCAGAGCATTCATAGCATGCATGTAGCAAGGAGAGCGGCATGCGCAACAACGCTTCAGACAAGTACCAGCGCAGGAAGCTGACTGGGTGCGACACCGCCGTGATACAAAGGCGCCTACCTTGTGTCGCAGCGTTAGGACAAGGGGATCGTGTCACGTATGGAGGCTGCAAGTGCACGCCGAGAGCAATGAACAAACTCCAAAAGACTGGTGAGCAAGCCGAAAGCAGGTCGCGGCCTTTATAGCCTGGACGGTTTCTGCATGCGGTCATAGTTTGACTTGGTCAACTTTGACCGTATTATGTAACACTGATGTCCCGCCTGTTCGATGCTTCTGCAGCTTGACACGCTACCATCTGTCGTACTGGGATACATCGCTAGGACGCAGGCAACAGCTTCCTGAGCTTTCAGGCCAGGCATGTGCGTGTGACGGAATCACGTGAGATGATGACAAGATTCAGTGTACAGCCATAATGTACTGAGTGGTGAGAAGGTCCCTAGCTTTTAAGTGGGAAAACAGATCAATTGACAGGTGGTGAAGATATTTCACACTGTGTCAGACCAGGAAGTTGCTTGCAATTGAGCACACCGTCTGTAACGCTTACACCTGGCTGTCGACAGGTGTAAGCAGCTGGCAGCGTCATCTAGCCAACGGTAGCCACACACCAACAGGCTGAAATTGGCGACGTTAAATCTCATCTGCGTCACTGTTACCTACATGACTGTAAGGCATGGAGTATTGCAGTTGCACTGTGCTCTAGTGACCAGGAGATTCACTCTCTTTGCCAACAATATTGAGAGATGCAGATGGGACTGTAACAGAGCTGCTCTTGAGCCTGCATTTGGATATACCTGTGCCAAACTGAGCTAATTCATCAGCCTCACCACTGATGATCACCGTCGGGCCATACATAAGGAGCTGCCACTCATTTTCCTCTTTGCAGTAGGCCTGTGAGTATAGGCTGAATTGTAAATGTACTGCTGACCGACTCTGACAAATTGCATCCAAAATATCTGTTACTGCAGAGCATTTGTGCATACTATTTACAACCACAATTATTGCTGCTAATTGTGCCCCCAACAACTGAAAAGTCCCTGACTGACTGACTGACTGTGCGTGGCTAGAAACAACAGCATGCTGCGCAGGGTTCTGCAGTACGTTTGCAGATACAGGTGGTCAAAACCAATGTTGTTGAAAAGTGTGCTCTACCAGAAAAGCATGCATGCATACAGTGTAGAGTCAACAGGACTGATAATAACCATAGCTGCTAGTTGTAAGTGCGTATTCACACCTTGTGTGCTGTACAGGGTCCCAAAATAGCTGGTTGAGATGAATGAAATGGTATGTTGAATAAGATTGCTCATATCAAACACAAAGAACTGCATGATTACTTGTAGTCCCAGGGCAGAAAATCAGGCCGACTCTTGCTCTGATGTGTATCTGGCCACACTGCCGCCAGACCTGACAGCAGCACTGTGCTCTTTGACCCACTTTGCTGCCCGGTCTGCAACAGCCTTCTCCACTCCTTGGTTCTCCCCTTCACGGTAGTCTGCTGCCTCACCATCCTCAGGAGCACCAAACCCACCACCACCTGCATTGAATAAAAGTAATAAAAATTATTATCAAAACGCTTTCCAGCTCATGGTGAGCTAGGTACATGCAGAACAAGTCTTGTCTCTTCATTGAATGAGCTGATCAAACCAAGGTGCTGACCACATGGCCCAGCTGCAGCTTGAGTGTGCAAAGGAAACGCACATCAGGGCTTGTTCAGCATCCTTACTCTTGCGCAAGTCAAACAGCATCTCTGTGCGCAACATCTCACGCTAGGTCAAGGCCTCAGAAGATTTTGTCAGTGTCTTGTACTGTTGCACCAGGACGGCTGCATAGCCTTTACTGTTGTCAGTCCTGGGCAGCCCGGTGTACCATTGGGCTTCTCATGAAATTGACGCCGAAAGGTCTTTTCTTTTCTTACTGTTGTCAGGTATTGCATACCTGGGGTAAGAATACGGATGCGGTCGCCAGCCTTGACCTGGACGCTGGTCTTGCCGCCCATGTTGACTTTTCTGCCGTCAGGATGTAACAGCAGATTCAAGCCTGGCAGAGCTGAATGCCCTCCCAAGAGTCCATATGGCCGCAGAGCTCGCCTCTCTGACAGAATGGAGCATGTCAAAGGCCTGAGATACTCCATCTACATGGCAGTTAGAATGGAGTCAGACAGCACACACAACTCCCTCAGATGCATGACTTGAGACTTTCAACAGGTGCAAGAAAGCGCTGCCTGTTGACTATTGCCTGTTCACAACTCTGTGAAGTTTTCAGGTTGTGATGCTCAGCGCCTGCAGTGCTTGTTGGCTGCTCAAAGCGGTCCCTGGAGCAAAGTAATAGCTGGCCTTGATGCAGACTTTATTTCATACTCAGGTAACAAGTCACAGGTCCTCATTGCATCCTCACAATCAGCTCGAGCTCACCTCTCTGATATCAATATTTCATAACCAGGTCACATGTCACAGGTCACAATTGCATGCTCACAACCAGCTGGTGCTCACCTCTCTGATAACACCATCACCCCCTCTGTACTTGCCAGCACCTCCTGAGCCCTTCCTGAGGGAAAAGTCATGCAGTACAACAGGGTACCGCCTTTCCAGGATCTCAGGGTCGGTGATCCTGGTGTTGGTCATGTGAGTGTGCACCCCGCTGCGACCCACCCACCCAGGGCCTGCCCCCGCCCCTCCCGCAATGGTCTCATAGTAGGTGATGTTAGAGTCACCAAAGGTGAAATTGTTCATGCAGCCCTGCACGGCAATTGCCTCTGTCATGCTGTTATGCCACACTACAGACGCAGTGTATATAACATTGTGTTCTTGCATTGCATTGCAAATGCATTGATACATTTGCATCAGTTTCCTGAAGACAACGGCTTCATAGGTATCTCAAAGTTCTGTCATCACAATGAGACTGCATCAGTCATCTCCACAGTTCCAACAGCTTGTCAATTAAAACCTCAACTCATGGCCTATTGCCTTGTGAAGAGACATTTGTCAGCAGCTGCATGCCTGAAGAAAGCATGGTTGGCATAGAAAGCAAGATTGGTACAGTAAGAATTGCAAAGTCAGAATCACCTGAGACGCAGCAGCTGCTTTGAAGCACTTGAGCACAACATCAGTCACTCTCTGGCTGGTCAGCACATTGCCACCAACCACAGCAGCCTCAGATGAGGGGCTCAGCAGGCAGTGGGGGGGTATCAGCACAGTCAAGGGGGCTAGGCAGCCCTGGTTGAGGGGGATCTCCTGGGGTACCATGCACCTCATGGAGTAGATGATGGCCGAGTAGGTCACTGCTGGTGGCGCATTTGTGTTGCCGAAAACCTCCGGTCCAGTGCCTGCAGTGTGAAGTTGTGACGCGAGAGTCAGGAAGCAAACTAGCATGAAAGGCCACTGCACATGATGCAGACCTTGCCAAACATGAAATGCTTGGTGGTTTCTCCCCCTGCCCCCTCGCCATGGCCCCACAGTCCCACTCATCATGTGATATAGATGCAAGCATGTGCTCTACTGCAGCATGTCACTGGTGACAATGACAACACAAGCTGCGTGCCAATGCCAAAAGGGTGCAAGGCAACTGAAAGCATGCAAAGCAACTGAAAGCATGCAAAGCAACCCAAAACATGCAAAGCAACTGAAAGCATGCAAAGCGACCCAAAATATGCAAAGCAACTGAAAGCATACAAAGCAACCCAAAGCATGCAAAGCAACCCAAAATATGCAAAGCAACTGAAAGCATGCAAAGCAACCCAAAGCAACTGAAAGCATGCAAAGCAACTGAAAGCATGCAGAGCAAGCCTGGCCATGCAAGGGTGCAATTTGCACACCTTCGAAGTCAAGCAGCGCAGAGCCTTCCTTCCTGTCAATGGTGACAGCCAGGCGGATGGGGGTGCCATCATCCATGTGCTCCTCACCCGACACAGTGTCAACCTCCTTCAGCCCTTGGTCCTGGCTGAAATCTCGCAGCAGCTGCCTCACTGCTTGCTCCGCATTTGCCTGTGTGACAAGCCACAGCTCAGCACATGCGCTGACCCCGCGATGTTGTCCTGACATAACATCAGCAAGCATTGGACACAGCTTTTGCTAAGGGATGCCTAGTGAGGCGTGTGTCGTGCTGACATAGTTCTGGGCTGCCACCACAGGAGGCTCCCAAGATGGTTGCCAATCAAGGCATAGGACCTTTTCCTTCCTTTCTTTCTGTTATGCTGATTGGATGCCAGGGTTGCGCAGGGACCAACACAGCACAGCCCTTACCGCGTGCAAGTCCAAACAATGCGCGCAGCTGTTTCTGCTACAATCTTTTAAGGTTTATCAGCAGCAGAGTTGACAGTGTCGCTGTCCACTACAACAAGGCTGAATGTTATGAAAGGCATCGGCCACGAAGGTTGCATGGGAAGACACTTACAGGCTGGAACACCTGTATGCACCTAAACAGATTCTCCACCTGGGTAATTTGCAATGCTATAAACTTTGCGCACACACCTCCACTGTAAAACCTGATACAAACCCTAATCACGGGCCCTTACCTGGATGTGATGCATGTAGGCCTGCACCACCTCCAGGGTGTACTCCTCAATCAGGGCTGTTACCAGGCCAATGCCCTTGAAGTTGGAGGCCACCTGAGCCTTCATGTCACTCAGATTATCATTCAATGCTCTGGTGCCGCTGATCCCCGGGATCTGATCCTTGAGGTCTGCAGGGGCCATAAGCAGCTTCGTGATCCCCTCCTCCTGTAGCAGACAGCAAACATTGTGGGGAAGAGCACTTGTTTACCTGTGTACAAGCTGCGGCAATGACATGGTCATGCACGCAACAGGTGGAGGTTTTGAGGGTGCATAGAATGACTTGACATCACACTTGAATCAGCGCAAGCTCTTGTGCACGGCGTTTGCGAATGGACAACATGCGCACACCCAAGAGTATGTGAGAGGCAGCGCAGATAGTGTGCAATGCAAGGTCTGTCACACGGCGTTTGCGAATGGACAACATGCGCACAACCAAGAGTATGTGAGAGGCAGCGCAGACAGTGTGCAATGCAAGGTCTGTCACGCACAGCAATCAGCTATTTCCCGTTTGGAATGCCTGCTGGGATAGAATCCCAGCACAACCAGAAATGGGGACTAGGGATTGTGTGGAGGAAAGGAATGATGCTGACCTGGAATTTGCCGCCCTTGACAAGCTTGAAGGAGAGGATTGCAGCTCCCTCCTCAGCCAGAGTGTGACTCATGGGAGGCATGCTGCCTGGAGTGATGCCTCCCACATCCTACAGACAGACAACGCTTTTTCAAGGCAGCACTCACATGAACCACTGTTTACACTGCTGTCTCACCTGTTGTTACGGTTTTGCTGCACAAAATGATGGAAAGGAAATAGTGAGCTATAGCAGAAATTGGCCCGAAATGACCATGCATGAGCTGCGTCAGAAGATGAAAGGAATGCAATAAAACTAAAACCCTCACGAATGGCCAGGCATGACAACAAGGCAGCATTATCACAAGACAGCATAACCACAAGACAGCATTTCCACAAAACAACATTACCACAAGACAACATTACAACATACAAAGCAAGATTTGCATCAGACCAATTAGACAAGGTGAGAGTGAGGTGAGGCTTCTAAGGTGGCCAGGGCTGTACCTGGTGATGCCCTCTGGAGGCCACAAAGAAGACAATCTTGCCCTGGTTGAAGACCGGGGTGATGACAGTGATGTCAGGCAGGTGGCTGCCCCCTGCCAACTGGGGGTTGTTGCTGACCAGCACGTCGCCCTCCTGAATGCCTTCATCCTTGCCGGGGCCCTCTGTGTAATACCTCAACTGCACAAGCATAGACACGTTATGACGCTTTAGCAACTATTTGCTAGAGTCTGAAGAGATATGCTAGGGCCCTCTGTGTATTACCTCAACTGCATGATCACAGACACGTTATGACGCTTTAGCAACCATTTGCTAGATTCTTTTTGGAGAGAGCTGGTAGTCTGAGTAATGGCTCAAATGCATGATTGTAGACATGTTTTGACATTGGATAGACTCAAGTTTGCACTGCAATGTTCTTGGCAGATGAGTGCTCCTCTGTGGTGAAACACATGGCCGTGGTGTGAGGCAACATGCAGATGGACACAAGCTAGAGCCGACGCCTCCTCGTGGGGTAGGGCCTTAGCCACGGCAGAGATGAAGATTTCATGCTGGCAACCATCGGGGTATGCCATGTACACTAGGCCAAATACACGACCAAATAAACAAAATGGACACAAGGTAGAAAGGGTCACCTTGAACCTGTTGGCCTCAGACATGGCAACCAGGTGGACAGACAGGTGAGGGGCGTTGGCCACAAGGGAGTGTTGCATGACCTAAGAGACCAGCAAGTGACAACAGCACAAGGTAGAAGGGGTCACCTGGAACCTGTTGGCCTCAGACATGGCACCCAGGTGGACAGGCAGGTGGGGGGCGTTGGCCACAAGGGACCCATCTGGCCCAAACAGGGCGCATGAGAAGTCCAGGCGCTCCTTGATGTTGACACTGATGCTGGTACGCTGCAGTGTGCGCCCCATCTGCTCTGCAATGCCCATGAACCTGCAGAAGATGTCTCACAGAGTGCATGAGGGAAGGAGAAGAAGACTACAAGCTTTGGCCATAGGGTGCATAGCGGTAGACATGCAATGCCCATGAACCTGCAGGAAAAAAATGGTTACGCTGTTCAGCGTTTGTAAGGGAGCCTGCTAAGGCGGCAGCCCAGAGCTGGATGAACCTGCTGAAGTGTCACAGAGTGCTCAACAGCAGACATGCAATGCTGACACTTGCAGTCATACAGCTGTTCTCAATCCTGAAACGTCTAACTTGATTCAGAAACGTCATCCCTACACTGGAATTCTCAACTCAGAAACGCCTGGGGACAGCAGAAACGCATTTCTACCTTCGCAAGATGTCACAGTCATGCTTGAACCATGTTTACAACTTGTAAGCCCTAAAATCAGTCAACTGTATTGTGTGTATTCATAGGGTAATGCTGTACCATACCTGTGGGAGAAGATAGCCAGCTGCACAGGGTCGCACTCAGTCAGCAGGTCTTCCTTCTTGACTTCAGGGCGCTGCACGTCCACCTTGATGTCCATGTTGGCAGTAATCAAGGCTGTGCATTTGGGCTCCACCACAATGGTGCTGATGTCATCGATCAGAATGGCGGGGCCCGGAATCTCATGGCCCGGCTTGAACTTCTTCAGCAGGTAGGCAGGCGTGTCTTGGAGACCACCAATCTGTAAACCAATCAATTAAATAATCAATCAATCAATCCATTGACATTTCCTCACATATTCATTTATTTATTCATTTATTTATTTGTGTTCATACGTATATTTATATTTATTTATTTATTTTATGTCACCTCTGTTTTTTAGGACTCAGCAGGAGAGTGAACTGGGTGTGCATCAGCGCATGCATGTCAGCACATCAGCATGTGTGCCTGCTAAGGGATCTTAAGAGTCCAAGCGCTGAGGTGATTGCGCATGTCTGCAGCCTCTCAATGCGTTTGATGACGACAAGGCACCAGAAACCTCACTGCTATTTGCACATCACAGCATAGTGATGCTCCCTCCTGTGGCGTTCACAGCAGCATACCACATGCCAGGCCCTGCTGAGGGGGAGTGCAACAGCACAGCTTCTCAGCACCAGCATGAGTGACAGAAACAGCACAAGCAGCAGCAGCAGCAGCAGAGCCAGTTCATATGTTGACTCTAAGTCGCCCTTCTGGTGGTGAAGCTTTGCTGTTGACAGTGAGGCGCAGTGATGGGGGGGGGGGTGGGGAGCAAACTTACCTCAAAGTAAGCTTTGGTGACCTTGTCAGGCTGTGGCAGCTTGCGCGGGTCCTCTGTCACCTCCTTCGCCTCGGGCAATGCTACTGCCTGCATAGAAAGAAAAGAAAATTTTGCGCTTTCAGCAATCATAACAGGAGCCTCCGGAGGCGGAAGCCCGGAGTACTGCCTGCATGCACAGCCAGTCTCTAAAGCGTTGCCTTACAGCAAGCCATAAGGCGTGGCAGGACGCTTCATGAAGGGCAGTGTTTCAACAAGTAAATGGGATACACATGGGAGTGCGTGCACAGACTGTGTATGGGAGTCCAGACAGTAAAGTGAGTACGTATGTGTAGTCAACAAGCCTGAAATGCACAAGCATGCAAGAGCACTCTACGCACATGACAGTCCAGCAACTAATTTCTGGGGCTTCACATCTGGACCAATGCAAGTTACTTTTGAGTCTTGCTGTGGATGAGTAGACATCAGCAGAAGTACGCATACATGCTTGTGACCCTCTGTGCCTTGTCAGTACAGCACCCAGTACTAGCTTGCCCAGAAAATTGACACCCTCTCGAGGACACAAGAAAATGAACACATGGATATCACTGCTGAGATTTTCAATATTTTCTTTATTGTGAATGTTGATTGATTCTGGTGGTTGTGCAGTCCTGGAGTAGGGTGTACCTTGCCGGTGGCGCGCACTCTGAGGTCATCCACAATGATGCTGCGCTGCTCCAGCACAAACCCAAACTCGCGCTTGTAAGTCTCCTCAAAAGCCTGCATCCATCAGTTGAGTCTGACGTTGCTGCAACAACATGGCAGGGCAGGGCAGCAGGGCAGGGCAGGGCAGGGCAGGGCAGAAGACAGCAGAGCTAGCGCAAAACAAGGCAGAGCACAACACACAGGGGCAGGGCGCAGCAGACACCTTGGGGCCAGAAGCTTACCGTCAGGGCTGTTCCAGTCCACCTGCCCCTTGCTGCATTTGTACAGCAATTCCCACTGGGGGTCTGCATCACCCTTCCACCGCCTCACCCTGTTGTCTGTCTGAACAGCCTTCAGGGCATGCTCCATAGCGGCCTCTGGCAGAAGTGCCTTGCTTAGTAATTTGGGGCAGTGGTTGTTCACTTCCAGACACTCCATCAGCTCTTGAAACTCTCTCACTGCAGAGCGTCAACATCAAACACTTTATTTTATAT